>Ga0076929_100933_pt1 | contig 12746 bp, 11 predicted proteins | sample HotLakConUCCSL28_FD_87104 | JGI IMG/M metagenome (GOLD analysis project Ga0076929, IMG submission 87104) | Hypersaline microbial mat communities from Hot Lake, Washington, USA - Hot Lake Consortium UCC-SL28 (version 3) (version 3) | ecosystem: Environmental > Aquatic > Thermal springs > Hot...
CGCGATCGATACAGGCCTGCCGGCGTGCCAGCAGGGCCACCAGCTCGGCGTCGATCGCATCGATCAGGCCGCGCAGCTCTTCCATGGAAGCGCAGCCCGCCGGATCTGCCTTCGGGTCACACGGCATGATCATGTCCTTTCTTCGTTTCTCGCAGCAACGGTGCGCGCCTCAGAACAGCCCGTCGATCCGCCCGTCGGCATCGAGCCTGATCGTCTCCGCCGCGGGCACCCGGGGCAGTCCGGGCATGGTCATGATATCGCCGCAGATCGCAACGACGAACCCGGCTCCGGCCGAGAGCCGGACCTCCCGGATCGGCACGACATGGCCGGTGGGCGCGCCTCGTAGCGCCGGATCGGTGGAAAACGAATACTGCGTCTTGGCCATGCAAACGGGAAGGTGCCCGTAGCCCTGCGCCTCCCAATCGGCGAGCTGGGCGCGCACCTTCTGATCGGCGGTCACTTCCCCGGCGCGGTAGATGCGCTTCGCGATCGTCTCGATCTTCTCCATCAACGGCATGTCGTCGGGGTAGAGCGGCGCGAACTGCGCGGCATCGCCATCCGCGATCGCGGCCACCCTGCGGGCGAGCGGAGCGATTCCGGCGGACCCCTCGGCCCAGTGCTTGCAGAGAAAGGCCTCCGCACCTTCGGCGGCTGCCGCCTCGGTGATCGCGTCAACCTCGGCCCCGGTATCGCCCGCGAAGTGGTTGATGGCCACCACCACCGGCACGCCGAAGCCCTTCACGTTCTCGATGTGGCGAGCGAGGTTCGCGCAGCCGGTCTGAACGGCGGCCACGTCTTCCCGGCCGAGCGCGTCCCGGGCGACCCCGCCGTTCATCTTCAGCGCCCGTACCGTCGCCACGATCACCGCGCAGGCGGGCGTGAGCCCGGCCTGGCGGCACTTGATGTCGAAGAACTTCTCGGCGCCCAGATCGGCCCCGAAGCCTGCCTCGGTCACCACGTAATCCGCGAGCTTGAGCGCCGTGCGCGTGGCGATCACCGAGTTGCAGCCATGGGCGATGTTGGCAAAGGGCCCGCCGTGGACGAAGGCCGGGGTGTTTTCGAGCGTCTGCACGAGATTGGGCTGCATGGCATCCTTGAGGAGCACCGTCATCGCCCCGTCGGCCTTCAGGTCGCGCGCGAACACGGGCGAGCGGTCGCGGCGATAGGCGACGATGATGTCGCCGAGCCGGCGCTGCAGATCGTCGAGATTGCGGGCGAGGCACAGGCAGGCCATCACCTCGGACGCGACGGTGATGTCGAAACCGGTTTCCCGCGGGAAGCCGTTGGCGACGCCGCCGAGCGAGGCGGTGATCTGCCTCAGAGCACGGTCGTTCATGTCGAGCACGCGCCGCCAGGCGACCCGCCGGATGTCGATGTCGAGATCGTTGCCCCAGTAGACATGGTTGTCGACCAGCGCCGCGAGCAGGTTGTGAGCGCTGGTGATGGCGTGGAAATCGCCGGTGAAGTGGAGGTTCATGTCCTCCATCGGCACCACCTGGGCGCGGCCGCCGCCCGCCGCTCCGCCCTTCATCCCGAAACAGGGGCCCAGCGAGGCCTCGCGGATGCAGACGGCGGCGCGCTTTCCGAGCGCGGCAAGGCCGTCGCCGAGACCGACGGTCGTGGTCGTCTTGCCCTCGCCGGCGGGGGTCGGGTTGATCGCGGTGACGAGAACCAGCTTGCCGTCGGCCCGGTCCGACAGGCCGTCGATGAAGCCCTGCGCAATCTTGGCCTTGTCATGCCCGTACGGCGCAAGATCCTGCGCGCCGATGCCGAGGCGTGCCCCGATTTCGGCGATCGGCAGCTTGTGCGCCTCGCGGGCGATTTCGATATCCGACTTGAACGCCATCGCGCGGCACTCCCCTACGTTCGTTCCGTGTGGTGGAGTATACCGGGCCGCGCCGGGGCAACAGGGCCGAGGGCGCGCATTTTGCCACATCGCGCCGACGCGACGCATCCGAGGTGTTCCAACGCGGCTCGGCAAGCGTCCTATCGGAAACCGGGCGGGCCGATCGTTTTCCTCAGCCCGGCGCCCAGGCGCGCTGCCCCGGCACGTGAAGGCGCATTGTATCGCCGAGGCGCAACGGCCCCTCGCGCTCGACCCAGGCGGTCACGCCGCGGCGCCCCTCGGCGGCGCGCTTGAAGGCGCCGCCATGGCCCGGGTGCTCGGCCTCGATCTCCTTGCCCGGCCAGTGGCAGGGCTGGTTTTCCATGTCGATGACCAGGGTGGCGCCCGAGGGCGCCTGCAGCCGCGACGAGGGCGGCACATGGGTGAAATCCGGCAGGCCTTGCAGCACCAGCGAGGCACCGAGCCACGCCGGATCGAGCGCATCGAGCCCGATCTCGCGTGCGATCAGGGCCATCTCCTCGGCGGAGACGACCGAAAGCTGGCGTACGTTGCGGATCGCCGTTCCGACCGGGTGCTGGGATTTCACCCTGCTGCACGAGGCACGGGTGAGGCCGCCATGATCCTCGCCCGCGATTCCGGCGAAGGTGAGCGCGACCTCCCCGAGGGGTTCGGAGCGCAAGCTGGCGGCCCGGCTCGGCACACGGCCGATGAAGGTGACACGGGCGGTATGGTCGGTGGGCACCAGGGCGGGCATGGCTCTATCCGGCGGGTTTCGGCCCATATGTCCCTTGACTTGCCGGCACCGCAAGCGCGAAGGGCCGCTCGGCGCGGGGCGGAATGCGCGACGCGTAACAGGCCACGACTCGCTGCCGGCAACACGAAACGCGAAGGCCCTGCGCAATGGCAGGGCCTTCTTGCTCTTCCCGATCGACCGGGCCTCAGGTGGGCTCGGGCTCGGGTTCCATGTCCCCGCCGCGCGGCGGCTTGGGCTTCTTGGTTTTCGGGATCGCCGTGATCGAGGCCGGCCCGCCCGGCGAGGGCGTGCCCGCATCGTCGTCGCCCCGCTTGAGACCTTCCCCCGCGATCACCTTGGTGATCTCGGATCCGGTGAGCGTCTCGTATTCCAGCAGGCCCTGGGCGAGCCGCTCGAGATCGTCGCGCTTCTCGGTGAGGATGCGCTTCGCCGTCTCGTAGCCCTCGTCCACGATCTTGCGAACCTCCTCGTCGATCTTCTCCTGGGTGTCGGGGCTCACGTTCGACTGGCCCTGGTACGCGCCGAGGAAACTCTGCTGCTCGTTGGCATAATCGATGTTTCCGAGCTGCTCGGAGAAGCCGAACTGGGTGACCATCGCCCGGGCGATCTTGGAAACCTGCTGGATGTCCGAGGCCGCGCCCGAGGTCACGTTCTCCTTGCCGAACACCAGTTCCTCGGCAACCTTGCCGCCCATCGCCATGGCGATCTTCGACTTGTACTTGGTGTAGGTGACGCTCAGCTGGTCGCGCTCCGGCAGGCTCAGCACGAGGCCGAGCGCGCGGCCGCGCGGGATGATCGTGGCCTTGTGGATCGGATCGTGCTGCGGAACGTTGAGGCCCACGATCGCGTGCCCGGCCTCATGGTAGGCAGTGAGCTTCTTCTCGTCCTCGGTCATGACCATGGAGCGCCGCTCGGCACCCATCATCACCTTGTCCTTGGCGTTCTCGAAATCCTCCATCGTCACGAACCGCCGGCCCACGCGGGCAGCCATGAGTGCCGCCTCGTTCACGAGGTTGGCAAGATCGGCTCCCGAGAAGCCGGGCGTGCCGCGGGCGATGATCCGCAGATCCACGTCCGGGCCCAGCGGCACCTTGCGGGCATGCACGCCGAGGATCTTCTCGCGGCCCTTGATGTCGGGGTTCGGCACCTGGACCTGCCGGTCGAAACGGCCGGGCCGCAGCAGCGCCGGGTCCAGCACGTCGGGGCGGTTGGTGGCCGCGACGATGATGATGCCCTCGTTCGCCTCGAAGCCGTCCATCTCGACAAGGAGCTGGTTGAGGGTCTGCTCGCGCTCGTCGTTGCCGCCGCCGTAGCCAACCCCGCGGGAGCGGCCCACGGCGTCGATCTCGTCGATGAAGACGATGCAGGGCGCGTTCTTCTTGGCCTGCTCGAACATGTCGCGCACGCGGCTCGCGCCGACGCCCACGAACATCTCCACGAAGTCGGAGCCCGAGATGGTGAAGAAGGGCACCCCGGCCTCGCCCGCGATGGCGCGCGCGAGCAGCGTCTTGCCGGTGCCCGGAGGGCCGACGAGCAGCGCACCCTTGGGGATCTTGCCGCCGAGGCGCGAGAACTTCTGCGGGTTGCGCAGGAACTCGACGATCTCTTCAAGCTCTTCCTTGGCCTCGTCGATCCCCGCGACGTCGTCGAAGGTGACGCGCCCGTGCTTCTCGGTCAGCAGCTTCGCCTTGGACTTGCCGAAGCCCATTGCGCCGCCGCGCCCGCCGCCCTGCATCCTGTTCATGAAGTAGATCCACACCCCGATCAGGAGCGCGAAGGGCAGGAGCGAGAGGAGGAAGGTCGCGAAACCGGACTGCTGCTGAGGCTCCGCAGTCACCTCGATGTTGCGATCGATGAGCAGTTCGGTGACGGAGGCATCCTCGGGCCGAACGGTCGCGTAGTCCCGCCCGTCATTGCCCCGGAAGCGGATCGTCTCGCCGTCGAGCGTGACGGAGTTGACATTGCCCTGTTCGACCGACTCGACGAATTCGGAATAGCTGATCGACCGGCTCTGGAGCGTGGACTGGCCGCCGCTGAAGAGGTTGAACAGTGCCAGGATTAGAAGAAAGAGAACGACCCAGAAGGCGATGTTTCTCGCGTTGCCCACAAAGATTGCTCCTTCGCATGGGGAGGGCGGGTGCCGCGCGCGCTGCACTCGTTTCGCCCAAAGATAGCTACTGGCGCGACATCTTCAATGCGCGGTGAGCGATGAGAGGAATGCCGCGCGTCCCCCGGAAAGCTCGGCATGCCAGCCACGCCCATGGCCAACGAGCGGCGCGGCGACAAGCTCCGCGCCCCGCCATGCCGCAGGCGTTGCGTGCAGATCCCGGGCCGGTAAGCCGCTGCGATTGCCGCAAACCGCCAGCCCCTCCGCGCCGAGCGCCCCGATCTCGATCCCGGCCTCCTCGGCGGCATTCGGGCCGCGCAGGAGCCAGCGACCGTCCCACGGCTCCGAAGGCGGCGCGCGCAGCCCGGCGACTGCGGCAAATTCGCGCGAGACGGTGAAGCGATCCCGGGAAAGCTGCACGTCGCATCCGGCGAGCGTCGTCCGGCCGAGGGGCTGCAGGCCCGCGGGCAGGGCCCTGTCGACGGCATCACCGCGGGGGTCGGCATCCGGGCCGCCAACGAAGCGCAGCGCCGCGCCGAGGAGGCGGCGCTGCACGGCCGGTTGCGCCGCCTCGAAGGCCGCGCGCGCCAGGGTGATCGCGCCGGCCGGGCTGATCTCGACATGTTCGCCCGCGAAGCGGGCCACCTCGGCGTCCAGCAGGTCGCGGGCCTCGGCGAGGTTCCGCGCCGCGGCGGCCAGAACCTCGACCGTCAGCCCGTGACGCTCGAGTTCGGGAAGTGCGGCCCGGGCCCGCGACCGTTCGAAGCGGGGATCCGAGTTGCTGGGATCCTCGGCCCAAGGCAGGCCCCTTTCCCGCAACAGGGCCTGCAGCGCCGTCCTTCGCTCCTCCAGCAACGGGCGCAGGAAGACGGCCCCCTGGCGCTCGAAGCGCGCGGGCATGGCCGCGAGCCCGTCGAGCCCCGGCTTGCGCCTGAGCCGCATCAGGAAGGTCTCCGCCAGGTCGTCCGCGGTGTGTGCGAGCAGCACCGCCGCCAGCCCCTGCTCGCGCGCCCAGCCGGCCAGCAGCCCGTAGCGAAGGCGCCGGGCGGCGGCCATCAGGTTGCCCGGCCCGGACCGCGGCAACGCATCCGGCCCGGCACGCAGAACGACATGGGGCAGGCCCAGCTTTCGGCACTCGAGCGCCACCATCCGAGCCTCCTGCGCGGCTTCCGGGCGGAGCCCGTGGTCGACGGTCGCGACCCGAAGCTGCAACCGGCCCTCACCGGCAAGCTCGCCGGCCACGGCGAGAAGCGCCATTGAATCGCTGCCCCCCGATACGGCGAGCCCGATGGGGTGGGCCACCGCCTCAGCGCCGAGAAGCCGGCACAGCGATTGCGCGAGCCGGTCCGCCGGCAGGCCCCCACGCGCCGCGTTCTCGGCGCCGCAGCCATGCGCGCCGGCCGGATGAAGAAAGTCGCTCACCGCCCGGTCGCGGCCGTCTCAGCGGCAGCCAAGCGCGGCACGGGTCCGCTCTGCCTCGGCAACGGCGGTGCTGTCGGGGTAGCGCACGCCAACCTCGGCAAGGGTCACGCAGGCTTCGGCCGTCTGCTCGAGAGCGCCGAGAGCCGCTCCGAGCCGAAACAGGGCATCGGGAGCGCGCGGGCCGTCGGGCGCGTCGGAGAAGCTGCGCAGAAACGCGCGGGCGGCCGCGGTCGTTTCCCCCAGCTCCGAGAGCGCGGCGCCGCGCAGGTAGTCCGCCTCGCCCTGCAGCGGGCTGCCGGGATAGGCGATGGCGAAGGCCTCGAAGCGGTCGGCGGCGACGCGCCAGTCCGCGGCGTCATAGGCGGCGCGGGCGGCTTCGAAATCGGCGCGCTCACCCACGGCGAGCTCGCCCGTGGGCACCTGTTCGCCGCCGTTGCCCGGCTCCGGCGTGCCCGCCCCGGCCTCGCCGCCAAGGGGAGGCTGCGGTGCGAGGGCGGTCGGGTCGCCCCCCTCCAGCTCGGTCAGGCGAAACTCCAGATCTCCGAGCCGGTTGGCCGCATCCTCCGTGATCCGGCGGATCCGGAATTCAAGCTCCTCCGTCCGCGCCGTCAGCCGGCGGAGTGCCGTTTCGACGGCTTCCACGCGTTCGAGCGCATTGCCACCCTGCGCTGCAGACGGTGCTGCCGTGCCGCCGCCTGCAAGCTCCGCCCGCAGCGAGGCGATCTCGGCGGAAAGCGCCGAAAGCTCGGAGCGGATCTGCGCGAGGGTGGCGTCGCTGTCCTGCGCGAGTGCGGAAGGCGCCGCAGCCGCCAGCAGCGCGGCCGCCAGCACGGCAAACCCGAAGGTCGCGATCCGGCGCCCCGCCGTCATGGTCGCCTGCCCTCTCAGCTTCCCGCCGCGCCCAGCGCCAGAACCGTCACCGCGCGGCGGTTCTGCGAATAGCAGCTCTCGTCGGAGCAGACCGCGACGGGGCGCTCCTTGCCGAAGGTCACCGTCTCGAGCCGCGAGGGCGCGACGCCCTGGGCAACGAGGTACTGCTGTACGGCGCTCGCCCTTCGCGCGCCGAGCGCGAGGTTGTACTCCCGCGTGCCCTGCTCGTCGGCATGGCCCTCGATCACGGCGCGGTAATCGGCATTCGTCATCAGCCAGCGCGCCTGTGCATCGAGCGTTGCCCGGCCCTCCGCGGTGAGGGTGGACTGATCGACGACAAAGAACACCCGGTCGCCCACGGTGTTGTTGAAATAGGCCGGCGACGAGGGGTCCGCCGCCGAGCCGAGGCCGGCGGAATCGATCCCGCCGAGGCCCGCCCCGGCTGCGTCCTGGCCGCCACCGCCGGCGCCGAAACGGCCGGCTCCCTGGTCGGCGCATGCGGCGAGCGCGAGGGAAGCGGCGAGAAGGGCGAAGATACGAAGAAATCGCATGGGCGAGGTATCCTGTTTGTGGGCGCGTTCTTGTGGCGCGGTCTGAACTGCTCGGTTCTCGGTAGAGCTTAGCACGTTCGCGGGTGCGAGGAAACGCGAGGGAATGAAGGCGAGACGGCCAGCCCGCCAAGCCCGACGTGTCTACGCGCTCTCAGCGTTGCAGCGGCCCCCAGGAAGGGTCGGAGGCCGCACCCTCGAGCCGCACCTGCCGCAGGTTGCGCCCCGATATGTCCACCGAGTAAAGCGTGGGCGCCCCCGCGGCGCCCTGGGTTTCTCGGGTGAACATGATCACCCGCCCGTTGGGCGACCACGTTGGGCCCTCGTCGAGGAACGACGCGGTCAGCAACCGCTCTTCCGAACCGTCGATGCGCATCACCCCGATGTGGAAGCGTCCACGGTTCTGCTTGGTGAAGGCGATGAGGTCGCCGCGGGGCGACCACACCGGCGTTCCGTACCGGCCCTCGCCGAAGCTGATCCGCCGCGCCTCGCCTCCCGAGGCCGGCATCACGTAAAGCTGCTGGCTTCCCGAGCGATCGCTCTCGAACACAAGCTGCCGTCCGTCGGGGGAGTAGGAGGGCGCCGTTTCGATGAACGGATCGGAGGTGAGTCGCCGGGTGGAGCCGCTGGCGAGATCGAGGGTGTAGAGATCGGTGTTTCCCCCGGCCGCGGTCAGCGAGAACACCACGCTGCGCCCATCGGGCGAAAAGCGCGGCGCGAAGCTCATCGTGCCTTGCGGAGTGGCGAGGTTGCGCCGGCCGGCGGTGGCGACGTCGAGAAGATAGATCTGGGGAAAGCCCGTCTCGTAGCTGGTGTAGAGCACCCTGTCGCCCGTCGGCGAGAAGCGCGGCGCCAGGACGATGGCGGAGCTGTCCGTGAGATACTGGAGGTTGGCGCCGTCATAATCCATGATCGCGAGGCGCTTGCGACGGTTGTCCTTCGGGCCCTGCTCGGCCACGAACACGACGCGGCTGTCGAAATAGGCGCCCTCCCCGGTGATGCGTGTATAGACGGCATCTGCCACCTTGTGCGCCATGCGCCGCCAGCTCTGCGGCGGCCCGGAGAACCGCAGGCCCTCGCCCAGCTCGGCGCCGGAGAACACGTCCCACACCCGGAACTTCACGGTGAGTTGCCCGCCCGAGAGGCCGGCGGCGCCCGTCACCAGCGCCTGCGCGTTGATCGCGCGCCAATCGGGGAAACGGACCGGCTCGGCAAAGCTGGCCGGCTGCGAGATGAAGGCCGTGGACGGGATCTCGCGGAACAGCCCGGTGCCGGCCAGATCGGCCGCCACCACGCGGGCGATATCGCGGGCGTACGCGGCGGCGTCGGCTGTCTCCGCCTCGAAGGCCGGCGCCGCGAAGGGCAGCGGTTCGATCACGCCTTCCGTGATCTCGATGCGCAACGGGCCCGATTGCGCGCCCGCCTGCGGCGCCGGCAGCGATGCGATCGCCACGACCGCGGCAAGCGCGCCGACAGCGCCACGAAGGAAGCGGAATTGAAGGGTACGCACCATGGTCACCGGGTTCTCATGCTCTCTGGGTTAAAGGTCATTTCGATATCCCGCCACCGGTCATATTGCTCCGTCGGCAGATTGTAGCCCGTGGCGCCGCACCGCAAGATCGCGCGCCGCGCCGCCTCGAAGGCCTGCCGGGCCGCCGCCTCGGTGCCGCCGGAGAAGCGCACGAGGCGGATGGATCCCGCGACGGGGCGCGCGTCCGGCGTCATCTCGACCCCGACGACCACGGTCGTGGCAAGCGCATCCGAAGAGAGCGAGCCGAGATTCCAGCACGAGGCGATCGCCAGGACGAGCGCCCCTTGCTGGGCCGCCGAGAGCGGAGGCGCGGCGGGCGTTTCCGGTTCGAGCGCATCGGCCGCCGCAGCGGCCAGCGCGTCGGCCACGGAATCGTCGAGCGCGGTCGTCTCCTGCTCGGCCTCGGGCTCCTCCTCGGCGGCGGCCGTGCGGGGGGGCTCGCTGGTCGCGTCCGGTTCCGGGGGCCGTTCGGGCCGCGCGGCCGGTCTGCGCGACGCCAGCGGCGGGCCGCCTTCGGGCTCCAGCGCCTCGGCCTCGGTGACGATCTCCCGCGCCGCCTCCTCGGCCGCGAGTTCCTCCCGCGGCGCCTCCACGGTCTCGGGCGCGTCGGCGGGCTCCGGAGTGACGGCCTCCCGGGCTTCCGGCGCCGTCGCAACATCCTCGGGCGGCGCGGGCACGGGCTCGGGTGCAACCCGCTCCACCGGCCTCGGACGCGGGCGCTGGCCGGGGGTGGGTGCCGGCGTGTCGGCCGGCGCAAGCAGGCTCGCGGTATCCGGAGGCGCAGGCGCTTCGGGCTCCGGAGGGGGCGGCGGAGGCGCCGGATCGAGGTCTGGTTCCGAAGGGGCGGGCGGAGGCGCCGGATCGGGGTCTGGTTCCGAAGGGGCGGGCGGAGGCGCAGGATCGGGCTCGGGTATGGGTTCGGCCGGACGGGCGACGGGCACCGGCGCGATCTCAGGAAGCTGCGGGGCGCTCAGCGCCGCGAATTCCTCGGCGCTGATCACCGAGACCTCGGTAATCGTGAAGGGGTCGGGCTCGGCAGTGAAACTCCCGCCGAAAAGTGCCCAGCCGATCAGCGCGGCGTGGCCCAGACCGGAGATGGCCGTGCCCGTGTTCACCCCGCTTGCCACACCACCTCCCCCGCGCTAGCGGCCTTCACCGTCGAACGTGGGGCCATCGGTATCGGTGACGAGGCCGATGTTGGGAAAGCCTCCGGAGCTGAGCGCCCCCATCACCTGCACGACCCGGGAATAGGGAATGCCCCCGTCGGCCCGCAGGAACACCCTGTCGCCCTCCCGCTCCTCCGAGATCGCCCGCAAACGTTCCAGAAGTTCCGTCTCCGGCACGGCCGTGGCCTGGATCAGGATCTCCCCGGCTTCGGTCAGCGTCACCGTGAGCGGCTCCTCGGACTCGCCGGGCAGCGCTTCCGCCGCGGTCTCCGGCAGATCGACCGGCACGCCGACCGTAAGCAGCGGCGCGGACACCATGAAGATGATCAGCAGCACCAGCATGACGTCCACGAAGGGCGTGACGTTGATCTCCGACATCGGGCGCGCGCGCCGGCGACGGCGGCGGCGGCCGCCGCGGCCTGCGTCCGGGTCGTGGCCGACGCTCGCACCCATGGCTCAGCCCGCCAGTTGCCGGCTGAGAATGGTGGCGAACTCGTCAGAAAATGCCTCGTAACCGGCGACGATGCGGTCGCTGTCGGCCGAGAGCTTGTTGTAGAAGATCACGGCCGGGATCGCCGCGAGCAGGCCCAGCCCGGTCGCCAGCAGGGCCTCGGCGATGCCGGGCGCGACCACGGCGAGGCTGGTATTCTGGGATTCGGCGATGGCGATGAAGCTGTGCATGATCCCCCAGACCGTGCCGAAAAGACCGATGAACGGTGTTGTCGAGCCGATGGAGGCGAGAATGGTCAGCCCGCGCTGCAGCCCGTCGGCTTCCTTGGCGATGGCCACATCCATCGAGCGGTCGATGCGGGCCTGCGCCCCGGGGATCAGCGCGCCATCCTGGCGATGCGAGCGGCGCCACTCCACCATCCCGGCGCAGAACACCCGCTCCGAGGCGCCGGCGGGATCGGGGCCGATCTCCTCGAACAGCTTGTCGAGCGGCTCGCCAGACCAGAAGGCACGGTCGAAACGTGCGGCCTCGCGGCGCGCCGCGGCATAGACGACGAGCTTCTGGATCGTGAGCGCCCATGACCAGAAACTGGCAAGCACCAGCGCGATCATCACGAGTTTCACGGTAAGCGTCGAGCGGGCGAAAAGCCCCCACATCGAGAAGTCGACAGCTTCCATCTGACCTGCTCTTGCCGTTCTGTGACTGGCCTTGGCGGCGCCTGCACGCCGCTCCGGGTTCTGGTATCGCATATCGGGTGCGAAGGCCAACGAATCCGTCGCACGAGGGCGTGAAGGCGCGGCCCTCCGCGCACCGCTCTACCCCAATGCGCGCTTCAGTTCGGGCGGCAGCCTGCAGGGGCGGCCGGTTGCGTCGAGCAGCGCGAGCGTCACCGTTGCGCGGAAGAGCGGCGTGTCGCCCCGAAGCACGGCCTGCCGCATCTCCACACGGGCCCCGCCGATGCGCGTCGCCTCGGTTTGCACCGCCAGCAAGTCGTCGAACCGCGCCGGCGCCAGGTAGTCGGCCTCCAACCGGCGCACGGCGAAGACAAGCCCGGCCTCGTCCCGCAGGCGGGCCTGCTCGATCCCGCGGGCGCGCACGTACTCGGTGCGGCCGCGCTCTATGTACCGAAGGTAGTTGGCATAGTAGACGATGCCAGCGAGATCGGTGTCTTCGTAGTAGACCCGCACCGTGATGCAATCGGCCGTCATCCCGCCACCCCGAGCCGGGCCTGAAGCCTGAGCGCATGGGAGGCATCCCGCGCGCAATCCGGCAGGGCCGGATCGTGGGCTGCACGCAGAACCGCGCCGATCTCCGGCCGCAGCACGGTGCGGCCATCGGGCAGCCGCGCGAGCGGTGCGGCCTCGGTGAACGCGGTGTCGGACCACAGAAGCGCCGACTGCACCGCCTGGCTGAGGGCCAGGGTTTCGGCAGGCACAGACCAAAGATGCGCGTCCCAGCGCAGGAACACGAAGCATGCCCGGATCGCGCCGGCCTCGTCGAACCTGAAGACGCGGTACTGGTTGGCGTCGGCCGCGTCCAGACGCTCGAGGAGCGGCGCGAGATCGGGCATGAGCCGGAAAAGGTTGGGCACGTCGCCGAGCTCCGACCAGCGTCGCGTGAAGAACACCATCAGGTTGGCGCCAAGCTCGGGGTCGGTCTCCGCCAGCCTACGGCCGCACAGCGCGGCAACCGCCTCGAACGCCCCCTTCAGGACGGGCAGGCTCGCAGGCTCCACGCCGAAGATCACCGGCGCCACCGGCCGGCCCCAGCGGGCGAAGGCGTAGCTCCCGTCGGACCGGGTGAAGAGCGCGGCCACCTCGCCGGCCGGGAGCGGGCCCGGCGCGCTCAAGAGGCGCCTCTCGCCGCGGTGGCGCCGCGCCGAAGGCAAACCGGGCCATGCCCGCGCCTCACCGGGAACGTCCGGCCGGGCCGATGTGCCGGCGCTGCGGCCGGGCCGCCGGCGACCTCCCGGGGCGCCGGTGTTGGGCCGGGGCCGCGAAGCGCGCAGGGCGGGTTGAACCGGCGCCCGGCGCTGCGGCATCCCGGCGGTG
>Ga0076929_100935_pt1 | contig 12739 bp, 10 predicted proteins | sample HotLakConUCCSL28_FD_87104 | JGI IMG/M metagenome (GOLD analysis project Ga0076929, IMG submission 87104) | Hypersaline microbial mat communities from Hot Lake, Washington, USA - Hot Lake Consortium UCC-SL28 (version 3) (version 3) | ecosystem: Environmental > Aquatic > Thermal springs > Hot...
AGCGGTCTCGTCTGAAGGCGCTCGAGCGCGAGGTGCGCGAGCTGCGCCAGGCGAACGAGATCCTCAGAAAGGCTTCGGCTTATTTCGCGATGGCGGAGCTCGACCGGTCGAAGACATGATCGCGTTCGTCGACGATCATCGAGGTGCATACGGGGTCGAGCCGATCTGCCGCGAGCTGCCGATCGCTCCGTCGACCTATTACGCGCATCTCTCGCGACGCTCGGATCCGGCGAAGGCCTCCGTGCGCGCACGCGCCGACGCCGTTTTGCGCGGGCACATCCGCAGGGTCTGGGAGGAGAACTTCCGGGTCTATGGGGTCCGCAAGATCTGGCGTCAGCTCGCCCGTGAGGGCGTCCGCGTCGCCCGCTGCACGGTCGCGCGGCTGATGCGCCAGATGGGCATCCAGGGGATCGTCAGGGGAGCGCGCGTGAAGACGACGGTCAGCGACAAATCGGCGGCTTGCCCTCTCGACCGGGTGAACCGGAACTTCCGGGCGCCGCATCCGAACGTGCTCTGGCTGTCGGACTTCACCTACGTGGCGACCTGGAACGGCTTCGTCTATGTCGCCTTCGTGATCGACGCCTTCGCGCGCCGGATCGTCGGCTGGCGCGTCTCACAGACCGCGCATGCCGGTTTCGTTCTCGACGCGCTGGAGCAGGCGTTGCACGCCCGTCGGCCGACCGAGCGGCACAGCCTCGTTCATCACAGCGACAGAGGGGTGCAATACGTGTCGATCAAGTATACAGAGCGCCTCGCCGAGGCCGGCATCGTGCCCTCCGTCGGCAGCGTCGGCGACAGCTACGACAACGCCCTCGCCGAGAGCGTCATCGGGCTCTTCAAGACCGAGGTGATCCGCCGCCTCGGGCCCTGGCGCAACATCGACGCCGTCGAGTTCGCCACCCTCGAGTGGGTCGACTGGTTCAACCATCGCCGCCTGCTCGAGCCGATCGGCAGCATCCCGCCTGCCGAGGCGGAAGCCCGCTACTACGCCTCGCTGGAAAACCAGGCCGCGGCCGCGTAGCTACTCAAAGCAATCGGTCTCCGGCAAACCCGGCGCGGTTCAAGACCGGCTCCGAGGCACGGGCGGGGATCGGCAGATGGATGACCTACTACAACGCAAAGAGGCCCCGTTCGGCCCTCGGCGGACAAACACCACTCGAAGCCCATGCCGGCGACGAGGGGATCCGACTGGCGTCATCGGGGCGATGTCCTCTTCGCCGGCGATCTGATCGACGGGCTGCAACCGGAGCGCGTCATCGCCGATCGAGCCTATGGCGCCAACCACTTCCGCCTCTTGATCGCGCTCGCCGGGGCGTCCGCCGTCATCCCCTCTCGGCCGGATCGGACCCGGCGCCTTCCCTGCGACTTCCGCCTCTACCGCGAACGCAACCTTGTCGAGCGGCTGATCAACAAGCTCAAGCAGTTCCGCCGCGTTGCCACCCGCTACGACAAGGTCCTCGCCAACTACCGCGGCTTTGTCCTCATCGCCGCCATCTGCCTCTGCCTAGGGTAAAAGCTAAATTGCCACCACAGCCTAGGCCGGCGCAGCAAATTCTGGCTTCGGCTCAGGGCGGTGCGCCGGATCCTTTCAGCGGGAGCGGCTGCGGCGTCGCACGGCGCCGACGCCACTGCAGGGCGGTCACCAGACCGCCAAGAAGCAGCGCCGGGATGAGAAACCACTCCTTCGCCGGGCGGCTTGTGGACACGCGCAGTTCCGTGACCTCCCAGCCGTAGTCCACGCCGATACGCTGCGCCGGGCCGCCGAACCTGATCGACGTCACCGCCACTCGGCCCTCCGGGGATGTCTCCACCTTCAGGCCGGCCGCCGCTTCCAGTCGTTCCGAGCCGGGTGCACCTTTGGCGCCAAGGTCGAGGAGGGCGATCCGTTCGACTTCTCGGCCGGTGAACGTCTCACCGCGCACGACGATGCGCATCAGGGTGTCGTCCGGGGCCTGCGCAACCACATCTTCGATCACGATGGGATCCATGGCCTCGTAGGGCGGGTGGAGAAGGTCGAGCCAGAACCCCGGCCGCAGCAGGGTCAACGCCACGACCATCAGCACGGCCGATTCCCAGATCCGGCTCCGGGTCAGCAGCCAGCCCTGGATGGACGCCGCGAACAGCACCATGGCCAGCGTCGCAACCACGGCGATGAAGACGACATGCAGCGGGCCGGCGACGTTGATCAGCAGGAGCTGCGGGTTGAACAGGAACATGAAAGGCAGGATGGCCTGCCGCCCCGAGTAGATGAAAGCCTGTATGCTCGTCCGGAACGGATCGGCGCGGGCGACGGCAGCGCCCACGAAGGCATCGATCGCTACGGGCGGGGTCGTTCCCGAAAGAAGGCCGAAGTAGAAGACGAAGAAATGGATCGCGACGAGCGAAACCACCAGTCCGTTCTGCGCCGCGAGGTCAACCATCACCGGTCCCATCACGGCGATCACGACGATGTAGTTCGCCGTCGTGGGCAGGCCCATTCCTAGGATGATCGCGGCCGCCGCCGTCAGCAGGAGGGCGACCAGGAAGCTCCCGCCAGAGACCACTTCGATGACGGCGGACAGCGAGATCCCGACGCCCGTGAGGGACACGACACCGACGATGATCCCGGCGGACGCCATGGCGATGGCGACGCCGACCATGTTGCGTGCGCCCGTGACGAGGGCGGCGACGAGATCGATGAGCCCCGTGCGCAGGGCACTTCCGACAGCGTCGCCTCGCCCCGTGAGCGCGGCCTTCAAGGCGTGCTGCGTCACGAGGATCGCAACCTGCGCGAGGATCGCCCAATAGACGGCAAGGCCCGCAGACAAGCGCTCGACCATGAGGCACCAGACGAGCACCATGATCGGCAGGAGATAGTAGAGGCCCGCAAGGAATGTCGGCCACGCCGACGGGATGTGGATCTCCGGTGAGTTCGGATCGTCGAGCCTGATCGGCGGCATGCGTACAGCGACTGCGATCCCGCCGATGTAGACCGCCGTGAACAGGGCGATCCCTGCCAGGTACGCGTCGCTCCCGAGGAGCGCCCGCAGCCCCGTTCCGACGGCGTGGATGGCGAGCGAGCCCACGACGGCGACGAGAACGCAGGTCACTGCGACCACGGCGCGCCGCAGGAACGACGATTGCGCCACGCGCTCGAGGACGGGCATGCCGGCCTTCTCGGCCTCGGCATGGACGATGAAGAAGAGGGCGACGTAGGAGATGACCGCCGGGAGGAAGGCGTGCTTCACCACGTCGAGGTAGCTGATGCCGATGAACTCGGTCATGATGAAGGCCGCCGCACCCATCACGGGCGGCATGACCTGACCGTTGAGCGACGCTGACGTCTCGATCGCTCCGGCCTTGTAGCCTGGATAGCCAACGCGCTTCATCAGGGGGATGGTGAAGGTCCCCGTGGTGACGATGTTGGCGATGGTGGACCCGGAGATCATTCCAGTCAGTCCGGACGCGACGACCGATGCCTTGGCCGGGCCGCCTCTCAGGTGGCCGAGAAGCGCGATGGACAGCTGGATGAGGTAGTTGCCCGAACCCGCCCTTTGCAGGAGCGCGCCGAACAGCACGAACAGGAAGATGGTGCTGGCCGAGACGCCCGCGGCAATGCCGAAGACCCCCTCGCTCGTGAACCAGAGGTGATCGATCGCGCGGTTCAGCGTCGCCCCGCGGTGCGCGATCAGGTCGGGCATGTACGGCCCGAAGAACATGTAGAGGAGGAAGACGATGGTGACGATCAGAAGCGGCAGGCCGAGGGTGCGCCGGCTGAGCTCCAGGACGCACAGAACGCCCACAATCGCGACGATCCGCTCGGCCGCGGACCGGACCCCTCCGGCGCCTTCGGCGACGTCCGCATAAAAGACGACGATGTAGAGGCACGAGGCGGCGGCACAGCAGGCGAGAACCCAGTCGTAGACCGGAATCCGGGCGACCGGGGCCCGCGCAAGCGCCGGATAGGCGCAAAAGCCCAGGAACATGGCAAACGCGACGTGGATGATCCGGTGCTGGATCTCGTCGATCAGCAGGATGCCGGTCAGCGCGGGGAGCGGAGAGACGACCCACAGCTGATAGCAGGACCAGGCGAGCGCGACGACGAACAACATCCGGCGCCCGAAGCCATCCGGCCGCCGGGCACCCATGTCGAAACTCTCGGACATCTGACGGATGTCGACGGCACTCATGCCTGATCGGCCCGAAGGATCGCATCGCGGGGGCCGGACGCTCGAAAGCGGCCGGCAGGGTGCGCTATCCGCCCGAGCGGCGGCGCGACCGGATCATTCGGCAAGACCGACCTCGCGATAGTACCGGAGCGCACCCTCATGGGTCGGCGCCGTCCCGGCCAGCGCGGCGTCCTCGCGCGCGAGACCCGAGAAGACCGGGGTCTGGGCGACGAACTCGTCGAAGTTCTCGAACACGGACTTGACAATGATGTAGGCGGTTTCGTCGGCCATGTCGCTCGTGGTGACGACCGTGCTGCGGATGCCCCAGGTCTCGATCGGGTCCGGATAGCCTTCGTACGTGCCGCCGGGGATGGTGAACGGGGTGAAGTAGGGGTACTTCTCCATGAATGCGGCAATGCCTTCATCGCGCCAGTTCAGAAGCTTGGCATCGCAGACGCTGATCGCCTCCGTGACGCTCGGGCTCGGCAGGCCCGAAGAGAACAGGAACGCATCAATGCGCCCATCGCACAGCGCCTGAGCCTGTTCGCGGGACGTCAGCTTCGAATCCTGCGCGAAGTCGGTTGCGGGGTCGATCCCGTACTCCTCAAGCAGGAGATAGAGTGTGGCCTCGGTCCCGGAGCCGACGTTTCCGGTGTTGACGATCTTGCCCCTCAGGTCCTCGAAGCTTTCGATGCCGCTGTCGGCGCGCACGACCATGTGCCAGGCGTCCGAGTGGATGGACATCAGATGGCGCAGGCTCTCGACGGCCTCGCCCTCGAAGGCGAGCTTGCCGTTATAGGCGGCGAACTGCCACTCCGGATTGGCGAGCGCGAAGGCCATGTCGCCCGCGGCGACGGCACGGATGTTGGCGATGGACCCGGCGCTCGCCTCGACGGTGCAACGCAGCGAATGGCCGTACTCACCCCGCGTCTTGTTGACCATGTTGCAGATGGCGCCGCCGGCCGGATAGAAGCCGCCGCCGAGGCCCGCGGTGCCGATGTTGATGAATGTGTTCTGCGCCGCCGCTGCGGTGGCGATCAGCCCCGCCACCGCCGTGACAGCCAGTAAGGTCCGAGTACGCATGGGGAATCCCTCCTCTGATGGATGGCGCGTCACAGGTCGAACAGTCGCCCGCGCCCGGATGCGACTGTCCTCGTTCCGGTGAGCCGCATGGCGTCCCAGGCCATGGCCTGTGTGCTGAACACGACCGGCTTGGCGAGCCGTGCCTCGACCTTCGCGAGGTCAGCGGACAGGCGCAGCGCCGTGCAGGAGATGAAGAGGGCCTCCACCTCTGCGCCCGACGCCACGGCGAGCGCACCTTCGGCAATTGAGCGGGCCGATATGCGGCTCATCTGGTAACCGTCCTCGCAGAAGAAGCTCGCGCTCGCGACAATCTCGAACCCCATCTTCTCGATCTGCGCGGCGATCATGCCGTTCACTTCGGCCCGATAGGGCGTCATGAGCGCGATGCGCTTCATGCCGAAGGCCCGCAAGGCCCGCGCACCAGCGCTCAGGGGATCGGTCACCGGCACGCCCGGTCGTACGCCGCGAACGATGTCGGCCACCCGCTCGGCACCGATCGCAGCGGCTCCGGACGTGCAGGCAAAGGCGATCACGTGGAGGTCGTCGTCGGGGACGAGGCGCGCCGCGGCATCGGCGATCCGAGGCTCCATCTGGCGCAGGTTGGTGAGCGTCGAGGCTCTGTCACGGGGGATGCGCGATGCGTAGACGCTGGCTCCGGCCGCAGGGAGGAAGGCACGCAACTCATCCTCGGTCGCGATGTCGCTTGCAAGGACGAGCGCGCCTATGGCGATCCGGCGGGCTGCGTCGTCCTCGGCCGCGAAGGGCAGGCGCCGCCAGGGTTTGCCGTCGATGACGGTCAGGCCGTCTTCTGCGCGTTCCATGACAAGCATCTCCGTTTGCGAACGGCACACCTCTCCCGTCACACCTCGACAACTAAAGAAAGTTCGGCGCCCGGAGTCCAGTCCGGCAGTGCATGATGGGTGCCAGAAAGTGCACTTGGTGCCGGGCCGTTCGTCACGCGCGTCACGGGACGCCCGGCTGGCTGCCGGCCCTTGAATGACTAGTTGAGAGCGCCGTTCCGACGAAGGCGCGCGGGTTTAAATCTGCCGCCATCCCGGGCACGGGCCAAGGGTTGCGGCGCAAGGGCAGTGGGCCCCGTTCCATGCGTCGTCTCCGCCGTTGTCCTGTGCGACGCTGCGCGTGGGTGGCGACCGATTGTGCAGAAGATGCACGAAAGGACAGTCATTCCCGTCTCAGGCCGGGGTCGCCTCGCCGAGGTCGGCGAGGAATGCGGCGAGCACCCGGCACTTTGCCTCAAGACTCGGCAGCTCGACGTACTCCTCCGGGCTATGGGCACGCGCGCCATGAGCTCCGAGCCCGTCGAGTGTCGGCGTTCCCGCCGCCGCCGTCAGGTTGCCGTCAGAGGCCCCGCCCGTCGAGGCGGCGCCGAGGGGGAAGCCGCTCCGCGCTGCGATCGCCTGCATCCGCTCCACATAGGCGAGGGTGCGGGCGCTGGCCTCCATCGGCGGGCGATGGAAGCCGCCGGTGAGGGACGCCCGCGTGTCGGGGACGAATGTGCGCGCCGCGGCGGCCTCGATCCCTGCGGTCACTCTCGCCTGTTCCTCGAGGGAGGGGACGCGGCAGTCGATGGAGAGGCGCGCGCTGCCGGGAACGACGTAGGGCTTCGTGCCTCCGTGGATCACGCCGGGCGTGACGGTCGTCCCCAGCGCCGGGTCGTTCAGCGCCTCTATCGCGAGCGTCTTGTGAGCCAACTCGACGATGGCGTTTCGGCCCTTGTCGGGTTCGGCCCCGGCGTGGGCCTCGCGGCCCTCCACGGAAAGCTCGAAGATCGCCACTCCCTTGCGCGCGATGGTGAGCGCCGGGCCGGGCCTGCCGGGCTCGAGCACGAGGGCGAGGTCGTGGCGCGCAGCCTCCCTCAGGATCACGTCGCGCGAAGCCGGTGAACCGGTCTCCTCGTCGGAGTTGAAGATGAAGGTGACGTTCACCGGCAGGGTGCCGAGCGCGGCGACGAGGGCCTCCAGCGCGAACAGACCGATGCAGAGCCCGCCCTTCATGTCGAGCGCACCCGGTCCGAGAATGCGGTCGCCCTCGATCCTGAACGGTCGTCCGGCGGTGGTGCCCGCGCCGTAGACGGTGTCGTAGTGGCCGATGATGAGAACTCTCGGTGCGTTGCCGAGACCGGGCGGCTCGAAGCGGCAGATCCGGTTGTCCCCGTAGCGGGTCTGGGGATCGCGCTCGCACGTCATGCCGATGCTGCGCGCCTTCGCCTCCAGCACGTCACCGACGAGATCGGTCAACGCCTTGTCCTCGGTCGGCGAATCCATGTTCACGATGCGCTCGAGGAGGGCGAGGAGTGCCGGCTGACGCTCTGCGACGGCGCGAGCGATGGCCTCATGCTGCATGGTGGGGTTCCCGGAGCGGTGCGAACGAGGCGACGACATCGGCGCCAGCGGATCGGGCGAGGACGCTCCCGTGCCAACGCTCGTCGTCGCGATGAGGGTGGTCTTCGCGGAAGTGCGCGCCCCGGCTTTCGGTGCGATGGAGCGCGCTGACGAGACCTGCGATGGCGGTGTCGCAGAGGAACAGGAGCTCGGCGCACGGCCGGATGAGGCGGGGCGAGGCAGGGCCGCGGTCCATGACGTCCTGCCGGATCTGGCGCGCGCAGGCGAGGCTCGTCTCCATGGTGTCGGACCGCCGGACGATCCCGAGTCCGCTCCAGGCCGAGGCCCTCAGCGTAGCGAGGCGCGCATCGAGGGCGGCCTCGTCGAGCCCGCCTGGGCCCGGCGAGCGCAGGGGCGTGGCAACGGCTTCGCCCCCGGCGGCGCGGCCCGCCCGGCTGGCGGCATGGGCGCCTGAGCGCGCGCCGAACACCAGCGTTTCGGGGAGCGCGTTGGAGTTGATGCGGTTCGCCCCGTGAATGCCGCCCGCGGCCTCTCCGACGCAGTAGAGACCGTCGATCCCGGTGCGCCCGTCGACATCGACGCAGAGGCCGCCCATCCAGTAGTGCGCCTCGGGCGTGACCACGAAAGGATAGGTCGCATAATCGAGCCCGAGCCTTGCGAGGTAGCGGGCGACCTTCGGGTTCGATCGCTCGAAGGTCTCCCTGTCGAGGGGCGACAGGTCGAGCCTGACGCCGCCGCCGACACCGTCGCCCCGGCGCATCTCCTCGAAGATGCCGCGCGCGGCGACGTCGCGCGTCGTGACTTCGGCGCCATCGGGATTGAAGCGCTCCATGAAGCGCTCGCCCTGGCAGTTGTACATCCGTGCGCCGTGGACGAACGTCGACGGCTGGATCGAGACGCGCGACTTGTCGAAGGGGTCGATGCAGCGCCACGGGTAGAACTGGATGAACTCCATGTCGCGAAGCTGCGCGCCGGCCCGCAGGCCGAGGGAGAAACCGTCCCCCGTGACGTCGTTGGGATTGCTCGTGACGGGATAGAGCCGGCCGGCGCCACCCGTCGCGAGGATCACGGACGGCGCCTCGACGAGGACCTCGTCGCCGTTGCGCGCGTCCGCGCAGACGGCACCGCTGACGCCGGCACCTCCGGCGAGGAGATGGAGGGCCATGGAGAACTCACGCGTCTCCACCCCGATTTCCCGCGCTCTCGCCGCCATCGGCGCCGTGATGTCCGTGCCGATGTGGTTCTGCGTCACGAAGACCCGGGAGCGCGAGTGGTCGCCGCTCGGCGAGCGACGGTGGTGCGCGCCGTCCATCTCGAACGGTGCGCCGAGGCCTTTCACGAAGGCGAATTCCTCGGCCGCCCGGCTGCACATGGTGCGCACCAGTTGCCGGTCGCCGACGTCCCACCCGCCCTTGATCGTGTCGGCGATGTGCCTCTCGGCATCGTCGTCGTCGGCCTCCGGAAGGGCCGCGGCAAAGCCGGCGGTCGTCATCGCGGACGATCCGCTGCGCCCGAGCTTGCCCTTGACGACCACGAGGACGCGCGCTCCCGCCTCCCGCGCGGCGATGGCCGCCCGCAGGCCCGCGAGGCCCCCGCCGACGACCAGCACGTCCGTCCTGATCCGATCGACGATCATCAGGTCAGCGCCGCGCGAGCTCGCGCGGATGGGAGCCGAGCTGCTCGCACCCCGTCTCCGTCACGACGACCGTTTCGGAGAAGCCGAGGCCCGCCTGATCGTAGATGCGCAGCGCAATGGGAATGTGGAAGCACATGCCCGGCCGCAGCACGGTCGGGTCGTCCTCCTTGAGACTGGCGATGGCCCCCTCGACCCAGCTCGAGAAGCCGATGCCGACGGAATAACCCGCGCGCTTGCGGTAGTTTTCCCACAGGCCGGCCTTGACGATGATCTCGCGGGCCGCGCGGTCGACATCCGCGGAGGTCGCGCCCGGCCTGACGGCGTCGATCGCCGCATCGAGCGCCTCGAGGCAGACCGCGGCCATCCTCTCGACGGCCGCAGACGGTGTGCCGACCACGGCCCCGCGCATCAGCGGGGCGTAGTAGCGGTTGTAGACGCCCGAAAGCTCGATCAGGATCGCGTCACCGTCGTTCAGGGTCTGGCGCATGTAGCAGCTGTGCGGCAGGCCCGAGCGCTGTCCTGTCGTGACGATCGGGTCTCGCGTCAGGTACTCCGATCCGGCGCGGGTCATCGCGTCGAACGCGGCTGCGGCCACGTCGTTGTCCGACCGTCCCGGCGCGATCTCCTCGATCGCCGCGGCGACGCCGAGCGTCGACAGGCGGCCGGCCTCCCGCATGTACTCGATCTCGCGCGGTGATTTCACCGCGCGGCCAAGTTCCACAAGTCCAGAGCCGTCGACGAGACGAGGAAGCACCGCGGCGAGCTTCTTCCAGGTGGCGACCTGAAAGAAGAAGCTGCGTTCCTCGGCGCCGATGGTTCCCCCGGCGAGATTGCGCCGCTCCAGCTCGCGAACAGTGACCGCCACCGGATCTTCCGTGTCATCCCATGGCACGATGTCGTCGGTCCACGCATAGCGATACGCCAGCATGCTCTCGAGATAGCGCAGGATCAGGAAGGGCTTACCTTCCGAAGGGACGATCAGAAGCTGATAGTTGTGAAACCCGAAGGTCTGGTAGCCGGACACGTAGTAGATGTTTTCGGGTCCGGCGAGCATGAGGGTGTCGATCCCGCGCGCAGCCATCGCGTTGCGAAGGGCGGCGAGTCGCTGGTCGTACTCCGCCTCATCGAAGAACAACTCGCGTTCGATCGCCGGAATCGTCATGTCCGTTCCCTCGGGGTGGTTTCTGTTCGAGGCGTCGCCGTGCGGCATCGGCGCCCACGAGCCGTCCGCCGTGGGATCCGATGTGGGCAATGAAATCGGAGGCCTGACGCCGCCAGGCCGGGTCGACCAGTCCGAACCCGTGACACAGGTAGTTCACGAGGAGCGGCGCCCCGGCCGTGGCCGCGCGCGCCCGCAGTGCGTCCCAGACCCTGATCAGCCCCTTCAGATCCATGCGTTCGCTGAAGAGATAGTTCTCGTCGACGCTCGAGCCCGACCCGTCCCAGCCGATGGGGATCTCGACGACGTCGATGCCGTCGCGCCGGAACACGTCCGGCTCGGCGGACTTGGCGGGCCAGTCGATGCTGCGGTGGGGGTCGCGCAAGGTGGGGGCGGCCGACAGGTCGATGTGGATCCCGGCATCGGCCAGGATTCGCGGCAGCGCGGGGTTGAACGAGAAGGTCCCGGAGCGAAAGGTCTCGAAGGTGATGCCGCGCGCCCGACCGAGCGCGATCGTGCGGGTGATGACGTCTGCCATGTGGGCGGGGTCGTCGTACAGGGTGGATCGGTCTTCGCGTTCCTCGTGGGGATGGAGCGCCAGGGCGGCGCCGCTTGCGAGGAACTGCGACCAGATCTCCGGATAGATGCCTTCCAGCAGGGCCGTGCGATGGCGCGGGCTGGTGTGGACCGTCACGACGGCCTTTCCGCCGGCGAGGGACGTCACGAGTTCGAGGGCCGCATCGCAGCGCTTGCGCATCAGGGTCTCGTCGGGCGGGTCCGTGCGCGAGGAGGCGGGATAGAACCCCTTGCCGCCACCGACGTCGCTCGGTGGATCGAGGTCGATGAGCCAGACGACGTCGATCTCGCTCACGTTCCTTCCGCCCCGAACCGCGCGACCGACTTCAGGGCGCTCTCGTCCACCGTGACGCCGAGACCGGGGCGGGCGGGCATGCGCATGGCGCCGTCCACCATCTCGAGACCGCCGAACGGCTGCTGCCCGACACGCTGGTAGCCCCACAGCTCGCACGAGAACGGGTTGGCGGCGGCTGCGCAGTGGAGGGCCGCCGCCGTGGCGAGCATGCCCTCGTCCATCTGGCCGACGATGTAGGGGTAGCCCGCCGCCTCCGCGATCGAAACCATCGCCATGAGGTTGCGGATGCCGCCGGCCTTGCAGAGCTTGAAGTGGAAGCCGTCGGCCGAGCGGGTCTCGATCAGGCGCAGGAGGTCCCTTGGCGATCCGCAGCTCTCGTCCGCGACCACCATCGCGCCGACGGCGTCACGGACCTCCCGCAGTCCCGCGATATCGCCGGCCCTGACGGGCTGTTCGATCCATGCGAGGCCGTGGCGCTCGAGTTCGCGCAGCCGCGGGATGGCTTCCTTCGCGGTCCAAGCCTGGTTCGCGTCGACCGCAAGGCGCATGGCCCGCCCCTGCGGATGGGAGGCCGCTGCCGCCCGCATGGCCTCGATCCGTTCGAGATCGGCCTCGTGCGTCAGGCCGACGCGCACCTTGATCGTGGTGAGCCCCCTGTCGAGGTAGGACCGGGTCCGCGCTGCCGCCTCGTCGGGCGCGCAGAACGGCATCGAGCCATGGACGTGCAATGCCTCGACGCCGCCTCCGCCCAGGAGATCCTGAAGCGGAACGCCGAGCGCGCGTGCCTTCGCGTCGTGGACCGCGATGTCGATGGCTGCCTTCGCCGTCGAGTTGCCCATGGCGGCCCTCTCCAGGAAACGGCCGATCTCGGCGATCGACGACAGGCGGGCGGCCACCAGACGCGGCGCGAAGACGTCGCAAATGGCCGCCACCACCCGGCTCATCGTCTCACCGGTCACATACGGTGCGTTGCCGCGCACCTCCGACCAGCCGACGGCGCTGCTCTCGGTCGCCACCTTCACGATCACCTCGTCCAGCCTATCGACGAGACCGGAGGAGGCATGCTCGAACGGCTCGGAGAGCGGCAGCGAGGCCGTGTACACGCTGACGGCGACGACGGAATCCTTGACGGGATCGATGGGCATCGTCAGCTGTTCCCGCTCAGGTACTTGAAGACACCGATCGTCCTGTCGAGGACGATGAACAGCATGACGCCCGCAAGCGCCAGAACGAACGAGATAGCCGGGATGGCCGGCGTCATCCCGCCGACGTACATGCGCTGGAACATCTCGACCGGGAGCGTCCGCTCGCCGATGCTGGACAGGAAGAGTGCCATCGTGACGTTGTTGAAGGACAGGATGAAGGTGAAGATGAAGGCTGCGATCATGCCGGTCTTGATTTGCGGAACCGTGATCCGGAGGAACGTGTCCGCCGGACCCGCGCCGAGGATCGCGCTGCTCCATTCGAGACGCCTGTCGA
>Ga0076929_100936_pt1 | contig 12736 bp, 12 predicted proteins | sample HotLakConUCCSL28_FD_87104 | JGI IMG/M metagenome (GOLD analysis project Ga0076929, IMG submission 87104) | Hypersaline microbial mat communities from Hot Lake, Washington, USA - Hot Lake Consortium UCC-SL28 (version 3) (version 3) | ecosystem: Environmental > Aquatic > Thermal springs > Hot...
ACTGCAACTGGCGGCTAGCCCAGCCTAAACTCCAAGCGGTAGCTCATAGGCTATCTCAGCTCTTTTTGAGTAATTGCAGTTCGATCTAGAGAATTTGTCTCTTTTGATAAGTCGTAAGTAGCCATTTTTTATCTCGTTTAAGGATTTTGAAATGATACCGGTCAAGTTGTCGGTATCATTTTTCTTCATCCCAGGTTTGGTATTTTTTTGACTTTAATAGACTACGCTGTTTAATGTTTGCACGATTGAGGTTAAACTTGTCTGTCACAAGATCTATCGCTGCTAAAACATCCCCTATCCTTTCTTCTAATTTTTCTTTTAACATTGATGTCATACAAAGGTCATCGCCTAAATTAGGTTTTTGGATTGCAGCTATTCTAATCAACTTTTCACATTCTTCAATTAGCTTGCTTAATCCTTTCTTATCCATTGCCATAGCTGAAAGCTTTCGAGATATTATGACAATTTCTTTATCTTCTTCGATGAAATCTAAATCTTCTTCTCCTCCGAGAATATCTTTAATGATTTTTTCTCCCATCGATGTAACAGTAAAGTAAATAAAATAATCTCCAAAGACATCACCCTTATAACTTATTTCTTCAATCCCAAGAGATTTTAATTCTTCATCAGTGTATGGAGCAATAAAATCTTCTAATATACAAGCATTTTCAGAATTAGATTCGAAGTTGATGACAGAAAATTTTATTTTGGTGGAAATTTCCATTTTGATTTACCTCTTGTTTCTAGTAATTGTAGGGTGGGCACTGCCCACCTTCCCACCAGGCTATCACCACCCAATCGGGCACACTAATTTAAACTCCCTCCCCTCCCCCCAAATGCCCGATTACCGAGGCACTAATACCCTCGGCGGGGCCATCTTTTTCACCCTGGCCACCTTCAACCGCAGACCAATCTTTGCAGAGCCCGACAACATAAAACGCCTGCGTCAAGCTGCGGCCACCGTTAAATCTGATTTGCCGTAGAGTAATTAGTATTGGGTGAATCAATGGGGTGGTAGGCATTGCCCACCCTGCTTTTACCTTGTATACCCATGCTTTCAGCCTTAGCGTGCATTTCTGTTCCATTGCTACCCGAACCCCAATTAGGCCAATCCGTTCAGTCATAGCCCAATCCTTTTTTCACACAGCGATAACCGCCGTAGCCCATTCAGGCTACGCTTGCACCCATCAGGAGCCAGGGAGCTGTGGCTGCTATAACAGCACCGGCCCCGGCTAGGGCAGCGGCAGATGCGGCAACAATTTCAACACCGCCTTCAGCAACCTCAGCCGAGGCATCGGCCAAAATGCCAGTGGATTCAGCGGCAGCTTCAGCTCCTTCCAGCACATCTCCTAAGAAAGCATCACTTTCTACAACAGCATCACCCACGGCAGTTTCTAGTATCCCGTCCTCTGTTATGGCTTCTAGCTCTCCCAATTCAATCACTTCAGCTGCTTGACTATCAGGAGTAAGATTTTCAGAGGATTGACTTATACTGGGTCCGAATTCATTAAAGATTGGAACTTTTTCTTGTGTTACCTCATTATCTACAATGCCATCTTCGTTAAAGTCTTTATCATAAAAATCAGATACATTATCTATTTCAGCTTGAAGTTGCTCCAATTCTGTAGCTGGCCGAGAACCACGGGACATATTTTCAAATTTATCCTCCATAAAAATATTATCTATATCGCCCTCAAGTTCAGGGTATTTACTTCTAGGCAATATATGAGAGATATCTTTATTTTCAAAGAACTGCTTTACAGATTCCGGTCCATCATTTTTATACACATCAGGAACTTCAATTTTATAAAGCTCCTCTGGAGAAAGACCAGGATATTCTGCAGCGCGCTGACTTATATAGTTCTGTAGTTCCTTAGGTAATGCATTAAAGTTAGGAGACATAGTTTAGATTGCTACGATGCTACTGATCCACTACCTTTCATAGTTCCCAGAGTTTAGAGGCATTCCGGAAAATTTCACAAATATTAAATTCTGCGCAGTCTTATTGGACCTAGTGGGTCCGGTTGGGGGTTTTATTGCCGATCCCGCATCGCTTGTTCTTTTCGGCGACGTGGCAGCAGGCTTACTCCGGTCGTGCTGCGGGTATAGCCCAGGAAGTTAGGACGGCCCCCGGATCAGGGGTATGGCACCGTTTCGTGCATTTTTTTGGGCCATATCTCCTGAAAGCATCTCTCCGTAAACGTTTCAGCGATAGCTATCTTTTCGTCGCATTTAACGAAAGAATGAGGCCTTCAGCGATCAGGGATTGGGATGATCACTAAATTTAGTGAGTAAAAGTACTCAGAAATTATAGAAGTAGCCCATTTTTACACGAATCAGTGCCATACCTCAAATTCATCGTCACTCAAATCATTCGCCTCCCCACTAACTAATTCAATTGACTCAATCTCAAATAGATAATTTTCATTCGGGTCATTCAGCAATCCTTCAATTTTTACTCTCACTTTGTCTGCCCCAAATAATGACTCATCCTTCCCCCACGGATGATCACCACAGAAACTTGCTTTTGCGGTAAATCTTATTTTGCCTCTACCATTCCAGTGAGCACTGGTTACCGACAGTTCATCAAGTATCCAGTTGTAGGCCGAGGTGATGGATCTAGAGTCATATGCATTTAATTGATTATAAAGTAAATGCTCTCCAATCTTAGACGACATTTCATACACGATGTCTTTAGCTATCATTTCTCAATTCCCAAAAACTACAATCAGAACTAATTGCTAGACGGCTTTAAAGTAGCGAACGTGCGGTTTGGGGTAAGTTGAGGCTGAGACTGGATTTGTATAAGCAATACAGCGATTAGCTTTATTTTCAGCAATTAGAGTTTCAAGTACTTTTCCAGAGCCTGAAACCCCTATTTTCTCGTTAAATAGATAGTCCAAAAATACTAAATTGCCCCAAACCGCAGCCACGCCAGTTTAAGGTCTATATCTCGCATTCCACTGGCTGAAGGGCTGATTAGCGGTGACTAATTGTTGCGACCTACAAACATAATCGTCTTAGTTTAAATTGGTGTACTGATCAACTATCGCACAAAGCTGAATATATGATTTGGCCTTCTGGACTGGCAGAATATCGCCAAATGAAATCGTAGAATTCAACAGACTCAAAAGAGTTGTCATATGTGACCATAATAGCAACTGGATCGTAATCCAAAATATAACCACAAGTTGCTTGGTGATAAGTCGTGTAGGGATTCCAAATGCTTGTTTGGGAAAGTGGAGAGCCATAAGGTCCAGTATCTGACCAAATGCAATTCGGGTCTTGCTCCAGACATATGTTTGTTCCGTCGCCCAAGTAGCCCAGGAATTGGCCATCCCACCCCATCAAGAACTGGAGCTGTTCTGAAGAAAGTGCTGGAGATGTGATCATGAATAATTCCATCCCCAGCAGCATACCTATGAGAACTTTCATGGAGTAATACCAAAGCGTTACCCAAATCATACCCATTTAGAACGGGATATCAGCGTAGCCAAGTAATTTTAGGGTGGGCACTGCCCACCTTCACCCCTCAACCTATCACCACCCAATCGGGAACACTAACTCAAACTCCCTTCTCAATCCTCAAATGCCCGATTACCAACGCGCCTACACCCCTGGCGGGGCCATCTTTCTCACCCTGGTCACCTTCAACCGTAGTAGTTGCAAGGCTGGCAGTGCTCATCCTGCTAACTGACGTAACTAAGCCGCCTTAGCAAGCTTGGCTCGTAATCCGATCACCGTTAGGCCAACCACTTCCTGAGTGTCTTCGTCGTAGCGCAGCACCACACCATCGCCAATATCGATACCAACCGCAGGGCAAGGTTCGCCAACCGACAGGTATAAGACATCCGCTTCATCGTCATAATCCCAATTAGCCTGATCAGATGCTTGTAGAATTTTCAGCGCGTCCATAAAACCTCTCTTTGCTGTGATGGGCGACGAGTTAGATAAGCCGTTACAATGAAACCATCAGTTGCACTGACCTCTCGGTAGGCAACCACAACATACTTACGCCCTAGCTGAGTCGCTTCATAAAACCGAATGGCAAGGAGTTCTCTTGAATCCCCTGCCTGAATAAAATCGGGTTCAGAAACGGTCTCAACGACGAGACTTTGAGAGCCATTCATTTCTGGATGCCTCCGAATAATGTGACTCCATCGCTCGTCTGAAAGACGAATTTGAACTCCATTATGCGACGTTGAAACCTCCATGGTCTTTTAATTGTAAACGCCCCCTGCTTGAAGTCTCTTTGACCTTAGCCGAGATTTATAAGCTGCATTGAATCAATACGGTTGAACTCCCAGCGGACTTAGCATAAGATGCTTCCACGGGGAATGGAATCTAGGCAGGAGCAAGGGAAGGTGGCACTTCCCAAGCCCCCTGTACCATCCCAACTTAGCCTAGGTAAGCTGGCGATGATCTAGAAGCCATTCTAAGATCTGGCGTCTTGTTTTACCTTCATTGGGACCGCTAGATGAGTTCCCCGTTTTCCTTAACCGAAAACGGAGAAGCCCGTATGACCTACGATAACCCCGGAGACCTCAACGTCTCCACTCAGTTCAAGCTGCCCACCTACCACCCCGACCGGCTCTGCCATATCCTGCTGGGCGACTATGCCGCCGTCATCGAAGCCATCAACCGCATGGAAGTGCTCAGGTACTGCGAACGCATTGCCTGGGTAGAACCCATCCCCACGGGGCGCAACGGCGAATACATCAGCGTCATGACCCGTAGGATTACGCCTACGGAGTAGAGAGCAAGGGAGCAAGGGAGCCAGTAAAAGCTAGAGGGGCAGGCTTATGGGTCTGTCCCTGGTGAAACAAAGCTACAATTGACCAGCCGCAAAAATAGTCCCAGCTTGAAGCCGCAGTTCTGGAAACGTTGAGGACACCAACACGTCGTCTTGTCTGAACAGGTGTTTGTTGTAAAACTCCCCCGCCAGGCTGCAAACCGTCACGGTAGGCTGCTTAGGTTGGCCGATATACTCGCGTCCCCCAAGGCCCAAATAATCAGTAATCCAATATTCGGGCACCCCAAGCAAGGCATAATCTTCGACCTTGCGGGCATAATCATTTTGCCAATTAGTACTGACCACCTCTGCAATGAGTTTGATGGCAGCATTAGAGGTGATCACCGGCTGAGTGCGCCAAAGGGGCTCATGGACGAGTTGAGTCGTGTCCAGCACAATGACATCGGGCCGAAAGGCCGTGTCGTCCGAGATGCGAATTAAGCACCGGTGGGGAATGGTGTAAGGCAGATCCAGCCGATCAATTTCAACATTGAGTTTCCGGGCCACGAACCCAATAACTTGCTCATGTAACCCAGTAGGTTCCATGTCAATCAATTCTCCATCAATCAATTCGTAGCGATCCTCGTCGCCATAATCGGCGATAAATTCCTCAAAGCTGAGTAATTTAGGATTAGCCTGAACCATAGCTATACCTTGCTCATAGCCAGCGATGCCGCCGTAAATGACTATATTCTAGGCTCTGGCGTCGATGTTGTCCTATGCCATTACGGCATCCCATCAGCTTTATTGTCCCCTTTAGGCTTAGCTGGCTCCAAAGTTTGTCCTCATCCTTGCCCATCAGGTTCTGTTACCCCGGTAGATCCTTCATCCAGAGTCTCAATAGGTTCTACCAGCCGCGTAACAGGTTCTATTCACTCCTGAATAGCTTGATCTCAAGCCCGAACAGAAGCTATTCACCCCCGAACAGGTTCTATTTACTCCTGAATAGCTTGATCTCAAGCCCGAACAGAAGCTATTCAACCCCGAACAGGTTCTATTTACTCCTAAATAGCTTGATCTCAAGCCCGAACAGAAGCTATTCACCCTCGAACAGGTTCTACCAGCACCAAAGATCATTCATCTCAGCCCAAAGATCATTCATCTCTCAATGAAATAGCTTCTGTTCATAGACCAACAGCTTTAATTCCCGCTGAAGATCATTCATCTCCCATCGCATTAGCTTCTGTTCTCAATGCAATAGGTTTATCCCATAGAGAGTTATCTTGTGTTCAGCCCCGATTAGCTTATATTCTCTATGGAATATAACGAAACCATAGAGCGAGATAAACTGTTCGTCCTCTGAACAAAATCGTTGGCCCAGCCTTCAAAAATCAGCGAATCTCAGATTCATTATTTCTTAATCAAACAGCTTCATTTATTGTCACAACCTTTCAAACCCCCCGTGCAGTTCCCCTCATTGACTGATAAAAGTTGTACGCCCTCACCCCCAACCCCTCGCCCTCTAGGAGAGGGGTTGGGGGAACTTTTGTCAGTCAATAAGGGGGATGTACCGTCTGTTCTGCCAAACTTATGGCGGGTGCATCCCAGTTTTGCAAGTCTGCCCTCATCCCCCAACCCCTGCTTCGCGCGTCCTATGTCCTTCGGACAGCAAGCAACGGCCTACTCCCAAAATGGGAGAAGGGGAGCCGGAGTCAAAGTCCCTCTCCCGCTCTGGGAGAGGGATTTAGGGTGAGGGCTGCAAAACTGGGATGCACTCCTTATGGCAGGCACAATTCAGCATGAGTCACCCGAGGATCTGAATTATTGATGAGAATCTCAGAAACCAGGGATATGTTCTTCCCTGCGTCGCTTTCCCCACGTCAGACTGTACGCTGATGGTTTTTCAAGACGATGAGCTATTCGACAAATTACATTCCTGATGTTCACCTGTCAGCTCCAATCAGCAATGCCGAATTGAATGCTTAAGGACAAAGCTTTTTGTCTTCTTCCGTTACATCTGCATTTGTCCGTAAATAATCAGACAGCCAGTCGCAGGCGAAGGTGACTTCATCCAGGTTGCCGATTTGGTCGATGTTCCAGAGTGCAAAGGTTTTGTCAAAGGAACCGGACAGCAGGTGTTGCCCATTGGGGCTGAAGGCGATCGCGCGAACTTCGCTCTGATGCCCAATCAGCGTGTTAATCCGGGTACCGTCTGTGCGCCACAGATCGATTTGCCAGGTGTTCAGATTGTCATTGCGGGAGGTGACGGCAAACAGAGTGCTGTCTGGGTTAAACGCGATCGCTCCCATCAGCCCGCCTGCCGTTTGGTGATCGGTAATGGTGTGAATGATCTCTCCATTTTGTCTTCGCAGTTGCACAGAGTTGGCGTCAGCGGTGGCTAACCACTGACCATCGGGGCTAAAGGCCAGGGCCGCCAGGGTGCCATCATGGCCAACATCGTGAATGAGTTGTCCGTCAAGATTCCAGATTCTGAGGGAGTTTTGGGTACCGGTAACGGCGAGGGTTTTACCATCAGGGCTGAATTCTAATTTGAAGATAGGCGATTGCTGAGTCTCTATGACCCGTCGCAGGCGGCCATCCCGGTGCCAGAGCTTCACGTCGCCATTCAGGCTGCCGGTGGCAATAGTTTGGGAGTCGGGACTGATATCGACGGTATAAATAGCATCCTGATGTCCCGTCAGAGTGTGCAATAGTTGCCCGTCGGGACTCCATACCTTAGCGGTATTGTCAGAGCTACCCGAGACCAGGTAGGTATTATCGGGACTCACCTCCACGGTCCAGGCTTCCCCTTTGTGGGTGCCCAGGGTTTTGAGTAACGCTCCCTGATGACTCCAGAGTTGCACCGTTCCATTTAGCTTCACTGAAGCGAACCTGTCCCCATTGGGATTAAAGGCCACACCGGTTACAGAATCTTCAAGCCAATCCATGGTCTGCATCAGGGGGTTCATCTGCCAGAGGCGAACGGTTTGATCCCAACTGGCCGTGGCAACGGTACGGCTATCAGGGCTGATGGCTACACCCCACACTGTTCCTTCATGGCCCTTCAGGGTTTGCAGCAGGACTCCCGTCCGGCCCCAGACCTTCGCCGTTTGATCAACACTGGTTGAGACGAAAAATGACCCGTCAGGGCTAAAGGCTGATCCCCAAATCGCCCCCTGATGCCCGGTCAGGGTTTTCACCAGGCGACCATCCCGTTGCCACAGGCGCACGGTTTTATCCTGGCCGGTGGTGACAATCTGCTGGCCATCCGGACTAAAGGCTACCGACCAAACGGGGCCATTATGTCCCAGCAGGGTGGCGTGGAGGCTGCCATCACGATGCCAGAGTTTAGCCGTGCCGTCGGTGCCTGCTGTGGCAATCAGCTGCTGATCCGAACTGATATCGATCCCATATACGGGAGCTGAATGGCCCTCAATGGACTGCAGGAGAAGACCGTCGCGGGACCAGAGTTTAATGGTGCCATCCTGACTGGCACTGGCGATCAGCTCTCCCGTGGCATCAAAGGTAACAAACCAGACCGAGGCCTGGTGCCCCTGCAGCACCTTGAGCTTTTCCCCGGTCGCTGACCAGAGTTCAACGGTACCGCCCGTCGTTGCCAGGGCAATCAGCTCACCATCGGGGCTGTAGTTAACCCCATAGGCGTAGTCGATGGAAAGAATGGTTTTCAGCGGAGTGCCATCCCGCTGCCAAAATTGGAGGGTTTTATCGCCATCTACAGAAACCAGGGTTTGACCATCGGGACTAAACGCCACATCGTTTATGTTGTTTTTGCTGGTGAATCGGTTCATTTCACTAGCACCGAAAATACTCTGGCGCAGAACCGAATCCACATTGTCTTGCAGGCTTTTGCGGGATGGGTTAGGGGGTAATTGTTGGAGTCGCTGTCGCGCCCGGAGCGCTGATAGTAGACCGTCCAGACTCTGATCCGAAGTCAACAGGGCATGGGCCGATGCGGCGAGGGAACGAACCGTTTCTTCCTGGGCCTGTTGTCCGTTTTGTAACGCCCGCTGATATTGCCGTACTGTAGTCAGGCTCAGCCCGGTAACGATGACCAACGCCAGGGCCATAGTCATTAAGAGGTAACGTTGAAACTGCCAGACCCGCCGTTCCTGGTATAGACGGGCTTGTGCCTCTTTTGCCTGAGCCAGCTCCAGTTGCTGCTGCATGGCTTGATATTCTGCGGCCTCACTGGTGCTGAGAAAGCGATAATCAACCGCACTGAGGTTTTTATGCTTCGACCATAGCTTGGCATCCTGCAGCGCCTGCCCCCGCAAAAGTCGAGAATTATCTTTACAGTCAGAATCTATCCATGCGGCTAAGGCCTGGGAGTAGGGACGCAGATCTTGCAGATGGGTATGAAGCCAGTCCTTGCCGAATACGGCCTGATAGATCTGATTTTTGACAGTCAGGCGTCCGGCTCGTTTGCAGACCAATCCGGACAGCAACAGTTCAGTTTGCTCAAGACTTCCATCTAAGAGAATGCCCCCCCGCTCCAAAATTTGCTGATATAGTCCTAATAATCGAGGAGTGCGCTGCTCATCCATCAGCAGGCGATTGCGAATGGTGCGCAGGTGTTCGGGGTTATCCTGCGCTTCCCAGTGGTCGATGATATGGGTTTTCACCAGATCGTCAATCCAGGCGGTCTCGGTACCGGGGGGCAGGCTGAGGTCAGCCTTCTGAGCATTCTGGCTCTTTTGGGTGACGAGCTGGCAGAGCTTCTGGGTCAACAGGGGTTGGCCGCCGGTCCAGTCTAGAATCGCGTTGAGGATGGCTTCGGGATTGGGCACCTGGTCCTTAAAGCCAGCCATCAGGGGACGGGCTTCTTCCAGGCGAAAGTCCTGCAGGTCGATGGCGTGACCGATGTTGAAGGGGGTGCGTTTGCGATCTCTAATTAGATCCGACGGCGTCGCCACCCCAAACAAGGCCCAGGTCAGCCGCGCATACTCCGGCTGATGCTGCCGCTGTTCATGGCAGGCGCGAATAAAAGCAAAGAAATCATTGACCGGAAAATCCAGGCTGAGGACGCTGTCGATCTCATCCACCAGGATGAACAAGCGAATATCCGGCAGGTGGGTCAGAATCTCATCAATCAGCAATTGCAGTTGCTGCACCGGGGGCAGCGTTTCCCAGGTTTGCCAGTGGGCTTTGATATTGACTTTGCTCAACAGACCCAAATCCCGCAGTAGCTCCAGCATGATGCCGCGATACCACTGCTGATGGCGAACTTCTTCGCTGCCCAGCTGAGTCATATCCAGATAGACACAGCGATGGCCCAGATCTTCTAATTGCTGCTGGACTCGGGTGCGGAGGCTGGATTTGCCCATCTGGCGGGCATTAAAGACGTAGCAGAATTCTCCCGCCAGCAGGGCCTCGTAGAGGGTTTGATCGGCCCGTCGAACGACATAGGTTGCCGCATTACTGGATAAACTTCCCCCCACCTGGTAAGTAGGCTGAGCCATGGTGGTGTCTCCGGTCTAGAAGATGATAGAAACAGAGCTTCACCCACAATCCAATTCCAGCAGCGGGCAGAAGTAAGCGCGATAAAGCTCGCATCGTAGTTTAACCTGATGACCCATCAGCTCGACCAGTCCCATATCGGCCAGCGCATGGGCTTGCTTGGGGCTTAAACTAACCGGCTCAGCGTTTACCAGCACCCGGTAAAATGCTTCGCTTAGAGCCTCCTCCTGTTGGATGGCCGACCAGAGACAGTGCAAATACTCTCGATAAATACCCTGGTTTGTTGCCGCCGTGCGTAGAATTTCAGCCAGAGCAAGCTGCCCCGACTGCAGCCAGTAGAACGCCAACTGCAGCAGGTAAGGATGCCCCCCGACCAAATCTACCAGAGACTTCAGTACAACAGTGTCCTCCCGGGTTATGGCTCCTAGCCCATAACACTCCCTCAATTGCTGAATTTGCGAGCCGCTAAAGTATGGGAGTTCAACCAGCAGCCCCACATTAAACGGCGATTGGTGGGCATGTAGGGGCAGGTCTAAATCGGCAACGTGGGCTAAAATCAACCGCAGCTTCTGCCATTGCGGGCGCACCCTGGCCTGTTCGTACCAGGACCGCAGCATGGAAAAGAAATTTTTGGCAATGGCAGGATGCTCCATCAGGTAATGGCCGGTATCAATGGCAACCACCAGAGGGGAGTCTACCTGGGTCAGAATATGTTCCTGCATATGGGTCGTGCAGTTCAGCTTGCTACCGGCATCATCAAACCAGTAATCGTCCAGGTTGCAGGGCAGGTTGAGTTGTTGACTGATGGACCAGCAAAACCAGCGGAAAAAGGCATCCAGATTCGCCAGGGCGGTGGTGTCGGCCTGCCGAATGTCAACCATGACAGTGGAATACCCCCCTTGCCGACATTGCCCCAGCAGATAATTCATCAGGGATGTTTTACCCATGCGCCAGGGAGCCTTGATGCGCAGCAACCCCCCCGGATGCTGAATGGCTGAAGCCGCTAATTCTTCAACAGGCAAGCGTTTGATGTAAAGAGGTGAGCCAAAGGGCAACGGCGACCCAGGATATTCCAGCGATGGCTCCAAAACCGCCCTGGCGGCAGACCTGGGAAAAGATTGGGCGCTGCCTAGCACTTTTAGCTGGCCCCCAGAATCAACGGACAGGGACTGCGATCGAGAAAACTCCGCCAATAGGTAGGGCAGTCTTTTTTTGGTGACCTGATACCCCAGACTTTCAGACAGCGCCTGCCAGAGGCGAGAGCCCGTATCCTTGAGGTAGCCTTCTTCATAGCCGGCTTCTAAGGCCATCTCGCGGTAGCGCTTACCCTCCCAGCTCTGGCAAATCACCAACTCTTCGATGTAGCTCAGCTTGCGAGGCGCCAGTATGTCGCGAATCAAGGTAAGAGCTTCCTGATGTTTCATTAGACCTGTAGAACTCGATGTACTTCAAGGGTTTATTTTTGAGAATAGAAACGAACGTTCTACCCAACCCGGATCCCAATCGTCTTTTTAAGCTGCGGTGGCTCTCCACTCAACAGACTTATCTTCCACATAGACTGAGATTATATGAAAAAGGTAAGAATCTTATAAAGATGGGAAGGTTCCTAGCAGGATGTTGATGAATTTTGCCAAGTAGAAAACAAAAATAAACGCCAAAAATAAGACTAAAAGATTTTTTAGGTATAGTAAATACGACAAATCTGCTCTTCGGATTTTTTGTGGGTGCTGTTCCCGAAAGCAAACCTTTGAAAGCGCCTCCTAAAATTATCTTCTTGACGGTATCGGGAAGCCACTCGGCCCATCCCTCCCTATTGAGGATGCCTTTATCGTGGGTTTTCCAGGATACGCGACGCTGAACAGCAGAAGCGGTCGTTATATTCGATAGTGACTGCGCCCGCACTCATTTCACTAACAGCGACGGGCATAATTTCCGCACCGCATAAGAGGTTCACTAACGTCCTCTTGCCGCTGCTAGTCGTACCCGTGGTCGCCAGAGTGAGGACCGGGTTATCTAGCTCGTACCGTAGGGTCTCCAGGGCGGTATCTAATTTGTCTGTCAGTTCCTTCAGCTCCGCAACCGATAGGTGGCCTGATATTTCAGTTGAAAACTGTTGCCAGGAATGATTAAAGTACTCAGCTTTAGCCCTTACACTGGCGAAAATTTCATGTACGTTGCTAATCATTATGGAAGCGAGTTTTAGATACTTCTCTATAGCCGGAATAGACGAGTGTCAATTTGTAAACCCTGAACTGCCACGATGCTGAGACTGTCCAGAATTTTGTGTAGGGGTTAACGAACAGCTTCATCAAACTTCCCACAAGTCTTGTAGGGCAGGCGTCTCGACTGCTTAGCTGGGACAGGCAGGATGCCTATCCCACAAGATTCCGAACACTCCCAGGTCATCACTATCTATTCTCCGAACTCAGGGATGAACTGGACGACTAACGGTAATTAGTCACTGCAATAGTAGAGGCTTAATGAAAAAGCCTCTGACACTATGGACTTATCCTGGTAATACCGAGG
>Ga0076929_100939_pt1 | contig 12715 bp, 12 predicted proteins | sample HotLakConUCCSL28_FD_87104 | JGI IMG/M metagenome (GOLD analysis project Ga0076929, IMG submission 87104) | Hypersaline microbial mat communities from Hot Lake, Washington, USA - Hot Lake Consortium UCC-SL28 (version 3) (version 3) | ecosystem: Environmental > Aquatic > Thermal springs > Hot...
GCGCGAAGGGGCGGTCGAGGTTGTCCTGCCAGGCCTCAACATGGACGCTCGCATAGCGCCGGCCCGACCGGTTGACCCGGGCCCGCGCATAGGCGTCGCGCGGCAGGCCGGTGCGCAGGAAATCCGTCGTAAGGTCGATGGTCTTCGGCAGCCGCGGCAGCCGCCCGGCCCTGAGATCGTCGATCGAGAGCCGGCCGGTCTCGATCTCGTCCCAGAGCCCCGACCAGGCGAGCTCGACGATCGAGGCGATCTCGAGAAACGCCGCCGTCGCCCCGCCGTGAAGCGCGGGCAGCATCGGGTTTCCGACGAGCCGGTCGTCGAACGGCAGGAGGGCCGTCAGCTCGTCTCCCCGCCGGTCGAAGCGCACCCCGAGCCTCTGGGCATAGGGCATGCCCCCGACGAGGGCGGCAAGGGCCGCATCGCGCCGCTCCTTGACCACCTGCACGGGGTCGGGCCGCCGGCGCGCCATCAGACCCGCTCGCGCCGCATGACGGTGAAGGCCGCCGCCGCCGTGGCGACAGGCGTCGCCCCGTCGCCGTCCAGAGCCTCGGCGCGGACGAAGGCCACGTTCCGGGTGACGTGATAGCACGTCGCCCGGGCGACAAGACCCTCCCCGGGCCGGGCCGCGCGCATGTAGTCGATGCGGAGGTTCAGCGTCGCGGTATCGCCGCCGTTCTCGGGGTGGCTCATCACGGCGGCACCGCAGGTCGTGTCGATCAGCGCCGAGACCGCGCCGCCGTGGATCACGCCGGTCGAGGGGTCGCCGACGAGCCCCTCGTCCCAGGGCATCGACAGCGCGGCGGTGCCCTCGCCGACGGAAACGAGCGCCAACCCGAGATCCTTCGCATGGGGCAGCGCGGCGAGAAACGCCTCGGCGATCTGTTCTCTCGGCATGCGGCTCAAGCGTCGGCCCCGCCTTTCGGTTCCGGTCACGTGTCGCCGGTCTACACCCGCCGCCCGCGCCCCTTCCAGAGCCAATCCTCTCGCCGATTGATCGGGCGGCGCCTTGCGCCTAACGTCGGCGCATGGAAAGCGAACGGCTCACGTTCAAGGAGATGTGCGCGCGGTTCGACGTGACCCCGCGGACCTTGCGCTACTACGAATACATCGAACTCCTGTCTCCAGACCGCGAGGGGCGCGCGCGGTTCTACGGGCCCACCGAGATCGCGCGCATGACGCTCATTCTCCGGGGCCGCCGGTTCGGCTTCTCTCTCGAGGAAATCCGCCAGTGGCTGCTGATCTACGAGGAAAAGGGCAGCGAGGCGCAGATGGAGGAATGGGTCCGCCTCGCCGACCGGCAATTGCAGGCCCTCACGGACCAGAGAGACGAGATCGACCGCACCATCGACGACCTGCGCAACCTCCGCGACAACGTGGCCCGAACGCTCGACTAGGAAAATGACGCCACGTCCCGGTCACGTGCACGTCAATCCAGCTTGCGTTCGCGCCGGTCCATCGTCACCTCTTTGCGCATCGCGAAACCGCCGTGCGCCCATGACAGAAGACCCGATGACAATCCGCGAGATGTGCGAGGCCTACGACGTCACCCCGCGCACCCTGCGCTTCTACGAGGCCAAGGAGCTTCTCGCGCCGATCCGTGACGGCCAGCGCCGTCTCTACACCCGTCGCGAACGCGCGCGCCTGAAGCTCATCCTCCGCGGCCGCCGCTTCGGATTCTCCCTCGAGGAGATCCGCCAGCTCCTCGACCTCTACGACATCGGCGACAAGGGCGAGGCTCAGCTCCGCGCCGTCTACGAGGCCGCCAGCGCCCGGCACGCCGACATGGTGGCCCAGCGCGACGAGCTGACCGAGGCCATCGCCGAGCTCGAAGACCAGCTCGCCTGGGGAAGGTCGGTGCTCGAGCGTCTGAACCAGAGCGACAAGGCCGCCGAATAGACACGAAGGATCGACGCAATGCCCACCTATTCAGCCCCGGTCAGAGACCTCCAGTTCGTCCTGCACGATCTTCTCGGTATCGCAGGCAGTGCCGTGCCGGGCTACGACGAGATGGACCGGGAGACGACAGGCGCGATACTGGAAGAGGCCGGCAAGCTCGCGGAGCAGGTCCTGCAGCCCCTGAACGCCATCGGCGACGCGCAGGGCTGCAGGCTCGAGAACGGCGTGGTCCGCACGCCGGACGGGTTCCGCGAGGCCTATGACGCGCTGCGCGAGGGCGGTTGGCTGTCGCTCGACGCGGACCCCGAATACGGCGGCCAGGGCATGCCTTACGTCCTCGAAACGGCCGCCGGCGAGATCTTCGCGAGCGCCAACATCTCGATGGCGATCTACAAGGGGCTGACCCACGGCGCCGTCTCGGCGCTCCGCGCCCACGGCTCCGAGGAACAGAAGGCGACCTACCTGCCGAAGATGATCGAGGGAGCCTGGTCGGGCACGATGAATCTCACCGAGCCCCAATGCGGCACGGACCTCGGGCTGATCCGCACGAAGGCGGTGCCGAACGACGACGGCTCCTACGCCATCACCGGCCAGAAGATCTGGATATCCGGCGGCGAGCAGGACCTCACCGAGAACATCATCCACCTCGTGCTCGCGAAACTCCCCGGTGCCCCCGACACGACGAAAGGCATCTCGCTCTTCGTCGTGCCGAAGTTCCTCGTCAATGAAGACGGCAGCCTCGGAATGCGCAATGCGGTCACCTGCGGTGGGCTCGAGAAGAAGATGGGCATCCACGGCAACGCCACCTGCGTGATGAACTACGACGGCGCCACGGGCTGGCTCGTGGGAGAGCCGAACAAGGGCATGCGCGCGATGTTCACGATGATGAACGAGGCCCGCCTCGCGGTCGCGGTGCAGGGCTTCGCCCTCGGCGAGGTCGCCTACCAGAACGCCGTCGGCTTCGCCCGCGACCGGCTCCAGGGCCGCGACGTCACCGGCGCGCAAGCCCCCGACAAGCCCGCCGACCCGATCATCGTGCACCCCGACGTGCGCCGCAACCTGATGGACCAGAAGTCGGTCGTCGAGGGCGCGCGCGCCTTCGCGCTCTGGGGCGCGATGCTCATCGACCGCGCGCACCGGACGGGCGACGCCGAGGCGGAGGCGCTGATCTCGCTCCTGATCCCCGTGCTGAAGGGCTTTCTCACCGACAAGGGGTTCGAGACGACGGTGCTCGCCCAGCAGACGCTCGGCGGCTCGGGCTTCACGAAGGAATGGGGGCTCGAGCAGTTCGTCCGCGACGCCCGCATCGCGATGATCTACGAGGGCACCAACGGCATCCAGTCGCTCGACCTCGTCGGCCGCAAACTCGGCCACGACGGCGGCAAGACCGTGATGGGCTTCTTCGAGATGGTGAAGGCGTTCATCAGGGAGAACGAGGGCGACGAAGACCTCGGGCGCGACTTCCTCGACCCCCTGAAGGCGGCCTCGAAGGACCTTCAGGAAGCGGCGATGTACTTCATGGCAGAGGGCATGAAGAACCCGCTGAACGCGCTTTCGGGAAGCTACGACTTCATGCATCTCTTCGGTCAGGTCTGCCTCGGTCTCGTCTGGGCGCGCATGGCGAAGGCGGCGAAGATCGCGCTCGCCTCCGGGCAGGGCGACCGCGCCTTCTACGAGGCGAAGCTCGCCACGGGCCGCTACTACATGGCCCGCCAGCTTCCCGCGACGGGGATGCACCTTGCCCGCATCCGCTCGGGTGCTGCGCCGGTCATGACCCTCGACGCGGCGAGCTTCTGATGCCCAAGCGCCTCCGCCTCACCCGCCGCGTCAACATCGCCATGACGGAAGACGGCTTCCGCCGCCTGCGCCGCTTCGCCGCGGAGGCCGGGCTCGACGAGGGCGAGGCGCTGTCGTTTCTCTTCGAACACTTCGACAGCGTCACCGACGAGGACAGGCTCACCCACCGTCTTCGGCTCTTTAACGCCGAACTCGAGGACCGGAAACGCTGATGGAGCGTACGACGATCACCCCGCGTCGCCTCCGGCGGGGATATTTGAACCAGGATGAAGCAGGTGGCTCGGCGCCCGTGGCTCCACCCCGCGCCCGAATGTCATCCCGTTCCGGTGCGCGGGGCTTCACCCTGGGCGGTCATCGGCTTCCCAGCCTGTACCGCGCCCGCGAGACTCGCCGGACAGGGTTAACAGGCCCTGAAGAGGGCCCTTCATCCTGGCCGAAATATCCCGCGGGGGTGCGGGGGCGCGACGCCCCCGCTCCGACGCCAGCCAAGGGAGCGACCCGATGACCGATGCCTATATCTACGATGCGATCCGCAGCCCGCGCGGCAAGGGCAAGAAGGACGGCAGCCTCCACGAGGTCACTGCCGTCCGGCTCTCGGCGGAGATGCTGAACGCCCTGAAATCCCGCAACGGGCTCGAGGGCCATGCCGTCGAGGACGTGATCTGGGGCAACGCCACCCAGGTCGGCGAACAGGGCGGCTGCCTCGCGCGCTCGGCGGTCCTCGCCTCGGCGCTCGACGAGCGCATCCCAGGGCTTTCGATCAACCGGTTCTGCGCGAGCGGCATGGAGGCGGTGAACCTCGCCGCCAACCAGATCCGCGGCGGGGCGGGCGAGGCCTACATCGCCGGCGGGGTCGAGTGCATGAGCCGGGTGCCCATGGGCTCGGACGGCGCGGCCATCGCCGTCGACCCGACGCTCGCGATGGACAGCTATTTCGTGCCGCAGGGCATTTCCGCCGACATCATCGCCACGCAATACGGCATCAGCCGCGACGATGCCGACGCCTTCGCCGTGGAGAGCCAGGCGCGGGCGAAGCGGGCCTGGGACGAGGGGCGGTTCGCCCGGTCCATCGTCGATGTGAAGGACCGCAACGGCCTCACGATCCTCGATCGTGACGAGTTCATGCGGCCGGGCACCGACATGCAGTCGCTTGGCGCCCTCAAACCCGCGTTCAGGGACATGGGCGAGACGATGCCGGGCTTCGACAAGGTCGCGCTGATGAAATACCCCCATCTCGAGCGGATCAGCCACATCCACCACGCCGGCAACTCGAGCGGCATCGTCGATGGCGCGGCCGCCGTGCTCGTCGGCTCGAAGGCGTTCGGCGAGGCGCACGGCCTGAAACCCCGCGCCCGCATCCGTGCGACCGCGAAGGTCGGCACCGACCCCACCATAATGCTCACCGGCCCGGTGCCGGCGACGGAGAAGATCCTTCGCGACGCCGGCATGTCGATTTCCGACATCGAGCTTTTCGAGGTGAACGAAGCCTTCTCCTCGGTGGTGCTGCGCTTCATGCAGGCCTTCGACGTCGATCACGGAAAGCTCAACGTGAACGGTGGCGCCATCGCGATGGGCCACCCCCTCGGCGCGTCGGGCGCGATCATCATCGGCACGCTTCTCGACGAGATGGAGCGGACCGGCCGCGAGACCGGTCTCGCCACGCTCTGCGTCGCCTCGGGCATGGGGGCCGCCACCATCATCGAGCGGGTCTGACAGGCCATGCCCGACAAGACTGCCATACGCCTGCCATACAGCTTGCCATACGTTTCGCAGACCGGCTTTCCGGCCCCGAACAAGGACCTGCCGACATGACCGAATTCACCATGACCACCGATGCCGACGGCGTCGCGACCATCGTCTGGGACACGCCGGAGAAGTCGATGAACGTGATGTCGACCAGAGGTTTCGAGGAACTCGACGCCCTGATCGACGCCGCGCTTTCCGACGACGCGGTCAAGGGCGTGATCCTGACCTCGGGCAAGGAGGGCAGCTTCGCCGGGGGCATGGACCTCAAGGTCATCGCGACGATGAAGGAGGCCGCGGGCGACGACCCCGCAAAGGGTCTCTTCGAGGGGCTGATGGCGACCCACGCGATCCTGAGAAAGATCGAGCGGGCCGGCATGGATGACAAGAACAGGGGCGGCAAGCCCGTCGTCGCCGCCCTGCCCGGCACGGCCCTCGGCATCGGCTACGAGATCCCGCTCGCCTGCCACCGGATCATCGCCGCCGACAACCCCAAGGCGAAGATCGGGCTGCCCGAGATCATGGTGGGGATCTTTCCCGGCATGGGCGGGACGACCCGGCTGGTGCGCAGGATGGGCGTGATGGCCGCCGCACCGTTCCTTCTCGAGGGCAAGCTGTCCGATCCGAAGAAGGCGAAGGCGGCTGGGCTCGTCGACGACGTGGTGGCGCCGGCTGAACTTCTCGAAAAGGCGAAGGAATGGGTTCTCGCAGCCACGGATGCCGACCTCGTCAAGCCGTGGGACGAGAAGGGCTACAAGATGCCGGGCGGGGCCCCCTACACGCCCCAGGGGTTTCAGACCTTCGTCGGCGCGAACGCGATGATCGCGGGCCGGACGAAAGGGGTCTACCCTGCCGCGAAGGCACTCCTGTCGGCGGTCTACGAGGGCGCGATGGTGCCCTTCGACACCGCCCTGAGGATCGAAGCGCGCTGGTTCACCAGCGTGCTGATGAACCCGTCTTCGGCGGCGATGATCCGGTCGCTCTTCGTCAACAAGGAGGCGCTCGAGAAGGGGGCGAACCGGCCGGATGTCGGCGATCAGAAGGTCGCGAAGCTCGGCGTTCTGGGGGCGGGGATGATGGGGGCGGGCATCGCCCATGTCGCGGCCAGCGCCGGGATCGAGGTGGTGCTGATCGACCGGGACCAGGACGCCGCCGACCGCGGCAAGGCCCATTCCGGGGGCCTGCTCGACAAGGGCATCTCGCGCCGGAAGGTGACGGAGGAACAGAAGGCGGAGGTGCTCGGCCGGATCAATGCGACCACCGATTACGCAGCCCTCGCGGGGGCCGATCTCGTCGTCGAGGCGGTGTTCGAGGACCCGGGGCTGAAGGCCGAGGTGACGAAGGCGGCCGAGGCGGCGGCGGGGCCGGATTGCATCTTCGCCACCAACACCTCGACCCTTCCGATTACCGAGCTCGCGAAGGCGAGTGCGACGCCGGAACACTTCATCGGCATCCACTTCTTCTCGCCGGTCGACAAGATGCTGCTCGTCGAGATCATCCGGGGCCGGGAGACCGGCGACCGCGCCGTCGCCAAGGCGCTCGATTTCGTCCGCCAGATCAGGAAGACGCCGATCGTCGTGAACGATGCGCGGTTCTTCTATGCCAACCGCTGCATCATTCCCTACCTCAACGAGGGGATCAGGATGGTCGGTGAGGGCGTCGCCCCCGCCCTCGTCGAAAACGCGGCCCTGCTGGTCGGAATGCCCCTGGGGCCGCTCCAGCTCGTCGACGAGACCTCGATCGACCTCGGGGTGCGCATCGCGAAGGCGACGAAGGCGGCCATGGGGGCGGAGTATCCGGACGAAGCCGTCGACGAGGTCCTCTTCCGGCTCGCAGACGAAGGCCGGCTCGGACGGAAGGCGAAGGCGGGGTTTTATGCCTACGACGACGCAGGAAAGCGCTCTGGCCTCTGGGAGGGCCTCGGGGCGAAATACGCCCTCGCCGAAGAGCAACCCGAACTCACCGAGGTCCAGCACCGGCTTCTCTTCGCGCAGGTGCTCGAGGCGGTCCGCGCGCTGGAGGAGGGGGTGCTGACCGACATCCGCGAGGGCGATGTCGGCGCGATCCTCGGATGGGGGTTCGCGCCCTGGTCCGGCGGGCCGTTCTCGTGGCTCGACATGATCGGGGCGGAACGGGCCGTGGCGCTCGCCGGGGCGCTCGAGGCGAAGCATGGAGCACGATTTGCGGCCCCCGAACTTCTCAGGGAGATGGCCGCTTCGGGCGAGACATTCTACGGCCGCTTCGGTGCGGAGACCGCGGCGGCCTAGGCGGCACCGGCGCGCGAGTGGACCCGCCGGCGGCGGAGCGGCGTCGAGCGCACCCGCGCCGACGTGCCGGGGCACCGCAGCATCGTGCCGCCCTGCGCCTCGACGATCGCTTCCTCGGCGAAGCGCAGTTCGATGACCTCGATGAGGTCGATGGGCATCACCCGGCAGATCCCGCGAATGCCGATGAGGGCCGCGGCCGGAATCATCGTCTCGGGGTCGTCGAACATGGCCCTGGCGAGGTCGGGCCTCAGGATGACGTGCTGACCGGGCAGAAGGTAGAACCCATCCGCCGGCCCGAGCGCGTTGTCGGGAACATAGACGAGACCGTTCGGCCAGTAGGTCCGCAAGTTGGCTCCGAATGTCCGGCGGCGCACCGAAGTGACCCTCTCGGGTCCCCGCTCGAGAGTGATCACCCGGTCGCCTTCAGACACCTGCTCGACAGGCAGCCAACCGTTTTCGGCAAGGACATGCGTTCCCGCCGTCAGACCGGCGATGCCCAGCGCCCGGCGCAGGCCGTTCTCGGCCTGATGGGAGGAGAAGCCTCGGTCGTCGTCCGGTCTCAGTCGCATGTTCTTCGCAATACCGTCAGGGGAATGCCCCGGAAATCAGACATCGCCATGGAGAATCCCCTCAATGATGGCGTGAGTAAGGCGAAACCGGGGCCGAAAGGCGCGCCTCACCAGGCATAGCCGAACCGGTCGATGTCCTCTGCATGAAGTTCGGCGACTCTCCGCCGGGCCGGTGCGTCGTAATAGCTCCGGTAGTCGGACTTTCGCCCCGAGGCGTTGAGCCGGGGCAGCTCGAGCCGGAAGCCGAGATGCTCCCAGACCGGCACGAGATCGGTCTCCAGGGACTCGAGCCTGACGAAGGCGTCGCAGCGCTCGCACCCCGCGGCATCGGTCACATAGCTCCGCGCGGGGCTCCGGCGCAGGCTCTCTCCGACGGCGGGGTCGGCGACGAAGCCGCCGAAATCGAGCCGCCTCGCCGCGCGGATCGCGGGATGATCGAAGCTCTGCTCCCGCGCCCAGGCGTAATAGCTCACCATCCGGTCCCAGGGGTTCCGCACCAGCGTGAAGACGAACATCCCGTCGATCTCGCCCGGTGCGAGAACGCCGTCGAGATCGGCAAGTCGCGAATGCTTCCAGAGCCGGCCGCGCGCGGACAGCTGCGCGAGCCTCCGCTTTCGCCTGCTTGCCTTCGGAGTGTCGCCGATGAGAAGGTCGTCGGCCATCGCACGGGTCTCGAGGGCGGCGGCGAGCGATGTGCCGCCGGTCTTGGGGATGTGGACGAAGATGTAGCGCCGGCCCGGTGAAACGATCATGCCGGCAGGCTAATCCGGCGGCCTCTTCCGGACCAGTCCCGGCTCACGCGGATTGCAGCGTCCCGCCCCGCCCGCTAGGCTCCCCGCCGACGAACAGGGGGAGGGTCCGGTGACCGCGCTGGACGAGTACGACAGGCTGGAGGCCACCGGCATCTGGCGCCCCGGACCGTCCGACCAGCGCCGGAACGTCGTTGTCTCGATCGGCTCGGCCTCGCTGGTGATTTCCGACCTCGGCGACACCGCCCTCACCCACTGGTCCCTCCCGGCGGTCGACAGGGTCAACCCCGGCGGCGAGCCGGCGATCTACCGGCCCTCGCCGGACGCGCCCGACAGGCTCGAGATTTCCGACGCGGAGATGATCGCGGCGATCGAGCGGGTGCGGCGGGCGGTGGACCGGGGCCGGGCGAAACCGGGACGGCTGCGCGGCGGCCTTCTGGCGGCACTGCTTGTCGGCTTCGCCGCGCTCCTCGCGCTCTGGGCGCCGGAGGCGATCCGTTCGCAGGCCGCCGCGCTCTTGCCCGAAGCGGCGCGCGCCTCGATCGGGTCGAGCCTTCTCGACGAGGTTCGCCGGATCTCCGGGCCGCCCTGCGCCGACCCCAGGGGCCAGGAAGCCCTCGACCGGCTGGCCGCGCGGGTCGCCCCCGGACGGCTGCTCCGCGTGGTGCCGGCGGCGGTGGAAACAACCGCCGTTCTGCCCGGCGGAACCATCCTGCTCGGCCGGGGCCTCGTCGAAGATCACGAAACGCCCTTCGTCGCCGCGGGCTACATCGTCGAGGCGGAACTCAGGCGCGCCGCGCGGGACCCGGTGCTGGCGCTTCTCGACGACGCGAGCCTCCTCGAGGCCGCGCGGCTTCTGACCACCGGGCGGATGGCCGAGCGGGCGCTCGTCATCCATGCGGAGCGGCTGGTACGGGAAGAGGGGCCGAACGTCGCCCATGCCGACCTCGTGACCCGCTTCGCCACGCTGGGGCTTCCGGCCGCGCCCTACGCCTATGCGGTCGACATCACCGGCGAGGCGGTGCTCGGTCTCATCGAGGCCGACCCCCTGCCCGTCTCGGAAGCGACGCCGCCCATCGGCGACAGCGACTGGGTGGCCCTGCAGGGGATTTGCGGCGAATAGCTACTTCGTCCCGAACATCCGGTCGCCGGCATCGCCGAGGCCGGGCACGATGTAGCCCATGTCGTTCAGCCGTTCGTCGAGAGCCGCCGTGACGATGGGCACGTCGGGATGGGCCTCCTTCATGCGCCGAACCCCCTCGGGCGCGGCCAGAAGGCACAGGAAACGGATGTTGGTGGCGCCGGCCGCTTTCAGGAGGTCGATCGCGGCGGCGGAGGAATTCCCGGTCGCCAGCATCGGATCGACCGCGATGGTGAGCCGTTCGTCGAGCAGTTCGGGCAGCTTACAGTAATACTGGACCGGCTGAAGGGTTTCCTCGTCGCGGTAGAGGCCGACGAAACCGACCCGGGCCGAGGGAATGAGGTCGAGCATGCCGTCGAGCAGACCGTTGCCCGCGCGCAGGATCGAGACGAGCGCGAGCTTCCGGCCCGCGAGAATCGGGGCCTTCATCTCGGTGAGCGGCGTCTCGATCGTCTCGGTCGTCATCGGCAGTTCCCGGGTGACCTCGTAGGCCAGCAGCATCGAGATCTCGCGCAGAAGCTGGCGGAAGACCGCGGTCGGGGCGGTCTTGTCGCGCATCAGCGTCAGCTTGTGCTGGACGAGCGGGTGATCGACGATCGTGAGATGGGGGTCGGCGGCAGCGCTGGTCATGGGAACTCCCGGAAATCGCCGGTATCCGCTACCGGGTCCGCAACCCGGGGTAAAGACCCGTCCAGGTCGAGAGCGCCGGGGGCTTTCCGCCCCCGGACCCCCGAGGATACTTGAAGGCCGATGAAGAACCGGCGTCAGCCGGCGAGGGCGGCCTCGAGCGCTTCCTGGGCTCTCGGCGAGAAGGCCGCTGCCGCCGAGGCGCGGGCGAGATCGACGAATGCCGCCTCGTCCCAGCCGAAGGCGTCGGCGAGCCGGTCGTATTCCTGCGCCATGGTCGTGTGGAAGAAGGGCGGGTCGTCGGTCGAGACCGTGACGCAGACGCCGGCCTCGCGGAGACGGTCGATCGGGTGGGCCCGCCAGTCGGGGTAGAGACCGAGGGCGATGTTGGACCCCGGACAGACCTCGAGCACCACCCCGTCCTCGGCGAGCCGCTCGACGAGGGCAGGGTCCTCAATGGCGCGCACTCCGTGGCCGATGCGCTTCACGCCGAGGTCGTCGAGCGCGGCGCGCACGCTTTCGGGGCCGGCCCATTCGCCGGCATGGGCGGTGAGCTGCAACCCCGCCTCGCGGGCGGCGTCGAAGGCCCAGGCGAAGTCCCTCGGCCGGCCCGTCGCTTCGTCGCCGGCGATGCCGAAGCCCACGATCCAGTCGCCCGCGGTCTCCGCGGCGCAGAGAGCCGTCTCCTTCGCCCTTTCGGGGCCGAAATGGCGGATGCAGGTGACGATGCCGCGCAGGACGATGCCGTCGGCGCGCTCGGCCGCCTCGGCAGCCTCTCGGATGGCGGCGAGGTATTCGCGCCAGGCGCCGACGTCGCGGCCGCCGCAGAAGTCGGGGCTGAGGAACGCCTCGGTGTAGACCACGCCCGAGGCCGCGCTTTCCGCGAGCACCGCCCGCGTCAGGCGGGCGTAATCCTCCGGCGTGGCGAGGACCGAGGTGGCCGCCTCGTAGACCTTCAGGAAGTCCTGGAAGTCGCGATAGGCGTAGCTGCCGTCGCCGGTGAAGATGCCGGAAAGATCGACGGATTTCTCCTTCGCGAGCCCGCGGATGAAGCTCGGCGGAGCAGCTCCCTCGATGTGGAGGTGCAACTCGATCTTGGGCAGGTCGCGGATCATGCCCCCGCGCTTACCTGCCGGGCGGGCAAACGCCAAGATGCTTCGCGACGATGGACGCGACGTCGCTGAAGCCGATGAGCCCGAGCGCACCCGGCCCCGCCCCGTGGATCACGACCGGCACCCGCTCGCGGGTGTGGTCGGTGCCCGTCCAGGTCGGGTCGTTGCCGTGGTCGGCGGTGAAGAGCATGATGTCGCCTGCCCGGAGCGCGGCGGTGAGGCGGGGAACCTGGGAGTCGAACCATTCGAGCGCGCGGGCGTAGCCCGACACGTCCCTGCGGTGGCCGTAGATGCTGTCGAACTCCACGAAATTGGCGAAGGTGAGCGACCCGTCCTCGGCCGTTGCGGCGAGGCGCGCGAGATGGTCCATGAGATCGGCGTCGGGCCCCTTGGCCACGTCCGTGATGCCCTGCATCGAGAAGATGTCGCCGATCTTGCCGACCGCGTGCACCGGGCGGCCCGTCGCCGAGACCCAGTCGCAGAGCGTCGGCGCGGGTGGCGCGATGGCGAAATCCCTGCGGTTGGCGGTGCGGGTGTAGTCACCGTCCCCGCCGACGAAGGGGCGGGCGATGACCCGGCCGACCTTCATGCCGTGAAGCGTCGGCGCGAGCGCCCGGCAGAGGTCGTGGAGCCGGTGGAGACCGAAGACCTCCTCGTGGGCGGCGACCTGGAAGACGCTGTCGGCGGAGGTGTAGCAGATCGGCCAGCCGGTGCGGACATGTTCGTCGCCAAGCTCGTTTATGATGAGCGTGCCCGAAGCGTGGGTGTTGCCGACAATGCCGGCGGTGCCCGCGCGGACGCAGACCTCGGCAAC
>Ga0076929_100944_pt1 | contig 12655 bp, 13 predicted proteins | sample HotLakConUCCSL28_FD_87104 | JGI IMG/M metagenome (GOLD analysis project Ga0076929, IMG submission 87104) | Hypersaline microbial mat communities from Hot Lake, Washington, USA - Hot Lake Consortium UCC-SL28 (version 3) (version 3) | ecosystem: Environmental > Aquatic > Thermal springs > Hot...
CCGACGGTGTCGCTACCAATGACGCTCGAAACCGCGCCGCTTGATCAAGCCGCATCACCCAAAATGAGCCATAGCTCCGGTCTGCAAGGGGTTGTATGTTACCTGAACGAAGCGCCCATCCTGGAGCTCGGTATCAAAACGCGTAGCCATACCCCCGAGCGCACTTGAAAGATGCTGATCGACATAAGTTAGAGCCTGTCCGGAAAGTTTTCTAGCGTGCGAGGCGCCTTAGCATAATCTTGATCATGGCCAGCTTGACCATTGCTTCGGCTGTTCTGGCAAGGTGTTCGACATCCCGGGTAAGCCGCCGATTGCGTCGGATCCATGCCAGTGTGCGCTCGACGATCCATCGCTTGGGTAGAACGGCAAAGCCTTTCGTGTCGGGCTGGCGACGAACGATTTCGAGCTGCCAACGCCCTGTGCCAGCGATATGCCCGGCAGCCTTCGCGCCCTGATATCCCTGATCGGCGAATACCACCTTGATGAACGGGAATCGCCGACGTGTGCGTTTGTCGAGCACCAGTGCAACACCATCGCGATCCTGTACATTCGCCGGATGAATGACGACCCGCAACATCAAGCCGAGCGTGTCAACGAGCGCGTGCCGTTTGATGCCTGTCGTCTTTTTCCCGGCATCGTAGCCAGTTTCCTGGCGTTTTGGGCCCCTTTTTCAGCCGATTTCACCGATTGGCTGTCGATAATACCCGCTGTGGGTGACCCATCGCGCCCTTCGGCCTCACGCAGCGCCAAGTAAAGCATCTCATGGATCCGATCGAGCGTGCCATCGTGACGCCAGATGTCGAAATACTCCCAGACCGTGCTGCGGGGCGGAAAGTCCTTGGGCAAATGCCGCCACTGACAGCCGGTCTCCAGAACGTAGAGGATGCCTTGCAAAACCTCCCGGACATCCACGCTCCGGCGACGGCCTCCCCGACGTGCTGGCGGGATAAGGGGCTCAATCAAGCCCCATTCCGCAACCGTCAGATCACTCGGATACCGCAATCCAACACGACTGTGACGCGCACGCGCTTCTTTATCCCACATGTGACGCCTCCCTCAGAATCAGGCGACACACACAGAATCACAAATGATTCCACGGATTCAACAACTTTCCAGACGGGTTCTTAATGAATCAACCGGCGCATTTCCAACGCCTTTCCGATAGGCCAGGATATCCAGAACGCGGGTACCGGGTAGCGTCAGGTGCTCAGGCAGCGCGTACATTCTCGAATACGCAGCGTTGCAGAGAATGAGGCGGCCGTCTTCATCGAACAGACAGAGCCCATGCGGCATGTTGCTGAGCGCTGCATCGAAGCGCATGTTCTGTGTCTGGAGTTCCTCTTCGCGCTTCCTCAGCGCAAGATCCTGCTGCTTGCGGATGGTGATGTCGTTGTAGGTGCGAACCGCGCCACCGCACGGGAGCGGGACCGTGTGGATCTCCAGCACCGTACCGTCGGGCCGCACTCTCTCGTAAGAGGCTTCGCCGTCGTTCGTGACGCCGGGCTTCGCGATGAAATCCCGGTAGTTTTCGTCCGCGCGGAATTCGCCAATCTGAACCTGGTAGCGCTTGATCTCCTCGAAAGTTGGCTTGCCCGCCATCAGGTCATCGGGGAGATCGAGAAGCTCCTTCACCCGGCGGTTGTGGACCAGTACCCGCCCGGCAGCATCGAACATCATCAGGCCCTGGTCCATGTGCGCGAGCGTGTTTTCGAGCAACGCGGTCTGATCCAGAAGGACGCTTTCCTGCTCGGCCAGAAGCGCGTGCTGACGCTTGAGCTCGTCGTTCACCCGCATATACGCGTGATTGGTCACATGCAGCGCCTCGACCGTCTTTTCGAGCTCAAGACGCGTCTCACGTTCTTCGGTGATGTCCGAGCCGGTTCCCCGGTAGCCGAGAAAAACCTGTGATTGCGCGTCGAAAACAGGCTGTCCGGAGATCCTGAACCAGCGTGTACGACCGTCCTCATGCTTGTAGGGGTAAATGAAGTCACGAAACGGGCGACGCGCGAGAAGATCGGCGATATGGCTCTGCCAGAAGGACGGATCCGATGAATTCGCAGCTATGTCGAGCCTGCTCTTGCCGATTTCCGCTCCAGTATCCACCCCGACGACCTCTGCCAGACGTGCGGAGAAGTAGGTGAAGCGCAAATCGCCGTCCATCTCCCAGAACCAGTCGGAGGCGATCTCGGCGAAATCTTCAAGGAGGCGCTTGGACATACACGTCCCCATCTCAGAATGTAATTTTTGATTGTGATCTCAAATACATTAAGGATTGCTGAATACCAGCTGAAGCACCATCCGCTGACACGATTGTCGATGGTCGAAAAACACATGCCTTTTGAGCAACGAGCAGAAGCGCTTTTCAGTGATCGAGCAGGCGGAGCCTTAAGGGGTGGCTGGCAAGGCCTTTTGCACCATGTGCCAATCGACAGAACCACCAGACCTCGCTGGCAGCGCCGAAGAGGCCCGCAGCTTTCCGCAAAATACCGCAAGGAGTCACCTGTTGGCTGCTTCCCCCTGCCCTGGAAGAGCAGTCGATTCGCGCAGGTACGCACGCAGCTTCAGGGCCTGCTCGCTTGGGATCTGGGTGATCACGTCACCTGTCTTCTCGTCAAGCGCCTTGAAGACGACATTGCGTGTGGCCTCGTCAATATCCATACGCCTGTCGATCGCACGCTTCATCACAGCCTCCAGGGCCGCGCGTTGCTGGGATCCCTTGCTCAGATCGAAATTGACACCGGCCCCCTCATCGATCTGCTGAACGGAAGAATCCTTGCCGAGATCCGTCTGGACCGCACCCGATGACATCGGCGGATCGGAGCGCTGAACCGCAACCTGCGACGATGGCGGCGCGGTCTTGTTGACACCGGTGAACTCCATTGCAGCCTCCTGGGTGCGCATGGCCTTCTGGCACGCAAGCAGGACATTACGCTGCGGACGTGAATCAAAGGTATAAATCAATGGTTAAAATTGAACGTTTACAAATAAACGCCCGCTCATGAGACCGTATTCAGACCGTTTTCGGCAGAACTTGAAGCCTTGCCCGTCAGCGACGACCATCACATGTATCAAGACCACGCTGGAAGGCCATACCCTTACGGAATCGGTAGCGAATATTCATGATCGTCATGCTGCCATCAGCAAGAAAATTTCGTTGAATTGTAATCAATTCCGGAGGCGAGCGATCGAAATCGAGACAATAGCTACCCACCACCTCGAAGCCGGGCCGCCAGCGCCCGTTCTGGCTCAGCGTCACATAGGTGCTGCATCCCAGTGGCGGGCAGACGGCACCCGGGCGCAAGCCACTGCACACGAAGCGATTTTCATCGACGATGATGTCAGGCATGCCATCATCGTCAAAATCGGCAAAATCCACGGCATCCATGACGTCTCCAGGTGTCCCGCCCATAAGCGAGCAGCGCCGGGAGAGATCGAAGAGATGGTCTCTTATGCGCTCGGGCAGATCGTTGAAGGCAAGCGGGGTCGTGGCGAACGCCGGCGGAGTGCCCAAAGCCACCGCGAGCGAGAGAACCAAACCTGCCAGCAGCATTCGTATCATCATGATAATACGATCTGCTTTGCAGGTTAAACTTTGGTTATGAGGCCGATTGCGCCTGCCGCTCGGCATGGGGCTCATCCGGACTGTGGCTACAACATTTCCGCTTCGTCGATCAGTGCGATCACGTTCTCGACATGCCGGCGCATCGCCGCACGGGCATCGCCGCGATGCCCCTTCTCCACCGCCGTCAGAATGACGCCATGCTCCTCTTGCCAGACACTCTGGCGCTCGGGCGACTGCAACAGCGCCTGTAACTTTTCCCAATCAGGCCGCGCCCGTGCTCCCTGCCAGATCCCCAGCATGAGGCTGTGCGCGAAAGGATTACGCGCGAGCCTGGCAATGCCGAGATGAAAATCCCGATAATGCCGTGCCGCCACATCGACATCGAGGGAACCCGACAGCCTCGCCTCGTGAAGACTGCGCAGGACTGCCATATCATCGGCACTGGCAAGCATCGCCGCCGCAGCACAGATTTCCGGCTCGAACATCAGCCGTGCATTGAGGATATGGGCAACACTCGGCGGCTCGACCCCACGGCTGAAATACGGCTGCAGGGCCTGGGCGCCATTGGCAACGTATACGCCGGATCCGACCCGGATGTGCACGAGATCAAGAATCTCCAGCGCAAGCAGGGCCTCGCGCATACAGGAACGCGACACACCGAACTGTGTCGCGAGATCCCGCTCTGTGGGAAGCCGCTCCCCGGGGTTGAACTCCCCGGACAGGATCATCTCCCGCAAGGTCTCCGCGATCTGCCGGTAACGCCTCGGCCTCGCCCCGCCGAAGCCTGCGATCGTTCTGTCTGGTTGCATCGTCGTTCACATCATTATCTGTTGATATGTCGAAATACGCCGCTCGCATCAAATAGATCAATCAGATTTCGAATGATCAGAAAATTTTATCAAATTTTGTATGAATCGATATTCTGAAACTTCCGGATTGCGATCGATTTCGGAACAATTCAACTTAAAGACTGCCTATTTCGCAGGCAATGATACAAGCCATGCAGGCGATCCATGCTCCCGGTCCAGCTGCCGTATCACGTGTTGCGACCGCCGGTACGCTGCCAGGCGTCGCGATAGCCTTGGGCGGTTGAATTTTTCACGGCATCGGCGCATGAAGGCGACGCTGGTGTCGCAGCGTTCGACGCCGTTGCGGATTTCAAGAATGAAAGAGCGATATGTCGGTTGAAAACGGGAATGCGCCGCGCGGGGATCGTCCGCGCGTGGCGGTCATCGGCTGCGGTGCCTGGGGCCGCAACATCGTGCGCTGCTTCGCCCAGCTCGGCACGCTGGAAGCCGTGGTCGACAACAACGCCGAGACGATCGAATCCCTCGTGGCCCTGTTCGGCTGTCGCGCCCTGTCGGCGCAGGAAGCTATCGACGATCCGGCGATCGACGCCCTCGTCATCGCCACGCCGCCTTCCGGCCACAAGGATCTGGCGCTGGCGGCGATCGCCTGCGGCAAGCATGTCTTCATCGAGAAGCCCGTGACGCTTGATTACAGCGAAGCCGTCACCATCATCGAGGCGGCGCGCGCGGCAGAGCGGACGATGATGACCGGGCATATCCTGCAGTTCCATCCGGCCTATCGCAAGCTCAGGCAGCTGGTTCATGACGGCATTCTCGGGCGGGTCCAGCGCATCAATGCGAACCGCCTCAACCTCGGCGCAGTGCGGCGCGAGGAGGATGCGCTGTGGTGCCTTGCACCGCATGACGTCTCCATGACGCTCGGCCTCATCGGCGCGGCGCCCACGCATATCGACGCCCATGGCGAGGGGCATCTGCGCGACGAGATCGCCGATGCGGTGACACTTCGGCTCGCCTTTGCATCAGGCGAGACAGCACTGATCCATGTCTCCTGGCTGCACCCCTACAAGGAGCACCGCCTCAGCGTGATCGGCTCCGCCGGCATGGCTGTGTTCGACGACACGCTGCCCTGGGATCGCAAGCTGCAACTCTACCCGCACCAGGTCTCCCTCGACGGAGCCAGTCCGCAGGTGGTGCGCGCCGAGCCTGTCGCCGCAGAAATCGAGCAGAACGAGCCGCTTCTGGCCGAATGCGCCCATTTTCTCGATTGCATCCGTGACGGCTCCGAGCCGATCACCGGCCCAACCGAAGCGCTTGCCGTGATGGAGGTACTGGAGCGGGCCAAGCAATCAATGCTGAGCCGGGAGCCGACGGCGGCGGCGGGCTTTGAGGAAATCGCAGCAGAGAGCTGAACCATTCTTCACGGCGACGGTTGACGGGACACGAATCATATCCCCGCCGGCTCGCCGCCTGCCCTTGTGACAGATCACGACTTTCCTGGCGGCTCCGGCAAACAAGGAGGCGCCAGATGAGGATCAACCACACGATCGCAGCCCTGCCCCTGCTGCTTGCCCTGCCAGGCATGGCCGCAGCGCAACCGACCGGATCCACGGCACCAGAAGTCGGCGTTTCCGGTCTCAACCTGATGCGACCCGCTTTCGCTGATGCCATGCGCTCTGCACGCACACAGGTCAGCGTTCATATCGGCTTGCCGACCGAGAATATCGTCGGGATGGGGCGCGATTCGCAGATTACGCGCCTCGAAGACGACCAGGGCCATTCGCTCCTCGCCGAACACGGTCCGACGGAAGAGGATCAGACCGAGCCGTTCCGTGCACCGCCGGGCCTGACCTGGCGTTACCCTTCCCCGCCTGGAGCCGTAGACGGCTTCCTGCGCCGTGATGATTTCACGGTCGGCGGACGCGAGGGCTGGCTCGCCTTCACCGTGGATGCGCCGGATCTGCCCTCCGATGGCGCACGGACGCTGACGCTCGAAGGTGAGATCGAGGTCCTCGTCGCTGCAGATGAGGAGGCGCGCCACCAGATCGATGGAGTCGATCTGTCGCAGGGCTCAGCCGAGTTCGAGATCGGGGACGAGACGGTTTCATGCATGCGGGATCGCAGCCTGACGCGGGGCGATCTGGACATCAGCGAATTCTATTGCTGGTCGAGAAGTCTGCAGCCGCGCGAGATAGCCGTCGTCGGACAGGATGATGCGCCACCACCACCACAGGATCGCGCAAATCTCGTCGTCATCGGTGATACGAGTAACCTGTCGCTGGAATTCAGCTTTCCCGTCACCGAGACGATCCGTGTCCCTGTGGCCCTGACCTTCGACATGAATTTGTAACGGCGGACCGGGCGGGAGCCGGCTCCCGGCAGGGGCTGGCTCGCCTCTGGCTAGTGTCCGCCCTGAGACAGGCGCACGTCCCGCGGCGCGCCGAGGATCTCGCCGAGGCTTTCGGCGATATGACGCGCTTCCTCGTCACGCAGACGCAGCAGGAAGGGCGGCAATTGACCGGCTTGCAAACCGATCACGGCATGCCCTTCCTCGTCGAGCCCGATATCGATGGAGGGTGAGGTCACATCGACGACCTCGCCCTCGATCATATCCTCGCCATCTTCGGATAGCTGGCGCATCAGCTCTTCGGTGAGTTCCTCGTCATCAGAATCATCCTCACCCGCCTCAAGTGCTTCGAGCGCTTCGTCATCCAGCGCATCGAGAAGCTGGTGCAGAGCTGACGCGAGTGTGCGTGCCGCTCCGGCATCCATCAATACCGCAGTTGCCTGATCGTCCTTCTGGAAGGACAGTTGTATCTTGTCGCCCTCAACGGACAGTGAAATTCCGGCCATACCTGTCTTTCGCATGAAACAGTTTATATGGGAACACCGCAGTGTTTTTTGAACCCTGCCTACGAACAGCACCAACGCTGCACGTCATGCGCGCCCTTTCGGGCCATGGGCAGGTTTATCGCGTCTCGCAGCGCGGCGAAAGCGGGCTTTGGTCCCGGGCGAGGCATAATTCGGACACGGCCACGCTCGCCGGCAAGCCTCCTTGGGCCACAATGGCGTCCAATGATTGATTTCCCGATGCATCACAGGTTTCGGCGCCACCTGCGTTCCACTCCTCGTCGTTCAGGCCGAGGCCGGCATGACCGTCGCACTTTCGATCCAATGGGCCTCGCTTCTGCGCACCAGCCGGGGCCGTCCTGCGGGTTGGAAGGGGCGCGTCTATCCGGCAGAGTGAGGCCATGAGCCGATCCGCCATCATCGCCCCGACCAACCCCCATCGCGCAAAGACCCATCGCGATGAGAATTTTCCCGTCGCCTCGCATCTCATCGCCAGGCCCCTGCGGCGGGCGGTGCTGGCTTTCTACCGTTATGTCCGCGCGGCGGACGACATCGCCGATGACAGCGCACTTTCGAGCACGGAAAAGCTTGCCCGGCTCGACACCTTCGAACGCGCACTGGTCACCGGCGATGACAACGAGCCACTCGCTCTGGCGCTCCACGACGCCGATGCACGATTCGGTTGCGGCATCGAGGAAGCGCGCGTGTTGCTCGATGCCTTCCGCCAGGATGCGGTGAAGGCGCGCTACGCGGACTGGGCCGAATTGCGTGATTATTGCCGCCGCTCGGCCGATCCGGTCGGGCGCTTTCTGCTGCGCCTGCACGGCGAGCACCGCCAGCCCGAGGGCGCGCGGGCGCAGGCGGCGGCGGATGCCCTGTGCACCGCCTTGCAGATTCTCAACCATTTGCAGGATCTGGAAAAGGACCGCGTCGTCCTCGATCGCATCTACCTGCCCACCCCCTGGCTCGACCTTGCCGGCGGTGAGGTCACCTTCTTCGATCCCGCCAATGCCGGAAGGCGCCGCGCCGTGATCGATGCCGCGCTCGATCGCATCGACAGGCTCATCGACGAAGCCCGCTTTCTCCCCGGCCTGGTGCGCAGCCGCAGGCTCGCGGCGGAGAGCGCGGTGACGCTCGCGCTCGCGGCGCGGCTCGCGGCCAGACTGCGCCGGGGCGATCCCGTCGTGACGCGGGTAGCTCTCGGCAAACCGGATTTTCTCGTCGCCACCACCACTGCCCTCGCCCGCCTGCCATGGCGCGACCGCGATCCCGCTCCCGCCATCACCCGGCGGATCGTCGCCGCCTCGGGTTCCTCCTTCCGCATCGGCATGGCCGCCCTGCCCGGCGCGCGCCGCCGCGCGATCCATGCCGTCTACGCCTTCTGCCGCGTCATCGACGATATCGCCGATGGCTGCGCGCCAATGGCGGAGAAGCGGGCCTTCCTCAAGGCATGGCGCCGGGAGATCGATGCGCTTCCCGATGCGCCTGCCACCGCCATCGGGCGCGAGCTCGCATGCGCCATGCGCGCGTATGATCTGCCCCGCGAGGAGTTTCACGCCCTGCTGGACGGGATGGAGGGGGATGCGCGCCCCCGCGTGCGAATCGCCGACGATACCGCTTTCGACCTCTATTGCCGCCGCGTTGCAGGCGCTGTCGGGGTGCTTTCGATCCACATTTTCGGCGCCCCGCAGGCGCGCGATTTCGCGCTGACGCTCGGGCATACGCTGCAGATCGTCAACGTGCTGCGCGATGTCGCCGACGACGCCGCGATGGAGCGCGTCTACGTGCCGCTCTCGCGCCTCGCGGCCCATGGCCTGAGCGATGCGCCCGCGCGCGAACTCATCCGTGATCCGCGTTTCGGGCAGGTCTGCGCCGAACTCGCCGGTGAGGCCGAGGCCGGTTTCGCGCAGGTGGATGCCATGCTGGAGACGCTCGATCGGGCACGGCTGAAACCTGCGATCCTGATGATGGAGGGCTATCGCGCGCTGTTTGCACGCATGCATGCGCGCGGTTTCACCCAGGGCGGCGAGCGCCTGCGGCTCGGCTGGCGCGACAAGCTCGCGCTCGCGGCCAGGGCCCTGCGCCGGGCGCCGTCATGAGAAGCACGCGCGGATGACCGGCATCGTCCACATCGTCGGCGCCGGCATGGCCGGGCTCTCCGCTGCGGTTGCGGCGACAGAGGCGGGACGCACCGTACATCTCTACGAAGCCGCGCCCCAGGCAGGGGGGCGCTGCCGCACGGTGACCGGCGCTGACGGGTTCACCCATGATAACGGCGCGCATGTGCTGCTCTCGGCCAACCGCGCTGCGCGCGGTCTGATCGATCGTATCGGCGCGCAAGACGGCTGGATCGAGCCGGAACCGCGCGGCCTTCCCGTCTATGATGCACATGCGCAGCGGCTTTCGCGCATCGGCCTCTCGCCCTGGTCCTGGATGGCGCGCGACAAGCGTCCGCCCGGCATGGCGCTCGCCGATCTGCCGCGCCTCGCACGCCTCGCCGCACCGCTTGTCCCACCACTTGCCGACCGTCCGATCGGGCCGATCTTCGCGGGAAGCGCGCTGCATGATCAGCTGATCGAACCGCTCACCGTCGCCGTGCTCAACACCCCCGTATCGCGTGCCTCCTCGGCCCGGCTTGGGCGGGCGCTGCGCCGCGTGATGCGCCCCGGCGGTGCGCGGCTGCTCATCGCCCGCAACGGCCTCGGCCCCGATCTCGTCGATCCGGCCATCGCCTGGCTGGCGCAACGCGGCGCGCATCTGCGCACGGGGATGCGCCTGCGCGCAGTGGAAGCGCAGGACGACCGGGCCGCAGCCCTCGTCTTTGCCGGTGGGACGATCCGGCTGAGCGGGGATGACCGCGTGATCCTTGCCCTGCCCCCCGCCGAGATCGCCCGGCTTTTTCCGCAAATCCACGCGCCGACGCGCTTCGAGCCGATCATCAACGCGCATTTCGCCCTCGCTGAACCGCTCCCGGCCGAGGCCGTGCCGCGCTTCATCGGCCTCGTCGGCACGCTCGCACAATGGGTTCTGGTGCGCGCTGATCATCTCTCGGTGACGGTCTCTGCGGCAGAAGATCGCATCGCCGACAATCCGGAGCCCCTGCTCGCGCGTATCGAAGCGGAGATTACGCCCGCGCTCGAAGCGGCGGGCGTGGCATGCGGGATCGGGGAGCGGCGTCGGCTGGTGAAGGAAAAACGCGCGACCATGACGCAGGATGCCGGTGGTGCGGTGTATCGCCCGCGCCCGCCCCTGCGCGGGCTTGCCTTCGCCGGCGACTGGATCGGCCCTCTTCCAGCGACCATTGAGGCGGCAATGCTTTCCGGGCGGGATGCGCTGGCGCAGATCGCGGAGGAGCGCCCATGAGGCGTCCGCTCACCGTCCTCCTGGCCAATCCGCGCGGCTTCTGCGCCGGGGTCGATCGCGCCATCGCGGCGGTGGAAGATCTGCGCGTGATGACGGAGAGACCGGTCTATGTCCGCCACGAAATCATCCACAACGCCCGCGTCGTCGACGACATGCGCCGGCGCGGCGTGCATTTCGTCGATGCAATCGCACTAATCCCCGACAATGCCGTGACGGTCTTTTCCGCGCATGGCGTCTCGCGTGCGGTCGAAGAGGAAGCGCAGGCGCGCGGGCTCGACGTGATCGACGCCACCTGCCCGCTGGTGCGGCGGGTTCATGTCGAGGGCCGCCGCCATGCCCGCGAAGGGCGCGCGGTGATCGTCATCGGCCATCGCGAGCATGTCGAGGTCGAGGGCATTCTGGGGCAGATCGCGGGGGAGACGCATGATGCAGAAACCCATGTCGTGGCGGGGCGCGCGGATGTCGCCGCGCTCGACGTGAGCGACCCGCTGCGTCTCGCCTATGTGACCCAGACGACGCTCTCCGTGGATGATACACGCGACATCATCGCCGCCTTGAAGGAACGCTTCCCCGCGATCATCGGCCCCGACATCAAGACGATCTGCTATGCGACGCAAAACCGCCAGGGCGCGGTGCGCATGCTCGCGGAGCGGGCCGAACGCTTCATCGTCTGCGGCGCGCGCAACAGTTCCAATACCAACCGCCTGCGCGATGTCGCCCGCTTCCTCAACCGCCCGGCCCTCCTGATCGAGGAAGCGCATGAGCTCGACGCGGATTTCATCGCGCAGGCCGATACGATCGGCGTTACCGCCGGGGCCTCCGCGCCGGAGGTGATCGTGCAGGAGGTGCTGGAGAGGCTCGCCGACTGGCGGCAGATACATGTGGAAGAAGTGACACTGACGCGCGAGACCACGCAATTCGCGCCGGTCGAACTCCAGGGGCTGCGAAGCGATCCGGCGTGAACGCGCATGGCGCAGCTTTTCCCTGCGCGAAAAACTCATTCGCCGACACTCGTGCTGCGCCATGCGCGCGAGGCATTAGACTGGTGCGGGAATCAATACCATCCAGGCGAGGAAGAGCCCCATGTCCGAACTGAAATCACGCATCGCGCAGCGCATGGTCGCCGCGACGCTGAAAGCCGCCCGCGAAGCCTCGCTCAAGCCCGTGGCGGTCGCCGTCTATGATGCGCGCGGCGCGCTCAAGGCCTTCCAGGCGGAGGACGGCACCAGCCTCAGGCGCGGCGAGATCGCCATGGGCAAGGCCTATGGCGCGATCGCGCTCGGCGTACCCTCACGCACCGTCGGTGCCATGGCGGTGGAGCGCCCGCATTTCATCGCGGCTGCGAGCCATATCGTCGACGGCCCCCTCGTGCCCGCCCCCGGCGGCGTGCTGATCCGCGACAAGCGCGGGGCCCTGCTCGGCGCGGTGGGTGTCTCGGGCGATCTCTCCGACAAGGATGAAGCGGCGGCCCTGGCCGGCATCACCGCCGTCGGCCTCGCGGCGGATGCCGGGACCTGAGCGGACGGAGATTGCGTGATCCGTCCGGCGCAAATGCGTCTTCCCCACGGGTGAACCCCGGCCCAGTATGATGCGATCGCCTCTGGCGGCGGTATCGGGCGGGGCGAGGATGAGCGCGCAGGTTTCACGACCGGACGATCTGAACAAGGCCGTGCTCTACATGGTCTTCGCCGCGTCGCTGATCCCGATGCTGAATGCCAGTGCGAAATATCTGACCGGTGATTACAGCGTGCTGCAGATCACCTGGGCACGCTATGCCGGGCATTTCGTCTACATGCTGATGGTGTTTGTGCCCTATCGCGGGCTCGCACTCCTGCGCTCGCAGCAGATCCCGCTGCAACTCCTGCGCTCGAGCCTGCTCTGTATGGCGACGCTGATCTACATCACCGCGCTCGCCTTCGTGCCGCTGACCACCGCTGCGGCGATCAGTTTCACCGCCCCTTTCATCGTCACCGCCTTCGCGCCGTTCATTCTGGGCGAGCGGGTCAGTCTGCGCCGCTGGATCGCGATCACGGTCGGATTTGCCGGCGCGCTGATCGTGATCAGGCCGGGCGAG
>Ga0076929_100945_pt1 | contig 12646 bp, 9 predicted proteins | sample HotLakConUCCSL28_FD_87104 | JGI IMG/M metagenome (GOLD analysis project Ga0076929, IMG submission 87104) | Hypersaline microbial mat communities from Hot Lake, Washington, USA - Hot Lake Consortium UCC-SL28 (version 3) (version 3) | ecosystem: Environmental > Aquatic > Thermal springs > Hot...
ATCGCGATCCGCGTGAAGGCCAGCACAGCCAAGGAATATCGCCGGAACCTCGAACGCTTCATCCTGCCCGCGCTCGGGCAGCTGACGGTCACGGGCACCACCCGGGCGGACGTGGCGAAGTTCCACCACGACCTCCGCCACATCCCCTATCAGGCGAACCGCTGCCTCGAAGTGGTCTCGAAGATGTTCAGCCTCGCCGAGATGTGGGGCCTGCGTCCGGACGGCACCAACCCGCGAAAGCACATCCGGAAATACCCCGAGGAGAAGCGCGAGCGCTTTCTCAGTGCGGCCGAACTCCGCCGGATCGGCGAGGTGCTGCGCGAGATGGAGGCGGAGGGGATCGAACTGCCCTCGGCCATCCTCGCCGCGCGCTTGCTAATCCTAACTGGGTGTCGGCTGAATGAGATCATGACGCTGAAATGGGCACATGTCGATCTGACCGAGCGCGTCCTGCGCCTGCCGGATTCCAAGTCCGGCGCCAAGGTCGTCCATCTCGGCCAGCCCGTCGTCGATCTGCTCCGCGACGCTCAGCGTATAGACGAGAACCCGTGGGTCATCACCGGCACCCTGCCGGGCAAGCGTCTGAGCGACCTTCAGCCGTTCTGGCAGCGCGTCCGCGCCCGCGCAGGGGTGAAGGACGTACGCATCCATGATCTGCGCCACACCTTCGCGTCCACGGCCGTGGCCTCGGGTCAGGGACTGCCGATGATCGGCAAGTTGCTCGGGCACACGCAGGTCCAGACCACGGCGCGCTACGCTCACCTCGCGGCCGAGCCGGTGCGAATGGCTGCGGACGCGGTGGCACAGAACCTCCATCACTCAATGAAATAGAAGCCCAGCCCAGTATTCCTGGATGAAATACTTTCGCCAACCAATTGGGCTGACTTGACTTTGGCAACGTCCGCATCCATCCGCACCTTTTGCCGAATTCACTGAAGCGCCAACACAATGTCAAAACGGTTCGGTTTTTGTGTCCGCCATCAACTACTGAACATAATCCCCTTCATATTTCTATTTGGTGGGAGTGTCAGTGCGCCAAATCTCATAAGCGACTCGACGCGGTTGCAGCCGAGTTGACCGATAAGGGTCGTGTTCGTAGCAGCAGACCCGAAGATTTGCAGGATTTGCCGCCCCCTCCGGATTGATGGGCACTACTGTGACGTTGGTCGTGTCAGCAGAATGTTCGCATCCCTCAGGATGCTCGCAACGTCGTACTACAGCAAGAAGCCTTACAGTCCAAAAGGGCTGCGGAAGGGACTCGACACCAAGGCTGTTGGGACCCGCCTTGCGGGGTCTTCCTTCTACATCATATAACGAAGAAAATGCGCTCTTGTATCGGTTGCACCATCCGCAAGACAAAGCCAAGTTACCTTCCTCGCCCCCACCATGTGAATGGGCGACCACATGATCAATCTCGATCGCCACGTCTCTCTGTGAAAGCCCACGGGGCTTCAGGATGTCCACAAACTGAGGCAAAGCAAGCTCATGCCGTTCCTTGTAAAGGAAGTTCTCCACCGCCTCCTCTGCAAACCATCCGCCACAAATCCAGCATCTCGGCGGATCACCCGCTAGATCAAGAAGCAAGCGCTTATCTGCAAACGGAACGGGTTGGCGACGACTCGAAGTCTGAAGTCGGTCAACATATTGCTTCAAGATCTGCGAAGCAGAAGCCGCAAGTTCCTTTTTCTGCGGGCGGCTGAAGTGATTAAACCGCGCTTCTACCGCATGGAATACATCCGCAAAGATCTGTGGGTAAGACGCTCCGCGCCCTGCATATTGCCTCGGATCCGCCAAGCTTTCGATGAACCATCGGGCCCATTGCTCGTTGATATCCGCCCTAAGAAGAGATCTTTGACGTCCAAGCAGACCTTCTGGCACCTGAAGCCGTGCCAACTCTCCAAGAGATGCACTGCTCCATGCTGATGCGCCGCTGCTCAGGGCCGAGTCCAGAAAATGAACTTCATCCATCGGATGCGCCGATACCGTCACTCGCCTTTAGGCTGCCGAAAGAGGCGGCGATCAGGAAGATTCCCACCGCTCTTCCGATACTCCGACCAGAGAAAGGCCCACTGATTCCGTATCCCTGTTGAGTCTTTCTTCACACCTGCCAAATTCCAGTTCTTGTCGAAATAGCCAGTGTTTACGTTTTCGAGCCACGTGTCGACCAAATCTGATATCTCATCTGCAGAGCCAAGCGTAGTCCGCGTTTCCACCATAAATTGGAAGAAATCGGCAGCCAATATAGTGAGCGATATCTTATTAAATAAGTTGGACTCGCGAGTGCGCCCCCAGAAATTGTGCTTATCTGGATCTTTTGTATCGCCAAAGGTATCGCGGATCTTTGTCCAAAACTCTATGAATACATCGCGCCACGGCCCGTCAAGTTTGTTCCAGTACTCTTCTGGGCTATCGAATCCTTGAGTTTCATAGTCGGCAACAATACCAGAACCCGGTAGAAAGCGCTGCTTCCAGATCTCGGCATAGTCGTTTCTTTGTCCAAAAAGCTTTCCGCCTTTGAGATTTCGGAAAATGCCAATCATAGATGAGAAAACATTCCACTGAAGAAGGTCCTTCGCATCACCTGCTAGGCCGCGCTCAACCAATCCAGAGAACGGGCTTTCTGGGTGACGCGCCAAGTAGGTGATCGCCTGAGATTCCTCGAGCTGAATGCCGGCATTCTTCAGGCGTGTTGCCACGCTATCCATCTCGTCATTGGAAAGCGTAGTCGATACAATCGTCCCCAAGAGTGCTCGGCCGATAGGAGTAGCCTTCTGGTTTACGACAATGAATTGGAAAACTTGTTCGGCTGGCTCAGTCGACATCAACAAGGAGACGGGTAGCAGTCGAGACTTGCGATGCACGATCTCCGCCTCAACGTTCTCCCAGCTTTCACCGTTCGCTATCCGCTCCTCCACCTCAGATTGAACATCTGCGTCGTTCAGCATCTCGCGGGCCGCTGCAAGTGCGCCACGCAGTCGATGCTGACCATCAACTACGACGACAGGTCGCAGATAGGAAAGGAGAGCGTCCCGCGTAAAGCCGAGAAATTCATCGCCCTCAATCGGCCGATCAATCTGCTTCACAAGTTCATGACGGCCAGCGATCTCCTGCCAGAAATCGATAATGTGCGATTCCTCGAATAGCACGCCTGAAGCGTCACCATTCTCAGGAGGCTCGGAGCCGCTTTCCTCAGTGCTTTCCGTCGTTTCCTCAGCAGGCTCACGTTCTTCCAGGTGCCCGACTTCGGCGGCACGCACCTTCAATCCGTCCACGATCGCAGCATCCGGCTGTCGACCCCGGAGCTCCGGCACACGCGATTCGATATACCCGCGCACATGACGCAAGATTTCTTCGAAAGAGAGGAAAGAGAAGTCCGGAACCTCAACGACCAGCTCTCCAATCTTAACTTGTGCATCCTCTGGTGTTCCAGGCGCTGGTTCGAAGGCGACCGACGAGCCGGGAATATCGCGCAGAGAGCAGAGAAGCGGGTTCTGGATAATGTTGTCCTGGTTGAGGTAGAAATCCCTTAAGCTTCTGATACGACTTGGACTTTCCTCGCGCTGGAAACCGGCAGTCTCCTCGCCTGTCCCAAACCGCTTTTTCTGCGGCACACCCGCCCAAGTGTCGATTTCCGGCGCTGGGGCCGCGAATTGTGTGAGCCACTTACCAGAACTGGTTTGCTTCGAGGTTATGCATTGATAGCGGTACTGCACGTGAACGCTCCTAGATCTCTTTCGGTGGCTGACCTTTAATTGTATCTACTACTGAAGCCCTGCAATAGCATCGCGGATCGTCCGCCAATTGATGTCAGGCGTCAGGTGACACCAAGAAAACCGCATCGCGCCCTGAACCTCGCCTTCCGATAAGCCCATGGCCTTCAAAACGTGGCTTGGCTGATAGCTTGTCGAAGTACAGGCGGAACCATTCGAAATGGCGACAAGACCCTTCAAAGACAACATTGCCGCCTCCGAGTCGAGACCGTCGATGCTGAAGTTGAGCACATGGGGAACTACCCGCGCTTGGTTGCCATGCAGCCGTATCTCCAACGGCTCGAGCGCTGCAAGCGCCTGGCGACGGATTGTTAGGCATTGCTGTCGCCGGGTCTCGTAGTCTTTCTCTGCGAGCTCGGCGGCCAGCCCAAAGGCGGCGATCAACGGTGTTGGGAGAGTACCGGGCCGCAGGCCACGCTCCTGGCCTCCGCCACGCATCAGCGGCTCAAGTGGAGGTCTACGGTGGCGACGCCGGCGCGCTATCAGAGCTCCGACACCGATCGGGCCGTACACTTTGTGCGAGCTAGCGCTTATAAGATCGATCCGTGGTGATCTCAGCTCGTCCATCACCTTCCCGAAACTCTGGGCCGCATCGACATGTAGATAGGGGAGTTGCCCTTCCATCCCTTCAGCGATCTCCGCCAAAGGCTGGATCACACCTGTCTCATTGTTCACATGCATCACCGAGACTGCAAGCGTATCTGGTCGAATCGCCATGAGAACCGCCTTGGCCGGCACAAGCCCATCAGCATCCGGCGGCACGAGTGTCACCTCGAAGCCGCGGGTGCTCAGAACCTCCAGAGGCTCTAGGACAGCTTTGTGCTCGATCGCCGTTGAGACAATGTGCTTCCGCCCGACCTCCTCCCCGTGGCTGGCGAGGCCGAGAAGAGCGATATTATTGCTTTCGGTGGCACCGCTAGTGAAGAGCACCTCGTCGGGGTTCGCAGCAACGACCGAGGCGACCTGCTCACGCGCCGCCTGAACCGCCCTCTTCGCCTGCTGACCAAACTCATGTGTCCGGCTGCCGGCGTTGCCGACATTCTCACTGAAGCACCGAAACATAAGCTCCTGCACCGCCGGCTCCAACGGCGCACTTGCGTTGCAATCCAGATAGATAGCCACACCGCCCTCATCAAACCGGTTTGCTTACACAGGCGACGTGTACGTTTCTTGTTTGACAAACACACCGCCGTATGTCCCTACTGTTTGTATCCTCCACTCCCTCACGGCGCAAGGTCAGGATGTCAGAAGGCTTCGAGATCATCTTCCCCGCCATCCGAGGGGTCCAGGCAGGCAGAGAATACTACGTGTCAATGTGCCCCCTGAGGCTGCTCCCCAGACTGTTTATCTTCAACGATGAAGACATTCTCCCGGAAATGCGCGCTCAGCGGCAATTGAACCGCTCCCGGGTTCCAGAGATGGCGCGGTATATTACCGAAAACCCCAATGATTATGTATTCTCCGCCATCACCGTCTCTATAGATGGGCACGTCACTTTTGAGAAGGTAACCTCCGAAGGGGACGCAAACCGGGTCGGTATGCTTCACATACCGATGGACTCACGCTTCGTGATTAATGACGGGCAGCACCGGCGAGCTGCGATCGAGATGGCTCTTCGTGAGCGTCCAGAGTTGGGCGACGAGACCATTGCCGTGGTCTTTTTTCTAGATGTCGGGCTTGAGCGCTGCCAGCAGATGTTCGCTGACCTGAACCGGTATGCTATCCGGCCTTCGAAATCCCTCGGGGTCCTCTATGATCATCGGGATGAAACGGCCCAGCTTGCCAAGAGCCTGGTTCTGAAGTCCGCCGTATTCCGTGATGTTGTCGAGGTGGAGAAAACCACGCTCTCCCAACGTTCCCGCCGATTGTTCACTCTCAGCGCGATCTACAACGCAACCAATGAGCTTCTTCTAGGCGTCGAACTCGAGGAGCCAGAGGAAGCCGCTGAGCTTGCAGTCAGGTTCTGGGAGGAAGTTGCTAAACACATGAAGGAATGGGAACTTGTTCGAGACGGCCAGATAACCGCTGGCGAAGTTCGCCATGATTTCATCAACTCACACGGCGTCGTGCTCCAGGCCTTGGCGCGAGTCGGCAATACCCTGATACGAAGACACCCTAAAGACTGGCAGAAGAGGCTTAGAAAGCTCTCAGAGATCAACTGGAAGCGATCGAATGCGGCACTTTGGGAAGGGCGGGCTCTCCTTGGTGGACGGGTATCCAAGGCACAGCAGAACATTATTTTGACTGCGAACGCGATCAAGTATCAGCTCGGCGTGGAATTCTCGCCGGAAGAGCAGCGCGTCGAGGATGCATTCAGTAGAGGTGAGCATGCAGCTGCGTAATGCTCCAAAATCAGCGTCCGCCTTTGACGGACTTGGCTTTCGAAACACGCTCAGCGTTGTCATGGATGAGATCGCGCAGCTTTACAAGGCTGATCAAGTCCCATGGGTCATCGGCTACAGCGGAGGCAAGGACTCCACGGCTACACTACAACTTGTCTGGATGGCTCTGGCGCGGCTACGCGCTGACGAACAGACCAAGCCTGTCTATGTAATCAGTACCGATACTCTGGTCGAGAATCCCATCGTCTCATCCTGGGTCCGCCGATCACTCGAACAGATCAACGTGGCCGCAGCAGAGCAAGGTCTCCCGATTTCCTCGCATCAGCTCAGCCCTGATCCAAGAAACACCTTCTGGGTGAACCTCTTGGGTCGCGGCTACCCAGCTCCTCGACCAAAGTTCCGCTGGTGCACCGAACGCCTTAAGATCAACCCCTCCCACGAGTTTATCAGCTCAGTCGTGCAGAGCCACGGCGAGGCGATCCTGGTTCTTGGCACGCGCAAAGCCGAGAGCGCGGCGCGCGCCAAGGTCATGAACCATTATGAAAAGAAGCGCGTCCGGGATCGCCTGAGCCCGAATGGTGGCCTGCCCAACTCCTATGTCTACACGCCGGTCGAGGACTGGACGAACGACGACATCTGGATGTTCCTCATGCAGGTCCAGAACCCATGGGGTTACAACAACAAGGATTTGCTGACGATGTATCAGGGCGCCTCGCCGGATAACGAGTGCCCGCTGGTCGTCGATACCAGCACGCCGAGCTGCGGCGATAGCCGCTTCGGTTGCTGGGTCTGCACGATGGTCGAGAAGGACAAATCGATGCAGGCAATGATCCAGAATGACGAGGAGAAGGAGTGGATGCTTCCACTCCTCGAGCTCCGGAACAAGTTTGCCCCGAAGGACAGCGACGGGAAGTGGGATGACCGCCATTTGCGCGACTTCCGGCGAATGAACGGGTCCGTGCAGCTCTTCCATGATCGCCCCATTCCAGGTCCCTACAAGCAGGAAGTCCGAGAGAACTGGCTGCGAGAGCTCTTGGAAGTTCAACGGATCATCTGCGAGACCGGTCCGGACTACGCCCAAGATATCGAGCTGATCTCACTGCCCGAGCTCGAAGAGATCCGACGCATTTGGGTCGTGGACAAGCATGAGATCGAGGACAGCCTGCCTCGAATTTACGAGGAAGCGAGCGGCGCGCCCTATCCAGGTCGTGCGCTCGACGACAACACTGCGATGGGTGCGGATGAGATGCAGCTGCTGAAGGAGCTTTGCGGGAATGACGAACTGCACTTTCAGCTAACCCGCGAGCTTCTCGCCACGGAGAAGCGCTACCGCTCGATGCTGCGCCGCGCCGGCCTTTTCAAGGCCATCGAAGGCGCCTTCCAGCGCAACTTCTTTGATGACGAAAACGATGCGGTAGAGCGCGCTAGGAGCAAGCAGAACGGTCGCGAGGAAGCCTACGCCCACGGGCAGAACCACGCCTCTGGCTTCACGCGGATACAAGAGCCGCTCGAGCTAATCGAAGGCCAGTCAGATGAGGGCAAATAGTGATAATTGATGAACTTACCCTGCATGACTTCGGCATCTATGGCAGCCGCCAGACGATTCAGCTGACACCGCCGAGCCCGGAACAGCCTGTCATCCTCTTTGGCGGTCTGAACGGTGGCGGAAAGACTACACTTTTGGACGCGCTCCAGCTGGTTTTGTTCGGCCCTTTCGCAAAGTGCTCAAACCGCAACGGGCTGAGCTACCAGAAGTTCTTGGCGAACTGCATTCATAGAGCACCCGGAGTTCGAGAGGCTGCAATCGAGCTTTCCTTCCGGCATACGCTCGAGGGGCACGAGGCGGAGTACCGCCTCCATCGTTCATGGCGATTGATCGAAAGTGGCTGCAAGGAGCACTTCGAGGTCCAACGCGACGGCCGGGTTGACCGGACTATGACGGAGAACTGGGCAAACCAGGTCGAAGACTTCTTTCCGAGCAACATCGCCCATCTCTTCCTGTTCGATGGGGAGAAGGTCGAGGGCTACGCTTCTCCCGAGAGCTCCGCCAATTTGATCGGCACCGCCATTCAAAACCTCCTTGGTCTTGATATTGTCGACCAGCTGGAAAAGGATCTCCAGACCTTCGAGCGACGCAAGCAGGTCGAAGCCAAAGGCGACGTAGACCGCCAAATGATAGAAAAGGCCGAGCAGGAGATCAAAGAAGCCCGCCATCGCCTCGATCAGCTTAAGCAGGATAGGGCTTCCCTGAAAGCCTCTCGCCTAGATCAGGCGCGTGCCCGCCTCTCCAAGATCGACGAGCGTTATCGCAAGCTCGGGGGCGAACTCTACGATCAGCGAGCGGAGATCGAAGCGCGGCGTGACGCGGCCGAAAAGGCTGCGAGCGACAGCGCGCACAGCCTTCGGGAGTTGGCTGCGAGCTGCCTGCCCTTGGCTCTGTGCCCTGATCTCCTGACGGCCGTCTCCAAGCGCGCTGACCAGGAAGAGGAAAGCCGCCATGAGCGCGAGGTCCTAGCCACCCTTCTAGAGCGCGATGTTCGGCTACTCGAACTCGCAAGGGAGCAGGGTTCAGACCCTGAACTGCTCAAACGTCTCGATGCCTTTTGCGGAGAAGATCGCGCGCGCCGCCAAGAGATTAGCGCGCGTGAGAGCTACCTTGATCTGCCGGCCGAGGCGCAGGGTGACCTTCGAGCTTTGCTCAACCGCGACCTAAAGGAAGCCCAGGAGGAGGCTCAAAGCCAGCTGACCGAACACCGCCGTCTGGAAGAGGAGCTCGACCAGGTGCAGCTCGAGGCAGCCAGTGTGCCTCAGCCCGACAGTCTCTCTTCGATTCAGGAAGAGCGCGAGCAGCATAGGGCAGAGATCTCCCGGCTCGAGGCAGAGCTTGGCCGCCTTGAGGAAGAGATTGCGCGCACCGAGCGGGAGCTCGACCAGAAACAGCAGACTCTGACTCGCCTCCTGGAGACTGACGTTCAAGCCGAGCTTCAGCGTGATGACAGGGCTCGCATCCTACACCACTCACCCAAGGTGCGCGGGACCCTGGAGACCTTCCGGCGTGCTGTGATCGAGCGACATCTGCGCAAGATCGAGCAACTCGTCCTGAATAGCTATCTGCAGCTCCTTCGTAAGACGAGCCTCGTCACCGGGCTTTCGATCGACCCGCATGATTTCACTTTGACACTCTTCGCGCATGACGGTGAGCGGCTTCCTCCTGAACGCCTTTCAGCCGGCGAGCGTCAGCTACTGGCCGTGGCGCTGCTCTGGGGGCTGGCCAAGGCATCTGGCCGCCCGCTACCAACTGCGATCGATACCCCGCTCGGGCGGCTCGACAGCGGCCATAGGGGCCATCTCGTCGAGCGCTACTTCCCTTTCGCAAGCCATCAGGTCCTGCTGTTGTCGACGGATGAAGAGATCACCGGCGACTATCTCGAGCGGCTGGGCCCCTGGATCGGGCGGATATACGCCTTGGAATTCGATGATGCGGCTGGCGCAACGCGCATCTCGGAGGGCTATTTTCCCAAGAAGGAGGCTGCTTAATGGCTATCGACTACATCCGCCTCTCTCAGCAAGGCAAAGATCAGCTGACCAAGCTGAAGCGCTACACGGGAATCGAACACTGGAACGTGCTTTGCCGTTGGGCCTTCTGCCTGTCTCTGTCCGAGCCTCGCGTGCCGCCGAACGCGAAGATCCCGGCCGACAGCAATGTCGAAATGACTTGGAAGGTCTTCGGAGGCCGGCACCACGAGATCTATCTCGCGCTGCTAAAGGAGCGATGTCTTCGGGATGGTTTCGAGACGGACCCGGAGACACTGCACCATCAGTTCAGGCTGCATCTGCATCGCGGGGTTTCCTACCTCGCCGGAAACCGAAATCTGCGCGACATTGGCAAGCTAGTTGCCATGCCGCTCGATGAAGCCGCCTAAGCCATGTTGCAGTCGGTCGAGCGCCACAAAACGGCGATCGGGCGGGCTGATCTTTCCCGTCCGATTAAGCTAGCGCTCACCGACGGCTTGGTGTGCCCCAAGACGCCGATCTTCGATTATGGTTGCGGACGCGGCCAGGACATCAGCCGCCTCAGTTCCATGGGCTTCAAGATCAATGGGTGGGATCCCTTTTTCCGCCCGGACGCACCGCGCAATCCGGCGGCGATCGTCAATCTCGGTTATGTGGTGAATGTGATCGAGGACCCCAGGGAGCGTGACGAGGCACTTCGTGACGCTTGGTCTCTAGCCAAGAGCGTTCTGGTCGTCAGCGCTAGGCTGACGGCCGAAGCTCGTGAAGGGGCAGAGATCTCCGATCATTCAGATGGGCACCTAACCTCCCGAGGCACCTTTCAGAAGCTTTTCGAACAGACAGAACTGAGGAACTGGATCGAACAGACCCTTCGCGTTTCCGCTCTTCCGGCCGGGCCTGGTGTCTTCTACGTTTTTCGAGACGACGAAGCGCGCGTAGCCTTCCAAGCCTCGCGCTATCGGCGGCGCGCAGTTGCTCCACGCTTCTCCCGCTCTGAAACTTTGTTCAATGAGCACGAGGCTATCCTCCAGCCCCTTATAGATTTCTGGGCGAAACGCGGCCGGATGCCAGCTGACCACGAGCTTGGTTCCGACATGGGGCCTCTTCTTGAGATTTTCGGCAGTGCTAAACGCGCTTTCCAGGTCATCAAGCGGGTCACGGACGCTAAGGAGTGGGATGCAATTGCGGCTGAACGCGCTCAGGACCTCCAACTATATCTCGCACTTTCACAATTTGACGGCCGGCCGCGCTACTCCGACCTTCCCGAAGAGCTCAAGCACGATGTGAAGGCCTTCTTCTCGACGTACACTAAGGCTTGCCAAGTCGCAGATGAGCTCCTGTTCTCGCTCGGCGATCCAGAAGTAATTGAGGCGTCCTGCAAGAGCTCGGAGGTGGGTAAGCTTACACCCTCCGCGATCTATGTGCATGAGAGCGCGATCGAGGCACTGCCGCCGATCTTACGGCTCTATGAAGGCTGCGCCCGCGGCTATATCGGCCGGGTCGATGGGGCCAATTTGATCAAGCTTCACCGCGGCGACCCTAAGGTCTCTTACCTGACCTATCCAGAATTCGAGACCGATCCGCATCCTGCCCTCGCGCACAGCCTCACTGTCAACCTCCAGACTTTCCGGCTGAAGTCGAGGCGTTACACCGGTCAGCGGAACCCACCGATTCTTCATCGGAAAGAGACATTTGTTGCGCCAGATCATCCGCTTTATGCCAAGTTTGCGCGGCTTACGCGCATTGAGGAGTCAAAAGGATTGTATGAGGATCCGAGCCACATTGGGACACGGGATGGCTGGAGAGCTGCACTATCTGTCCGCGGTCTAGTTCTAAAAGGCCATCGAGTTGTGAAATCTGCAGACCACTAAGAACGGAAAGCCAGATGTTTCGCGCTATAAGGGGGTATTCACAAAAACAGCAAGAAAATAGATTTCACCGCTCCTGAACGTTTCAAGCGAAGAATTTGGGAAATGAGATCCACTCGAAGAGAGGACCCGCTCAACCCTTTTCCGTTCTTTCGGGATCAAGAGAATCGGCATCTGGCCTAGTGTCACTTGAGGCTAGTAGGGATCGCCCGGGTCCCATTCCCCGCTTCAGACTATCCGTGTTCGGATCATAGTCTGGACGCTGAGGATCTGGCCATTTGTCGAGCGGATACTCGCTCAGATCCAAGGGCGGCAACTCTCCATGAGGCTTCGTTGGATTCTGACGCAGCAACGTCATGCGCTCATGGAGCCGATCAAGTTCCAATTTCAAGACAGGGTCAAGCGACTTTGGGTAGACGTAACGCAGAAAGGGCGCGCTATCATCACCAAGCTTTTCTTCGTAGGCTAGGCGAAGCACCCGGAAATGCGTTATAGCACGCGAAATATAGGGCAGTATCTTTGAGTCGACCAATCCAGAATTTTCTTTAATGACGCCAGCAAGGCGCTCACCTGTTTGGCAAATTTCTTCAACGAGCGCCCGGTCGCCGGGGGAGAGATTTTCCCGCCACCGCTTATCAAAAAGCTTGTCCAAGAGCCGATAAGTTTCCGGATCAGGCTGTCGGCTGCGCAGGTCCTGCGCCATCAGATGATTAGCGTCACTCTCAAGAATAAAGGGACCATAAAATTTATCAAGCTTATTCTGTAAGTACTCTGCTTCAGCTTCGTTGATCTTCAGCCATTGCTCAGAAATTGTGTTGCGGCGGGTAAAGTAGACGATAATACCAACACCAAAAAGGCTAATGAGAGGTGAGATCAGGTACGCAATGTCTCGCGTAGTCCAGCCATTCTCATGCGGCTGGTTGAATGGATTGGCCCGAGGATTGGTATCCGCTTCCTCGGGGAGTTCTTCAGCAACCTCAGTCTGCTCCTGGCCAGATGGATCAAGCTGTTCTGTTGTCATCTCCTCGGATGCTTGATCCTGCGCATAGGCGTCAATAGCACCATAGAATAACAAAAGAGATATGCGCAGAAGTTGGTGACGCATGATCAGGCGGCAGCTTGAAGTTGGCGGACACCGTCGCGGAACTCAACC
>Ga0076929_100948_pt1 | contig 12587 bp, 13 predicted proteins | sample HotLakConUCCSL28_FD_87104 | JGI IMG/M metagenome (GOLD analysis project Ga0076929, IMG submission 87104) | Hypersaline microbial mat communities from Hot Lake, Washington, USA - Hot Lake Consortium UCC-SL28 (version 3) (version 3) | ecosystem: Environmental > Aquatic > Thermal springs > Hot...
CAGGAGGGGCGGCTGGTGGGCGGAGTCTACGGGGTCACCATCGGCGCGGCCTACTTCGGCGAGAGCATGTTCTCGCGCGCCACCGACGCATCAAAGGTTGCCCTCGCATTCCTCGTGGACAGGCTGCGGGAGGGCGGGTTCCGGCTGTTCGACACGCAGTTCGTGACCGACCACCTCGCCAGCCTTGGCGCCCGTGAAATCAGCCGCGCCGGCTATCGCAAGCGCCTGCGCGCAGCACTCATGCAAGCCGCGGACTGGGACGCGCCGGGCCCGCTGCCCGAGCCCGAAACGCTGCTCGCCCGGCACCGGGCGGCGCGGGCGGCCGCCGAGGCCGCCGCGGGCAGGGCGTGGGAGCTGCCCGAGTGAACGGTGCCGATGGGGCGGTCGCGCCATCCGCAGCGCCCCGGGGCCCGCGCCCCGCTCAGACGCCGACCTCGGGCCCGAGACACATCATCGGCTCGCGGGTTTCGCCCACCTCGTAGAGCACGGTGGACGGGCCCTCGGGGCCGCTGAACCGTGCCACGAGCCCGCTTTCCCCGCGGTAGAAGAGCCAGCATTGAGGCGACGGGATATCGTCGTAGACAAAGCAGATCTCGGCGCCCTCGGCATACCAGCGGCCCTCGGAGCACTCCCCGTCGAGAAACGTCCACGTCACGCGGCGGCCCGGCCGGTACTGTTCCATTCCGTAGACCTCGCCGCCCACCCCAAAGGACAGCGTCCGCCCTTCCGTGTATGCCTCGAACTCGGCCGCGCTCATGGGGCGATCTTCCGACGCTCCCGTGGCCGGGGTGAACGCGAGCATAACGAGAAACGCGAGAAGGAGGGCGACGTGGGTCGGCAACCGTCTCACTTCGGCGGGACATGGGGCTGTTCGCATGCGGCGAGCATCGCAGATTCCGAGGCACATGCCAGTCACGATACGTCGAGCCGGAAAGCTCCGCGCACGGCGCACAGACCACGAGGGCGCCGGCGGCCCCGGCAAGATCACCCGCCCGTCGCGGCCGGCGCCCCGCCTGCCGGAAGCGGTTCGGGAACCGCCTGCAGGTCATGGCGCCAGCGAAGGGCGCGGGCATCCATGCTGCGCCGCCAAAGCGATGGGACGAGCGCGAGGGTGGCCATGGCAGGCAGGCTGCGCGGCAGGCGTGGCGCCACGTTCGGCGCCGGAAGCTCGAGGGCGGGAAAGGCGCGGGCGGGGTTCACGTGGTGGTCGGAGTGGCGCGGCGCGTTCAGCGTCATCGCCGCCGTGAACCAGTGCCGCGCGTTCCAGCTGTGCGCGAGCCCCATCGGCTCGCGGGAGCCATCAGGGCGCAGGGCCCGCTCGAGCCCGTAGTGCTGGACGTAGTCCGACATCAGGAGCTGGGCCTGCGCGTAGAACGCCAGCGCGACCAGTGCCCCGAGCATGGGCCAGCCTCCCGCAGCGAATGCAAATCCGAGGCAGGCGGCGCCGCAGCCGAGGTAGAACGCGTAGGGCGTGCGCCACCACGGCACGCCGCCGCGGCGCCTGCGCTCGGCAGCAAGACCGGCGCGAAACGAGCCGATCCACGCGCGCACCGCGAAGGCATAGTAGCTTTCGCCGAGCCGTGCGGTGTTGGGGTCGCGCGGCGTGGCCGCATGCACATGGTGGACGAGCCGGTGCGCCGAGGCATGGTGCCCGAAAAGAAGCGTCGTGTAGAGCAGCACGCCGAGCGCGCGCAAGTGCCGCGCCGGACGGTGCACCAGCTCATGCGCGTTGGCCATCGAAACCTGCCCGAAGAAAAGGCCGAAGGCGAGCGCGGTGCCGGCCATCTCGAGCGGCCCGTGCCCCGTGGCACCGGCGATGGCCGCGAGCCCCAGGGGCAGCAGCGCGAGATGCGCCAGCCCCAGCGCCGCAGAGAGCCAGGGCGCGGCAGGGAACTCGCCGGCATTCGGCGTCGCGGGCAGCGCGACATGGATCAGTTCATCGGCAAGAAACGCGAAGAGGCTAAGATAGGCCGCCGCCAACAGCACCCAGGCGCCGCCCCAGAGCGCGGCAGCGGCCAGCAGCGGCGGTGCCAGGAGCGTCACGGAGGCAAACACGATCGCGGCGCGCGGCATGAAAGACCCTGGGCAAGCGGCCCGCGACCTTGCCCTGAGGGGCGAAGGTTCCGGGCGAGGAACCGGTCCGCGAAACCTAGCACGAAAGCCGGGCGGGGCGAAGGCGCTGCCTAGCGGCAGTCCATGGCGCGGGCGAAGCCTCCGGGCGTGGCCGGCACGCCGAGCCGCACCGTCTCGATCCTGCCGGACGGCAGCAGGCGGCTGGCCTGAACCTGCGACCAGTCGGGTGTCGCGGTGATGATCTCGGGGCCATCTCCGCAATCGCGCAAGCCGCCGGAGATGAAATCTTCACCGATCCGGTGGTTGGTCGCCCCGGCCGCGGTGGCGACGGGCTCGAGCGTCCCACTGCCTGCGGTGCCAGGCAGGTAGCGCCAGACGGTGAGGATGCGGGCGAGATGCGGGCGATCGACATAGGCGATCTCAACACGGCCGTCGCCGTCGAGATCGGCCGCGCCGAGAGGGGCCAGCCAGCGGAATCGCGTGCCGATGAAAGGCGTCGCGGCACGAAGCGACAGCGCCCCGTCGTTCAGCCCGTAAACGGAGAGACGCGCCCCGAGGTTCTCGTGGCTTTCCACCACGATCACCTCCGGCGCACCGCCCCCGTCGAGATCGGCAAGGCGCGGCGCGAGATCCTCGAACACGATCGTGTCCGGCCAGCGCAGCGCGATCTGCCTGCCATCGGAGAGGGTCGCCACGAGGCGCTCCCACTCCAGCGCGTCACCGAGCACCGCGTGGGGATAGCGATCGGTGGCACTCTCGTAGCGGGCGGCGACGATATCGGCCCGTGCGGAAAGGGTCGCCGCGACGGCCAGCCCGAGGGCCAGGGCGGCCGCGCGCCGCAGCATTCTCAGATCTGCTTTTCGGGCATCTGCACGACGAGGCCGTCGAGCGCGTCGGTCACCTTGAGCTGGCAGGTCAGGCGCGACCGTCCGGGCTTGGGCTCGAAGGCGAAATCCAGCATGTCTTCCTCCATCGGGTCGATCTCGGGAAGCTTGTCGAACCATTCCTCTGCCACGTAGACATGGCAGGTCGAGCAGGCGCAGGCACCTCCGCAATCGGCCTCGATGCCGGGAATGTTGTTGTCGCGCGCGCCTTCCATGACCGTCAGGCCGTTGGGAACATCGACCACATGCTGCGTGCCCCCGTGCTCGATATAGGTGATCTTCGCCATGGCTGGGTTTCAAACCTCTCCAGAATCCTGCATCGCCCTTCCCTAGCCAAGCTGCGGAATATGGGCCAGCCCCTTTCCGCAACGCTTGCGGCGGACGATATTCGTTCTATTTTCGTTCCGAAATCTCTTACCCCCGGGGCGATCCCCGGGCCTGCCCTCCGGAGGCCATCCTGCCGCCCTCGCCGCCCTCGATCCGCGATGTCTCGCCGCCCCCCGGCGCATGGCCGCGCCCACCCGCGTGCTGCCCCGCGGCGCTGCTCGACCTGCCGCCCAACGGTGCGCGCGTTACGGTGGCGGGGCTGGTGCTGCTGCGCCAGCGCCCCGGCACCGCCAAGGGCGTGATCTTCGTGACCCTCGAAGACGAAACCGGAGTGTGCAACGTGATCGTCTGGCGCAAGGTCTACGAGCGCTTCCGGCGCGCGGTGATCTCGGGGCGGATGCTGCGCGTCACCGGCCGCCTGCAGCGCGAAGCGGGCGTGACCCATCTGCTTGCCGAGAGCATCGATGATATTTCGTCCCTGCTCGACACGCTTCTGCGCCCCGAAATCTGCCGGGCGGCCGACCAGCCCTGAGACAGGGAATGGAAAGGCAACCCGGCAACGGCCTGCGGCTTTCTTCGCGCCCGCCGCTGGGATATGTTCGCCCCCACGGGCCGCGAGAGCCCGCGCGAGGCCGAGCATGAGAATCCACTCCTTGCCAGCGATCTGCGGTGCGGGGCTTTGCCTTGCCGTGCTCACCGCTTGCGGCGCCGGGCCCTCCGCCGACGCGATCGGCAGCGAGGCCCCGCGCTCCGCCCCTTCGGCGTCAGTACCCGCCCCGGAGGGCGCCCCGCCCGGAAGTTGCTGGACCCGCGACACCACACCGGCGGTGGTGGAGAGCGTGACCGAGGAGATCCTGGTGGCCCCGGCACGCTTCGCCGAGGATGGCACGCTCCTGCAGGCGCCCGTCTACCGGGAGGAAACCCGCCGCGCGATCGTGCAGGAACGCCGCGAAATCATCTTCGAGACGCTCTGCCCGGAGGCGCTGACGGTGGAGTTCGTCGCCTCCCTGCAGCGCGCCCTGGCCGCGCGGGGGCACTTCACCGGGCCGGTCTCCGCCGAGATGGGCACGCGCACCCGCCGCGCCCTGCGCGCCTACCAGATGCAGGAACTTGGCCTCGAAAGCGCAACGCTCGCGCGGGAAACCGCGCGCCGGCTCGGGCTCGTGCCGTGGGAACGGTCCGGCACAGGCTGACAGAATGGGGGAGCAACGCTCGCGGGGCGCGCACCGCCCCCGATGCAGGAAAGGCTCAAGCAGATCCGCGCGCCACCGCCCCTGGCCTGCGGCACGCGTCCGGCGGCACTGCTCCCTCCCGGCGGCGGAAAACGCCGGGAGAGATACGGGCAACCAAGAAACGGCCGGGCTGCGAGAACCGCCCTGGCCGTGCGCCCCGCGTCAGCCCAGCGAGAGCGCCACGAACCGGGGATCGCCGGCCCGGCGGACAAGCAGCAGCAGCGAACGCCGGCCCGCATCGCGGGCCTCCTCGATGCGCTCCTCGAGGTCGGCCACCGTCTCGACCGGCTGCTGGCCGGCTTCGGTGATGAGATCGCCCGCGCGCAGGCCCTTCTCGAAGGCCTCGCTGTCCGGGGCGACATCGACCACGAGCAGACCCTCGGCGCCGCCGAGGCCGAATTCCTCGGCAAGCCCGGGCGTTGTCTGCGTCACCGTGAGCCCGAGGATCTCGCGCTCCACGGGCTCAGGTTCCGGCGCGGCCGCAGGGACCGCCGCCTCCGCCGTCTCCCGGCGGCCCAGCGTCACGTCGAGCGTGATCTCTTCACCGTCCCGCAAGAGCGTGACCGGCACGGTTGCGCCCACGGCGGCGTCGCCCACGCGGCGCACCAGCTCGCGGGTGTCTTCCACGGGCCTGCCGTTGAAGGCGGTGATCAGGTCGCCCGCCTCGATACCGGCTTCCGCCGCAGGGCCTTCGGGAACATCCGTCACGAGCGCGCCGCGCGCAGATGCCAGCCCCAGGCTCTCGGCGATGTCGTCGGTCACGTCCTGGATGCGCACCCCCAGCCAGCCACGGCGCGTTTCGCCGAACTCGCGAAGCTGATCGATCACGCCCACCGCGACGCGGCTCGACATCGCGAAGCCGATGCCGATGGAGCCGCCGTTCGGCGAAAGGATCGCCGTGTTCACGCCGATGACCTCACCGTCCATGTTGAAGAGCGGGCCGCCCGAGTTGCCCCGGTTGATCGCTGCGTCGGTCTGGATGTAGTCGTCATAGGTGCCAGAAAGCGCGCGACCGCGGGCAGAGACGATGCCGGCGGAGACCGAGAATCCCTGGCCGAGGGGGTTGCCCATGGCCATCACCCAGTCGCCCACGCGCATGTCTTCGGACTCGCCCCAGGGAACGAACGGCAGATCCTCCGCCTCGACCTTCAGGAGCGCGAGGTCGGTGTTGGGGTCGGTGCCCACAACCTCCGCCTCCAGCTCTTCCCCGGAGAAGAACTCGATGAGAATTTCGTCGGCCCCTTCGATGACATGGTTGTTCGTCACGATATAGCCGTCCGGCGAGATCACGAAGCCCGAGCCCAGCGCCTGACTGCGGCGCGGGCGCGGAGCACCATCCTGGTTGCGGTCCATGAAATCGCGGAAGAAATCCTCGAACGGGCTGCCCTCGGGCACCTGTGGCATCGGGCCGGTATTGGTCGCGACGGTCTGCGATGTGGTGATGTTGACCACCGCGGGGCTCACCTGGTCGGCGAGGTCCGCGAACGTCACGGGACGGGTCTGCGCATGTGCCGCGAGGGCCTGAGCGATCAACAGTGCGAGCCCGGTGACAAGGACCCAGAACGACCGAAGGGCCGGTGTCCGGGTGTCGGCCATTGCAAGAACCTTGGGTGTCACTCCAACCTCCTTTTAGAGAATGACGGGGGTGGTGGCGCCACCCCGATTGATACTTGAAGTAGGTGAAACGAAGCGCAACGCAAATCTTGAGCTGCAGCATCACCGCATGGTGAAGTCCTGCGAGCCGATCGTCACCCCACAGGCCCCGCGACCCAGATCAGGAAGACGCCGGCGGCAACGGCGGCGAGCCCGATCACGCGGCGGGTCTCGACGGGCATCTGCCGCAGAGCCTCCAGAAGGTCCTCCAGACGCGAAGGCGCCAGTGCGAACACCAGCCCCTCGATCACAAGGACGAGCCCAAGTCCAAGCAGCAGGAGGCTCATCAGTTGGTGCCCGCCTCCGCCTCTGGCTCCGTCTCCGTTTCGCTTTCGAGCCGCTCGCGTTCGGCGTCGGGCAGGTCGGGCGAGACTTCGACGTCCGGCACAAGCTCGCGCAATTGCTCTAGATCGAGCCCCTCCATCTCAACCTCGCCGAGACCTTCGGCCCGGACAGCGCCGAAGAGTGCTTCGATGATGTCGCTGTCGGGAGAAAGCACCAACGTCGAGTTCTCCTGCCGAAGGGTCCGCTCGAGCGACGAAAGCGAGCGGTAGAACGAGAAGAACTCCGGGTTCGGCCCGTAGGCTTCGGCATAGACCCTGTTGCGCTCGGCATCCGCCTCGCCTCGGGTGATCTCGGCCTCCCGGGTGGAATTCGAGATGGTCTCGACCACCGTCCGGTCGGCCGCCGCACGCACCCTCAGCGCCGCCTCGTTACCGCGGGCGATCTCGTCGGCTGCCTCGCGTTCACGTTCGGCCCGCATCCGCGCAAAGGTCGCTTCGAGGTTTTGCTGCGGCAGGTTCGTCTGCTTCAGTCGCACGTCGACGATTTCCAGTCCGAGACCATCGGCACTCTCTCGCGCCTGGGCGCGAATCCGGACAGCGAGTTCGCGCCGATCCTCCGAGAGGATCGTGTCGGACGTGACCTGATCGGAACCCAGAACCTCGCGGATCTGCGCATTGAGAATCGACGACAGCCGATCTTCGGCCACGCGAATGCCGCCGACACCCACCGCCTGGCGGAACCGCACGACATCTGCGATGCGGTAACGGGCGAAGGCATCGACCACGAGCCGGCGATCGTCCGACGGAGTGACCTCGATGGTATCGGTGTCGAGCGACAGGATCCGGGCGTCGTATTTCACGACCTCCTGGATGATCGGCACCTTGAAGCCGAGACCGGGCTCCTCCACGACCTGCCTGATCTGGCCGAACTGAAGCACGAGGGCCTTTTCACGCTCGTCGACGATAAAGAGCGAAGAGAGCCCCACCACCACGGCGATGATGAGAACCGGTATCAGGATCGCTACGCGGCGCATGTCAATTGCCCCCTTCGGTCGGAGTTCGCTGCGGGCGCAATTCGTTCAGCGGCAGGTAGGGCACCACGCTCTGGCCGTTTCCGGATTCTGCACCCTGGTCGATGATGATCTTGTCGAGGCCGCCGAGCGTGTTCTCGATGGTTTCCAGATAGAGCCGGCGCTGGGTGACCTCGGGCGCTGCGTTGAACTCCTGGGCCACGGCGACGAAACGGCTCGCTTCACCGATGGCCGCGTTCACGACCTGTGCGCGGTAGCCCTCGGCCTGTTCGATGATCTGCGCCGCCTCGCCTCGCGACTCGGCGAGAACGCGGTTGGCATAGGCGTCGGCCTGCCGCTGGAGACGGTCGCGCTCCTGCTCGGCCGCCTGCACTTCGCGGAAGCTGTCGATCACCTCCGTCGGCGGGTCGGCCCGGTCGAGGTTGACCCGGACCACGTTTATGCCGCTGTCGTAATCATCGAGCGTCGCCTGGATGTTGGCCATCGCACTGTCGGCGATGATGCCCCGGTCGCGGTTGAGGATCGGGGCGAGGTTCGAGGCCGCGATGATCTCGCGCATCACCGATTCAGACACCGCTTCGACGGTAAGCTGCGGGTCGCGGATGTTGAAGACGAGCTTGGAGGGGTCGGAGATGTTCCAGACAATCTGGAATTCGATGTCGACCACGTTGGCGTCGGTCGTCAGCATCAGCCCCTCTGCGCTCGAGCGTTGCGCGCCGATCGTCTCGGTGCGCTCGGAGGTGACGTTCACGACCTCGTAGGTGACGAAGGGCCAGGGCGCGAAATTGAGGCCCGGGTTCCCGATCGAGGAGAATTCGCCGAGGAAGAGCTCGACCGACTGTTCTTCGGGCCGGACCGTGTAGAACGACGAGAACGCCCAGAGACCGACGAGGGCTAGCACGCCGAGCCCGATGGTGCCCCGGGTCAGCCTCGGGCCGTCCCCGTCGCCGCCACCGTCGCCGGTGCCGCCCCGGCCTCCCATGAGCACCTTGAGCCGTTCCTGGCCCTTCTTCATGATCTCTTCGATTTCGGGTATCTGGGGGCCGTCCTGGCCCGGACGCCGCGGTGGTCCGCCGCGATCGTCTCCGCCGCCCGAACCGCCTCCCCGGTTGCCGCCGCCCCAGGGTCCGCCGTTGTTACCAGCCATGCGTGGTCCTGTCCTTGAGTTGCATTGTGAAGATGTTGTTGCAGAAATGTGGTTCCATTGCCCGAATTCAAGCTGTTCGCACCGGTTCGCGCATGGTGACGAGTTCCTCCGAAATGGTCGGATGAACCGCGACCGTGCGGTCGAAATCCTCCTTCGTGGCGCCCGTCTTGATCGCGATCCCGACCATCTGGATGAGTTCTCCCGCCCCGTCCGCGACGATGTGACACCCGAGCACCTTGCGGCTCTCCTTCGAGACGATGAGCTTGAAGAGCACCCGGTCGGGCCGCTCGATGAAGGCCGTGCGCATCGGCCGGAAGCTCGTGCAGTAGATCTCGACGGGCTCGCGCTCGCGCGCCTCCTCCTCGGTCAGCCCGACGGTGCCGAGTTCGGGCTGGGTGAAGACGGCCGAGGCCACGAGGTCGTGGTCGACGGGCGTTCGCCGGCCCTCGAAGACCGTCTGCGCGAAGGCCACGCCCTCGCGGATCGCCACCGGGGTGAGCTGGATGCGGTTCGTGACGTCGCCGATGGCGTAGACCGAGGGGACGTTGGTCTGGCTGTAGGCGTCGACCACGATCTCGCCGCGCCGGCCGGTCTTTACGCCCGCGTCGCCAAGGCCGAGGTCGGCAGTGTTGGGCGCCCGGCCGGTGGCGAACATCACCCGGTCGTAGACCCGTTCCTGGCCATTGGTGGACTTCACCCAGACCGGGCCGCCCTTCAGCGCGTCGCCCGCGTCGGGGTCGCCCGGCGGCAGTTCCCCGGTGCCTCCGTGGATCTCAGAGGCGGGCTTTCTCTGGTCGAACTCCGTCACCTCGCTGGCCGCGCGCATCTCCACGATGTTGGTGCCGAGATGCAGGTCGACCCCCCGGGCCTCCATCGCCTCGGCGACGAGGCCGCGCGCCTCGCCGTCGAAGCCGCGCAGGATCTGCGCGCCGCGGTAATGCTGTGTGACCTCGACCCCCAGCCCGTTGAGGATGCAGGCGAATTCGCAGGCGATATACCCGCCGCCGATGATCAGGATCGACTTCGGAAGTTCCTCCATCAGGAAGATGTCGTTGGAGGTGAGGCCGAGTTCGGCGCTTTTCATGTCGGGCCGCACCGGGTGGCCCCCGGTGGCGACGAGGATGTGCTTGGCCGTCTTCCGCCCGCCGTCGGCAAGCTCGACGACATGCGGATCGACGAGACGCGCGCGGGTATCGAACACCTCCACCCCCGAGCCGTCGAGCAACCCCCGGTAGACCTTTTCGAGACGGCCGAGTTCCGCCCGGAGCCTGGGCCGGAACGCCTCCCAGTCGAAGCTCCCCGCGCCATGGGACCAGCCGTAGTCACGCGCCTCGCCGGCCAGTTCGCGGTATTCCGAGGCGAAGACCATGAGCTTTTTCGGCACGCAGCCCCGGATCACGCAGGTGCCCCCGAGCCGGCTTTCCTCGGCGAGCGCGACCTTCGCGCCGGTTGCCGCCGAGACGCGGGCCGCACGGACGCCGCCCGAGCCGCCGCCGATCACGAAGAGATCGTAGTCGAACGCCACGCTACCTCCCCAGATCGGTGAAGATGTTCGACGTGGGCTCGACCGCCACGCGCTCCTCCTCGAAGGTGCCCGCGTTGATGTCGCGCACCTCCACCCGGCCGTCGCCATGGCCGGTGACGACCACGTCGCAGAGGTCGACGAAGAGCCCGTTCTCGACGACCCCGGGGATCTGGTTCAGCACCAGCGCGAGCTGCCGGGCATTGCCGATGCGCTTGAGGTGCAGATCGAGAATGAAATTGCCCTCGTCGGTGACGAAGGGCTTGTCGCCATCCATCCGCCATGAGGTCTCGCGCCCGAGCACATCGAGCCCCGGCAGCGTCTCCTCGATGAGCGAGCGGGTGGTCTCGTGCCCGAAACCGATCACCTCGAGGGGCAGCGGGAAAGCGCCGAGCGTTTCCACTTCCTTTGTCTTGTCGGCGATCACGATCATCTGGTCGGAGGCCGCGGCGACGATCTTCTCCTGCAAAAGCGCCCCGCCGCCGCCCTTGATGAGGGTCAGGTCGCCGTCGAACTCGTCTGTCCCGTCGATGGTCAGGTCGAGCCACTTCGCGACGTCGAGGGTGGTCAGCGGAATGCCGAGGTCGCGGGCCATGGCGGCGGTGCGCGACGAGGTCGGCACCCCGATGAGCTTCAGCCCCTCGTCGCGGATCATCTCGGCGATGCACTTCAAGAGCCAGGCGGCGGTCGAGCCGGTGCCGAGCCCCACGGTCATGCCCGTCTCGATGAATTCCGTCGCACGCCGCGCGGCGACGTATTTCGCTGTGTCGATGGGCGAGAGATTTTCGGACATTCGGCGGCTTCCCCTGACGCTCGACGCGTTATAGAGGCCCCATCCGGGCGGTGCGAGCGGAAATCTCCGGCAAAAGGTCCGGCCGGCCGGATCGTCACCGGCGGGCCGGCAGGCGCTGATCATGAGCCGGGCGCGTCTGTCCACGAACTGGCAATCAACGACGTGCAGCCGGGTGTCTGTCATGCGGGCTTCCGGACGTTCGCTGCGTATGCCGCGCGGGCTCACCCGAACGGCCGAAGTGCAGCGTCCAGCCACAACCGGAGTTCGCACTTGGGCGGGCGGAGCTCGACCAGATGCTGGCCGAGAACGCACGGCGGCCGAAGCGGAGCGCCTGACGCACATCCGGAACTTCGAAGAGTTGCGGGCCATCGCTCGGGGACGACGGCGCACTTGATCCGGGCTCGCAGTCTGGGGAAGCTGAGCGGCATGGCGACCGTCGCTCTATGCAGGCCGCTCCCGGACCCGAGCGTGACCTTTGAGGACCGCGACATGGAACGATCAGTGCTTGAACGCGGGCCGGGTACAAGGACCATCGTCTTGGCCGCCGTGGTCTGCGCCCTCGTGAGCCATGCGCCTGCCTTCGCGGACAGGTCCCAAAACGGTCTCGTCACGGCGAACGACGTCGTGGACGAACGGGAAGACGGAAGCGGCGCATTCCGCACGCATTGCCTGGAATCCCATGCCAGCCATGATGACCCCCTGGTGTTCCCCGGGCAACCGGGCGCCGCGCATCATCACGTGTTCTTCGGCAATCCGGTCGTCGATGCGCATACCACGGTGGCGGACCTGACCGACGCCGACCGCACGACCTGCGATGGCGGGACGCGCAATCGCTCGGCCTACTGGGTGCCGGCGCTGTACGATCGGCGCGGCGAGCGGATCGAGTATGTCGAGCCGCTTTTCTACTACAAGACCGGTTATCACGTCCCGGCGTCATCGATACGACCACCGCCCGAGGGGCTGCAGATGATCGCCGGGGACGCCCACGCGACCGCGCCACAGGGGACTCACGTCGTCGCGTTTCGCTGTGCCAGCTGGCAACCGGAGCGCGAATGGTTCGACCCCGGCGATCCGCTCGACCATGTCGATTACCTGCCGGACTGTCCCCGGGACGATCTCCTGGAGGTGCGCGTGGTCTTTCCGCAATGCTGGGACGGGCAAAACCTGTCCGCACCCGACAACCGCGGTCACATGGCGTATCCGAGTGAAGCCGAACCACCCGTGGCAGGAACGGGCGCTTGCCCGGCGTCGCACCCTGTGGCGATCCCTGAAATCTCGTACAACTTCGCGATCTACGTGACCGCTGAGACCGGGTCCCCGTCGACCTGGCGCTTCTCTTCCGACCGGCCCGATGTCACCGCGCCCGGTGTGAGCCTGCACGCGGACTGGATCAATGGCTGGGATGCCGAGATCATTGAAACCATTGTCGCGAATTGCCTTCGGCCCGCCCGCGAATGCGGCGTCGGTTTGCTTGGGGACGGGACGCGCTTGGCCCCTGTCGTGCGTGATTAGGGAAATGGGGTCGGAAGAATGAGCCTTTCCAGCCATCCTTGCGGGCTTGGCCGATAATGTCCCACGGCGTGGTGTAGGAGCGCCGACCCTCGGAGAGGTTCGAAGCTGATCAGGTGGCCACGGCGGGCA
>Ga0076929_100951_pt1 | contig 12538 bp, 13 predicted proteins | sample HotLakConUCCSL28_FD_87104 | JGI IMG/M metagenome (GOLD analysis project Ga0076929, IMG submission 87104) | Hypersaline microbial mat communities from Hot Lake, Washington, USA - Hot Lake Consortium UCC-SL28 (version 3) (version 3) | ecosystem: Environmental > Aquatic > Thermal springs > Hot...
CGCGACTGCTCATCTGCATAGGCCGCATCTGCACTATCAAAAACCATGAGAAAAACCTCTAAAAACCTCATGGCCTCGGTGCGCAGCAGCGGTATAGCCAGAGATACTCTCAATGCCATTGAAGACATCAAGAGCACCTCACTTTGCACACTATAGGCAGGGGCCGAACAGAGCACCTCCATTAGCCAGCCTTAAACCCAGCTCTGTACACATGGCTTCAATAGCGGCTTGGGCAACTGCTGCAGGCTTTTCTGCCGTCAAGCAAAGGAACCGACTGATCCAATCAGCCACTGCGATTCCATGCTGCAATGCCTGAAAGTCTAGACCATGCGCCCAAGGGATCTGGTTATCCGTGAGCAACAGATGAGCCGTATTGAAACCGGACGTTCCTATCTCACAATCCGCTCGCAGGTTCACACAGCGCTCTGTGCCCTCCCCTTTAGCGGTCACCCGCACGCAGCGGGCCGTTGCGTGAAAGCGGAATTTGATTTCGATGCGCCATTCGCCACACCCAACCAGGCAGGTGAACTCAGTCTCTAGCTGTGAATCATCGACAATTACAGGCGCTATTTGTCTCGAATTGTTCATCATTTTGGTTTCTCCTAAAAGAAACAACGTCATAGAACCCCTGCACAGCAGCTCTATGACGGTAGGCATATGCAATCTGCTAGCCAAACAAGCTCATCTGCCGTTCTAAAACAACATCTGGCGGACGGCGATTGCGCTTTGGCTTCTGGCCTTCAGCGGTAAACTCCTCTATGTCGAACAGTGCTGCTGCCGGTCGCATGGGCTCAGCCGCCGCTGCGTCGGTCAGCAACGAGCGCATTGCCTGGGCAAGCTGTGCGGCTCGGCGCTGCGGCGCTAGCCATTGCTGAAACAGCCTTAGCTGCGGCGTCGGGCGATGCTCCCAATACTCACTGCTGAGTGTATTGCCATGCCGAACAACCGCCTGAAGACCCAGCGCTGATAGCTGGATATAGGCCATATTGAAGGCATCACGGCTCAAGTCGGTGCAGTCGAACTGAAGATGAGCCCGTGGGTCGATGCCCTGGCTGGCCACTTCTTCGGCACTGGCAATTACCAATGCCCCTGCACCCACAGCGGGCTCGGCAATCGTGAGCACGCCCTTCTCTTTGACTTGAGTGGCAATGTCGCCAAATGTCATCTTAGCCATCGCCCGACACAGATGATACGGCGTGAAGAACTGGCCGCTGCCCTTGTTCAGCAGTTCGGCTTCTCCGGCTATCTCGCCTAAGAAATCGCCGTAGCCAGTGTGATGTTCGACAACTATCAGAGATAACAGTTCGCCAAAGATGTGCAGCTCATCTTTGTTGTAAGGTTTGATTCGCTCCAGGTAGCACTGCTCTAAGTTCTCGAAAGCAATATCTCTTTCCAGCTCTTGGCTATGGTAGGGCATTTGGTGAAGGGTGAGCGCTGCAATCTCTAGCCAGTCGCTGAACATTCGATGCGGCGAACGACTGCGGCTCAGATCTTGCAGCTTCTTGAGAAACTGTTTCTTATTATCGTTATTCATACCTTTGCAGTGAATGCGTCATGCACTCACCGCAAAAGCGGCTTCAGATGTCAGTGGTTAGCACATTTGCACGTAACCTCGGGCACCATGACGCTGCATCGCTAGCAAAGCCAGGTCTTTCAGTTGCAGGACTCTACGGCGCAGTCCCTCGACCGTATCGGCATCCGTACCCATCTCAATCACCTGTGGGCCTATGGATGAGCCTGCGCCAAGTTCCGTCAGAATCTCAGAGAGAAAGACATCTTGGGCACAGGTGAACTCCTCAATGACGGCTCTGTCGCTGAGTAAAACAGCATGGCAGCGTTGGTACAAATCAGCAGCGGCCATCTCTCCATAGCCATCCGCTACCGGCAATGCCAACAAGGCGATTAGCTTGGCGGCACTGGTTTGGTTGAAGGAAAGCATGTCGCTGAGATCCTCGGTGGGTTCATCGGCTTTAACGGTGGCTATTTGGTTGTTGAAAGGATTCGTGAATCGACCAGACTGGGCTGGGTAAAAGTCTAGGGACATTGTTGCTTTTCCTTATTTGTAGTTGATTAATGGGTTCAATAACGCCATCACAAAGCAGCAGCAGCCATTCTTTCGGCCACCAGCTGCAAACTGTTAGGGAAGCGATATCTCTTGTGGCGCTTGGAGATAGATGGTATGCATCCCACCTATCTCCAAGCGTTGTTTTGTGCCTATTCCAACGGTTCAGCGGCCCAGGCCCACGCCAGCTCGTAGTCGAGGATGGCCGCTGAAACAGCAGACGAAATCCCTTGCCAGCAGACTTCTGGATACTGCGTGGCTTCAATCTCGACGAACGGGGCGCTCCACCAGCCGCTTTGCACTGGCACAGCTTGCACCACTTCGGATAGCCAAGAGCGAGCGGTCTTCGCGCATTGGAGCAGCAGCCAGCTGTATGCGAAGCCAACAAGGTAGCCTGTGAGGGTTGCCAGACCCTCTAGAAGCGTCAGAAGCGCTTGTCTGTACTCGTCGTCGAAAGTGGCATCAGACCACTCCTGACATGCGTCTAGGCCATTGTTCCAGGAAAACTTAGCAGGGTTAACGGAAAGTGTTGTATATATCATGGTTCAAAATCTCAAATGGGTTGATATCGAGCGGGGACATAGGGGCGTAGGGATGCCGCAATGCCGCCGCTCATGAAATCGGCGCAAGTGCGCCTCTGATTGGACGTGCAGAAGTAGAATGCGCTACCAGCCCTGGGCACGTAGTTCGTTTTCGCGGGCGATCGCTCTCTCTTGAGCGATCCAACCGAGCCGCTGACCGGGGTTGATGTGACAAAGCCCCTCAATGATACAGACGCCGTAGTATTCAGGATTTTCTGTCAGCTTCTCTTGATACGCTTCAAAGAAGAACAGGGGCGTTTTGATCAAGAGGCGAGTCCTTAACCGGGTCAGCCGGGTACGCTGCTTCGTCAGCAATGACTGCTGTCTATAGGGCTTCTGAGGTGCGCTAGAGCACAGGTGTTCTGAGACTGGCTGAGGCTCATGGAAGCCGGGGGAGAGGATTTTTCGAGCAGCGATGAAGGCAGACGTGGGGGCATCGGCGATATGCGGATAGTAAATGCCGGTTGCGTGGCGGATGGCAGCTTGAAACGTGATATTGTCTTCCACAGGATTACCTCTGGGATGGGTCACACGCTCAGCGCGAAGGCGCGTCAGTCGGGCCGAAGAAAGCGATCGGACTGGCGGTGCGACAGGTGAAGGCGCAGGAACGCTATACGCTGTTGAATGGGCGGCTGTCGGGGGCGGTGGGGTAAAGTGATCCCGCTTCCCAGCCAAAGGAGCATCTAGGGGAAAATCATGCACCTACGAAGTGATCGGTGTCTTCTAGATGTCTTCCCAGTATCCAAGCACGCGGGCATCAACCAGATAGCCAAGGGGCGATCGCTTTCAATACCGCTTCTGTTTAGCTTTCATTGCGAATTGTCTTTCTGCCTAGTTGCTGGGACTTCTTTCAACGCTGGCGAGAAATCACTGTTAGAAGGCATAGCCGGACGATGGACCCACCAAATCAACGTCAGGATAGCCGGAATAGCAGAGATCCCAGCGCCCATCAGCACGCCCTGCATAAATGTGCTCTCGGGAGGCGGCAAATCTTCTAAGTCCAGCTTTCTTAAGTCCGGCTTTTTCATTGGTCGCTAATTCATACACAAAGAAAGAAACAGACAGTACTTCGCCTTTGTATGACCTACAATAGCGCATACAAAGGCAAGAGCAAACACTGTATGACCTGAATTACCTTTCATTGAGAGCACTCGTCCTCACAAAGTTGTTTTTAACTTGAGCTAGAATCGGGCGGCTAGGTTTGTACTCAATGAGAGAGAGCCCATTGCCAACAAAAAGCTAACGACCAAAGATTACCTGCATTGGGCCCTCCATAACAAGTGCTAAAGTAACACGGATGACTACGCCCCGCCCTGAAGTGACGGAGAGTAGCCAATAGATGTGTGCAATAAAAAATACAAGGGAATACTGAAGTAGCACATCTTATATAACAGCTTCGGTACTGACGTAACCCCAGACTCAATGTATAGTTGTAACATAAACGGACATATAGGCACGGGCCGAACACAAGCTCAGGCAGAGATAGCAGCGGGATATGCGATTTTAAATGGGCTTGACAAAGCAGATATTGATGACGCGATACCCGGCTGGGATGAGGCAGTTAAAGAGCAATTTGCACCAAAACGACCAATCAACTACCCAAGGCTATTTCATTCTATGCATATGAGGTACCTAGGCCTTAAAGGAGGGGGAGGCGTCGATTGAGGCCTCCGCCCGTCTGATTACGTTAGCTATCGTAGAAGCCTTTCAATCGTTACGAGATCTTCGACGGGGTGCTGGTCGTTGCCATGACCAAGCCCTCTGCTTAGCGCTCTTTACCCTAGCAGTGAGTGCTGGATGCCGAGGATTCCTGTCAATCAGTGACTGGCTTTCTAGCTACCGAGCAGAACTTTTAGAGTTGTTTGCCCCCGCTAAAAATCGCTTGCCTTCTTACAGCACGATTCGTCGGGTGCTGCTGAACTTGGACTACGAAGCTTACAGTCTGTGTCTGGCCAAGTTCTTTGAGATCGAGCCCTTTGCAGGAAAAACGATTGCCCTAGATGGCAAGGTTCTCAGAGCAGATAGATCTAAAATTAGTGCCCCATATAAATCAAGGGGTTGAGGCACTTTTGAGAAGCGGAAAAGAGCCTGTATTGCCTAGATTGACCCACAAGTGAAAAATTAAGCTCATTTTTATCAACCCCTTGTGTCGAAATAGCCCTCAAACCCTTGCGGGACAAGAGGCACTAAATTCCGATCTATCTGCTCAGAGGTTCGTACGCCCGTGATACTCCAGCGAGTACAACCGAATCTCACCCGGCAATTCAACTAGTCACTGTCTATGTCGCAGAACGGGGGTTGATTCTGCCGATTCAACCAGTAGACAAAAAGAGTAATGAGATCACCGCCTTGCCACCTGTACTCAAGGTATTGGCCCATCGGGGGGTGGTTTTTGCTTTTGATGCACTCAACACCCAAAAAAACTTGTCAGCAGATAATTGACTCTGGAAATCACTATCTAGTGCAGCGTCAAATCTTAATTTTAGGGTAGATAGAAGTGAGTTTGCATCTAGCATCTTCAATCTTCATTTGCCAGTCAACGCCTCTTTGAGTATTGTTGATGTCGGTAGACCAAGCGGCAATCTCATCTTGAAGTTTCTCAATGGTTCCAAACCGTCTACCGTTGACGCACTGCCTAGTTAAGGCACTCAGTTCGTTCTCTGCGACGTTGAGCCAACTGCCATGCTTCGGGGTGTAGCAAAACTCAATGCGTTCTACTAATGCTCTAGCTCTGGTTGGCTCAAAGGTTTCGTAGAAAGCGCCTATCGTATGGGTGTTGAGGTTGTCGCAGGTAAGCACAACCTTTGGGCAATCGGCGTAACGCCCCTCCATCAAGTCGGCAACTTCAGCGGCCCAATCGGTCTTAGTACGGCGTTTGCGGGCGGTGGTTTGCCGCCAGCCTACCAACGGTTCACAGAACATGAAGATACAGGCAGTGCCTGCTCGTTCATACTCGTAGTCCACTCGCTTTGGTTGCGTTGCGGTCGCTGGGATAGGCCGTCGGGTTTCTTTGTGTAGCTGAACCGGTTGCTCGTCCATACAAATGACCGGGCAGTCCGGGTCATAGGGTTTAGCGTAGAGCGCTAGTACCGCTTCCATATGGGCCACAAACTCGCCATCGGTCTTGGGCGGGATCACCCAGTACGCTATCTTGCGGTTGGTCATACCATTTTTTTTAGCGTCTGACGGAGGGTTTCATGGCTGACTGATTCGACGATCTCCAGTTCGATGACTTTGCGCGCCAGCAACCGCAGTGACCAGTTGCTATAGCCTTTGGGCGGTTCACCGAGCCGCAGCGCAATGACTTCGGCTTCTTGCTCTCCGCTCAGCAACTTGGGCGTCGGGGGAGTTGTTCGCTTCGCACCGTTGAGCGTTTCTTCAAACCCTCTCTGTATCAGCCGTTTGCGGATATTCTCAACCGTCTTGGTCCGACAACAGAACGCTTCGGCAATCCGCTCATCTGTCCAATTTGAACCGCCTGTATCTGCTTTCAGGAGTATCTGAGCGCGGCGCACCTTCTGGCTACTGCCTTGGAGTTTCCTAATCACCCCTCGGAGTTCACCTCGTTCTGCTTCGCTCAACTCAACGATGTATTGCTTCGGCATAAAAATAGCTCTTTGCTCTATCTGACCCCTATCTTTCCAACATTGTTGCCTTCCCTAACTTTGAGTCTTGACGCTGCACTAGGTGCGTTTAAAGGCAACCATGACAACTTCTTCAAAGCGCTTAAACTAAACTTTCACTCTCAAGCTCACGTTCACTCGGTGGAAACGGGCCATGGCCGAATGGAACGACGCACCGTCAGCCTCTGTCGTGACATCGAATCGTTACCTGATGCACACCAGTGGGTTGGGCTTAAAACAATCATCAAGGTCACTAGCTATCGCCACATCCTCAAAGGCCCCCATATTCTGATCAACGAGCCTGCTGTCCGCTATTAAATCAGCTCTCTGGATGAACCCGTTGAAACACTCACCAAACGTATTCACGAATACTGGCATGTGGAAAAGCGGTGCGACCCCGCGTCGCTTTGCGGCGCTAGGAAACGCGCACCAAGACATAAAGTTCATTATGTGAGAGATGTGACACAGGGAGAAGATGATTCTAGGATTCGGGTGCAGCCTTTGCTCAACATGTTTTCGTTAGCGTGTAATCTAGCTCTCAATTTGTATCGGGACCACGGCTTTGTCAATATGGCTCAAGCTCGACGCAAAGTTGGTCATGGGCTCGATTTCCTCAAATCTCTCTTTAGAATGAAATAACCCTGATCAACTACCAGTCTATCGATAAGTGGCTTGAAGAAAAAGTCAGTAATCAGGGGTAGAAACCATGCATTTTAGCTTCTTTTGCTGGTCGTGAGTCAGTAGAAAGTGGGATAGGTGGTGACATCATGCCATGACCAGCAAAAGAAGCTACGCTGAGCAGCCGTAGTTTTCTCTCGGTTATGTTGCCAGATCCAGTTGAAATAGCCGACGGCTAGCTGAGCGGTCGTTTTCGTAGTTTCCATAGCTTTCCAAGTTTGTTCTATTGCCTGTGCCATCGGCCTATCTGTTGACGAATCATGCCATTAGTTCTCTCCAAACGTTGAGTATTCTCCTTGCCGACGATATGCGTGACTTCGGATGGTAGAACCCGCTCATAGCCGCCCCCATCATCAGGATACCAAGCTACAGACTGTTTTGTCTTCGGTATTGGCCATCGGTTCTGATAAAAATGCATCAGTGTGCTTGCCGACTCGCATATTCATCATTTTTTTTCACGATTATTGATGCCCATTGCTGGTTTGACTATGCTTGTGGGCTTTAGCTCATAGAAGGGACATTTCATCTTTCCATCCCGCTATTCGATAGGAGTATTTTAGTAAAACCACTTTCTTCTAACGCACGACCTACCCCCACTAACAGTTTGATCTTATTTCTCACCTAAGTTTGCCGAGCATGTTTCTTAGGAGTTAGTTTATTTTAAAGGGTTGCATAAACGTAAAAAGATCTGAAATCTCAGTGAGTCGTTGAACCGTCTCGTTAAAACCACCCATACTAAAATACACATTTTCATCCCTATTAATTGGGATGAAACAATTTGGTACTTTCCCCCCTGGCTTATTAAGTTCTGAAAGTTTTGAAGGACCGCCACAGAAAGCCAGAGATTGAATACGTTGCATATCGTACTCATTGTCTTCGCTTTTCATACCTTCTCTGATGAAGTCCAGAACAATTTCGACACATTGCTTAAGGTTGTCAGCCTCATAGCTTTGATTTGCTATAAAAAAGCTCACTTTACTGTTCTTACTTCTTCTGAAGCTGACAGAGATTTCTCTTGGCTTCAGAATATCATTACCCTTCAGGCTTATTCGATGACAAATTTGTTCTTCGTAAACATCAGCATCGTCAAGAGATGTTATCGCAATGCCAGATCTATCGCAAATTTTATGTTCATTAAATAACTTTTTCTTTAAACCAAGCTTTTTATAGTAAGGCTCTGGATTTTCAAAAATGCTTACTAACTGCTGCCGCCAAATCGAAACTCTTTCTGTCACTTTTGTATTGGTAGATCTTGATATGGCACTTATAAAATCGTCGTCGTAGCAACAAAGATCAATGAAAGTTTCGCGTATAACTTCTTTATGCTTATGCACAATTTCTGATTCATATTCTAAGAAACTTAGCATCTGGATATCAAAGATAGATTGGTTTAGCGCTCTTGTAAAATAGACCTTATCTGATTTCTTTAAGAAGCTTCTATAGTGATGGGGATAAAAAACATCTTTGACAAGCAGGATTGCTTTCTCAAATTTTTTCTGCAAGGCCCATAAGTACGATGAATCAATTTCCTTTTTGTGTGTTTGTTCCCTCATATATGCGTTGAGTGTTGCTGTTCGAGGCTCTGGATATCTGTTCAATTCAGGATTGTAATATTCATGCAATGTGAAGAATCTCAAGATTAATTCAGCATCTTGCATTCTATTTTTATCTGGCTTGCCATCTAATGGTTTACTGAATTTAGGAAAGGTTTTGAGCAATTCTTGATAGGTAATATTTCTGCTACAGTCTAAAAGGAAATCATTGAATTCACCATGAAACATACAATTCCTAAGCTCTTGGGCATTTAGAGAAACAGAGCCTTGATTCAATCTGCAAAAAACTTCAAACTGAACATCTGGATTAGTATCACTTTGAATGCAAATCACATCAATCTGCTTAGTCGTAAAAAAGTCTCTGATTGATAAAGGCAACTGAGAAAGCTTTGCCTGATTTAAATCTTGCAATCTTTCTAGCCCAGAAAGCTTTAGTTTTCCGCTTTCAAAGTTTGCTAATGTTGTAAGACGTTGAACACCATCAATCACTTCGTAAATCATTCGCTCTTCTCCTTCTACCTCTTCATATTTTTCTAAAAGAAAAATTGGAGGTATGGGAACCTGAAGGAAAATCGATTCTATAAACCTACGCTGTTTATCAAGATCCCATACAAAAGACCTCTGATAATCAGGGATTCTAATTTTGGTGGATTGGAATTCATTCAGTAGATCCTTAATTGTTCTACTCATTGAATTCTTGACGACCTGAATCTGTCTAATTTTATTTAAGAAATCGTAATCAACAGTCATAACAAGCTTTACCCACTAATGCAATCAAGTCTAATGATGTAAGAGTTCTTCATCCAAAAATCCAATTATCTACTCTTAAAATGTTATTGAGGAATCGTATCTCGTCCTAATTCGAAATTCCTATTTCCGTACATAACGCTCCTCAATAACTCTGGCGTTGAAGCGCTGGAAACAGAAAAAATATTTGACCTGAAAAATACGTAAAACAACGTGTCTTTATTCGTTTGGCTATTCTTTCCTCAAAGTAAGTAAAGATCAATAGGTAGCCGTTTTCAACAACTTCCAAAATAGCTTTTAGCGTAATCCTTTCTAATTAGAAAGGATGTCCTGCAAACAAATTATTTAGCTCACTCTACTTACTTCAACTAAAAATTTAGGCATTACCTGTTTCAGTCCGAAGCCCAGTATTAATAACATAGCTAATTCAATTTAATGTTATGTAGTTTTACGAAACGTATGTTTCTATATTGCCCTTATCCAATTAATTCTTTCAGGAACAAGGGTCTCTATTCAAGGATTCTATCCTTATAACCTATTGATCACCTCGCTGAACCTGCCTGGGCAGGAAGGTGAGCGCTCCAGCTTAATACTTATCTCCCCTAGCTCTCCTCTAGGAATTAGACTTTATCCGAAATAGTAGAAGCCCCGCTATACAAGGCTTCGGAGATATCTTTAGAATAGTCTCGAACGCTTTCTGGATAAGGCCTTAAAGCCATTTTGATCCTCTTATTACCGATAAAATCTATTGATTACAGCAAGCTACAGGAACAGCCCCAAACGATTGCCACCATTTTCTTATCTGCTAACAGCCTTCCGAAGCTATCAAAGTCGAAACCCACCAGCCCCCACCGAAAGCCCGCCACCGAACAACCCTGCGCTACCCCACCTTCCCCAGCGCCCCCTTCAGCCGCTCCACAAACGCAGACCTCCGATCGCCCGTCAGCACCAGCATCTCAATTGCTCGCGTCATCGCCACGTACAACAGCTGCGCTTCATCGGCAACTTCCCCATGCGGATTCGGCAGATGGCCCAGCCCTGGAATGAAGACCACTGGAAACTCTAGCCCTTTGCTCGTGTGCATCGTCATCAGCTTAATGCTCGGGCTCAGCGGGTCGAAGTTGCGGCTGCTGCTGTTCTGATTGAGCCAAGCAACCGGCACACCTGCCCTCTGCAATTGCGTAAAAGCCGCTTCCCCCATCCAGTTCGTTCGGTAGATAATCGCCATCTCATGCCAAGGCGTTCCTCTCGCCTGCAGCTGCTGCGCTCTGTTGATGATGTAGGCAATCTCTGCTTTATAGTTGGCGCACTTCATCAACACGGGCACTGGCCCTTCTCGCCCAGCACTGTTGGGTTCTACCATCGGCGGCACATCCTCATCACCTGCGTCCGTCGGTTCCATAATCTCTTTGGCAAACTCATAAGCCAGCATCAATACCTGAGCTGTATTGCGATAGTTAAGCTTGAGAATTGTTGTTCTTCCTTGCGCCTTAATCCCCAACTCCTTGAAACTGAACTGGCGTTTTGCTCTCTTGCCATAGAGGTTCTGAGCATCGTCATAGAGCACCAGCAACGAGTCAGTCGATGGGTTGACCATTTGAGCCACTAGCTTTAGCCACTCAGGGGCAAAGTCATGGCCCTCATCCACCATCACCGCAGCATACTGGCCTTTTGGAATATTGCCTGCTTCAACCGCAGCTATGACGCAGTGCTCCAGCTGCCGGATGTAATCGAGTCCACGGTACTTGCGAGAATCAGGACGCGGTAGCTGGTAGCGCCTGAGTATATCCGTACACCAGCCATGAAAGTGACGCACCGTGACGAGCGGATTGAGATCTTTGGCGGTGATGAGCGATCGCAGCTTCGAAGCCAGCGCCACATTGAAGCACAACACCAGCACTGACTGTTCTGCCTGCGCTAAGTGCTGGCAGCGGTAGGCCAAAATCAGCGTCTTGCCGCTGCCTGCAACCCCATGAATGACACGGTGGCCCTCACCTAAGCTGCGGGCGAGCTGTTCCTGCTGCAAGTCCATTACCCTGAGTACCTGCGGAATAGCGCTCTGCAAGATATCAATAGGCGGCTCATCAAAGAACGAAAGCTGTTTGCTAGAGATTCGCATCTCTGGGTACAGGTGCCAGCGAATGCGATCAATCTGTTCTGACTCTAGCGTAATGCCAAAATTGTAATGGCTCATCGCCCAGAGTCGCTCTTGGAAGTCTCCTGAATCTACGCTGGGAAACATCTCGTCCTGGCAGATAACCAGGTGTGATTCAATCACTCGTTCTAGTGCTGGCGCCGAATCGAACTGAGCTCTGGTGATGTTCGGCAGCACCACGCCATACGCATAGGGACATAGCAGCTTGCCCTGGTAGCGGCCTGTCGTCTGAACCAACGCCGGATCTTTCTCTAGCAACGAGCAGATAGCTAGCGCATAATCTCGGGCTTGGGACAGGGGATGCTTAACCTGTTTGAGCGCACCCTGCGGCGACGTTACAATCTCGAAACTCTCAGGGGTCACTGACCGGATAGTCTCTAGCTTCCAATCCTTAACTTCCAGCACAAACAGTCCCCTGGATGGGTGCAGCAGGATGAAATCAGGATGTAAGCACTTGGGGCCGACCGGCACGTCATACCACAGCAGGTAGTCGTCATCGAGCTTAGATTCGAGTCGCTGCGCCAGTCGATTCTCGCCTGAGGTCATACGGCTGGCACAGCTGCGATGTGAAGGAATCAGAGTGGCCATGTTTTGTGACGGGTAGTTATCCCTAGCGTGCCCGCCTTGGGGTGGCTTTGTTATTTCAGGCATTCTATGTGAGCTTTCAAGACTCGCAGGCAACACCATCGCCATCTCGATCCCTATCTAACGTATAATTCGCATCCCCTGGCCTAAAGTCACTACCTACGCCCATAGCCTTCAGCTCCTTGCAGGTGCCGCTCACGTAGCCGCCTTGCGCTTCTACCACTGGCATTAACATCTCCGGTTCCTGGGCTGCTGCTGCCTGCTGCTGTGCAATCTCCTGTGCTTCCGCCTGTTGTTGCGCAATTGCCTCCGATTCTGCTGCCTCAATAGCGGCCTGCTGAGAGATCGCATAGTCATAATTGCGTTGGTACTCAGCGATCTTCTCTTGTGCCTGGCGATGGTCGCTGCTGCTGAGGGGAATATCGTCTAACGACGAGAGTGCTGCTTGCCATTGGTCAGCAATCCGCGCCCAGTCTGCTGAAGTCTCGGCCACCGCGATCTCGGCTGTCGTCGCTGTCGCTTTAGCCATGGCCTCTTCATAAGCAGCAGAGACA
>Ga0076929_100952_pt1 | contig 12493 bp, 11 predicted proteins | sample HotLakConUCCSL28_FD_87104 | JGI IMG/M metagenome (GOLD analysis project Ga0076929, IMG submission 87104) | Hypersaline microbial mat communities from Hot Lake, Washington, USA - Hot Lake Consortium UCC-SL28 (version 3) (version 3) | ecosystem: Environmental > Aquatic > Thermal springs > Hot...
GGGTTTCCATCATTGTTAGGGCGGTCTCCGGCCAGACGATCAGGTCGACCTCGTCGGCGACCTCGCGGGTCAGGTCGCTGTAGGTGTTGGCGGCGTTGCGCTGGCCTTCGGGGGTCCATTTCTGCAGTTGGGGAAGGTTGCCCTGCAGCAATGCCACCCGCGTGGGGGTTTCGACCGGCGTGGTCCACTGCGAGGGTAGCGCCAGTGGCACCAGCCAGATGGCGGCCAGCGGGGCCAGCGTCCACCATTGGCGGCGCAGCAGTAGCGTCGCGCCCAGCGCCCCGCTCAGCGCGACCAGCAGAGACAGCAGGTACACGCCGCCAAGCGGCGCCCAGCCGTCCAGCGGCGAGTCCACATAGCCAGAGCCGAGCAATAGCCAGGGAAAACCGGTGAATAGGTAGGTGCGCAGCACTTCGCCCAGTACCCAGGCGCCGGCGAAAGTGACCAGCGCCAGCCGCGGGCCGGTAAAGCGCCGGTAGAGCCATAGCGTGCCGGCAAAGAACAGCGCCAGAACGCAGACAAACAGTGCGGTGAGAAACAGCGCGAGCGGCACGCCGGTATAGCCGTAGTCGTGAATCGACACGTAGACCCAGGAAGCACCGGTACCGAAGAGCGCGACCCCGTAGCACCAGCCCTTCAGAGCGGCCTGGGCGGGGGTCAATTGATGAAGGCCTGCAAACATCAGGCCGGCGGCCACCGGGCCCAGCCACCAGAGCTCGAACGGCGAGGCGGTAAGCGTGGTAAAACCGCCGGCCAGCAAGGCGGCGATGAGCTGTTGATACACAGCGGGAATGCTCCCCATGGCGAGATATCCTATCTAGCGAATGTCCTGGACGTTGAAGGCGTGTTGGTTAGTCGTCTTCCTGATCGTCGTCGCTGCTGTCTGGGCGTTGTTCCCGGTAGGCTTCGAGTAAGCGGATGCGGCGGTTGTCGGCATTGAGTACTTCGAATCGCCAGCCGCCGAGGTGAGTATGCTCGCCGCGCTGGGGCAGGCTTTGCACGATCGCCGGCCTCTCGACGGAGGCCTCGTTCATCACTCGGATCACGGCGTTCAATTGGTTTCCAACAAATACACAAAGCGCCTTGCGAGGGCCGCGATCATGCCCTCTTTCGGCAGCGTCGGTGACAGCTGCGACAATGCCGGGAATCGCGCCCTTTGGCGGAGAGCGTCATCTGGATGCTCAAAACCGAGGTAGCACATTGCCGGGCCCTGAAAATCGTTGCGTAATATTCAACCCAAATTGCCTCCGGCAAACCCGGCGCGGTTCAAATGTAACTGTAGTACTTGATCGGATCTCTTCTTGATTTAATCCGGGCGGAGGCTTCCCAATGCATCGGTGAACTGATTTATTGTCACCACGATGGATACCGGGATGGCAATGATCGGAAAATCACTTTCGATGGATTTGCGGGCGCGTGTGCTTCCGGAGCCTGATGACGGCCGCGCGTCGATTTGGGGTATACCTCCGCATTCACCGCATGGTGGGCAAACTCGAACCCCGGATCCGCCACGATCCGCCGGCTTCTCATCCCGTCATCACCCCTTTTCCTGCAGTGCTCGAGTCCCAAGAGACCCGTTTCATCAATGATGAACAACTTCCATTCGGCGCTTCACCTGTTATCTTCGGCTGGCGGTGCATCTGACGAGCATGACCCAATCAGCATAACAGCATAAGCCACGATCACAGCCAAGCATGGCCACCACGCTTGCCATGCGCCGTGACTGACGAAGCTCACCGCGTACATGGCCACGGCGAGGGCCGTTACCAGCGGAAGCCGTGTCGATCGAACGTTTCGCTCCACGCCGTACATACCGACGGCGATCAGGATCACCAGGAAGATTGCGCCAACGAGCCCGAGATCGACCCAAACCTGAAGAATCGCATTGTGGGTATGACCCAGCATGATCAGCCCGAGCTCTCGGTCCGAGAGTGCAGCGGAAAACTCTGTCCGATCGATGAAACTGCTCGTCTCGATCCCGAAGCCGAAAAACGGCCTCTCCCAGAAAAGTTGTGCAAACACGGCCCACATGTCACCACGGATGCCCATTGCACCGTAAGCGACCCTCTGGTGTATGGCCTCAGGAATCAGGCTGTTGATATGCCCGACATAGAGCGGTGCCGATATCGTAGCCGCAATGATGACGAGCGTGGCAAGCCGGTGCATGGCCCGTGGTGCCAGCATGCAGGCGGGGATTACGACCATGAGAAGCAGCAGCACTAGATGTGCTGTCGAGCTAATCGCGATGTAGGCCGCATAGACGCTCGGCGCGGCGACCGCAGTGAAATAGATGAGAGCAAGCTTCGTACCTGTCCTTCCGAGCGCGAACCCCAGAACCGGGAGGAAGAGGGCAATGGCAATGGCTGCGCGATTCAGCTCGTGGTACCCGGTTGATATGCCGAGCATTCCTCTGACCGCGAGCCCATTCTTCATCTCGAAAACCACGAGAGCGCTTGCGAGCAGAAGGCCGATAGACAGCGCCGGGGCGAGTCTTCGCGCGTCTAACTGCCTGCCGAAGGTGAACAGGGCCACTGCGCCAACCGACGTAGCCGCCATATGCAGGGCGAACTCGCCCCCCCGCGCCGGCACGACACTCCACGCCACGGATGCGGTCGTATATGTTAACGCCGCTGCAAGGATGAGGATCGGCCCCCGTATCGTGGCTGCGCCGAAGTCAGCAAGCGCCTGTCGGATTCCTCTCCGTACGACCGCTGATGCAATCGCGAGAGCCGTGAGGAGTGCGAGTATGGCGACCGGAGACTCTCTGCTGAAGACGAGGACCAGCGGAGAAAGAGCGACCACCAGGACTATCGCGGTCTCAAACTTTCGGCCCGTTTCACGCTTTTCGAAACTGGTGCCAGCCATGCAAATGCTCGGGCCATCACTTCGAAAAATACGCATGTACTTGATGCCGTCTGCGCCGATTGATGTTGCCGGTGTCGTGCTTATGGCCTAAAAGGCCGCGGCACGCAACGGCGGACGCAGAGGGTTTCATGCGGGTCATGACGATATTCGGTACGCGTCCCGAGGCCATAAAAATGGCCCCGGTCGTGCTCGCTCTTGAGCGCGAGCCGCGGATCGAGAGCCTTGTATGTGTCACCGGTCAGCATCGGGAGATGCTGGAGCAAGCGTTGGGAGTTTTCGGAATTGAACCGAAGCACGACCTCTCCGTGATGCGTCCTGCGCAAACTCTTGGTGATTTGACGGCCGCCATATTGACGGGCTTGGCGCCGGTACTGGCGTCGGCTCGTCCGGACATCGTGCTTGTCCACGGTGACACAACAACCACGCTCGCCGCCAGCCTCGCCGCCTTCTATGCACGTGTCCCCGTGGGCCACGTCGAGGCAGGTTTGCGAACGGGAGACATGTCGGCGCCCTGGCCGGAGGAAATGAACCGGCGGCTGTCCGGGGCGCTGGCCACTTGGCATTTCGCGCCGACGTCGAGAGCCGCTGAGAACCTGCGCCGGGAGGGTGTCCGGCCGGAAGCGATCTGCGTCACCGGAAACACCGTTGTCGATGCACTTCTGCTCGCCCGCGCGAAGCTCGAAGGTGATCGCGGGCTGTGTGCGGCTATTGAAAGGGGGCTGCCAATCCCCGAAGGTGATCGTCGGCTGATCCTCGTGACCGGCCACCGGCGCGAGAATTTCGGCCCAGGATTCGAGCAAATCTGCCGATCTCTGCTCGCTGTTTCGGAGCGCGATGACGTGGAAATCGCATACCCGGTTCATTTAAACCCTCAGGTGCGTGAGCCGGTAGAGCGCCTGCTCGGCGCGCGCCGTCGTATCCACCTCATGGAACCGGTAGGCTACCTGCCATTCGTTAGACTGATGCAGCTATCGCATGTGATCCTGACAGATTCCGGGGGTGTGCAGGAAGAAGCACCTTCGCTCGGCAAGCCCGTGCTGGTGATGCGCGAGACGACCGAGCGCCCTGAGGCCGTCGAAGCCGGCACGGTTCAGTTGGTGGGTACCGACCCAAGTGCCATCATCGCGGCTATCGACCGCCTGCTTGACGACCCGGTCGTGTATGCCTCGATGGCGAATGCCACGAATCCGTACGGGGACGGTCACGCTGCAGGTCGTATTGTGAAGAGGCTTCTAGATGCGTGTGCCTGAAGTGTCTGTCTGTGTCGTCGGGTTGGGTTACGTCGGCCTGCCCACTGCCGCCCTGATCGCGAACCGAGGTGTCGACGTGTTGGGCGTAGACATTAACCAACGGGTGGTCGATACCCTGAACGCTGGGGAAATCCACATTGTGGAACCGGATCTGGGTGTTCTCGTACGCGCCGCCGTTAATGGCGGGCACCTTCGGGCGGCATGCGTCCCCGAGCCGGCACAGACGTTCGTGATCGCGGTTCCGACGCCGTTGCGGCACGACAAGCGCCCCGAGCTTTCTCATGTAATGTCGGCCGCAGAGTCCATAGCCCCAGCGCTTCGCTCGGGATCCCTCGTCATCTTGGAATCGACGTCACCGGTGGGCACGACGCGACGGATGTGCGAGTTGTTGGCGCGCCTCCGCCCCGATCTGCGCTTCCCCCACTCTGCCGCCGCTGAAGCTGATGTCGCCGTTGCCTATTGTCCGGAGCGGGTCTTGCCCGGCCACGTGCTGCGCGAGCTGGTCGAGAACGATCGCATTGTCGGAGGCGTATCCGAGGCATGTGCGGAGCGCGCCATGCGTTTCTACTCGCAATTCGTGATGGGGGCTTGCCTTTCGACGATCGCGGAGACTGCGGAGATGACGAAGCTAGTCGAGAACTCCTACCGCGATCTCAACGTCGCCTTTGCGAATGAGATCTCAATGATCTGTGGCAGGCTCTCCATCGACGTTTGGGAGCTCATCGCCCTCGCTAACCGCCATCCACGCGTCAACGTCCTGCAGCCGGGCCCAGGCGTTGGAGGGCACTGTATAGCCGTGGATCCCTGGTTCATTGTGGACAGCGCGCCGGAGGAGGCTCGGCTGGTTAGAGTCGCCCGTGAGGTCAACGATGCCAAGCCAGGATATATCCTGCATCAGGTGGCGCAAGCAGCCGAGGCCTTCAGTTCTCCCCGCATCGCCTGCCTCGGGCTGGCCTTCAAGCCCGATATAGACGACCTTCGCGAGAGTCCCGCGTGCGAGATCGTTCGGGGCTTGGCGCGACGGTTCTTGGTGACCGCCGTCGAGCCGCATATCCAAGAGCTGCCGCGCGATTTCGCCGAGCTTGGAGTGGGGTGGGCCGACGCACGAACGGCGATAAGCGAAGCCGACATCGTAATCGCTCTCGTCAAACACAGCGCCTTCTTAACACTCGATCGCTCGCTCCTGGACGGAAAGACGGTCATCGACGCATGCGGGTTGATGCGTTGACACTTGACTTGGAAAGCAGCAAAAATGGCAGCATTGGATGGAAATGTCGATCTCGGATACGACCCCAAAGAGCTTGATGGGCAGTCGATCCTCGTTACCGGTGGGACAGGATCATTTGGCCAGGCCTTCGTGCGGCGTATCCTGGAGTGCTCCAAGCCAAGGCGTTTGATCGTCTTCTCCCGCGACGAGCTTAAGCAATTCGACATGGCCAACGTGCTCCGGCCATCGGAGCACCCGTCGCTGCGCTATTTCATCGGTGACGTTCGCGACGTCGACCGCCTGGAGATGGCGATGCGGGGGGTGGACATTGTCGTCCACGCTGCGGCCATGAAGCAGGTGGGGGCTGCTGAATACAATCCCTTTGAGTGTATTAGGACCAATGTTCATGGCGCCGAGAACATCGTCACCGCCTCGATCAGAGCCGGCGTGAAGAAGGTCGTCGCGCTCTCGACCGACAAGGCGTGCAGCCCCATCAACCTGTACGGCGCGAGTAAGCTTGCTTCCGATAAGATCTTTATTGCCGGGAACTACTTGAGCGCATTGACACCACCCTTCGCGGTCGTGCGTTACGGCAACGTCCTCGGTTCGCGCGGCAGCGTCGTTCCGTTCTTCCGCAGGCTCGTCGCCGACGGTGCCGATCACTTGCCGATAACGGATCTTCGGATGACGAGATTCTGGATAACGCTGCGTCAAGGGGTGGACTTCGTTCTCTCGAGTCTCCACATGATGCAGGGAGGTGAGCTGTTCATCCCACGCATCCCCAGCATGAAGGTGAGCGAGTTGGCGCGGCACCTCGCACCGGACCTCCCGTTGCGTGAGATCGGAATTCGACCGGGCGAGAAGCTGCATGAAGAGATGATTACGGTCGACGACTCGAGGAACACGCTGAGACTGCGCGATCGCTACGTACTCGCGCCTGTGCTTGGGGAGTGGGACGCATCGCGCTACACAGAACGTGGTGCCACGCCGGTCGAAAACGGATTTCGGTACACTTCCGATACGAACACGGACTGGCTGGACTCTCCGGGCCTCGCACGCATGCTGGCGGAGACCGGTGCATGAGCGAAAGCGCGTTTCTCCCTTACGGCCGGCAGACGATCGAGGAGGACGATGTCGCCGCAGTCGCGGCCGCACTTCGGGGTGAATATCTGACGACTGGACCTATGGTTTCGCGGTTCGAGAAAGCGCTTGCGGAGCGCGTCGGGGCGTCCGGAGTGGTCGCCTGCGCCAGCGCGACCGTCGGGCTGCATCTCGCGACGGCGGCGATCGGTCTGGGCCCCGGCGACTTCGCAATTGTGCCGACGGTGACGTTCCTCGCGACCGCCAATGCGGTTCGCTACTGCGGGGCCGAGGTCGTCTTCGCCGATGTCGATGCGCGGACCGGGCTCATGACCCCGGAAACTCTTGAAGAGGCGATCGCCCGCTGCCCGGTTCCTCCTCGCGCGATCATGCCAGTACATCTCAACGGGTGGAGCTGCGACATGGCGCAGATTGGAGCGATCGCGCGGCGTCACGGTGCGCGTGTTGTCGAGGACGCTGCTCACGCGCTCGGTGCGACCACCCCGGACCGCAACGGGGTGACAGTCCCCGTCGGGGGGGGCGCCGACTCCGATCTGATCGTGTTCTCGTTTCATCCAGTGAAGACGGTGGCAATGGGTGAGGGTGGCGCCGTTGCAGCCCGCGACCCAGAGCTGCTTCGCTCTCTGGCGCTCCTCCGCAGCCACGGTATGGAACGCGAAGCGTCTCGTTTCACGAACAAAGATCTCGGTTTCGATGCGAACGGCTCCGTGAACCCATGGTATTATGAGATGCAGGAGCTTGGCTGGAACTACCGGGTCACGGATATACAATGCGCCTTGGGTCTCAACCAGCTTTCGAAGCTTGACCGCTTTCTGGCACGCCGTGGTGAGATCGCGGACCTATACGATTCTGCGCTCGCCGACCTTGCTTCGATCGCCCGTCCGGTGCCCCGCTCACTGAGCGGAACGTCGGGCTGGCACCTTTACCCGATTCTCATAGATTTCGACCGGCTAGAAGCAACACGGGCGGAGATCGTCCATTGGCTTCGAGAGAAACATGCAGTTGGAACGCAGGTCCATTATGTTCCTGTTCACTTACAACCCTACTATCGGGGGCGATATGGCAGTGCTCAACTTCCTGGAGCGTTGGAATACTACAAAAGGGTACTTTCCATCCCGTTCTATCCTGGGCTTTCGGACGACGAGGTCGAACGGGTCTCAGAGGCGTTGCACGACGTGCTCGCGGTAGGCGGCACCTCCAGATGAGTGCCCGGCTGGGTCTCGGAACCGTGCAGTTTGGTTTGGACTACGGCATCGCACGGTCCGGAGATCGCCCTAGTGACGCCGACATCTCGGAAATTCTGTCTGCCGCCGTGTCGGACGGCTGTGCCATGATCGATACGGCGGCGGCCTACGGGGATAGCGAGGCCGCCCTCGGGCGAGCGATGCCTGCGGGTTTCGAGACCCCGATCGTAACCAAGTGTCCTGTGCCTCCAGGGGGCGTGTCGCCCGAGGACGCCTATCGCTTCGTCATGGAGTCGTTTCGGGCATCGATCGCACGGCTCGGTCGGAAAACCATCTGGGGCTATCTCGCGCATGATGCGAAGCTGGTGACCGGCCCCTGCGGCGAAGGAGCCCGCAGGGCGTTTCGCGAGCTGCGCGACGCAGGAACGGTACGAAAGGTCGGTGTTTCTCTGTACGATTCCGAAGAGATCAGCGAAGTGCTCGCCGTCTTCGATCCGGAGATCGTCCAGTTGCCGGTGAGCATCCTCGACCAGCGCCTCGTCAAGGGCGGCGAGTTGCGTCGGCTGCGCGAGCGCGGTGTCGAGGTTCATGCACGCTCGGCGTTACTGCAGGGCGTGATAGGGCTCGACCCAAGCGCCCTGCCGTCTCGGCTCATGCCTCTAGCACCACGTCTGGAGCTCCTGCGAAAACGTGCACGCGCTGCTGGAAGCAACCCGATTGCCACAGCACTACGCTTCCTTCGCGGATGTCTCGACATCGACGTGGTTATCATAGGGGTGCAAACTATCGCTCAGTGGACCGAATGTGCTCGTGCGTTCCGTGACGGTCCGATCGTCGATACAACCGATCTCGCCTGTGACGATCCGAACCTTATCGACCCCAGACGATGGAGCGGCAGCTGACATGCTGAGGATCGGCATTCTCGGGCTGAGCGACGGCAACGGGCATCCGTACTCGTGGTCGTCCATCTTCAATGGATATGATCCGAAGGCAATGGCTGACTGTCCTTTCCCATCTATTCCGAGATATCTCGCCGAGCGACGCTTTCCGGATGACGCAATCCCAGGCGCACAAGTCACGCATGTCTGGACACAAGATCCGGCTGTGTCCCACCACATCGCACGCGCTTGTCTCATACCAGAGATTGCGTACGAGCCGACCGACATGCTCGGGCGTGTCGACGCCGTGCTGCTGGCGCGCGACGACGCTGAAAACCATCGGGCCTTCGCGGCCCCCTTCCTTCGGCACGGCCTTCCGATCTACGTGGACAAGCCTCTTGCCATCACCGACGCGGATCGCCGTGCACTTCTCGATCTCCAGGTGCGGGAGGGGCAAGTTTTTACCTGCTCTGCGTTACGCTATGCCGCAGAGCTCCAGATATCGCCCGAGGAACACCAGGCAATCGGCCGCATCACGCTAGTGCAGGGCGTGACTCCCAAGTCGTGGGAGCGCTACGCCGTTCACCTCATTGACCCCGTGATCGCGCAGCTCGGCGTCCAGGGCGAGATCGTCTGGAGCGCGGTCGTCCCAAGGGGCTCGACCCGACTCGTGCGACTCGAGTGGGCGAGCGGCCTACGTGCGAGCTTCGATGCCGTCGGTGATCGCTGCGCCGCGCCCATATCCCTGAGATTCATCGGCGAGAAGGGCTTCGCCGAGAAGACATTCGAGGATAGCTTCATGTGCTTCAGGCGCGCTCTTGAAACTTTCGTGGCCGGCGTCAGAGCGGGTGGCTCGCTGCACGACGACACAATCGACGCCGCGGTCGTGAAAGTCATCGAAGCCGGGCTCGTACAAGGAGCGGGAGTGGAGCCATGAGCCAACGTACGATTCTGCTGACCGGGGCCACCGGGCGCATAGGACGTGTCCTGACACGACACTTCCTCAAGGCCGGCGATCGCGTTGTCGCGACGAGCCGGAGCCGAGAGAGCGCCGCCGTGTTGGAAGCCGAGTTCGCCGAGCACTCGGAGAAAGGCTCCCTGCGCCTCAAGATCGTTGATCTGGATGAGCCGGAGGCATGTGCGGCGCTTGCTGGGGCCGTGGCGGCGATGGGGCCGGCGGCGCTCATCAATAACGCGCGGAACCTGGTGAATCTCGCCGTCGGTTCCGACGGCAATGTCGGGCGCGCGGAATTTGAGGGAGAGCTGAGGCTGGGAGTCATCGTTCCCTACGAGCTTACGGTGGCGCTCCTCGATGCCGGCGCGCCCTTGGGGGCCGTGGTCAACATCGGCTCCATCTACGGGGTGACCGCGTTCAACACAGCTCTCTATGACGATCCCGGACGGCAGGCGCCGCTCCAATACGGCGTCGCAAAGGCAGCGCTCCTCCATCTCACCAAAGAGCTCGCGGTTCGGCTCGCCCCCAGGAACGTGCGGGTGAATGCGGTATCCTACGGCGGCGTGGAAGGGCGCGCCCCGCAGGAATTTCGCGCGCGTTACGGGAGATTGTGCCCGCAGGGTCGTATGCTTGACGACGACGACATCGCCGGTCCAGTCGAGTTCCTGATCTCGTCGGGGGCTCGCGCGGTGACAGGGCACAACTTGATTGCGGACGGAGGCTGGACCCTGTGGTGAGGTGCGTCGGCGAGCCGTTGTCGATAAAAGCGGTCTCGGACGCGTTTGCAGTGGTAGTCGAGCTGCCATGCAAGCGTGGCGGCACCCCGGCGTCCAGGCCCGACTAAAAGAGGAGGGCGAGCCAAACCATGTGCGGCATTGTTGGAGTTTGCGGGGACTTCTTTGAACCGGGTCTGGTCGATGCAATGGGGATCGCCGTGGCGCAGCGCGGCCCTGACGGATCGGGAACGTTCGAGGATCCCGTCGCGCAGATCGGTCTTGGTCACCGGCGCCTTGCCATTCTTGATCTCAGCGACTCTGCATCGCAGCCGATGCACTCGGCGTGCGGTCGCTGGGTGCTTGTCTTCAATGGTGAGATCTACAACTTTCGTGAGCTGCGTGGCGACCTCGAGGCCGCCGGCGAGCAATTCATGTCCTCCGGTGACACGGAGGTGTTGCTCAAGGGGCTGATCCGCTTTGGCGACGGATTTCTCGAGCGTTTGAACGGCATGTTCGCCCTCGGGTTCTGGGATCAACAGGAGAGGACGCTGCTCCTCGCACGCGACCCGATCGGGGTGAAACCGCTCTATGTGGGTTCGCACGGCGGCGGGCTGGCGTTCGCATCGGAGATCAAGGCGCTGCTGCCGATACGCGATCTGCCGCGGGAGATCGATCATGCTGCGATACACAACTACCTCGCCCACCTCTGGTCGGCAGGGCCGGCAACGCCCATCCGAGCGATCCGCAAGGTGCAGCCCGGCGAGGCGCTGCGGATCCGCGAGGGTCGCGTGGTGCGCCGCTGGCGGTACTACGACCTTCCGTATGGACAAGCTCCGTTCGCCGGATCGGAGGACGAGATCGCTGAAGAGCTGCGCGAGCATCTCGCCGCCGCGGTCGAGCGCCAGATGGTGTCCGACGTCCCCGTCGGCGCGTTTCTCTCGGGCGGCCTCGACTCGAGCGCCATTGTCGCCCTAATGCGGAAAGCAGCACCGGATCAGCCAGTGCACTGCTACACGATCGGGTTGCCGGGAAAGGAAACCGACGGGTTCACGGACGACCTGCCTTACGCACGGCGCGTCGCCGGAGCGCTCGGGGTTGATCTTACGGAGATCACTATCGATCCGGGCATGATCGACCGACTCCCCGAGATGATCTATTTCCTCGACGAGCCGCAAGCCGACCCTGCACCGATCAACGCGCTCCTGATCGCCGAGCAGGCCCGTGCGGACGGCTACAAGGTCCTCATGTCCGGGGCGGGCGGCGACGACGTCTTCAGCGGTTATCGGCGCCATCGGTTGATTTCGATCGACCGGTGGCTGGCCAGGTTGCCGCGCGGGTTCCGGCGGGCGCTGGCGAACGCTGCGGACGCCATCGGGAGCGGTGACCTCACCACGAGCATGGCCGCGGTCCCGCTGCTCAGGCGCTTGTTGAAGGCCTGCAGTGGGATCGACGCGGAGGGAGATCGGCGCCTCGCGAGCTACTTCGTCTGGGGCTCCGAGCGGATGCGAAGGAGGCTCTACGCGCCGGAGATGGCGAGCGCGGTCTCCGAGATAGACACCGACCTGCCGATGCTTGAGGCGCTCGCCAGAATTCCGAACGAGCGCGATCCTCTCAACAGGCTCTTGTTCCTGGAGAAGAGCTTCTTTCTGCCCGACCACAATCTCAACTACACCGATAAAATGGGAATGGCCGCCGGGATCGAGGCGCGCGTTCCGCTCGTCGATATCGACATCGTTAACTTCGCAACGCGCATACCACCTCGGATGAAGCAACGGGGATCGGTAGGCAAGGCCATCTTCAAGCGAGCCATGGAGCCGCTACTGCCACGTGACGTCATCTACCGGCCCAAGAGCGGTTTCGGGGCCCCACTTCGTCACTGGTTGCGGACCGATTTGGCACCTCTCGTAGACGAGATGCTACATTCTCGGCGTCTGCGCGAGCGCGGGCTCTTCGACCAGAAGGCACTGCGGCGGCTCGTCGAGCTCGACCGAAACAATCACGTGGACGCGAGCTATACGATTTTTTCGGTGCTCTGCATCGAACTCTGGTGCCGGATGTTCCTCGACGGCGCCCCCCCTGGAGCCAGCAAGCGCTCAGACGGCGCAGCTTGAGCGTAGAGGTTTGCTTCGCCCATGGCCGTCAGATCTGAAGCGGTCGCTGCGACGCGCAGAATTTGGTCTTGATGAACAATCTTAGGTCGTGTAACGGCGGGGGGGGGGGGGGGGGAATTTTGGGTTCTGGGCGGAACCCCCCCGGGGGCTCCATTGAGTTTGGGAAAAGATTTTTTCTCTGAAACCCCCAAAAAAGGTTTTGGTTGTTTTTAAAATATTAAACTTT
>Ga0076929_100953_pt1 | contig 12488 bp, 12 predicted proteins | sample HotLakConUCCSL28_FD_87104 | JGI IMG/M metagenome (GOLD analysis project Ga0076929, IMG submission 87104) | Hypersaline microbial mat communities from Hot Lake, Washington, USA - Hot Lake Consortium UCC-SL28 (version 3) (version 3) | ecosystem: Environmental > Aquatic > Thermal springs > Hot...
ATCCTCAACGCAATCATCCGGGACAGCACGCCATGGCAGATGCAAGACGCTTGACGCGAAAGACAGTCGCTCACCCCCAACCCCTCTCTGCGGGGGAGAGGGGAGTTCCGGCGCCACCTTCATGGAGGGTGTGGGCGCGGGGGTGGCGTGGATGGGGGATTGCGGTATTCTTGATCCGATGATGACCCGCACCGATTCGCCCCCGCCGGAACCCGGCGTCGCGCAAGGCGCGCTTGGACGCGGCGTTTATGACGCCGCCGAGGCCGTGCGCCTGCTCAATTTCCACCGTGACGCTACGCCCGTGCGGCGAGTGCAGGAATTTCATTAGCCAGTTTCAGGGAAGGCTGTAGAAGGTGTCGCGTCGGTTCAGAATTGAAAAAGATCGATTGCCTGATCTTCCAGCAATGATGCTCGCTATTGTCGAGGCTTTGAAGTCTATTGGTGGATCAGCATCGATAAAAGAGCTGGATGAAAAGGTAATAGAACAGGAGGGCATTACGGAGGCTGAGCAGTCTTATGTAATGCAGCGGGATGAAAACAGACCGCGCGTAAACTACTATCTTGCTTGGGCCAGAACTTATCTAAAAAGAGGGGACGCGATAATAAATTCATCGCGCGGAATCTGGTCTCTTACGGAGCATGGTTCCAAAATTACATCCTACAATGACGTTCAAGCGATCTTTCAGCGGGTACAACTGGAAGAGCGTGAGCGTGCCCGAGAAAAGCGTATTGAACAAAAACTCGGTGCGAAGGAAATTGACGCAACGGATATCGCGGAGTCGCGCACCGATACCGGAATACCTCAAAATGAACCCGAGGGAGAAGAAAACTGGAAGTCTGCGCTTTTGGAGCGGCTTGGATCGATTGCCCCTGATGCGTTCGAAAGACTGGCTCAACGTCTCCTTCGTGAATCGGGTTTCACTAAAGTAGAGGTGCGTGGGAAATCTGGTGATGGGGGAATCGATGGAGTCGGCGTCTTGCGTGTGAATCTTGTCTCTTTCCAAGTGTATTTTCAGTGTAAGAAGTGGAAAGGCAGTGTCGGTGCAAAGGAGATCCGCGATTTTCGGGGGGCGATGCAAGGGAGGGCTGATAAGGGCATCTTGATAACAACGGGGCATTTCACCTCTCAAGCCTCTGAAGAAGCAACGAGAGACGGGGCGACGGCTATCGATCTGATTGATGGGGATCGCTTGTGCGATCTCCTGAAGGAAAATCGCCTTGGCATTTCTACGGAAATGATCGAGCGCGTGAATATTGATCATGAGTGGTTTGGAAAAATCTGAGACGGTTTAACGTCCCCCTCACCGCCCCCGTCTCCCCTTATACCGTGGCGCCTTCCCCGGTTGCCCTTCACTGCTCCGCCCCGCAGGCCGCACATAATCCTCCGCCCCGAGCGGCCTTTCGCGATCCGTGCCCGGGCCCATATCGTCGAGGCCGGGCTTGGCCGCCCGGCTCGCGCCGCCGCCGCGCCCTTTCCCGCGCCCCTTGCCTGATCCGCCGCCGCCACCATAGCGCCCCGCGCCGTCCTCGATGGCGCTCTGGCGGGACATGGGGTCGTCGCTGAGCATGAGTTCGGTTTCCTGGAGGCGCTTGAGTTCGTCGCGCAGGCGGGCGGCTTCCTCGAATTCGAGGTTGGCGGCGGCCTCGCGCATGCGCTTTTCGAGATCCTCGGTGACGGCCTTGAGATTGTGGCCGACGGTCTCGGCATCCCTGGCGAGGCCGGTATCGACGCGGACATGGTCGCGCTCGTAGACGCTTTGCAGGATGTCGCCGATATTGCGCTTGACGCTCTCGGGCGTGATCCCGTGCTCGGCATTCCAGGCGAGCTGCTTCTCGCGGCGGCGGCTGGTCTCGGCCATGGCGCGTTCCATGGAGCCGGTGATCTTGTCGGCATAGAGGATGCAGCGCCCGTCGACATTGCGCGCGGCGCGGCCGATGGTCTGGATCAGCGAGGTTTCCGAACGCAGGAAACCCTCCTTGTCGGCATCGAGAATGGCGACGAGGGCGCATTCGGGAATGTCGAGCCCCTCGCGCAGCAGGTTGATGCCCACCAGCACGTCGAACGCGCCGAGCCGCAGGTCGCGCAGGATCTCGATGCGCTCCAGCGTGTCGATGTCGGAATGCATGTAGCGCACACGCACGTTGTTCTCGTGCAGATATTCGGTGAGATCCTCCGCCATGCGCTTGGTCAGCACCGTCACGAGCGTGCGGTAGCCCGCCTGCGCCGTCTCGCGCACCTCGCCCAGCAGATCGTCCACCTGCGAGCGCGCGGGGCGGATATCGACGGGCGGGTCGACGAGGCCGGTGGGGCGGATGACCTGCTCGGCGAAGACGCCGCCGGTCTGCTCCATCTCCCATTTGCCGGGCGTGGCCGAGACATGCACCGATTGCGGGCGCATGGCGTCCCATTCCTCGAAGCGCAGGGGGCGGTTGTCGAGGCACGACGGCAGGCGAAAGCCGAATTCGGCGAGCGTCGCCTTGCGGCGGAAGTCGCCGCGATACATCCCGCCGATCTGCGGCACGGTGACGTGGCTCTCATCGGTGAAGACGAGGGCATTGTCGGGCAGGTATTCGAACAGGGTCGGCGGCGGCTCGCCGGGGCGGCGGCCGGTGAGATAGCGCGAATAGTTCTCGATGCCGTTGCAGGCGCCCGTCGCCTCGATCATCTCCAGATCGAAGGTGGTGCGCTGCTCCAGCCTTTGCGCCTCCAGCAGCCGGCCCATCCGGGTAAGCTCCTGCACCCGCCATTTCAGCTCCTGCTTGATGCCCTTCACCGCCTGCTGCAGCGTCGGGCGCGGGGTGACGTAGTGGCTGTTGGCATAGACCTTGACGAATTCCAGCTCCGCCGTCTTCTGCCCGGTGAGCGGATCGAACTCGACGATCTGCTCGATCTCGTCGCCGAACAGGCCGATGCGCCAGGCGCGATCCTCCAGGTGGGCCGGGTAGAGTTCGATCACGTCGCCGCGCACGCGGAAGGAGCCGCGCTGGAAATCCGACTGGATGCGCTTGTATTGCAAGGCCACGAGATCGGCGATGATCTGGCGCTGGTCGATGCGCTCGCCGACCTTGAGCGAGAAGGACATGGCGGTGTAGGTCTCGACCGAGCCGATACCGTAGATGCACGAGACCGAGGCGACGATGATGACGTCGTCGCGCTCCAGTAGTGCCCGGGTGGCCGAATGGCGCATCCGGTCGATCTCCTCGTTGATGGAGCTCTCCTTCTCGATGAAGGTATCGGAGCGCGGCACATACGCCTCGGGCTGGTAGTAATCGTAATAGGAGACGAAATACTCCACCGCATTGTCGGGGAAGAAGCTCTTGAATTCGCCGTAGAGCTGCGCGGCCAGGGTCTTGTTGGGCGCGAGGATCAGCGCCGGACGCTGGGTTTCCTCGATCACCTTGGCCATGGTGAAGGTCTTGCCGGATCCGGTGACGCCGAGCAGCACCTGGTCGCGCTCGTTCTCGCCGACGCCCTTGACCAGCTCCTTGATCGCCTGCGGCTGGTCGCCGGCGGGTTCGTATTCACTCTTCATGGTGAAGCGGTAGCCGCCCTCGGATTTCTCCGGACGCTCGGGCCGGTGCGGCACCCAGGTCTTGCCGTCCCGAAAGAGCGGATTGCCCTCCATCAGCAGCTTTTCGAGGGATTGCATCGTGGCGGAGACGGCGTCGCTGGCGAGGACGGGGGTGGAATCGCCCGCCGCGAACCCGGCCTGCGGCGCTTCCTCCATCGCGCCGGGCGCCTTGCCGTCGGGCAAGTCATAGGCGCTGACATGGGGCTTGTTGAGCGCCGGATTGAGCAGCTCCGCCAGATGCGCATCAAGCGGCTTCAGCTCGGGTTTGGAAGCCTTGCTCGCGGGAGCCTTGCCGGATTTCGCGGGGGATCTGGCCGCGCGCTTCGGCTTTGCGGATTTCGAATCGTCGTTCGAGGAAGATGCGTTCTGTTTCGCCATGGGCGCAATATGGGCCGAGTCCCGCTTCCGGAAAAGAGGCGGCATGGCCGCGTGATGGCGATCGATGCCGTCGCATGCCATGATGTCATCATGATCGCGGATCATGTCGGCGTCAAAAGGGAGATGACAGCATGCGCTGGCTGCTCAGACTCGGGGCGTTCGCCGCCATCGTGTATTTCGCGATGGTCGCGATGCTGTTCACGACGCAACGCTCGATGCAATACCCCGCCTCGGCGCGCGTCACCAATGTCGAGGAAGCCCGGCTGGAGGGTTTCAGCGACATCACCATCGAGACGGAGGATGGCGAGACCCTGCGGGCCTTCTGGCACCCGCCCGAGGAGGGGCGCGCCCTCGTCCTGTATTTCCATGGCAATGGCGGCAGCCTGTGGAATCGGCGCGACCGGGCCCGCCTGCTGGCCCGGGACGGGCGGGGCGTGCTGCTGGTGAGCTATCGCGGCTATTCCGGCTCCACAGGCTCGCCGACCGAAGAAGGCCTGCATCGCGATGCCCGCGCCGCTTATGCCTTCGCCCGCGAGCATGTGCCTGTCGGGAAGATTCTCGGCTATGGCGAATCGCTTGGCACCGGCGTAGTGACGCGGCTCGCCGCCGAACGCGAACTCGGTGCCGTCGTGCTTGATGCGCCCTTCACCTCCACGGCCGATGTGGCGCAGCGGATCTACCCGTTCATCCCCGTCTCCTGGCTGATGCACGACCAGTTCCGCTCCATCGACGTGATCAATCGGGTGGAAGAGCCGATGCTGATCATGCACGGGCGGCACGACCAGGTTGTTCCTTATGATTTCGGGCGAGCGCTCTACGATGCCGCCATCAGCGAGAAGCACTTCATCAGCTTCGGCAATAGCGGCCATGTCAGCCTGTTCGAGGATGGCGGCATGGATGCAGTGGCCATGCTGCTGAGCCATCTCGAACAGGGAAGCCCGGAGGCAGCTTTCGCCCAGATGCCCCGGCGGATCGGGGTTGCGCCATGACGGAAGGTACATGCGCCGCTCCCGTCATCCGCGATGCCGGCCCTCAAGATGCCGAGGCGCTCGTTGATCTCATCGACCAGCTCAACCGCCATGAGGCCACGCTCTGCGAAGACAGGCGCACAGGGCGCGATGCGGCGCGCGAATGCCTCGCCTCGCTGACGGCGAGGATCGCGCGCGACGGCGGTGCGGTTCTGGTCTGCGAGAGCAGCGGGCGGGTGTCCGGCCTGCTGGCCATGGCCTATGCCGAGGACGAGCCCTACGTCGTCACCTCCCTGCGCCGGCATGCGCTGGTTACAGATCTCGTGGTCGACCAATCCGCGCGCGGCGTCGGGATCGGGCGCGCCCTGCTCGCCGAGGCCGAGGCGCGTGCGCGGAAGGCGGGGCGGGGGCGGATCATGATCACGGCATTGCAGGCCAATAAGGCCGCCTTGCGCGCCTATCAGGCCGCCGGCTACGGCGCTTATCTGCTCATGCTGCAAAAGCCGCTCGGCTGAAAGCGGCGCCCTCCCCTCCCCCGTCATGGCCGGCGGAAGCGCCAGTCGGGCCGCATCTCGCGCACCATCACCATTTCGCCGATATTCTCGGAGGTGAGCAATCCGATAAGATGTCCGGCCCGGTCGAGCACGAACAGCGCCGGGGCGCGGGTCTCCATCAGGAGCTTCATGCCGTCATCCAGCGGCGCATGAGTGCGGATCGTCGGCACCTCGCGCAGCATGAAGCTCTCCACCGGCTCGCGCGAACCGCCCTGCGCCAGAGCCGGAATCAGGATGTCGCGCGTCATCAGCCCGTGCGGATAGCCGGCATGATCGACGACGGGGAATTCCTTCTGCGATGTGCGCACCAGCGCATCGACCGCATCGGCCATCGTCGCGCCGGGCGGCAGCGTCTCGATCACCGTGACCATGGCATCCTCGACGCGGATGCCCTGCGCCACATCCTTCACCGCCGTCTGCTCCACCTCCGCCGAGGCGGCGAGATAGACGAAGATGGCGATGATCAGCAGGATCGGGTTCCAGAACAGCCCGATGAGCGCGAAGGCGAAGGCCGCGAACTGGCCGATGCGCCCCGCGATCCGCGTCGCTTTCGGCGCGGGCATCCGCATGGCGAGCAGCGCCCGCAAGACGCGTCCCCCGTCCATCGGAAAGGCCGGGATCATGTTGAAGACGACCAGGATGATATTCACCGCCATCAGCCGCGCCGCGAGCCCGATTGCCGGGTTCTCGATCTGCATGATGTCCTCGAAGTCGATCGTCGCGCGCAGAATGAAGAACAGCACCAGCGCGATCACCACGTTCACCGCAGGCCCGGCCAGGGCGACGACGAGCTCCTCGCGCGGCTTGTCGGGCATGCGCTCCAGATTGGCGATGCCGCCGATCGGCGAGAGGATCACTTCGGGCGTACGGATGCCATAGCGTCGCGCGGCGAAGATATGGCCGAACTCGTGCGCGACGACGCAGGCGAAGATCAGCACGATCAGGACGACGAGATCGAGCGCGGCCTCGAATCCCGCCATGGTCCATTGCATACCGGCGAGCCAGACGAGGAACAGAATAAAAGTGATGTGGAGCTTCACCACCGTTCCGGCGATGACGCCGATCGGGATCGACCAGAACATGCGCATATGCATCCTTCACTTCGGTGCGATATCTTGCCCGCACCCGCACGGCAACAGCCATGCCGGCATATCTAGGGGCAAATGGGGTGCGTCCGGGCTTTCGCAAGGACGTGCAGATGCGGACCCGAACCGGTTCCTGACGCCATGCGCGCAATTCCCCCGCCGATTTTCGACACGCTGTCTTGCGCAACGCGGCCGATCCGTTATACACCCCGCATCGCCGCGCTGCATTCCAGACGCGCGGCCTCCGGAGGGGTGGCCGAGTGGTTTAAGGCGCACGCCTGGAACGCGTGTATACGGGAAACCGTATCGAGGGTTCGAATCCCTCTCCCTCCGCCACTAGATCGTATTAAACAATTGGTTTTGTTTGTTTTTCCGGGGCAATAGGTCTTTCAAGCCAACATTTCATACCACATATTCATTTGGATTGCGTTGGACATGTACGGTCAAACAATAGGGTTCGGGACGTGTCGCGCTACATGGAGCTGGCAGGTTTAGGGGCGCCACTCTTCAGTGGATAAGTTCGACCAATCGACCGATTCGGTGAAGGGTTTCGGGCGCCGGTAGGCGTACGAAAGCCTCTCATGCAGGAACCCGCGGTCCACATTTTGCGACTATGGGGATTTCGATTTTCGGCTGATGTCGGGGATGTGCCGACCGCGATCAGCGGGTTCGAGAACAGGTGTAGATTGACCGCCCTGGCGTCCTGCTAATTGGCTGATCTGGATCACGGCGCCGGGAGACGTGACGCCTTCGGTATCGGTGATCGCCATGGATACGCGGGGCCCCATTGCCGAAAGCCGAGGGCCCACAGCTGGAGGTCGGATCATGCCATGCCGGGTCATGGGACATTCTCCCGGTTCGGCGCCGATGAGTTCGGCGGTCCACGCGGCTGCCGCCATCGTTTGAACATCTCGATGACGATCATCCGTCCGCCACAACAGGGACAGGGCGGGCGAAAGCCCTCCGGTTCATCCGCGATATCGCCATCCATCGTCACGGTGATATTCAGCAGTTCACGAGCGTGAACGAGGTTGGCCTTGCGGCTGGAGCCAGCGAGGAGGCCGTAGTGCCGGATGCGGTGGAAGCCGCGTGGCAGGACATGCAGCAGGAAACGGCGGATGAACTCGTCGGTTGCAAGTGTCATGACCTGGTGCCGGTCAGTACCCTCGCGACGGTAATCCTTGTATCGAAAGGTGACGCCGCTCTCGTCGAAGGCGATCAGACGGCTGTTCGATATCGCGACCCTGTGTGTGTAACGCGACAGATACGCGAGCACCGCTTCCGGCCCGGCGAACGGTGCCTTCGCATAGACCACCCAACGCTTCTTGCGAACAGGAGCAAGCTGACGCAGGAAGGCATTTCTCTCGGTCAGGTACCCGGCCGATCCGAAGAACCTGAGCCGCCCGGCATCATGAAGAGCGGCCAGACGGGTGAGGAACAGCCGGCGGAACAGCGCCCCGAGCACCCTCACCGGAAGCAGGAAGGCCGGGCGCGATGAGATCCATCGGCTCCCGTCCATCGCGACGCCACCGCCTGGTACGATCATGTGCACGTGGGGATGATGCGTCATCGCCGAACCCCATGTATGGAGCACGGCGGTGATGCCGATGCGTGCGCCCAGATGCTTTTTGTCGGCTGCGATGGTCAGCATCGTTTCCGACGCCACCTTGAACAGCAGGTCGTAGATCAGCGCCTTGTTATGGAATGCGATGGCGGCCACCTCAGCCGGCAGCGTGAACACGACGTGGAAATATCCGACCGGCAGCAGATCGGCCTCGCGCTCGGCAAGCCACGTCCGTGCAGCCGCGCCCTGACACTTCGGACAATGCCGGTTGCGGCAGGAGTTATAGGCGACACGCCACTGGCCGCAGTCTTCGCAAGCCTCGACGTGACCGCCGAGGGCAGCGGTGCGGCAGTGCTCGATTGCCGACATGACCTTGAGCTGCTGAAGGCTCAGATGGCCGGCATGGTCAGCCCGGTATGTGGGGCCGGCAGCGCGGAAGATGTCGGCAACCTCGATCGAGGCACGCACGGGATCATCCGGGTGGTGTCTTGCCTTCCATCAGCGTCATCAACCGGTCGAGGGGCCCGGTGACTGCATGAATCGTCCGTGTCGAGACCTTCGTGTAGAGCGCGGTCGTGTCGAGCTTGCTGTGTCCGAGCAGCACCTGGATAACACGGATATCAACGTCCTGTTCGAGAAGGTGGGTGGCGAAGCTGTGCCGCAGCGTGTGTGGGCTGACGCGCTTGCGGATGCCGGCGACCTCGGCTGCTTCCTGAACGGCACGATGCAGTTGTCGAGACGAGATAGGATCGGTGCAACTGCGTCCCGGGAACAGCCAGCCATGTGGAAGCATCACGCCACGCCGCTTTCCCTCACGCCACCACAGCCGTAGCAGTTCCAGAAGCTGCGGTGACAGCATCGCATTGCGATCCTTGCGCCCCTTGCCGTGTTCGATGCGGATCAGCATACGTGTGCTGTCGATATCGTCGACCTTGAGATGCGCAACCTCGGACACCCGAAGGCCTGCACCGTAGGCAACGCCAAGCGCAGCCTTGTACTTGAGGCCAGGTGCGGCTTCCAGCAGCCGTGCCGCTTCCTCCACACTCAGCACCTCGGGCAGCTTGCGTTGAGTCCGCATGATGACCAACGCGCGTGCCAGATCTCGCCGCTTCAACGTCACAAGGAACAGAAACCGTAATGCCGAAACGGCGCTGTTGATCGTCGCGGGCCCGACACCGTTCTCGTGCTGATCAAGCTGGAAGCGGCGAATGTCCTCTGGTGTCGCTGTGTCTGGCGACCGCCCGAGGAATGTGGCGAAGCGCCGTGCATGACGCAGGTAATCCTGCTGCGTATGGGAACCCAAACCCCGCATGAGCATGTCGTTCTGCATGCGCTCGCGGAGCGATGAGATTGGTGCGTCAGTCGACAGAGTAGTCATGGCAAGTTCCTCTCGTTGAAGGGAACTTGATGGTCAGACCGCTACCACCATCCACTCAAGCTCTATGAATATCGCGCCATCGCAAAAACAGGCGCCCCTCCCGCGAAGCGGGTTCGTGCATGGGGCCGGAAGCAGACAACGCGCTTACACCGCGGCCGATCAGATAGGTTTTCGAGGACTGTCGCATTGCAGTGCAGTGCCTCCGCTTCGTTCTGACCTGCTTCAACGCCGCCCTTACCGCCTTCGTCGAAGCAACACGGCAGGACAACGCCGAAAAGAACCGCCTATGCCCGCCCTGCGCCCTGCCGAGCGACGCCGATAGGGTCCCGTTCCTGTCAATGAAGAAATTCTGTTCAGGCTGAGCTAGTGTCTCTTCTTCCCGATTGAAATGCGGATCGTGCCTCAATCGCCTCATTGCTCTGGTTACAAAGCAATGCCTGGTCCACATCCATGAACGACGAGACATGGTTTAAGGCGTTCGCATAGGCGTTGACGTGCTGTTTGGTCATCCGCACCACTGCGCCGGGATTTTTCACAACCTTGGCGGCGATTTCAGTTGCGCGCGCCGCAGCTTCGCCGTCGGGCGTGACCCAGTCTGCGAGCCCCACCGATAACGCCTCTTCGGCGGACATTCTTGCGCCGAGGAGAATCATCTGCTTCGCCCGTGCAGGCCCCACCGCGTTCATGAGGCGCGGCACCGCCTGGTAGCCCAGGGGAATGCCGATCTGCGCCTCGGGGAGCAACAGGTAGGCCCCCTCCGCCATGACGCGCCAGTCGCAGGCAAGAGTCAGCGCCACGCCGCCGCCGATATTGAAGCCTTCGATGGCCGCGATCGTGAGCTGCGGCATTTCCTCCCAGGCCCTGCTCATGCGCCCGCCCCAGGAGACGATCGTCCGGCGCTCTGCCAAGGATAGTGCGTCGATGTTCCAACGCGCAGGATCCTTGAGATCGACGCCAGCCGAAAACTCGCGGCTCGTGCCGGTCAAAATGACGACGGTGGTTTCCGCGTCGTCGCGGAAACCTTCGGCCGTTCGTGTCAATTCCCGCATGACGGCGAGCGACAAAGCATTTCTCCTCTCGCCCCGGTCGAGCGTGACGGTCGCGACCGGCCCATCTCGTGCAATCTGCAACAAGCCGCCTTCTTCTTCATGTTTGGTCATCACGAATGCTCCTACCGGCAGGCTTGCCTTCGCCTGCCTTCTGAACAGGCCCCCTTCTTGACCAGACACTTGGGGCATAACCATGGGTCGTGTCTCGGATCTGGTGGAAATTCCCCGGCGACGTGCTCCGAGCATGTGAAGGTCCCGCTTCTCAGGCGGCGAGGTCAAGCGTGATCGGCTCGACCGGTTGAGAGAGGGTCTCCCATCCATCGACCTTGCGCATCTGGATCTGACCGGAGGCGAGCAGGGCCCAGAGCAGCATCGGCACGGTTTCAGCGCAGGGCAGCACGGTCTGTGTCTTGATGCGGCGGCGGAATTCCTCGTTGAGCCGCTCTATCGCGTTTGTCGTGCGCGCCGACTTCCATTGGGACGGATCGAGGCGGGTGAAGGCGAAGAGCCGATCCCCGGCTTCCTCGAGGCTGTTGGCGACCGCACGGCATTTCAGGCGCCACTTGCGCAGGAATGCCTTCCGCCGGCTTTCGATCTCGGCAGCGGTGTCGGCGTAGATCATGTCGCGTAGTCCTCCGTCAGCTCGTCGTGCATGAGCTTCGGAGCATGGGCGAGAAGGTTGCGATGCTTGTGCACCGTGCACCGCTGGATCGGCAGCTCTTCACCCAGAGCGCGACGAGAGCGGCTTCCAGCCCGGGAGCGCCATCGACGATGACAAATTCCGGCCGCTTCAGGCCACGCGCATCGAGATCGGCGAGGAACCCACCCCAGGCCGCCTTGCTTTCGCCGCCCATGTTCTTGATGGAGAGCAGCACCTTCTGCCCGTCGCAGCGCACGCCGATCGCTGTCAGCACCGAGATGTTCGTGGACTTGCGGTCCAGCCGGGTCTTGATGACGGTGCCGTCCAGGATCAGACGGACGATGTCATCATCGGCGAGGCTGCGCGCGCACCACGCGTCCCAGTCGACCTTCACCTTGCGCCAGGCCCGGCTGACGACGTCCTTGCCGACAGCCCCCTGAAACAGGCCGAACAGCGCTCTCTTGACCCGCCGCGTGTTCGTGCCGGCGAGATAGAGCGAGGCGATCAGGGCCTCGGCCTTCTTCGTCAGGCGCTGATAGCGCGGCAGTGCCCGCGATCGCCATTCGGTGATCTTGCCCTCTTCGTTCTTGATCCGCGCGCGCGGCACGCTGACCGTTTCCGTTCCGAAGGTGCCGACGAGCTGGCGCTCGCGATGCCCGTGCCGATAGCCCTTCTTCAAGCCGCCGCTGCGGTCGTAGCGGCAGCGACCGATGACGGCTGCAAGCTCTTCCTCGAACAGCGCCTCGATCGTAGCGCGGATGTTCTGCCGCAGCCGATCCTCGATGGGATCGTAGCCGGCGTCGCCGCACAGTAGCGTCGGCGTGGTCGTGTCTGTAGTCTGGTTCATGGCGTGATCTCCCTGGCGGTTGCCGCCGCCGGTTGGGTGGGTTGAATCACCCGGAGATTACGCCGCCTTTAAATTTCCACCACCTTCGCGACACGACCGGTAGATGCCTGAGCACGTGCTCATGTCTGAGATTGAGATCATTACGGATGGCTGTCAATTGGACGACCAGACGATCAGATTGGATGCGATGCAGGCCGAGTTTGCCTGGACCGTGGAAGCCGATATCCGCAACCTCATGCAGCCCAGCAGGCTGAAAATCCTGCGCGGGCTCGAGGCACAACGGGACAATTCCGAACTGATCGCGGCAATGGCGGTGATCGCGAAGCATCGTTGGGCCATGCTCGACAGTCTCAAGCGACTGGCCGCTTGGGGGCCGATGCACGAACCCGCTTCGCGGGAGGGGCGCCTGTTTTTGCGATGGCGCGATATTCATAGAGCTTGAGTGGATGGTGG
>Ga0076929_100954_pt1 | contig 12479 bp, 5 predicted proteins | sample HotLakConUCCSL28_FD_87104 | JGI IMG/M metagenome (GOLD analysis project Ga0076929, IMG submission 87104) | Hypersaline microbial mat communities from Hot Lake, Washington, USA - Hot Lake Consortium UCC-SL28 (version 3) (version 3) | ecosystem: Environmental > Aquatic > Thermal springs > Hot...
GACGTGTGCTCTTCCGATCTCTGGGTTGGCAGCTTCTAGCCGCACATCGTCAGGCAGCCTGCCAGCGAGGGCGAAAAGGTAGTCCTCTGGGATATTCAGAATGCCGGAAAACTGCCGGATCAGATGCCCCGAGCTAGGGCTGCGTCGGTCGTGCTCGATGTCGTTGAGGTACTGCGGGGATATAGACCCACCGCCCTCTTCCTTCATCACGCGCGCTGCGAGTTCCTTCTGGCTAAGATCGAGTGCCTTGCGGGCCTTCGAAATCGCCTGGCCGAAGGTCACACCGTCCGCGGACATGGCCGGTTCATCGCTTCATCTCCCTGTCAATCCGCTTGTTCGCGGATTTGCGAGTTGTTACTCCTTATCCAAAATGGGATCAACCGCGAAGCGGGCTCGCGGGCAGCGGGCAAGTAAGAGGGAAAGGTATGCTGTGGGTTGTAGGACCGCGGACTTCTTAATCAGCAGACGTCGCCAAGAAGCTGGTGCACCGCCGTTCATTGGGCTCATTCCGCTAGATGAGACAGCGCAAGAGCGAGCCGTGGCGCGCACGCGACAGTTCTTGGGCGGTCGGCCCGACAGGCTGAAAGCGTTGTTCCGAGATTTTCCAAACCTCGCGGGATGGCTTGTCACCCATTCGCTAAGCGAAGGATATGGAGACGCCGGCCATGCCGTTTACCCACACATCGCCAACATTCTCCAAGTTCCGATGGATTACCAGCCGCATCGCAAGGAGTTGTTCCGCTCATTCTGTGCGGTTTGCGACCGGTTCGGGTTGCCTACCCGAGGCTTCGATCGCGATGTCGACGTCTACCTTCTTCATGCCGGCGTAAGCCAAGCTCAGCTTCCACACCTGATCGACGCGTTTCTGAGACAGGAAGCAGCCTTTGGCCCGCCCCCTGTCGAAACGACAGTGCTGCTCAACCGCTGGGAAGACGATGCACTGTATTTTCTGCCTCCTGCGGTCAACGTTCTTCGCCGTGCGATCCTTTGGGACGAAACTGCGTGGCATGCCGCTCTGTTTGCACGGATACGCCAAGACCCAGAGGCCTTCGTCCCTGCAATCGAGTTCGAGAGGTCTTTCAAGGAAGTCTTTGACCAGAGACTGAAAGAAACGAGGCCAACATCTAGCCGAGGAGGAAGCGAGGCGCTGGCACCGCGGCCGCGGCTCCATTGGCAATCTGGTGGGCTTGTGTTGAGACTGCCTCGAAGCGAGGGGCGAATTCGCCTCTGGCTCGATGGCGCGCAACGACCGCTCCGTTTGCGCGGTGGTGAGGACTGGACACTACCTCAGCCTTGGCCCCGCGAGCTCCGTTGGGAAATCTCTGGCCAGACCGGGCAACTCGAGCTGCTCACTCAAGGGGGATGTGCCGCGTTCGACAGGATCACCGGTCACTATCTGCGCGAGATCCCACGAGGTTCGGTCGACATCGAACTGGACTCGACGGACATCGTTCTCCTGGCGCGGACGCCATTCTCGATAGCAGGCGAACCCGCTCTTGAACCGGAAGCCGATAGTTTGGTCGGTTTCGCAGTATTGGGGCCGCGCCCTGTAGTGCTCAACCTCGACGGCCTGCAAACGGGTCTCAAGGCCCGTCCGAGAAGACGCCTTTCCTTGTCAGGAGACGAAATCGCAAGTGGTCCACGGGGCGCACTTCATGGGCGTTCTGCACGCCTTCGGATCGAAACTGGCTTGGGGCGCTCCGAGACACGCGCAGTACGGGTCACACTCGGTGTGCAGTCACGCCTCGTCGACGTATCAATTTCAGATGACGGTTTTGGTGAAGTCGGAATGGAAGAGGTGCTCGCTGGCTTCGCGGAGGCTGAGGCGGCAGACCCGGTGCGCCTCCGGATGGAACTGATGGCGCCAAGCGCCGATGGTACCGCCTCTCATGGGTCCGGGATTACGCTTGCCGTATGGGTGTGGCCTGGCTTCGGCGGCTCGGACGGCATCGTATTTCACAGCGAACGCCAAATCCGCAACCTCGTCCAGGATGAATGCCTCCACGTCGGTCGTGACGACCAAGGGCGTCTATGCCTTGAGCCCGGCGGCGGATACAGCGTCGCACGGGTCGTATTCGAGATCGAAGGCGTACATGTTCCTTTCGATCTTCCTTGGCCCGATGTCACCGTATCAAGGCGCCGTGCTGAGGGAAGTGTCGCCCCGCTTCCGCTTGGCACGCGGCTCTCGGTTGGTGAAGACGACCGCTTCGATACGATCAGCATCCGATGCCCTGACCAGAAGGCACAGCTGATCATTCGTGGAAGACGCGAAGACCGGCCATTCTATGGTGGGCTGACCCGCAGTCTTGCTGTTCGGGACCTTCTGGCTCCCGCCTCCGACGAACGTGTGTTGCTTCAGCGCGGAAACGGATCGGAAGTCCTGCTATTCGAACTGGTCGCGGCACTGGCGCCGCAGGCAATCAACCTCCTTCCCGCTCGCAGCGCAGTCCGACTGCAGCTGAAATTCGGAGAGCCGGTCGATGCAGTGGCTGTTGAGGTCGAGGACGAAACGGGCGCTGTCGTTTTCGCCGAAGCCGCCCTTCGGCATCGGCCGGTGGCGACGCGTCGACCAGACTGGTTCCATGCCGAGGTGAGCGACAACGACGCGCACGGCCTCGAATTGACCCTCGATACCGATTGGCTTGATGACGGTCCCTGTCTGGCCCGGCTCTTGATCCGACCCGAAGGACGCGATGGTTGGCGACCGCTGCGCAATTCGCGGGGTGACAGTTTTGCCGTCGCCATTGCCAAATCGGCGGCAGACGGATTCGTGCAGGACGCATAGCTTCAGCGTCGGTTCGAAGCTCTCAGCCGCTGGCTGTCGGATTGCTATGCAGCAGAGTGCTGGCCGACGCTGGAGCGCACACTGGTGCCACGCTGGCAGGAACTCGGCTGTCGGCTGCGAGAACTTCGTGGTGGCGATGGAGCCGTTATGCGAACGGCCTGCTTGCCCCCTCCCGACCATGCGGCACCCGGCTGGGTGCCGATCCTCCACCCTCTGCAGTTCGCTCCGGATCTATACGCTGCAGCGCCGCAGGCATTCGCGGCTCTGGCGGCGTCCGTTGATCCTGGTGTCGCCGAGATGGCCGCGCTCGCCACACTCAATACAGCGCGCCTGCGCGAGCTGTCTCATCTCCATCCCACAGTCTACCTGGCCTTCCGAAACCTGCAGGCGGCGCGCGACAAGGGCTCGAGGCTGGAGGGATTCGATCCAGCACGCTTCTTCAGAAATCTGCCATTGGTCGACGGTGACCCATCGGCAGGATGGTTCTGGCGTGGTACTCCTTTGCTCGGGCCCGACCATTGGCGCGCTGCACATCTCCGGCTGGTGGAGCGGCTCGACGCAGCCGGCCTCTTCCTCGATGACACGGCCGAAGAGGGACCGAACAGCCGCCGCCAAGGATCCCTGCAACGGTTGATGCATGCAGCCTGGACCCTGGCACCCGAAAAGCTTCGTCCACCTGCGCCGCGCCGCAGTCAGGAGTGCGAGGAACCGGCTCAGGTCGATCTATGGGGCTCGGCGCTGCTTTCTGGCTTTGCACGGGCAAGCCGCCTGAATGAGGTGGCTCAGTATGTTGATACCGTCTCCACTCGGGCAGGCATGCCGCCAGCACAAGCTCTCACCAGCATCGCCTTCATGTTGCGCCTCGCCCCTGAGCTTTTCGCCTTCCACCTATTGCTCTGGCAAATCGCCAAGGAACGTCCATGACCGAACTCGACCCAATCCGTTTCAAGGACAACCTCGGTGCGACGCTGGCGCGGTACATCACAACTGCCGCTGCAGTGTCATCAGCGCGGGCGCCCCGTCTGTCACGCGCCGTGGCCGACGCATGCGCACGCGCGGCATTGGTGCGCGGCCCATTCGTCGAGAGCCTGCCAGACTTCGAGAAGGGCGGCAGCATTGAAGAACTGGTGGGCAATGGGGTACTGCACGGTGTTTGGTCGGCCCTCTCCGAAAGCGAAGAGGGGCAATCCCTCTGGCGTAGGCGGCTTCACCTACACCAGTCCGCAGCAATAGGCCGCGACGAGAATTACCTGGTCGCAACGGGCACCGGCTCGGGCAAGACAGAGTCTTTTCTCTTCCCATTGATCGACGATCTCCTGCGTCAGGGAGAACTGGAGCGGCCCGGTGTCCGCGCAATTCTGGTCTATCCTCTCAACGCCCTCGCAAACGACCAGATGCATCGTATCGCCCGACTGTTGTTTCGGGATCTTGGAGACCCCGGAATCACGCTCGGGCGCTTTACCGGACAGGTGCGCTCTGATGCCACGAGATCAGACGAAGAAGGGCGGCTGACCGCCACGCCCACCTTTCAGGCCGATTTCCCCGATGCGCGCCACGCTCCACGCAACTGGCTTCTCGCTAGGGGTGAGATGCTTCAGACCCCGCCGCACATCCTCGTCACCAACTACGCCATGCTCGAGCACATTCTGCTCTTGCCGCGAAACCGAGCATTGCTTGCCGGGGCGGACGTCCGTTGGCTCGTCCTCGACGAGGTCCATACCTATACGGGGGCTCAAGCCATCGAAGTCGCCTTCCTCCTGCGAAAGCTGAAGGCGCGGCTCGGCATACCCCAAGGGCAGATCCGTTGTGTCGGGACATCCGCAAGCCTCGATCCAGCGAAGCGCGAAGAACTCGCACGCTTCGCAGAAGACCTTTTCGGGGAACCGTTCCCAAGCGGAGACGGCGCGGTCATCACCGCCGAACGACGACTGCATCCAGCCCTCACCGACGGCGTGGAACCACAAGAACTCTCTGCGGCCGATTGGGTTAGAGCTGGGCAAATACTCTCGGAGCTACGAGAGCAAGGGTGCCTCGCAGCTGAAAATGTCGACTATTTGACCGAGGACTGGAACGAGGCGATGCGGGAAGCTGGCCTCGATGCGCTACTCCTCGACCCTGCGCAACCGTTCGGCGAAGCGCTTATTGCGCGGCTAGCCGGAATCAAACAGGTTCGCGACGTAGCCAGTGCGCTCAAGGAGCGAGCTTTGCCGTTCGCCGATCTCGCGGCGCGGGTTTTTGCGTCAGAGTCTGGAGAGACGGCGCGGACAGCTCTTACGGCTCTGATCTCACTGGGCGTTCTGGCTCGACCTTCCGTCCCAGGCGCGTTTCCACTTCTCCCGGCACGCTTTCATCTCGCCGCCTCAGGCGTGGAGGGTGTCGCGCTGAAGCTCTCCGCAAGCGACGCCGAGAATTGGTCGGACTTTCGGCTTTCGCGGAATGGAATGCATATCACTAGTGCCCCGGCCTATCCCCTTCTCGTCTGCCGCAACTGCGGCGAGCCCTACGTCGAGGGCTGGGACGATGGAACAATGCTTCACCCGCGTCCCGAGATCAGTCCCGGAGCGAGGCGCCGGGTCTTGAGGTTGATCAGGGCGGGAGAAGCCGCGACAGAGATAGACCCTGACGAACTGGACGAGGAACCCGAGGAGGAACCTCCTTTCGAATTCTTCGCCGACACTGGCGAGTTGGCCGACGGCCCTGAGGAGGGCGTCCTTACCCTTGCCGAAGCACCGATGCGCGACGATGCCGAGGAACGGCGCAGCTACGTCCGGAAATGCCTCTCTTGCGGAGCGACCGGCGGACGCTTCGCTGAGCCTGTTACTCCGATCCATCCTGGTGACGATGCGCTCGCGTCGGTAACGGCGCAGGCGCTGCTTGAGGCCCTGCCTCCGCCGCAGGGGCGGCCATCGGAAGCACCGATGCAAGGGCGGAACCTTCTCGTCTTTGCGGACAACCGGCAGGACGCGGCGTTCTTCGCCCCTTTCTTCGAGCGTACGGCTCGCGATCAAGCGCTTCGTGCAGCAATGGTCCAGGCGCTGCGCCGAGAGACCAACGAAGCTTTGGATCTTATGGGGCTTCGCGATGGTGTCTGGACGCAGCTCAGGCGATCCGGCTTCAAGCTATATGATCGCCGCAATCCAGAACCTCTGAGCAGCAGCGCCGCGAAAGACCGCCTGATGGCCCTGATCGCAGCTGAACTCTGTGGTGGGCCTTTGCGGCTATCACTCGAATCCCTCGGCCTTATCACCGTGCAATATGAGGGAGATGCGAGGATTGCTCAGCGACTCACCGAAAGGGTTCCGCCTGAGTATCGAGGCCTAGTCCCCGCCTTGGTCCGCTTTCTGCTCGACCTCATTCGGCAATCGCGAGCGATCAACACGCTGGAGAACATTGACCTAACAGACGAGTCCATTTGGGGTGAGGGGTTGGCGAGCGCGGACATTTCGTGGTCGTTGTCGCGGACGCACCAGAGCCGCCGACTGCGAACGTTGCTCTCAGAACCGGGACGGCCCAATCGGCCACTGTGGGTGCTGATCGACAGGCTTGGAATCCCAGACGGCCAAGCGAGAGACATTCTCTCGGCTTTCTGGGAAGAGGCGACGCGGCCCCGTCACCGTCTCCTTCTACCCGGGGGATACGGTCACGTGCTGAACTTGGCGGCCATGCGTTTCGCTGCGACTCCGGAAGGAGAACTGCGCCGCTGTGAAAGTTGCGGTGCGTCCAGCCAGATCGATCTCGGGAATGTGTGTACCGCCTGGCGCTGTACTGGACGCACAGTTCCTGTTTCAGCCGAAGAACGGGACGAGATGCGCAGACGCAACCATTACCTCGTTCGTTATGAAGGGCAGCCGCTGAGCGGGATCGCTCGGGAGCACACCGCCGCCATATCGACTACGGAACGATCAGAGATCGAGGAGCGGTTCCGGCAAGGTGAGATCAACTTGCTCAGCTGCACCACGACAATGGAAATGGGTGTCGATCTGGGCGAGCTGGAAGCGGTTTTCTGCCGGAACGTCCCGCCAGGCATTGCGAACTATCAGCAGCGCGCCGGTCGCGCTGGCCGCCGCGCGCAGGCCGCGCCTGTTGCATTGATGATGGCGAGATCCGGCCGATACGACCAAGCACAATTCAACGATCTGCGTGGCTACCTCGAGGCGCTCCCCCCCGCGCCATATCTGACATTGGATAACCCGAGCTTCTTCCGACGGCACCAGGTCTCATGCCTGTTGGCAGGTTGGCTGGATCATCGCTTGGCAGGCCACGAGCGCACCGGCGCTCCACGTCTGCGTGATGTGCTGGGCGAGCGTTTGGACGAGGCTGCTGAGACAACTCTTCTGGCCGACCTTTCAGCATGGCTCGCTTCGGAGGCCGGTGTTGCCGCACGCACGGTTGCTGAGCGCATGGCGTCCACTCTCCCGGCAAGACTTGATCATGTTGGCCTTGTCGCGGGCGAACTGACTGAGCACTCGCGCGCAGAGATAACGCGCTGGATCCGGGCTACTTGCGCTCGCTGGCGCGAGCTCAATGACGCCTACGAAACCGCACGTGCTGCGCTCGATGATCCGGATGCGAACGAGCAGGCCCGCTCCCGCGCTGCCGGTCGCATGAATGGCCGTTTGGGCGACATGCGTCGGTATCTTGATCGATTCCTGGTTGAGGCCCTGTCGCGTGCTGCCGTCATACCGACTTACAGCTTCCCGGTTCACTCGATTCACCTAGAGATTGTCACGGAACGAGGCGCTCGCACCGCCTCGGATGATCGAGCGTTGCAGCTCGATCGAGACGCAGCAATGGCGATCGCTGAGTATGCGCCGGGGGCCGAAGTCGTGGCCGGTGGCCGAATTTGGACGTCCGCAGGCATCGCACGGAGAGCCACGGTAGGCACCGGCGATGCTTGGATGGAACGTGGTTTCCATCGCGTTTGTCCGACATGCCAGCATGCAGAAACACATCACGAGCGGGATGATTTTGGGGAGAACTGCCCTCAGTGCGGCGCACGGGCCAGTGGCCCGCGCCCTGCCTTCGTTGAACCCGTCGGGTTCCTGACGTCATATGCCGACCGGCAGGGTAGAGACCCCGGCGCGACACGCTTAAGAGTTCGACCCGTCGACGAAGCGCGCCTCCTAACGCGAGCCCGCCCTGAAGACTTCCAGGTTTCAGACCTAGCACGCGTCACGCATTTCTTCGCGCCGGCTATCGCACCAGAGGGGAGTCAGCCTGGACGAATGCTCGTCTTGAACCGCGGGCCGCTGGGGGCGGGCTACCTTTGGTGCCCGTCGTGCGAGCACGCGAGACCTGCGCCCCAAGAGGCGCTTGGCGGGGCCGAGATCCGGGCAGTGCATGAGAACCCGCGGACCGGAGATCGGTGCCGGGTTGAATCCCTCCGCTGGCCCGTGGACCTCGCACATGTTTTCGAGACAGATCTTCGGGGAATCCGCATCGATCAGCCGGTCCCAGACTTTTCTGATCGCCCCACGGAGACTGAACGGCGGGCGGCCCGGGATGGCTTCCTTAGAACGCTGGCAGAGGCAATGAGACTTGCGGCAGCGGACATTCTTGAAACCGACCCAAGAGACCTCCGCGCGACCGTTGAGCTTCTCGGTGCGGCCCCGCTGGTCATCCTATCGGACTCAGTCCCAGGCGGTGCCGGCTACTGCCGTCGATTGCTCGACGATTCTCGCTTCTCGGCCCGCGTGCTGCTGGGTCGAGCGATCGCGGTTCTGGATTGCCCTCGTGGCGCAGCCTGCGAGACGAGCTGCTCGCGGTGCCTGAATGACTACTCAAATCAGGTTTATTGGGATCAGTTCGATCGTCATCCTGTGTTTGACTGGTTGCGCGGCCTGCTTGCGGAGTCGACACCGCGGCCCGCTCATGCCCCCGACGCTGCGGTCCCGGTAGCGCAGACTGCGGCGGCGACGCTGCGGGTGCGTCTCGAGGGAGCGGGGCTGGTGGCCGTTTCCTCGCCAGATCTCTGGGGGGCCGAAGATCGGTCCGAGGCCCTCACAAGCGCGCGAGCATTGCGAAACTGGCTCGATGAAGCCTCGAACAGGCATGCCCTCTATCTACTTCCACCGGGTGCGGTTGATGCAGGTACCCCGACAGGCCTCGATCGTGAGATTGCCTATGCTTTGGCGCCATACGAGCGATCCGGCCAGCTTCGCTTTGGCACGCTCAACGGGTCAGCCGTTGCGAATGCGCCTCGCCTGTCTGTCTTGAAGGGTGTCGGGGCAGCGGCCTCTGTGGATGCGTTCTACGCATCGCAGGACGCGGCGGCGGCTCTTGCCGGGCCACTGGAGGGGGTCAGCCACCTTTTTTCATGCTCAGCAGGCGACAGCTGGCTTGCGTCGGTGCAGGACAGCGTCCGAACGCTGCCGGGTCCGTTGGCTGGGCTCACAGAACGCTTGCGCGTCTTCCGCTTCCGACCGGGCACCGCCCGAGCGCTCACACCGCTCTTTCAAGGCGTAGCAGGGCGCCGTGTCGCGCTCGAAATCGAGGATCCCTGGTGCGGCGTTCGCCCACATAACCGTCGTCGCCTAGCGAGCTTTGTCGCTGCCGCTGGGTCAGCGGGCGTCGACATCGAGCGACTTGCAGTCGTGTGGAATCCCGATCATGGCGAGCCGGATACGCCGCAATCGCAGTCGAGCGCGTTGCGCGCTGAGCTGCGATCTGCCGGCATCACGGTTACACCCGAACTCCATCACCGCTCTGCACGCAATCGCCATTTCCATGATCGCGTTGTAACGATTCAGACCGTCGATGACGGGCCGAGGGTCAACCTGAGATGGGACGTGACCGCGGGAATCGACAATCTGATGTCTCACTCGAAGGAGTGCAGTGTCTTCATCGAGGAGCGCTGAGCCCAACTGCTCATGTGGAAGCACGAAGGACTTCGGCCCCTCTTGCTTCCACAGTGCTTCCACGGGTGCTGGAAACGCAAACGCCGCCCCGGAGGGCGGCGCTTAAGCGTTTGAAAACGCGAAGAGATTTGGTTGCGGGGGTAGGATTTGAACCTACGACCTTCAGGTTATGAGCCTGACGAGCTACCGGGCTGCTCCACCCCGCGCCAAGGAGTGTCGAGATACTCCCGGTTCCCGACGGGTGCAAGGGGCGCGGGCGAAAAAAGGCACGCCAGAAGCTTGGAGAGACCGTCGCACATGGGCTGGGGCATTGGCGAGGGAAGCTTCCGAGCCTCCCAACCTCCCTGCGAGCCGAACCTCCCGACATTCTCTGCGGCGGCGGACAGCCCATTCCTTCGGACCCCCGACTGGAACCGTTGCCCGGGCCGCAAGCCAGCCTCTTCGCCGTTTCGTCCGGTAGGGCGATATCGTCGTTGGCCTCGGCGCGCACCTGCGTTAACCGATCTCCCATGCTGCCAGTCTACGTTCTGTCTCTTGCCGGGTGCGAAGCCCGGAGGGCCCCGCTTCTTCGGAGCCTCCACGATCTCGGGTTCGAGCCGGAAGTGGTTCTTGGAATCGACGGCCGGGACGGGCTGGCACCGGAGCATGAGTCCCGGATCGATAGAGTGAAGGCCGCGCAACGCGCTCGCCGCGAATTGACCGATGGTGAGTTTGCCTGTGCCCTGTCGCATCAGGCGATCTATTCGAGGCTTCTCGCAGACGGACATGACCGGGCCGTCGTGCTGGAAGACGACGCAATCGTCGATGGTCGCCTTGTCCGAGCGCTGGAAGATCTTCGGGAAGTCAGGTTCGATCTCGTACTTCTTGCGCACAAGAATGCCCGGGTCCGACGTGGTTCGGATCGTCGCCTTCCCGAAGGCAGCGTTCTCTGGGAGGTCGCGAACATTCCGGAGCTGGCAATCGCATACGTGATCAGCGCCGGCGGTGCCCGAAACATCATTCGTCGCAGTTTTCCGATCAGCTATCCCGCAGATTGGCCGTGTGACATCAGCACATTGCGGACCTACGCGGTGACGCCACAGCCGGTCGGAAGACCATTGAGGAACGGGGAATCTCTGCTCGAGGCCGGGCGCACGATCTCGCGGCGAAAGGCGAGATGGGGTAATCAGATGCCGCCGTATTCCGGCACGGATTTCAAAGCGTGGCTCGGCCGAATGCTCGCAAAGAGGATCAGCTGATATGTGAGAACTCGATGAGTAGCTTGCCGCACTTTGCAAGAAGGCCATCGATCCCCAACTCGACGACGCGCCGGTCTTTGCATTGCTCGATTTCCCCGATCACACCAACGTCGGAGATGCCGCAATCTTCCTCGGGGAGCTCGCGATGTTCGGCAGATCAGCTGGCCGTCATCCGTCCTACGTCGCGAAGGTGCGAAGCGGGATAGGCGACCTCGAGTTACATTGTCCCGAAGGCCCGGTCTTTCTGCACGGAGGCGGCAATTTCTGCGATCTCTGGCCCGGAACTCACCGGTTCCGTCTCGAAGTGCTCAAGCGCCGCCGCAACCGCCATGTCATACAATTTCCCCAGAGCATTCATTTCTCGGACCCGGCTCTCTTCGAGGCCACTGCACGGGCAATTTCTGCTCATAACAACTTTCACCTCATGGCGCGTGACCGGACAAGCTTTGCCTTCGCGCAGAAGCATTTCGATTGCGAGGTCGAACTCGTACCCGACGCAGCGCATGCGCTGGAGCCGGTTGTCCGCGAACCGGGTTCCGGCATTCTCACACTTGCGCGCGCGGACAAGGAGCGGAAGGTGCATGATCTTCGCGCGTCTATGCAGGAGTATGGCCGCGTCGCGGACTGGCCTGACGACCGTCATGCAAGACGCCGTGTCCACCTGGGCCTGATCAACACTTTCAAGGCGCAGCTGGCCTCGACCAGAGCCGCCGCCATGAAGGCAAGACTCGACGCCTACCATGATCGCGCGGATGAACGGCTGTCTGCGGGTCTGGCCATGCTAACGAATGCCCGCGTGATCGTGTCGGACCGCCTGCACGCGCATATCCTGTCCGAGGTCTGCGGCCGACGCCACTACGTGCTCGACAACAGCTACGGAAAGGTCTCGTCCTACATCGACACATGGGGGGCGTCGGAGTTGACCACCGTCGTTCACAGCCTGTCCCAGTTACGGGAGTGCCTGAACGAGCATAAATCAGACTGACGGGAGGACCACATCATCAGAGAGATACGTGCATGTGTCTTTCTAGGTTTGGCGGCGACCTACTCTCCCACGTCTTAAGACGCAGTACCATCGGCGCAACGGCACTTAACGGCCGAGTTCGGGATGGGATCGGGTGTTTTGCTCGCGCTATGACCACCAAACCGAGAAAGACACATGCCGTGCGCATTCGCTTTGACGATGCGCACTATCCAAGTCAGCATACCGGGTCGTGTATGCTTCCTGATCCGCCAAGGCTGGGCAGCCTGGCTTCTACTGGATCAAATCAAGCCTATCGGGCAATTAGTACCGGTCAGCTGAACGCATTGCTGCGCTTACACCTCCGGCCTATCGACGAGGTGGTCTACCTCGGCCCTCAGGGATACCTTGTTTCGAGGGGGGCTTCCCGCTTAGATGCCTTCAGCGGTTATCCTTTCCGGACATAGCTACCCTGCACTGCGGCTGGCGCCACAACAGGTCCACCAGTGGTCCGTTCACCCCGGTCCTCTCGTACTAGGGGCAACTCCTCTCAAGTATCCTACACCCACGGCAGATAGGGACCGAACTGTCTCACGACGTTCTAAACCCAGCTCACGTACCTCTTTAAACGGCGAACA
>Ga0076929_100956_pt1 | contig 12478 bp, 12 predicted proteins | sample HotLakConUCCSL28_FD_87104 | JGI IMG/M metagenome (GOLD analysis project Ga0076929, IMG submission 87104) | Hypersaline microbial mat communities from Hot Lake, Washington, USA - Hot Lake Consortium UCC-SL28 (version 3) (version 3) | ecosystem: Environmental > Aquatic > Thermal springs > Hot...
CGTACCGGCGTGGCCACCGCGGCGCGGGTCCGGCGCACCTTGTCTTCCGGTCGCAACTCGCCCGGTGGGCCGAGAAGGATCACCCCGGCTTCACGCTCCCCCGCGCTCGACGCTCCCCGCGCAACCAGTGCGGGAAGTGCAGCAGCTTGTCCGCGCGCGCAGGGCACGGGTTCCTTCCCGCGCGGCTTCGAGCAATCCCTCCCGGCGCGCGTCGAGAGCCGCGCGGTCCTCGGGGAGCTTCGCCGCCTCCTCCCCCGGCCCGGCCCGCCGTTGCGGATCTCGGCCAGGCCGCGCTCGATCCGGGCCTCGCGCCGCGCCATGGCGCGGGTGATCGGCCGCACGGAAAGCGCTTCGGCAGCCAGACGAGGATCAGGACGTTCGGGATCCGGGCGCCCACCATGATCCAGTCGTTCTGAAAAGGCTCAGCTCCATTGCAGCGCCTCCCGCAGGGGCCGGCGCAGGCGGCGGGTTGCCACGACGCGCACGGCAAGGAACCCGCCCGGTGCGGCGGCGATCGCGCGTGCCGGAACCCCGGTGAACCCTGCCGCGGCGACCGCCGCCAACACAAGCGCAATCCTCGCCAGGGTGAAGGCGGCATAGGAGAGAGCCCCGCGCCGCGGGGTGCAAGGCCGAACATCCCGAGCCCCGCAAGCGGCAAGGCGGGCGGGCGGCGCCGCGCCTCCTCCATCTGCCGGGCCCGCGGCAGGATGGCATCCGCTTCGCCACGCCCGGTGCCGCCGGACTCCGCGGGTATCGGCTTCACGCTCACGAGCGGGGCTTCGCGAGGTTCCGGAACCGGCGGATCTACCGGCCTCGAGCCGTGCGAGCGCGACGCGGGCTGCCGTGTTCTCCCCGTCATGCGCGCGGAATTCCCTGTCCACCGTAGCCTGAAGGCGCGCGAGGTCGTCGCCCTGCGATGCGGCCCGGACCGCCACGCGGACGACGACGCCGCGCCTGACGAGCGTGCCGGCGGCCACCGCAACGAAGCGCTCGGCACCCTCGGCAGTTTCGCGGACGAGGATACCGGACACCGGCTGGCTGACGGCATCCGCGTGTCCCGGCAGGATGCCGAAATGCCCGCCCGGCGCTTCGGCAAGGTTGCGTCGCGCCTCGATATCGAGGCAGGGCGCACTGGACCGTGACCACGTCAAGCCGCATCGGTCCTTTCCGTTCCGCGCAGGTCTTGAGGGCCGCCGATCATGTGGAAGTCGCCTTCGTCGCGCCGGGCAACTCGTCCGCGAGGATGGCCTCGCGGCCGTCCGGCGTGTCCGAATGGGCGACAAGGCAACCGGGGTTGCCGGTCGGGGCCAACGCGGAGAAGAAGGGCCGGGTGAGAAACCGCTCCAGCCGGCGCGCCCGCCGGGCGATGGCGCGATCCCGTTCGGACCGCTCCTCGAACCCCGGCATGGCGATGATGTTCTCGAGATCCTCGCATTCGGCCAGTGTCGTGCGCACGCCGCGGGCGACGGCGAGGCGCCGGGCTCCGGCGGGCTGAGAGGATTGATCGCCTTGATGCCGGTTCGAAGATCGGGCCCTTGACGCGGCGCTCGTCGAGCGGGACCGGCGCGCGCAGCATGGGGCGCACCGGCAGGCCGGTCAGCGGATCGCCCCGTCGATGGTCGCGCCGAAAACGTTGAACATGCGCCCCAGCATGGCCTCGCCCGCCGGAACGTGGACGGGAGCGCCGGTGTCGCGCACGGCGAGGCCCGGGTGCAGCGGGCCCGACGGGTCCATCACCGGCCCGCGCGCGGGCCCTGCCGCCGGCAATCTGGCGACGTCGATGGAAACCGGCGGATCGGAAAGGGTCAGCGGGCGATCGGCGACGCCGGGCAGCGGACCGTGGAAGCGCAGGTCGGCAATGCCCCCGCCGAGGCTGACGGTGTGACCGATCCGGCTGCCTTGCTCCATGACCGCTTGGCACCCCTCGGCATGACCGGCCCGGCACAGGCGCCGGACCGACGGCCAGACCTTGTTTCCGAACAAATCCGCGCAAGGCGCGCAGCCTGCCCGCGTCCGCACGATGCCCGCTCGCGCCCGGGCCAGGGACGCCGGGCACGCAGCCATGGCGCCAAGCCCATGGAGGCAGGACCCGAACCTTGCTGCCCGGATCTGCGCGGCGGAAGCCTCAGCCCTGGTGTTCCGGCCCGCTCCCCTGGAACATGGCGCGCAGGTCCACCGTGCCGCGCTCCCCGATATCGGCGTGGTGCCGGTCGAGCCAGGCGCGCGCCGTGTCCCGCCCCAGATCGTGAAGGTGGGTGAGAAACGCCCATTCGGCGTTCATTTTCGAGGAGGCCCCGAGCGGGCTCAGCGCGTTTTCGTTCTCGATGATGTGGATGCGCGCCCGGCGGTATCGATCCGCATCGAGCGTGCCCTCGTCGAGCAGGCGCGCGACGAAATCGATCGCCCGCAACTCCTGGAGCAGGCTCGAATTGAAGCTGATCTCGTTGAGCCGGTTCTGGATGTCGTGGGCGGTGCGGGGGATTCCCTTGCTCTCAACCGGGTTGATCTGGACGACGATGGTATCGGCGGTATCGCTGTGGGTGTGGAACGGGAAGAGCACGGGATTTCCCATGTACCCGCCATCCCAGTAGGGCACGCCTTCGATCATCACCGCGTGGAAGAGATGCGGCAGGCAGGCCGAGGCCATCACCATGTCCACCGTCAGGGAACGGCTGTCGAAAACCCTTACCCGGCCGGTTTCGACGTTCGTGGCCGAGATGAAGAGCCGGATGCTGTCGCAATGGCGCACGCGGTCGAAATCGATGCAGCACTCCACGATGTCGCGCAGCGGGTTCATGTCGGTGGGGTTGAACTGGTAGGGGGAGAACAGCCGCGTCATCATGTCGGTGGCGTGATAGCCCCAGGACCGCTCGAGGCTCCAGGTGCCCATCGCCATGTCGAGCGCGGTCCGACGGATAGGCGAGAGCCGCGCCGCATCGGCAACCGAGTGCCAGAGGTTCCGCAGGGTCTCGCGGGCGCGCTCGGGGCCTCCCTCGGTGAACCCGTCTGCCAGCGCCACGGCGTTCATCGCTCCGGCGGAGGTGCCCGAGATCGCCGCGATCTCGACCCGGCCGTCCTCCAGAAGGGCATCCAGCACGCCCCAGGTGAAGGCGCCGTGGGCGCCGCCTCCCTGAAGCGCCAGGTTCACGCGCCGGGGTCCGGGCGCCGTGCCGCCGGGCTTTTCCTCCGCCCGGCTCACGGGCTTCCCGCCCGGCGTTCTGCGCTGATCGAAGGCATTCCGGCACTCCCGTCGGAAACGACCGGAGCGCCCCGCGAAATGCGGAGGACCGGGCGGCAGGTGCCTTGTGGCCCTGCCGGGGGCCGGGCGTCCAGCCGGGATCGGTCGGTGCACCGTTTCGTGACCGCCGTCGTGCCCGCGCGGCACGCACCGGCCGCACCGGGGATGAATAATGAGGCGCTGCGCGCCACCGGTGCAGCATCGGCAGCGGCCCTTTCACCGCCTCGCTGGCCGGGCGCCGCGCCGGGTTGCCACGGACTGCACCGTGCCCGCCATGCCCGGCGTCTAAGCTGGGCCGACGGGCGGCGCTCAGCGATAGGTCATCTCGAGCTCTTCCTTGCCGCTGAACAGGGTCAGCCGGCCGCCTTCGATGGTCGTGATTGGCTCGAAGGTGGTGTGCCCGACCAGCCGGTCGCCGAGGTAGACCTCGCTGGCAAGGTAGATGGCAGCGCCGAGTTCGCCCCGCTCGCCGACGGCCGGGTCCGTCGTTGTCACGCGCAGCGAACGGCCGCCGTCGTCGCAGAAGACCGCGTTCGCGGGGCCCATGCCGATGGGCGTTCCGGCGACGAGCGTGATGCGCCCTGCCGGCTCTGTGCCCGCGCGCATGACGTCGATCGCGACCGCCGCGGCCAGATCCGCGAGCACGGGCCAGGGGCGGATCGCGTTGCAGAGCACGGCCACCGCCGCCCCCGTCGCGGGGTCGCGAAGCGATGCGGCCCCGGTGTCCGGCCGGCGCTTCACGCGCTCGGTGTTGCCGCTCGCCACCTCGCCGCCCGTGGTCACCGCGATGAGCCCGCAATCGGCTTCCGGCGTCGCGCGCATCACCTCGGCGACGGCCCCCTCGGCCGGCATGCCCGCGCGCAGACGCTCAAGCAGCGCCGCGTTCATCGGCTTGCCGTCCGAACCCGTGGACGGCGGGATGCGGTGCCCCGTTACGAGCCCGACGCCCCCGTCGGCGGGAATGAACCGCTCGAGCGGGACCGGGCGGTCGGGCCCGCTGGAGATGACCGCAGCGAAGCGCGCATCGGCGAAGGCGCCGGGCGGCTCCACGCCCGTGGTCTCGCCCTCGGTGAACAGCGTCGTCGTGCCGCCGCGCTGGGTGACCGCGGTGCGCACCTTCCCGTCCTCCGAGATCACCGCGAAGGTGACAAAGCCCCCGATCGCGCCGTGCCCGACCCTTTCGGCCGCGCGCAGCGCCTCGAAGACGGCGCGCCCGGCCCGTGGGCCGCAGGCGCCGATCCCGATCGTCATGGCTGCACCTCCCCGCTCACGTCAGGCCCTGAACGTTTCCGAAGAGCTGCAGGATGCCGGTGTCGGCGAGGTACTGGTTGGTCTCGTCGAGCGGCGGCAGAAGCAGCACCTCTCCACTGGAATCGTAGAATTCGTCCACGGTGTCGGCCGTCAGCACGATCTGCGGGCTCTTGGTGAGCGACGGGGGCGTGGCGCCTTCGAGGATCGCCACGGCCATGGCCACAAGGTACTGGCCCCACTTGGTGAAGAAGATGGAGCCCTCCGCAACCCATTGCGGGTTCGTCCGGAGCTGCTCCAGCGCCGCCACCGAGCCGCCCAGACCGGCCACCAGCGCATTCTCCGCACGCCCCGACTCGCTGATGGCGCGCCAGCCGCCCAGCACGCTGTCGTCGTTGATGGAGTAAAGCAGGATGTTGCGATCCTGCGGGAGTGTCTGCAGAACGTTGCGCACGGCGGTGTAGCTGGTTTCCAGCACGCCTTCGCCATCCACCTGAATTCCGTGCGCGCCGATGGAAGTGGTAAGCGCGGTGATCTCGCTCGGTGCCACCTGCGTCATGCCGGGGATCATCTCCGCCGCGGTGGTGTAGAAATAGCGGATACAGTCGTTCACTTCCTCGCCCGACTGGGCCGACTGGATGATGAGCACGGTCGTGTTGTCGGCCGTCCAGCCCTTTTCCATCGCCATGGGCACCACGGTGCGGGCGGTGTCGGCGCCGATGTCGCGGTTCACGAGGTTGAACCAGTGGCCGCCGGGGACCGGGACGTTGATGGCGATGAACGGAATGCCGGCGCGTTCGAAGATTCGCTGCAGCGCGGGGCCGATCCCCTCGACCCCGTTGTACTCGAGGATGAGGTCGGGGTTGTCCTGCACCATGAGTTGGGCGTTGCGGAGCGCCGTCTCGCCGTCGAAGTTGTTGTCGTAGCGGCGCAGCTCGATGTTGGCCGTCTCGGCCGCGGCAACGATCCCGTCGCCAAGCTGGACGAAGAGTTCGCCGGCCTCGGTGACGTTGGCGAAGCTGAGCCGGTAGCGCGGCTGCGCCATCGCCCGGGTGCCCCAGGCCGCGGCGAGGCTCGAGGCCGAGGCGGCGGTCAGCCCCATGGCCATGAGGCGGCGGATCATTTCGCGGCGGCTGATGCCGGGTGTGCGGGGTGTCATCGTTCGTCCCTCCTGTTGCTGTCTTGCCGGCGCGGGCGGCGCCGGTTTACGGGCGTCATTTTCGGAATTGCAGGCCCCGGAGCCGCCCGAGCCCCACGGCGAGCAGAAGGATCGCGCCGTTCGCGATCTGCTGGTAGAACGAGGGCACCAGCATGAGTGCCATCCCGTTGGCGATGGTGCCGAGAATGAGAACGCCCATCATGGTGCCGCCCACCGTTCCGACGCCGCCGAAGAGCGCGGCGCCGCCGAGGATGACCGCGGCGATGGAGGTGAGCGCGACATCGGCCCCCACATTGGCCGAACCGGCGAGAAGCTGGCTGGCCACGACGATCCCCGCGAAGGTCGCGAGCATGGCGCATAGCACGTAGATGCTGATCGAGACGGCATCGACCCGGATGCCGGCAAGCCGGCTCGCCTCGGGGTTGCCGCCCACCGTGTAGATCGTCCGCCCGTACACCGTGTAGCGCATCAAGAGGTCTATCGCGATGCACAGCAGCACGAGGATCAGCACATAGTAGGAGATGCGCGCGAAGAAGATCTCCGACAGAAAGCCCGCATCGAGGTTGCGCATCGGCAGCGTGACCCCGCGCGAGAGCGTCAGCGCGATGCCCGCGGTGATCGAGAGCATTCCAAGCGTCGTGATGAGCGGCGAGATACCGACCTTGGTGACGATGAAGCCGTTGAGAAAGCCCACGAAGGCCCCCGCGCCCAGCACCATCAGGATCGACTGCGGAACGGGGTACCCGGCGTTGGTGAGCAGCACGTAGCACACCGCACCGAGCGGGACCGTGCCGCTCACCGAAAGATCGAAGCCGCCAGAAACGATGGCCAGCGTCTGCCCGAGCGCCACGATCCCGAGCACGGTGATGTTGCTCAGCACGTTGATGGCATTGGAATAGGTAAAGAAATTGCCCGTTGTGAAGGCAAAGAAGAGCACCAGCAGCACATAGAACGCCGCGAGCCCCACCATGTGGGCATCCTTGGCAAGCCGGTCGAGCCAGCCCGACCGCTCCGGCGCGCGCGGGGTTTCGCTCATGGCCGGTCCTCCGTGGCAAGGGCGATGGCGTTCTTCTGGGTGAGTTCCGCACCCGCGAGATGCCCCGTGATGCGCCCGTCACGGATCACCACCAGACGGTCGCTGACGGTTACCGCCTCCTCGACATCGGACGTCACCATCAGTGTCGCGCAGCCATAGTCGGCGACCGATGCGAGCAGCTTGTGGATCTCCACCCGCGCGCCCACGTCCACTCCACGGGTGGGTTCGTGCAGAACGAGAATGCCGGGGCGCGCGGCGAGGCGGCTGGCCAGCAGGATCTTCTGCTGATTGCCGCCCGAGAGCTCCTCGACCTTCTGTTCGAGGCCGCGAAACCGCAGATCGACACCGCGGGCGAGATCCTCCGCCTTGGTTCGTTCCGCGCCTCCGCGCAGGATGCCGAGGCGCGAGACAAGCTTGTGGATCATCAACGTGAGGTTCATCCGGATCGGAAGGTGCAGCACGAGACCGTTGCGCTTGCGCTCGGCCGGAAGATAGGCGAGCCCCGCCATGCGGGCCTCGCGCGGCGAGCGGAAGAGCCCGCGCCGCGCCCCGCCCAGCGAGATGGCGCCGCGGATGTCGCGGTGCAGCCCCGCAAGCCCCTCGGCAACGAGATCGGCGCCCGATCCGCGCACGCCGTACACGCCGAGAATCTCGCCCCTGGCCACGCCGAGCGAAATGTCGTGGAGCGGTGGCAGCCCCTCGCGGCTCCAGCCTTCGAGGGCGAGCTCCTCGGCCTCCTCGCCGCTTGCGGCGCGGTGGCGCTCGAAGTCCTCCTTCTCCTGCCCGAGCATATGCGCAATGAGCTGGGCCTGGGTCACGTCGCGCGGCCGTTCGGAGGCGACGCGGTGACCGTTGCGGAAGACATCGACACGGTCGGAGAAGCGGTACACCTCGTCCATCCGGTGGGAGATGTAGATGACGCCGACGCCGTCCTCTCCGAGCTGGCCGAGAATGCGGAACAGTCCGCGGCTCTCCTGCTCATTGAGGGCCGCGGTGGGCTCGTCGAGCACGATGATCCTGGCGCGCCGGCGCAGCGCCTTGACGATCTCGGCAAGCTGCCGGTCGGCCAGGGTGAGGCTGGACATCCGCGCGTCGAGATCAAGCGAGATGCCGAAACGCCTGCATGCTGCCTCGGCCGCCTCCCGCATCAGGCCGAGGGACGTGAAGCCGGCCCGGCCCGGCCATTCCCCCAGCAGCACGTTCTCCGCCACCGTCAGCTCGGGAACATAGGCCAGCTCCTGCGGGATGAAGGCGATACGGTTTGCCAGCGCGTCCCGCGGGGATTGGAGCCGCAGCGGCCGGCCCTCCATGGTAAGGCTGCCAGCGTCGGGCTGCGTCGCGCCCACGATAATGCGCGCGAAGGTGGATTTTCCTGCCCCGTTCTCGCCGATGAGCGCGACCGCCTCTCCATGGGCGAGCGTGAAATCCACGCTGTCGAGCACGAGATTGGCGCCATAGGACTTCGAGATACCACGCGCCTCCATCAGCGGAGGTGCCGGATCGAAGGCCTCGGCGAGGCTCATGCGAAGGGATCCGCCACGCGGGGCCACCACGGCACGGTCCGCTTCGCGAGTTCCAGGGTGGCGAAATCGGGTGCGATCGCACCCGGCGTGGTGACGTAGAGGATCTGCGCTGCGACCGGCTCGAAGGCGGCATGGAAATGCTGCATGGATTTCAGGACGATGCCGCGGCGGGCCGCGAGGTCGATCCCGAGGAGTTCGAAGCCGTCGGGCGCGTAGGGCTGGCTGCGCACCGCCGTCAGGACAATATCCACTCCCCGGCACGAAACCCAGGCGCTGTCGCCGAGCGGAGCCGGGGTACCGCCGAGTCCGGTCTGGCTATGGTCCTCCACCAGCCGCTCGACCTTTACCGTCAGATCGAGAGGCCGGCCGGAGGCGGGGCCGAGCTTGCCGCACAGCCGCAGGTCGAACACCGCACCCTCCCCTGCTTCCTGGCAGAGGCGGACGGCAAGCGGATCCCAGACATAGCCGAAAACGAAGCCCTCGAGCCCGTGGTCGAGGATCGCCTCGAGCAGGAAGGAGGAGTCGCTGGGCGCCCCGCCCCCCGCATTGTCGGCCACGTCGGCGAGCACGGTGAGCCCTTCCGAAGCGGCCACCCGGCGGAGCGCCTCTTCAACGCTCAGGTATTTCGTCGCCGCCTCGTGGCGCATCGCCCAGAGTTCCCCTGCCAGCGTGTCGGCCAGCGCCTGTGCCTTGGCGGCATCGCCGTCGGAAACCACCAGCATCCGCGCCCCGACATCGGGCACGTCTCCCCAGGGGAAGCCATGCGCGAAGGATACCGAGAGAATCCCGTCGCGCCCCTCGAGCGCCTGCATCCGTTCGATGAACCGGCGAACGGGCGGCAGGGAGGTGCGCCAAATGCCCACCATCCTGGCATCAGCGCTCGCCATGGTGGGCCTGACCTCGCCGCGGATCGTGGCGGCGATGATGTCAAAGAGCTCCTCGGCGCGGTGCGCGAGATCGGTGTGGGGGTATTCCTTGTAGGTCACGATGGCGGTGGCTTGGCGCATCATCTCGGCCGTCAGGTGGCAGTGCAGGTCGAGTTCCAGCCCGACGGGCACGCCCGGTCCGACTACCTCCCGCACCGCAGCCAGCGTGGCGCCCTCGCAATCGTCGCAGTCTTCCGCGACCATTGCGCCGTGCATGAAGAGAAGCACGCCGTCCACCGGCATGGCTGCGCGCAGATCCTCGATGAGCATGGTGCGCATCGTCTCCCAGGCCGCCCGCGTGGTCGGCCCGGCCGGCTGGGCGAAGGCGCTGATGCTCTCCAACACTTCCCAGCCTTCGGCCTCGGCCATACGCCGCCAGGCACGCTGGGGCGCCGTCCAGGGCGCGGTCGGATCGAGGCTGGCGTCGCGGCGGCGAAACACTTCGTCGGTGAAGCTCTTGATGCCGGTGGGGATCGGCGAAGACGTGTTCGTCTCGGTGGCGAACCCACCCATGAAAATGCGCAACGTCACGTCCTCTGGTCGTCGTCGGAAGGGGCGGAACTTTTTCGAATCATACTCAATGATTTATCAGATCCACCAAATTGCAAGCATATCCGCGAAAAGCGCTTGCCCGCGTCAGGGCCCTGACGGATAGTCGATGAATGTCCAAGCACCCTCGTCTCGGTGACTGCCTTCGCGCGCTGCGTCATGCGCACGGCCTGACCTTGCAGCAGGTCAGCACCCGCACGGGCCTTGCCCTCTCGACGCTTTCGAAGGTCGAGAACCACCAGATGTCGCTCACCTACGACAAGATCCTGCAGATCTGCGACGGGCTGGGGATCCCGATGACGGAACTGCTCACGCAGGACACCGCCGCGGCGGCAACGCGCACCCGGGTTTCGGTCGCGGCGCCGGCAAACACGCTGGTTCACGACACCCCGAACTACGAATACTTCTACCTGTCCACCGATCTCACCGACAAGCGGATGGTGCCGCTTATCGCCACCGTCCGCGCCCGCACGCTGGAGGAGTTCGGACCGCTCGTGAAGCACCCCGGCGAGGAGTTCATCTACGTGGTCGCCGGCGAGATCGAGGTGCACACCGAGCACTACGCGCCGCTCCGCCTGGCGGCAGGCCAAAGCTGCTACATCGATTCCACCATGGGCCATGCGTATCTCGCCGTCGGCGCAGGAGAGGCGCGAATCGTGGGGGTCTGCTCGTCGCAGGAGCCGAGGCTGCAAGATGTCCTCGTCGGGGCCGTTGCGCAGGCGGCCGACGGCTGACGTGCCCGGATTGAAGGACGAAATCATCGTCCTGGGCGCAGGAATGGCCGGTATCGCCACAGCGTTGGCACTGCAGGCGCGCGGCTGCACCGTCGCGCTGGTGGACAGGAAGGCGCCCGGCCGAGAGACGAGTTTCGGCAATGCCGGGGTGATCCAGGCGGAAGCGGTGGAGCCCTACGCCTTTCCCCGCGGCATCGGCAACATCGTGCGGATCGCATTCGGGCAGGGCAACGCTGTCTCCTATCACCTCTCGGCGGTGGCGGCGCAGGCGCGCCCGCTCTGGCACTACTGGCGTGCCTCCTCGCCGGCGCGGCATCGCGCGATCTCGCAGACCTACGCCCGGCTCATCCGGCGCGCGACGTCCGACCACGCGCCGCTGATCGATGCCTCCGGTGCCGGCAACCTGATCCGCAAGGACGGCTTTTTCCAGGTTCACAGCAACGCCGCGAGCTTCGCCGACGCCGCCCGCATGGCCGAACGGCTGCAACGCGAACATGGCGTTCCGTCGAGCGCACTGAGCGGCGAAGACATGCGCCGGTCCGAGCCCGCGCTCTTGCAGACGCCCGCGGGAGCGATCCGCTGGCACGACAGCTGGACCTGCACCGACCCCGGCGCCCTCGTGGCCGGCTACGCCGAGCTGTTCCGCCGCCGCGGCGGCTCCCTGGCCGAAGGCGACGCGTTCAGCCTCCATCGAGACGGTGCCGGCTGGGCCGTCGCGACCTCCGGGGGGCATCTGCGGGCGGCGCAGGCCGTGATCGCACTGGGACCATGGAGCGGACAGGTCTTAAAGCCGTTCGGCTACCGGCCTCTCACCGTGCTCAAGCGTGGCTACCACCGGCAGTACGCGGGCGGCGCGCTGATCCGCGCGCCCCTCGTGCTTGCCGACGACGGGCTCGTCCTCGCCCCGATGCGCGACGGGCTCAGGCTGACAACGGGGGCGGAGATCGGACACCCCGACGCCCCGCAAACGCCGCGGCAGCTGCAGCGGGCGGAGGCGCGCGTGGCACAGCTTCTCGGCAGCGCGCCCGGCCCGGGGGGGCCGCCTTGGATGGGCACGCGGCCCTGCATGGCCGACATGCTGCCGGTCGTTGGGCCTGCCCCTCGCCACCCCGGGCTGTGGTTCAATTTCGGCCATGGACACCAGGGCTTCACGCTCGGCCCTATCACAGCGGCCCTGCTCGCGGAGGCGATGCTCGGAACCCCCGAGGCCCTCCCGTCGGCAGTGCGCCCTGACGGGCGCGTGTGACGGGATCCGTGAGGCGCACGAGCAAGGGGCGATGGCGTCACATGGGAATATCCGCACCGTCATGATACGGCTTGTCCGTCCGATCCTGCCAGTCGGAGTTGGCGCCGATGAGCCACGCAGACAACGAGCCCTTGCGGGCGCGTTATCAGCCCCCGGAAATCAGGGTGCTGTTCGTCGGGGAAAGCGCGCCGGCTGGGGGAAACTTCTTCTACAGGCAGACCGGCCAGGTTCACCGTGAGTTCCGTAAGGCCCTCGCTCCAGTCATCGGAGCAGCACCGTCCTTCGTCGATGCTTTCAAGCGAGCGGGCTTCTATCTCGACGATCTGGTGCTCGAACCCGTGAACTGGCTCTCCCCATCCGAGCGGAAAGACATGCACGCCGCCAGCATCGTCTCGCTGGCGGAGCGAATGAAGACGCATGACGCACCGCGCGTTGTCGCCTTCATGAAAGGCATCGCGGCCCCTGTCAGAACGGCGATCGCGCTTTCGGGCAAACCGCGCACGCTGCACGTGGTTCCCTTTCCGGGGAACGGGCGTCAGGGCGAATTCCACGCCGCGATGACGACGATCATCCCCCGGCTTCTTGCGTGAAGAAGTAAGCGTCCGGCGTCGCTGCACTGCCTCGCGTAGAGGGTGATCGATAGTGTCCACCATGGGATAGTGGACACTATGGGGCCTTTATGGCGCGTCGGACGAAGCGGCTTTGGACGGACGAGGAGAAGCGGTCGATCTGTTTGCAGACGACGGCACCTGGCGTGTCGGTTGCGCGGGTGGCGCAGCGCTACGCGATGAACGCCAACCTGATCTTCAAGTGGCTGCG
>Ga0076929_100957_pt1 | contig 12458 bp, 12 predicted proteins | sample HotLakConUCCSL28_FD_87104 | JGI IMG/M metagenome (GOLD analysis project Ga0076929, IMG submission 87104) | Hypersaline microbial mat communities from Hot Lake, Washington, USA - Hot Lake Consortium UCC-SL28 (version 3) (version 3) | ecosystem: Environmental > Aquatic > Thermal springs > Hot...
GCGTTTCTTCGGCATTGGGTCCTCCTGATTGCCAAAAGACATACTTCAAGATGGACCAGTTCAAAGGGGGCGGATCACTCACCGGTGAGCGCCTTGTCGAATTCACGCCCAATAGCGGTTATCGCGTGATACAGGCGTCATTGCCCCACCTGATGGACATCAGCATAGCCCGCCTCGAGCTCGAGACATCAGCCTTGCGGTTGTCGATCGAGAAGGGTGACGAGGAATGGGAGGCAGGAATAGTTGCATCGTTTCATATGCTTTCGCGTGCACAGGAAAAAATAGAAAATCAGAATTCAAAAGAAAATCTTAAAAACTGGGTTGCGAGACATCGCGAGTTTCACTTGTCTCTTATTTCCGGATGTGGGTCAGATTGGCTTTTGCAATCATACGAAACACTCCGTGTCTTGTCTGATCGATATCGCTATATCATCAATGCCCCGACCACGGCACACCCCCCGCTGGTCGCACAGCACAAACCCATCGCTGATGCGGCGATTGCACGGGAGGCGCAGACAGCATGCGAATTGCTGCGCGAGCACATTCTGCTGTCACTCGATATCATCACCGGCGAAAAGGTCGTTGTTTTGAAAACCGACCGTGCACACGCCACAACGGCAGAGTCCGATCCGCAGCCGGGGATCACGACAAAAGCATCTGGCATGCTCCTTGCCAAGACGTCTCCGAAAACGCATCGGAGGCGAAAGCATGAAGACGATCCCGGCTGACCCCTATCCCTGGCCGTTCGACGGTTCACTCTCACCGCAAACCACGTGCCTGATCGTCATCGACATGCAGACGGATTTCTGCGGCGAGGGTGGCTATGTCGATGCGATGGGATATGATCTGTCCCTGACGCGCGCACCGATCGGGCCGATCAGCCGTGTCATGGCGGCCATGCGGGAGGCGGGGTACCCCGTCCTGCATACCCGTGAGGGGCACAGACCCGACTTGTCGGACCTGCCCGAGAACAAGAGCTGGCGCTCCCGGCGCATCGGCGCCGGAATCGGCGATCCGGGGCCCTGCGGCAAGATCCTCGTGCGCGGCGAGCCCGGCTGGGAGATCATTCCCGAACTCGCGCCGCTTCCCGGAGAGGTCGTGATCGACAAGCCCGGCAAGGGCTCCTTCTATGCCACGGACCTCGAACTCGTCCTGCACCGGCGCGGCATTCGCAACATCGTGCTGACAGGCATCACCACCGATGTCTGCGTCCACACCACCATGCGCGAAGCCAATGATCGCGGTTTCGAATGTTTGCTTCTCGAGGATTGCTGCGGTGCGACCGCATACGAGAACCATCTCGCGGCGATCAGCATGATCCAGAAGCAGGGCGGGGTCTTCGGTGCGACGGCGACCAGCGAGCAACTCGTCGCCGCGCTCGCCTGAAACGCTCTGTTCGCTTCTCCTCCACCGAAAGTTCTTGCCATGCCCGCTTCGCCTGCACCTGTCGCGACCGGTGCGCAACAAACCGCATCGATTACCGCAGACCTGCACACCCCCCATCCGTTGAGCATTGCGGCATTGTATGAACGCTACCGCGCGGGTGAGATGCCTGCGCGTATATTCGATGAGATCAAGGCGGGCATCAGTTCGCTCAATGACCCGGGCCTTTTCATCAGAGGGCCTGTGCGGGCCGCGCGCGACGACGCGCGCGCGCGGCTTGGTAGCTGTACGAGTTTCGTCAATCTGCTCGACATGTGCGCGATCATGGTGCCGGAGGTGTTGCGTCCGCGCCTCTTGCGCGTCGAGGAGGGCTGGCCCGCCCATATGGCCGCACGGAAGGGAGCGACATCGCATGCGTGAAGCCATCGTGCACCGTTTGCCGATGAGCGATCCCGGGGACGTTTCGGCGATTGCCAGGGCTATTGCGGAGGGCGTGATCGTCCCCGCACGTATCATCGCCGTACTCGGCAAGACCGAGGGCAATGGCTGCGTCAACGACTTCTCGCGCGGCTACGCGACCCAATCGCTTCGCCATCTGCTCGCACAGCATCTCGACGAGGCTGCCCTTGCCGGGATTTCGCTGGTGATGTCAGGCGGGACGGAAGGCGCATTGTCACCGCACTGGATCGTTTTCCAGGTCATGGAAGACAGCCCGCGCACACCGACGGCATCGCGGGCACTGGCGATGGCGTCCCTTGTGACGAGGGATCTCGCGCCCGAGGAACTCGGACGATCCGCGCAGGTCGAGGTCGTGGCACAGGGCGTTCGTGAAGCGATGCGGCGCGCAGGCATCAGCCGCGCTGAAGATGTCCATTTCGTACAGATCAAGTGCCCGCTCCTGACGATCCGGCGAACCGCCGAAGCACATGCGCGCGGGCAGACCTGCGTCACCGGGGATACGCTGAAATCCATGGGCTATTCCCGCGGCGCATCGGCCCTCGGCACGGCTCTGGCTCTGGGAGAACCTGATGGTGAGGCGATCAGTGATGCCGTCATCAACACTGATTTCGGCCTTTTCAGCCGCCGCGCATCGGCTTCGGCAGGGATCGAACTGATGGGGCATGAGATCGTCGTGCTGGGCATGAGCGATTCCTGGACAGGTGATCTGCGCATCGACCATGCCGTGATGGAGGACGCCATTGATCTTGGGCCGGTACGCGCGATGTTCGCGAGGCTCGGACTAGGCGCGCAATACCCCCTCGACGCGGATACGCGGGAGGCAGTCGTGACCCTGCTCGTCAAGGCCGAAGCAGCGCGTTGCGGACAGCTGCGCGGGATGCGTCACACCATGCTCGACGATTCCGACATCTCGCAGACGCGCCACGCCCGCGCCTTCGTCGCCGGTGCGCTGGCCGGCGCGATCGGACATACTGCGCTTTTCGTCTCCGGCGGCGCAGAGCATCAGGGTCCCGACGGCGGCGGGCCTTGTGCGGTAATCGTGGATGCCGCGCGGATTCCTGCGTCACACCAGATGGAGAATGGCTCATGATCGCGCATGCGGGATTGCTCGGTGGCGGCTGGCGGGAACTGGAATTCACCGCGTTCCGCGAAGGTGTCGATATCTGCATTCTCCACCAGGGTGAGGAGGATTCCGCGACAGTCGCCGTGCTGCGCTATCGGCCCGGCGCCAGCGTGCCGAGACATCGCCACCGCGGACTGGAAACCATCATCGTCCTCGATGGTGAGCAGAGCGACGATCAGGGGACATACCGCGCCGGCGATGTCGTTCTCAATCAGACCGGCAGCGAACACCGGGTCTGGTCGCATGAGGGCTGTGCCGTGCTGATCATCTGGGAAAAACCGGTCGAACTCCTCGCATGAGAGGATATTTCGTTGTTTTCGGGCCAGCGATATGGATTCATGATCCGCAGCGATCAGAAGATGAGATATTAAACTTTGAAAAAAAGCAAAGCACTATCTAGAAAGTTTGAATATTATCGCAAATTGCTATGCACATGATCTTGCGGTGTTTGAGTTATCAATTGCTTGATTCGGGGAAGCTTGTTGAGCCCTTTCTACAAGGCCTGGCAGATATAACGCGCTTCCTGCCTCTTCACTGTTTGCCGGAAGCCGCGCAACCAATCTGTCCACACTGCGCAAGCCGAGCGACCGGAACCGACCGTCATCCGGGAAGATCAGGCCTCCGCCCGTGCGCGTTCCTTCTCGATCAGCCGCATGATGCGCTGTTTCTTGCGCAGGCGGGCCGCGTCGAGAAGCATCTGGCCGGCCCAGCGGTAGACGTTGCGGGCCTTGACCTGCTCGCGCATCACCCGCATGCGCTCGCGCTGCTCGCTCTCCTCCATGGTCAAGGCCCAGTAGAACGCCTCGCCCATGGCATGGGCGTCATACGGGTTGACGATCAGGGCTTCGCCGAGTTCGCGTGAGGCGCCGGCGAAGGCAGAGAGGATGAGAACGCCCTGCTCGTCGTCTCTGGCGGCGACGAATTCCTTGGCGACGAGGTTCATCCCGTCATGCAGGGAGGAGACGATGCACAGCTCGGCGGCGCGAAACAGCTCGAACACCTCTTCCGGGTCATGATGGCGCGCCACGAGCTGGATTACGTCGAACGGCCCGCCATGGCGCTCGCTGATCGAACGCGCCAGCGCCTCCGCCTCTTCCTGGAGGGATTTGTAATTGGCCAGCTTCGAGCGCGTCGGCGCTGCCGCCTGCATGAAGCAGAAGCGTCCCACGAGCTCAGGATGGGCGGTGAGCAGCGCATCGACGCCATGCATCCGGTCGAGGATGCCCTTGGTATAGTCGAAGCGCTCGATGCCGACGGCGAGCAGCACGTCCTCGGGCAGGCCGAGGCGCTCGCGCACTGCCTTGCGGGCCTCGGGAACGGGCTTTTGCCCCTCCATCGCTGCCGGAGGCCATTCGATCGAGATCGGATAGGGGCGCACGAAGGCCTCGTAACCCTTCAACGTGATCGAATCATGCTCCCGGTCGATCCGGCTCTCGATGAAACGATCCACCGTCTCGATGAAATTGTTGCAGTGGAACTGCGTGTGGAAGCCCAGGATCGAGGAGCCGAGCAGCCCGTCGATGATCTCTTCCTTGTAGGGGCAGATACCGAAGGTCTCCGCATTCGGCCAGGGGATGTGCCAGAAGGTGATGATGGTCGCATCCGGCAGCCGGTCGCGGATCATGCGCGGGGCCAGCGCAAGATGGTAATCCTGGATCAGCACGATCGGATCGGCGCGTTTGGCCTCTGCCACCACGGCTTCGGCGAAGCGCTCGTTGACCGCGCGATACATGCGCCAGTCGGCCTCGCGGAAGACCGGGCGCACGAAGGCGATATGGCACAACGGCCACAGCCCCTCATTGGCGAAGCCGTAGTAATAGCCTTCCTGCTCCTCGTCCGAGAGCCAGATCCGGCGCAGGCCGTAGGAGGGGTTCGAGGGCGGCACCATCACCCGGTCGTGGCTGTCCACCGCCTCGCGGTCGCCGCTGCCCGAACCATGCGCGATCCAGGTGCCGCCGCAGGCGCGGGTGACGGGCTCCAGCGCCGAGACGAGGCCGGAAGCGGGGCGCTGCACCTTCATCTCGCCGTTCTCGTCGAGATTGTGGATATAGGGCTCGCGGTTGGACACCACGATCACCTCGGAGCCGGGCAACTCGTTGGCGAGCGCGATGCGCAGGGTCTCCGGATTCCATTCGGTATGGACCGTGTCGATGGTGCGGCGGGCGAAATCGAGCTCGGAGAGCGCCTGGCGGATCTCGCTGCCGATCTCGGTGGGCGTGTGTTTCATGTCTTCCGTGCGGCCCTCGCGAGCGTCCTCGATGGCGCGACGCACGGACATCGTCCAGCGCCGCATGATCGAGAAGGCGACCAGCGAAGCGAGCGCCGCGCCACCGAAGGCAATACCGATTGCAGCCAGAACGATGAAGAGCCGCGCCTGCTCCCGCCGCTCCTCGACATCGGCGTAATCATGCAGGATCACGAGCCGCACGTCATCGGCAGGCGCGCTGAGCGGGTAGGCGGCGACGAGGGCGCGCTTCTCGCCGTAATCGACACGGGTAAACACCTCGCCGGCGGCAAACGCGGTGTCGTCGCAGCTGAAATCATCCGGCATGCCCGTCGAGGCGAACCGCAGCTCCCCTGCCTCGCACAGGCCCACGGAGAATACGGCCTCATCCTCGGCGAGGCGCTCGAGCAGCACGGCCAGCCGCTCGCTGTCTTCCGGCCCCTGCAAGGAGAGGACCTGATCACGCGCGGTATTGAAGAGCATTTGCGAGCGCAGTTCGATATCGCGCTGCGCCGACTGGTTCACGAAAACAGTCGCGAACGGCCAGATGGCCAGAATCACGACGAGGGTAATCGCAAGGGTGATGATGCCGTATCTGATCAGAACGCGCACAAATCGACTCCCGCACCTTTGCAAGCGCATGATCCGGGGGCCGGCGCTTGCACGTGTTCGTTATCCCGTATCTGTATTGCCTTGGCAAGCAATTCGCCGCAGCGGCGCCGCCGATGGATGGCAAGCCGGGGGGGCTCGGAGGCGGGTGTCACGGAAACCGGTGTTTTTGCGGCGCCTGGATGCACGGATGGCGGGAGAGCCCTTTTCGATCCAGGATGAACCCATGCAATGCGCCTTCAAATCGTGAGCCACCGGTTCGAGACAATTCCTGCCGCCTGCGGCCCGCCTGCAATCCTTGGTCCCACCTGCAATCGACGCAGGATCTACGGCACAGGTTCCGGCTCGATCAACGCCGCGCCAGCACCGCGAGCCGCGTGCGGATATCCTCGCGCACATCGCCTTCGCGCGGAGCGTCGTGGAGCGTGGTGAACCAGTGTTCCGGCGGATCGCGCCCCACACGCGGCGCGCCGCGCCAGAGGAGCGCGCGTAATACCGCCTCGGCTTCTTCGGGAAGGCGCTCCGGGGCGGTGAGCCCGTTGAGCGCGCCCCAGATCCCGGTCCAGCAGCGCGCCACCGACCACGGATTATAGCCTCCGCCACCCGTCACCACCATGCGCGGCGCCATCTCGCGCACGGCGACCACCGCCTCGCGATGGGCATTGTTGGACAGGGCCAGCCGCGAGAGCGGATCTTCCTCGATCGCATCGGAGCCGCATTGCATCACGATCGCCTGCGGCGCGAAGGCCGCGAGGCGCGGCAGGATCATCTCGTGCAGGACGGCGCGCATCTCGCTGTCATTGAAGCCGCGCGGCACCGGCATGTTGAAATGCGCGCCCCCGCCATCCTCGTCGAGCGCGCCGGTAAAGGGCCAGCGGCGTTCCTCGTGGACGGAGATGAGGAGCGCGTCGCGGTCCCCCTCGAAAGCATGGGCAACGCCGTCGCAATGATGCGCGTCGATATCGACATAAGCCACGCGCTGAAAACCGAGCTGGCGCAGGCGCAGGAGGCAGAGCACCGGATCGTTGAAATAGCAAAAGCCGTTGGCGTAATCGGGAAAGGCGTGATGCGTGCCGCCGGCGGGCACGTGCACGACCCCGCCCGCATGGACGAGATCGGCTGCGAGCATCGTTCCGCCCGCCGAGGTCGCAGGCCGGCGATACACTTCCGGAAAGACCGGATTCGCCGTCACACCGAGATTGTGGCGCTTGCGGGTTTCTTCGTCGACACCGCCATCCTCCTCGGCACGCTGGAGCGCGGCGATATAATCGGGCGTATGCCACAGCGTCAGCGCCGCCGGCTTGGCGCGCGGGCTGGTGACGTAGTTCTGCGGCCCGATCCAGCCGAGCGCGCGCCCGAGATCCATCACGCTGGAGACGCGCGGGATGCGCAAGGGGTGATGCGCGCCATAGCTCGAGCCGCGATAGATCTCCGCGCCGATGAAGAGCGGCGCGCGGCGCGCATCGCGGGGATTCTCGGAGCGGGGAGGGGGGAGCGGGGCGTTCACGTGAGGCAGGGCCGGGCTGGAGCGTTGCGATGCTGCTCTGCATGTACCGCGCGCAGGGCGCCGATCAAGCCTCGAATCCCAGCATCGCCCGCAAGGCCGCCGGATCCGCGCCCTCTTCGCGCAATTGCGTGATCGGCGTCGAGACGCGGCTCTTGGCGAGCTTGTCGCCGCTCTCGTCGCGGATCAGATCATGGTGATGATAGAGCGGCGTGGGCAGGCCGAGGAGGCATTGCAGCAGCACATGCAGGTCCGTGGCAGCTTCGAGATCGCGCCCGCGCACCACATGGGTTACGCCCTGGCCCGCGTCGTCATGCACCACGGCGAGGTGATAGCTCGTCGGGATCTCCTTGCGCATGATCACCGCATCGCCCCAGCGCGCCGGATCGGCGGGAACGCGCGCAATATTGCCCTCCCGGTCGAAGCGCGCGTAAGCGAGCCCCTCCGGTGCGATTCGTGCGGCCTCTGCCAGCGCTTTCGCCATGTCGATGCGCAGCGCGAACGGCTCCCCGGCCTCGATTCGCGCCTGCGCCTCGGCGGGATCGAGCTCGGCGCAAAGGCGCGGATAGAGCGGCGCGCCATCCGGATCGCGCGGGGCCGGAGACCCGGTCTCGGCTTCGCGGGCGGCGACGGCCTGCGCGATCTCCTTGCGGGTCGCAAAGCAGGGATAGACCAGCCCGGCCTCGCGCAGGCGGCGCAGCAGCAGGCGGTAATCGTCGAAATGCTGCGATTGCCGCCGGATGGGTTCGTCGAAACGAAGCCCGAGCCAGGCGAGATCGCGGATGATCGCCGCATCGTATTCGGGCCGGCAGCGGGTGATGTCGATATCCTCGATGCGCAGGATCAGCCGCCCGCCAAAACGCTTGGCGAGATCCGCATTGAGGAGGGCGGAATAGGCGTGGCCCAGATGCAAAAGCCCGTTCGGGCTCGGGGCGAAGCGGAAAAGGGGTTGCGTCACGCGCGCGGACCTTCGATCGTTCGGGCGTTTGCAAATAGCATAAGCCAGAGCGGGGGCGGATGATACTCGACAGCGAAGCGGCGATGCAGGCGGGGCTCAATGCGCTGCGGGCGCAGGATGCGGTGATGGCGCGGATCATCGGCGAAGTCGCGGCGCAGGGTGCGGGGCCTCCCCTGCGCAAGCGCGATCCGGGTTTCGCCGGCCTCGCCGCCATCATCGTCTCGCAACAGGTCTCGACCGCGAGCGCCAAGGCGATCTGGGGGCGGGTGAGCGAACGCTTCCCCGCTCTCGACGCGCCGACGCTTCGCGGGGCCGATGACGAGGCTTTGCGCGCCTGCGGCCTTTCCGCGCCGAAGATCCGGACGCTGCGCGCCGTCGCCGAGGCCGTCGCGCGGGGCGATCTGCCGCTTGATGATCTCGCCGGCTACGATGCCGATGCCGCCCATGAGGCCCTCGTCACGGTGAAGGGGATCGGCCCGTGGACCGCCGATATCTACCTGCTCTTCTGCCTCGGCCACCCCGACACCTTCGCCGCCGGCGATCTCGCCCTCCAGGAATCCGCCCGCCTCGCCTACACGCTGGAAACCCGCCCCAAACCCGCCCAACTCCTCACCCTGGCCGACCAATGGCGCCCCTGGCGCGGCGTCGCGGCGAAGGTGCTCTGGGCGTATTACGGGGTGCAGACGCGGCGCGCGGATGCGGGGGATGTGGGGTGATCAAAGCTTAGCCTTGATGTAACCGTCTTCTTTCAGACGATTCAGGGCGGCGCTGACGGAAGCGCGGGAGAACTTTTCACGCTTATGGTCGTTCCAGGATTCCAGCGCCTCGGACATTGCGGGCTGATCCGTAATCCCCTCTGCGATCGTCAAATAGTGCACGCTGGACAAGAGTTCCATGCCAAAAGGTGTTTCATAACCATCGACCAGCAACGATAAATCATGGATCATCGCGCTCGCCTCGACGTTATTTTTCTTCAGAAATTCGCTCGAAGCCGCGAAGGTCGCATGCGTGACGATCACTTTCTCTTCACTTTTGCTATATCCTTGAATAAAGCCCTTCTTCTCCATGGCCTTGAACGCCGCATGGAGTTCCTTGCTGTAAGGGCCAAATTGTCCCTTTTCGAATTGCAGGCCGAAAGGAACGCCGAGAACCTGCATGAAATAGACGAGCTTCTGGGCCGTCAGCCGCGTCAACTGGCCGCCGAAAAATTTCTCAAGCTCTGAGAAAGCGACCATCATGGTCGCCCGCCCGACGGTCAGATCGGTTGGTATGCCTTCCTGCTCGGGTGCAGGGGCTTTCTCGGATCCCGGCGCGAACACGACGAAATGCACGTCTTGCAGCGGCGCGAGTTTATCTTCGATCAAGGGGCGGACGTCGTTCCAGTCAAGCCCGCCATTTCCGCAGCCGAGCGGTGGCAATGCGACGGACATGATCCCCAGATTTCTGATATTTCTGATGAAATCATCAAGCCCCTGCTCAATGAAATCCAGCTTTGACTGCGCACGCCAATGCTGCTTGGTCGGGAAGTTGATGAGATAGCGATGTTGGCCATCCGCCATGAGACCGCCATTGTCGAAAATGAACATCTTCCCTGGGCGAAGATCGCCCGCGTCGCACAGGTGCTTGTATGCGCGATAGTTTTCCGGCCAGCGCCGTTTGAACTCAAGGGCCACGCCTTTTCCCATCACGCCAACGCAGTTGACCGTGTTTACGATGGCCTCGGTCGGCTCATCAAACATATCGCCTGTTTTGTATTCGATCGTCATGGTTCAGTAGGTCATGGTTCAGACATAGCACGCGGGCTTGATCAGTAGCCGGATCGGCAGACCGGCTGCGTCAAGCCACGACCGTACCTCCCCTTCATGTTCGGCGCTCTTGAGCACGATGCACGAAACCTCCTCCATCTTCAAACAGTCCCGGACGAGAAATTCCGCCATGCGCTTCTTGCTGCGCTGTTGGTGCGCCGGGGGATCGTCACGGTCGAACTGATATCTGCATACCCCCGCATAACCGATCTCGGGGATCATCGCCATGTAGGGGCTGTCGTCGAAAAGAGCCCAATCGATATGCTCTTCGAGCTTTGCCGGGTCGTCCTCGTAGGCCGGCTGTATCCCCGAATTGCAGGCGATATCCGTGAACCAGCATTGTCTGCCCGAGTTGAACAGCCTCTGCGGTTCGACGACGAGAAACGCGACATCGTTCATCGACGCCTTTCCCAGAGATTGCCCGTCCGGCGCCCTGAGCTCGACATTCCCCGCGTCGATCGTGAACGCCATTTTCGTGATCGGGGAAAAATAGAAGGGGACGAAATGGTTTACGGTCGATCCGCATGGCGTTTGAAAAGCGGAAGTTCCTCTCCGCGCAACGATTTCATCGAATGATATCCGATATCCGCCTTGGAAATGAGGGTTATGCTTTGCATATATCGCGCTATCAGCAAGATATCGCTCCAAATTTCGGTAATATGTCATTCGAAAGAGAAAGCGTTTTTTCAAGTTACGGCATTCCATAGCATTCGACCAAGTGCGCGGAGGTTCATCCGTCGCCGCTGCCCGAAAATCCCACCACAACCCATGTTGCAGATTCGTTCCAAAAACGCTATATAAAATTGCGAACCGGATGGAGGGCGCAACCTCCACCCGGCTCTGACCACCAGAAAAGTAAGGGTTTTCCAATGGCTACAATCAGCGATACCAAAACCGCCTTCGCGGTGGAAGGGGCCTTTATGGGGCCGGGGGGTTTTTGCGGGGGCTGTCTGTGCATGCGCCCGGATGACCCGGTCACGGCTCCGGCAGACGGCGCCGCATCCGTGCGCTTCTTCTCCGTCTCCCCCGTTTCCGGCGCTTGCGCAGATGCCGGCGGCGCCATGCGCATTGTTGCGCAGGAAGGGGGGCGTCATGGCTGATCTGTCTCCTGATGACATCGCCTGGCTGCGCCGCATCTTCGCCGGTCGCGCGCCGCAGGAGATCGCGCGGCTCAAATCCCTTCTGGAGGCGCATTGCGCGCCGCTCGGCGCCGCGCCCGGTGAAAAGCCAGCGGCATCCCCTGTGGGCGCGCCCTTGCCCGCCAGCGCCGAGCTCACGCTGCTCGGCGTCACCGATGATCTGGGCGAGCTGCGCGCCCTCCTCCTCGCCCTCGACATGGCCTTCGCCGACCTCGAGGACGGCGACGACCGCGACGCCCTGCGCACGGCCACCGACATCATCGTCACCCGCCTCCACACCATCCGCGAAACCCTGGACCAACTCCACCAAGCCCCGCCAAACCACCCCCCAGCACCAGCACCGGAGCCCGCCCACGCCTGATCACCCGCGCGTGTTGTAAGGGGTGATGCAGCGCGCTCTCCCCTCTCCTTCGCGGAGAGGGGTCGGGGGTGAGGGGCGGCGCCGGGGCAATCTCCGCCGCCGATGACAGCTGCGCGCTTCATCAGGCGCGTGCTCTATCCTGATACCCCCTCACCCCCAGCCCCTCTCCTCCGGGGAGAGGGGAGCCCGGGCGCGCCCTTCATGCAGGCGAATCGCACTGACGCGGAACCCGGTTGCATGCCTGCCCACATGCAGGCAAGGCGGCATGGCATCATCTGTAGCCGGCGCGCAGTTGACTTCGCCCACGCAAGCGCCTACCCGCGCCTGATCGGCAAATGACTGGCGAGGATGTCATGGCGAATGCGGCTGCGAGCACCGGGGTTACCCGCTTCATCACCGGGCTGGGGGAGATCGCGGATTCCTATGACGCGATCTTCTGCGATGTCTGGGGCGTGCTGCATAACGGCATGCGTGCCCATCCCGCTGCCGCGCAGGCGCTGACGCTGTTTCGCGCCGCCGACAAGCCGGTGATCCTGATCTCGAACGCGCCGCGCCCCGGCCATTCCGTCATCGCCCAGCTCGACCGGCTCGGCGTGCCGCGCAGCGCCTATGACGACATCCTCACCTCCGGGGATCTCACCCGCGCCATCGTTCAGGAGCGTGCCGGCGAGCGGGTCTTTCACCTCGGCCCGGAACGCGACAAGCCGATCTTCGAGGGGCTGCCGGCGGTTTTCGCCGGCGCGGTGGAGGATGCCGATTACGTCGTGTGTTCAGGGCTTTATGACGATGATGCCGACAAGGTCGCCGATTACGCGCCCATGCTCGAGGCCATGCGCGCGCGCGGCCTGCTCATGGTCTGCGCCAATCCGGATATCGTGGTGGAGCGCGGTGAC
>Ga0076929_100960_pt1 | contig 12417 bp, 10 predicted proteins | sample HotLakConUCCSL28_FD_87104 | JGI IMG/M metagenome (GOLD analysis project Ga0076929, IMG submission 87104) | Hypersaline microbial mat communities from Hot Lake, Washington, USA - Hot Lake Consortium UCC-SL28 (version 3) (version 3) | ecosystem: Environmental > Aquatic > Thermal springs > Hot...
CTGCCCGCGCGTTCTCGAGCCGCCCGATCTGGCCGCCGCTATCGTCGATCACGGCGAGCCGGGCCTCCAGCTCCCGGGCGAAAGTGCCGAGATCGTCTGCCGCCACGGAATGCTTTCGGGCCAGCGCCCGGATGGCAAAGAGCCGCTCCTCGGCGGCTTCGAGGGCGGAGGGCTCGAAATCCATCGCCTCAAGCGCCGACTCGATGCCCGACTGCGCCTCGCCAAGCTCGATCATCGCGCGCCCCAGCGCATCGAGCGCGCCGTCGAGGTCTCCACCGGCGGCATCCGCTACCGTTTCGAGCCACCGCAACGCGTCGCCCATGCGCCCTTCCGCGCCCTCGGGGCCAAGGGCGGACAAGGCGCGGCCGACGTCCTCCCGGATGCGTTCGGCGCCCTGCATCCGGCGACGCTCGGCGTCGAGGCGTGCGTCCTCGCCGGGTTCCGGCGCCAGCTCGGCCAGCTCCACCACGGCGTGACGCAGGAAATCCTCCTCGCGGCGCGCCTCGGCAAGCCGCTTCCGCGCCTCCTCCAACGCGCCGGTGGCGTGCGAGAGCGCCCCCCAGGCCGCCCGGACCGCGCGGCGCTCCTCCCCCGCGTCCGCGAAGGCATCGAGCAAGGCGCGGTGGCCCGCGGCATTGAGTAATCCGCGATCGTCGTGCTGGCCGTGCAGCTCCACCAGCCGATCGGACAGTGCGCGCAGCACGTCTCCCGTGACCCGCCTGTCGTTGACCCACGCGGTCTTGCGGCCGTCCGCCCTGTTGACGCGGCGCAGGATCAACTCGCCCGACGCTGTGATCCCGGCATGCTCGAGCACCTCAAGCGCCGGGTGCGCAGCATCGAGCTCGAAAACCGCCGTCACCTCGCCTTCCTCCGCCCCCGCGCGCACGAGATCGGCACGGCCGCGCCAGCCGAGGACGAAACCGAGCGCATCGAGGAGGATTGATTTGCCCGCACCGGTTTCGCCGGTAAGCACGTTGAGGCCGGGCGCGAGTTCAAGCTCGAGCCTGTCGATGATCAGCATGTCGCGGATTTCAAGGGTGCGCAGCATCTCGCCCGTTCGCCTCGGCCGTCCCGGACCGCCCCCGCGGACGGCACGGGCTTGGCAACTTCAGAGCCATTCGCCCCGGATCACCTGCCGGTAGACCTGCGCCAGCCAACCGTCGCTTGCGGCCTCGAGCTCCAGCCCCCTGCCGTTCAGCAGCGCGAAGCTGTCCTCGTACCAATCCGTGCCGCGGTAGTTGTGGCCGAGGATCGCGCCCGCCGTCTGTGCCTCGGCATCGAGCCCGAGGGAGAGGTAGGCCTCGACGAGACGGTGAAGTGCCTCCGGCGTGTGGCTCGTGGTCTGGAAATCCTCCACCACCACACGGAACCGGCTAATGGCTGCCGCGTGGTGGCCGCGGCGCAGGTAGTAGCGCCCAACCTCCATCTCCTTGCCCGCGAGATGATCGAAGGCGAGGTCGAACTTGGCGATCGAGGAGCGGGCGTACTCGCTTTCGGGATAGCGTTCGATGACGGTGCGGAGGGCCTGAAGCGCCTCGAAGGTCAGCCTCTGGTCGCGGCCCACCTCGTCGATCTGATCGTAATAGCTCAGCGCGATCAAGTATTGCGCGTAGGCGGCATCCTCGTCGGCGGGATAGAAATCGATGTATCGCCGGGCGGCGCCACGGCTGGCCGGGTAATCACGATCGCGGTGGAACGCATATGCCTGCATGATGAGCGCACGCTTGGCGATGGAGGCGTAGGGGTAAAGCCGTTCGACCTCGCCGAAGTACCGCGCCGCCTCCTCGGCGCGGCCGCGCTCGAGCTCGACCTCTGCGCGCTCGAAGATCTCCTCGGCCGAGTAGTTCTCGAGCGGCAGTGAAGCGCGGTTGTTCAGCGCACCGCAGCCGGCGAGGGTTGCGGCAAGTGCAACCGCCAGCCCTGCCCGTCTCACCCCTCGAAATGTCACCGACACGCGCCCCGCCTCCTGTTCGGGCCAGAGGTAGCACAGAAAAATCCGGTGCAAAACGCCTGATGCGGCACGTGCGCGTAACCTGCGCCCGAGCGTCTTGCGGCCTGCTCAGGCCGCGAGGCCGGCAATGTCCGAACGGCCGAGGCCAGCACCCGGAAGCCGGTTGGCGAGCGCGGCGTCGCAGGTCACGAAACGGGTTGCCTCGGGATCGGCGAAGAGCGCGCGCAACAGCTGATTCGTCAGTGCGTGCCCCGCACGGTGGCCGGTGTAGCACGCAAGGAGCGGCGCGCCCGCGAGCGCCAGATCTCCCAGCGCATCCAGCATCTTGTGGCGGACGGGCTCGTCCGGGTGACGCAGGCCGCCCGGGGTCAGCACGCGCCCGCCATCCACCACCACGGCATTGGCCAGGGTGCCGCCGAGGGCCCGGCCGCTCGCGCGCATCGCTTCCACGTCGCGCAGGCGACAGAACGTGCGGCTGTCGCAAAGCTCGCGCAGGAACGCGCCGTTGGCCATGTCGAGCGAAAGGTTCTGGCGCCCGATCACCGCCTCGTCGAACTCGATCGTGAAATCGATGCGAAGGCCGCGCGCAGGCTCGAGCCGTGCCATGGCCGCGCCCTCGCGCACTTCCACTTGCTTGAGCACCTGAAGCGCGCGGACCGGCTCCAGCAGCCGCCGGACGCCGCGGGCCAGGATCTCGCGCACGAAGGGCGCGGAGCTGCCGTCGAGAATCGGTATTTCCGGGCCGTCCAGCTCCACCAGGGCATTGTGCACACCGCATCCCGCGAGGGCTGCCATCAGGTGCTCCACCGTCGAGACGGACGTGCCCGCCGCGTTGACAAGGCGGGTGCAGAGCGCCGTCCGTTCAGCCGCGTCCCACTTGGCCGGAACGAGGGGGTCGCGTTCAGTCACGTCGAGCCGGCGGAACCAGATACCATACTCGGCAGACGCGGGATGCACCGTGACACGGGCAGGCTGGCCCGTGTGCAGCCCCATCCCGCGGAAGGTGATCGGCCCCTTGAGTGTCGTCTGCACCGTGTCTTTCCCCGTAGATCCCGCCGCGATCCGCCCGCCGCCGGCCGTCCGACCCTTCGGCGGAGGCCTGGTGGCGGACGCCTCGCACTGATCGGCGAAAACGCTCCGCGACCCGACCGGGGTAAGACGCGGGGGCGCAAGGATCAATTCAAAGGCTGGTAACCGACTGAAACAAGAGTGGTAGCGTGCCGGCAGAATCCCGCCGCAACCGGGCGCCGACAGACAGCAACACTCTGTTTACCAAAGGGAAAGGCCGCCCCGGCGGGCGGCCTCCGACCTGGCAGGATTTGAAGCGATCAGTTGGCCTGGCGCCGCAGGAACGCCGGAATCTCGATCCTGTCCTGATCCGTGTCGTCCGCGGGCTCGTCCTCGAAGGCCTGCGGCTCGGCCTGCTGCTTGCGCATCATGCCCTCACGGCGCGACTGTGCCTCCGCGGCATTGCCCGTCATGCGGTTGATGAGCGAATTGATCCCGAACCGGCCCTTGTCGTCCTGCGCCCCGCGTTCGATGGGCGAGGGCTGCGCACGGGGCCCCCGCTGTTCGGGCGGCACCTTCTGAACAGCCGCCTGCAAACGGCTGAGGGCTTCTGGCCGGGGGGTTCCTGCGGCCGGCCGCGTGGGCGCCACGAAACTTTCCGGGGCCGCCGTGACCTCCGGCTCGGCCGGACGCGGGCGGTAGGCCGGGGGCGGCAGCCCGTCGTCGTCGTAGGCCTCGTCTTCGGCAACCTCGTCCTCGAAAATGTCCTCCGCCTGCTCGGCTGCGGCGGCCGCTTCCGCTTCCAGCGCATCGAAGGCCATCTGCGCCGGCGCCGCCCCCCGGGCAGTGGATGCCGCAGCGGGCCGCGCCGCGGGCGCTTCTTCCTCTTCGGGCTCGGCGGCGCGGGCGGAGCGGGCCACCTCGGCGCTCACGTGATCGGTGAGCGGCGCGGCGAGCGAGCGGCGCGGCACCGGCACGTCGTGCACCGCCTCCGCGGCGTCGATCCCGGTGGCCACAACGCTGACCCGCATCTTGCCTTCCATCTCGGTGTCGAGCGTCGAGCCGACGATGATGTTGGCGTCCGGGTCCACTTCTTCGCGGATGCGGTTCGCGGCTTCATCGAGTTCGAAGAGCGTAAGGTCGTATCCGCCGGTGATGTTGATGAGCACGCCCTTGGCGCCCTTGAGGCTGATCTCGTCGAGGAGCGGGTTGGCGATCGCCTTCTCGGCGGCCTGGATCGCACGATCCTCGCCCTCGGCCTCGCCGGTGCCCATCATGGCCTTGCCCATCTCGTCCATCACCGCGCGGACGTCGGCGAAATCGAGGTTGATGAGACCGGGCCGCACCATCAGGTCGGTGACGCCCTTCACGCCCTGGTAGAGCACGTCGTCAGCCATGGAAAACGCCTCGGTGAAGGTCGTCTTCTCGTTCGCCAGCCGGAACAGGTTCTGGTTCGGGATGATGATGAGCGTGTCGACCACCTTCTGAAGGCTGTCGACACCCTCCTCGGCCTGCCGCATGCGCTTGCCGCCCTCGAACTGGAACGGCTTGGTCACCACGCCCACCGTCAGCACCCCGAGTTCGCGGGCCGCCTGGGCGATGATGGGGGCCGCGCCGGTACCGGTGCCGCCGCCCATGCCGGCGGTGATGAAGCACATGTGCGCGCCGGCCAGATGATCGACGATCTGCTCGATGCTCTCCTCGGCCGCGGCGGCGCCCACCGAGGCGCGGGCGCCGGCGCCGAGCCCCTCGGTGACCTTGGCGCCGAGCTGGATCTTGGCCGTTGCCTTGGCCTGCTGGAGCGCCTGGGCATCGGTGTTGGCCACCACGAACTCGACGCCGTCGAGCTGCTTCTCGATCATGTTGTTGACTGCGTTTCCGCCCGCGCCCCCGACACCGAAGACGGTGATCTTCGGCTTGAGTTCTTCCTGCTCGGGCATTCCGAGGGAGGTCAGTCGTCCCATGAGTTTTCCGCCTGCTGTCTGGCCCCCATTCGGGAGCGTTGTTCTGCCTTGATCGCCTCCAGACTAGCGATCTGGCACTGAATCGTCACGAAAAAAACGCGGTTTTGCCGCGAAATGTCGTATTGCATGACATGCCGTTTCGCTGCATCTCGAAGTCGCAACAATATCTAGAGTTTACCAGTTATCCTTAAACCATCGCATCGCTTTTCGCAGCGAGCGTGCCGGGTAGCGGTCCAGCGGAATCTCGAAATCCCACCATTCGTCCTGGGGGTTGGCGGCGAAGAGCGCGAGCCCGACGGCGGCCGAAAAGGCCGGCCCGGTGGCCGCCTGGGGCAGGCCCTGCACCCGCAACGGCCGGCCGAGTCGCACCTGCTGGCCGAGGATCCGGCTGGCAAGACCGTCGAGTCCGGGGATCTGGCTGCCGCCGCCGGTCAGCACGATCTGCTGGGCGGGAAGCTGGTCGAAGCCGGCGGCGTCGAGTCTCGCGCGCACCTCCTCGAGGATTTCCTCTACCCGGGGGCGCATGATTCCGATCAGCTCGGCCCGGCTCACCCGGCGGCGGTCGTGCTCCCAGTCGCCGGTATCGCCACCGATCTCGATCATCTCGCGATCATCCATCCCGGTGGCAACGACGCCTCCGTAGAAGGTCTTGATCCGTTCGGCCGTGGCGACGGGAACCTGCAGGCCCATGGAAATGTCGGAGGTCACGTGGTCGCCGCCGATGCGCACGGCGTCGGCGAAGATCATGTGCCGTTTCATGAAGACGGAGATCCCCGTCGCCCCGCCGCCCATGTCGATGCAGGCCGAGCCGAGTTCCTGTTCGTCTTCCACCAGCGCCGAAATGCCGGACACGTAGGCAGAGGACGCCACGCCGGCGAGCTCGAGATCACAGCGCTTGATGCAGTAGAGCAGGTTCTCGATCACGGCGCCGTCCACGCTCAACAGATGCATGTCGGTCGTCAGCCGCTCGCCGCGATGCCCGCGCGGATCGGTGAGACCGGACCGGCTGTCGAGTGCGAAATTGACGGGCTGGGCGTGCAGCACCTCGCGGCCCACGCCGAGGTCGGGCACGTGGCAGGAGGCGAGGCAGCGCGCCACCTCCGCTTCGGTCACCACGCCGCCGGCGAGCTCGAGCGCGCCGTCGAGCCCGTAGGAGCGCGGCCGGGCGCCCGAGAAACAGGTGATCACGTGGTCCACGCGGACGTTGGCCATCTTTTGCGCCGCCTGCACGACCGTCCGTATCGCCCGTTCCGTCTCCCGCATGGCATCGATCTCGCCGAAGCGCACCCCGCGCGAGCGCGTCGTGCGCGCACCGATCACGCGAAAGCTCGCCTGCCCGGCCATCGGGCCCACGCCGTCCTCGTCCTTGAAGCGGGGCGGGCCGTCGAAACGCAGGATCAGGCAGGCCATTTTCGACGTGCCGATGTCGAGGATCGCGATCACGCCGCGCTGCATCGCGACCTTTCGCATGTTCCGCATGGCGCGTTGAGCGGAATAGAGATCTGTCATCGGCGTTACTCTCCCAGCCTGAAGCTTCTTATTGCGCGCAGTTCCTCGACGGCCGGCGGATTGAGACGCACCACCGGCCGCGAGGCGTCCCGCAGGTCCACCACGGCGACGTCGCGTTCCAGCAGGTCGCGGGCCTGCGCCAGCGCCACGACCCGTTCCATCGCCGAGACCGCGTCCTCCATCGGCAGGAGGATCCGCTGGTCGCGGTCGAGCACCACGTCCCATCGCCGCTCGCCCACGCGCACGAGGCCGCGCAGGCGGCCCTTCAGCGGCCGTGCCGCGGCGACCAGCGCAAGCGCCTCTTCCACCGCGCGTTCGGCACCCTGCCCGGCGAGGAGCGGCAGCTCCGGGCGGTCGCCACGCGCGAAGATCGCACCGGTCACCGCGCCTTCGTCGTCCACGAGGAAAAGCTGCTGGCCACGCCGCCAGACGGCCACCGGCACACGCTCGGATACCTGAACCTGGAGCACGCCGCCGGGCCGGATGTGCAGGCTTGCACTGCGCACCGGCGGCAGCGAGGCCACCGTCTGGCGCATGGTCTCGAGATCGAGATCGAAGGAAGAAACGGGAAAGCTGAGTGGCAGCACGGAGCGCACGGCATCGGCCAGCGCCGGGCTCGCGCCATCGACACGCATCATCTGAACGGTGAACTCGGGGCGCATCTCGATGGATTCGCGCGCGTCGGCGAGCGCCTGCTGCACGCGCAGCCGGTTTTCCTCCTGCGAGAAATAGGCGCCCAGCGCGAAGATCACGAGGAACGACGGCAGGCCCACCCGCATGAGCGCGCGGAAGAGCGGGGTCAGCCACAAGCGTTGCAGACGGTAGCCCCAACGCGACGGCGCCGGGTCGTGGCGGGGCTCGCTCACCGGTTGCACGAGGCGTCCTCCACGATCCAGCGGCAGAGCGCCCCGAAGCCGATGCCCGCGGCGACGGCCTGCTCGGGCGTCAGCGAGGTGGGCGTCATCCCGGGCTGGGTGTTGGTTTCCAGCAGGATCAGGCCGGCCGTGCCGCGCGCTTCGTCCCAGCGGAAATCGGTGCGGCTCACGCCGCGGCAGCCGAGCGCCGCGTGAGCTCTCAGCGCGTAGGCCTCGCAGAGCGCGGCGATCTCTTCGGGGACCTCGGCCGGGATCACGTGGCGCGAACCACCGGGCAGGTACTTGGCATCGTAGTCGTACCAGCCCTCGGTGAGGATGTCGGTCACGCCGAGCGCCCTGTCGCCCATGACCGATGTGGTCAGCTCGCGGCCGGGCACGTAGGCCTCGACCATCAACAGCTCGGGCAGCGCGGTATCGAGCCGGGGGGGGGCCTCTGCATCAACACCCACGATGTAGACGCCGACCGATGATCCTTCGCAGACGGGCTTGACGACGTAGGGCGGGGGCAGGACGTGGGCCGACTCGATCTCGGCGCGCTGCGCCACGCGGCTTTCGGCCACCGGCAGGCCCGCGGCGCGATAGGCCTGCTTGGTGCGCTCCTTGTCCATGGCGAGCGCCGAGGCGAGCACGCCCGAGTGGGTGTAGGGAAGCCGGAGCCATTCGAGGAGGCCCTGCACGCAGCCGTCCTCGCCCCAGCGGCCGTGCAGCGCGTTGAACACCACGTCGGGAGCGGTGTCGGCAAGTCGTGCGGGAAGGTCTGCCGCGGCGTCGATCTCGACTACCGTGAACCCTTCGCCGCGCAGCGCCGCGGCGCATTCGCGACCCGTCGAGAGCGACACCTCACGCTCTGCGGAGGGGCCACCCTTCAACACGGCCACGCGCTGGGTTGCCCTGCTCGACATCCCCGGTTTCTGCCTCTGATGCGGGCGTCTGTCGGCCCGCTTTACCGCTCGGTTCGGCCCGGTTTTCCGGGCTTATCCGGGCAGGCTTTCGCCCACCCGCATGATTTCCCACTCTAGCGCGATGCCGCTGTTTTCGTAAACAGTCTTTCGGACATGTTCCCCCAGCGCCTCGAGATCGCGCGCGCTGGCACCGCCCGCGTTGATGAGGAAGTTCGGGTGTTTCTCGCTCATCTGCGCGCCCCCGAGGCGAGCACCGCGCAGGCCGGCGTCGTCGATCACCTTCCAGGCCTTGAGATCGTGAGTGTCGTCGGCGCGGCCGGTGGAGCTGAAGCCTGCCGGGTTGCGGAAGGTGGAGCCGGCGCTGCGCTCCTTCGTGGGCTGCGAGGCGTCGCGCCGGGCCAGTTGCTCGGCCATCGCGGCTTCCAGCGCGTCAGGATCGCCGGGCGGCGCCGCGAGGACCGCCTCGGTCAGCACCCAGCCCTCGGGCAGAGCGCTCGACCGGTAACCGAAGGCAAGTTCCTCGGGTCCGAGACGGCGGATCTCGCCCTCGCGGGTCACCGCGGTCGCCGCGACGAGGCGGTCGGCGATATACGTGCCGTAGCAGCCGGCGTTCATGCGCACCGCACCGCCGATACTGCCGGGAATCGTGCGCAGGAAAACGAGGTCCAGCCCTTCCCGTGCCGCCTGCCGGGCAACCTGCGCATCGAGCGCCGCCGCGCCGGCCGTCACGCGCGCGCCCTCGACGGCGATGGCCGAAAAGCCCCGCCCGAGGCGGATCACCACGCCGCGGATTCCCCCGTCGCGCACGATGAGGTTGGAGCCGACCCCCATCGGAAAGACCGGCACATCGGGGGAGAGCGCGGCGAGGAACTGCGCGAGATCCTCGGTATCGGCAGGCTGGAACAACCACTCCGCCGGCCCCCCCACGCGGAGCCAGGTGAGATCGGCCAGGGCCCGCTGGGGCGTGAGTCGGCCGCGTACCTCGGGAAGCGTCACGAAGCGCCTCCGCGCCAGAGGCCGAGGCGGCGTGCCACCCAGCGCAGGAGGAACCACACCGGCCAGCGCAGCACCGAAACGCCTGCCGCGAGCGCGATGAGCCCCGGCACCAGCCCGTCCTGCCAGAAGACATAGGCGAGGATCGGAAGCCCCACCGCGATCAGGCCGTAGGCATAGCGCCAGTGGTTGTCGCGCGAGGGCATCATCGCCAGCACCGCCGCGGCGACAACCCACAGGCAGGCGAGCACCAGCGCGGCGCTCATCGCCCCGTCTTCCGGCCCCGCCCGAGGGAAGCGGCGCCGCGGCAGCGGCCGGCCGGCGTCAACGCCAGTCCTTGAGCCGTTCGGGCAGCGCGTTGGCCCAGGCGCTGATGGTGCCCGCGCCGAGGCAGACGACGATATCGCCGGGCCGGGCCTGCTCGCGCACGAGCCGCTCGAGATCCTCCTCGGAGCGGACGGCCCGGGCGTGCCGATGCCCGTGGCGGATGAGCCCCGCCACGAGATCGTCCCGCGACGCCCCGGGGATCGGCGCCTCGCCCGCCGAGTAGACCTCGGAGATGCCCACCACGTCGGCCTCGTTGAAGCAGCCGCAGAACTCCTCGAAGAGCGTGGCGAGCCGCGAGTAGCGGTGCGGCTGGTGCACCGCGATCACCCGCGCCCCGGGCGTCTGCCCCACCGCCTGCCGCGCGGCGCGCAGCACGGCGGCGATCTCCACCGGGTGGTGTCCGTAGTCGTCGATCACCGCAACGCCGCCGACCTCGCCCACCTTCGTGAAGCGCCGGTTCACGCCGGCAAACCCGGCCAGAGCCTCGCGGATCTCGGCCGCCTTCATGCCGAGGTGCCGCGCCACCGCCACCGCGGCAAGCGCGTTCGAGACGTTGTGATCGCCGGGCATGGGCAGGTGACAACCCTCGATCAGCATTCCCTCCGCCTGCAGGGCCACGTCGAAATAGGCGCCGCCGCCCTCGTAGCGCAGGGCCACGGCGCGCACATCCGCCTGGGCGTTGAAGCCGAAGGTCATCACGCGGCGGTCGGTGATCCGGCCGACAAGGGCCTGCACCTCGGGGTGGTCCGTGCAGCAGACCGCGAGCCCGTAGAACGGGATGTTCGACACGAACTCGTGAAAGCCGTTCCGCAACCGCTCCAGCGTGCCCCAGTGCTCCATGTGCTCGGGGTCGATGTTGGTGACGATGGCGATGGTTGCCGGCAGGCGGGTGAAGGTGCCGTCGCTCTCGTCGGCCTCCACCACCATCCACTCGCCCTCGCCCTTCCGGGCGTTGGAGCCATAGGCATGGATCACGCCGCCGTTGATGACGGTGGGATCGAAGCCCCCGGCGTCGAGCAGCGTGGCGACCATGGTCGTCGTCGTCGTCTTGCCGTGGGTGCCGGCAACGGCAACGTTGGATTTCAGGCGCATCAGCTCGGCGAGCATCTCCGCGCGCCGCACCACCGGCAGCCCGAGCCGGCGGGCCTCGTCGAGCTCGGGGTTGCCGGGCTTGATCGCGCTGGAGATCACGACGACCTGCGCGCCCTCGAGATTCCCGGCGGACTGGCCGTCGAACACCCGCGCGCCCTGCGCCTTGAGCCGCTCGGTGATCTTCGAGGGTTTGAGATCCGAGCCCTGCACCGTGTAGCCAAGGTTCAGCAGCACCTCCGCGATCCCCGACATGCCGATGCCGCCGATCCCCGTGAAATGGATCGGGCCGACGTCGACGGGGAGCTTCGTGGCTGCGTTCATCTGGAGGCTTCCGTCCATTCTATCGTCCCCGTTCTGCCAGCTCTTCAACAAGGTCCGCCAGGCGCTCGGCCGCATCGGGGCGCGCTGCCGCCCGCGCGGCCGCGGCCATGGCCGCGGCACCCTCCGCATCGGTCAGAACACGCTCGATGTGCTCCGAAAGCGTGCCGGGTGCAAGTTTGCTCTCCGGGATGAGGATCGCCGCCTGCGCCGAGGAGAGCGCGCGGGCGTTCGCCGTCTGGTGATCCCCCGCCGCCGCCGCGTAGGGGATCAGGATCGAAGGCCGGCCGATGACCGAGATGTCGGCCACCGACGAGGCCCCCGACCGGCTGATCACCAGCTGTGCCTGGGCGAGGCGCTTGGGCACGTCCCGGAAGAAGTTCTGCACGTCGCAGGCGATACCCGAGCGGGAATAGGTGCGCTCCACCTCTTCGGCGTCTTCGGGCCGCGCCTGATGCGAAACAAGCAGGCGCTGGCGCATGGCGGCGGGCAACTCGGCCAGCGCCTTCGGCACCGCCTTGGAGAGCACCCGGGCGCCCTGGCTGCCCCCGATGACGAGAACGTGGATCGGCCCTTCGCCGGGGGGAACGTAGGGCGCTCCGTCCTCCGCACGCACGGCGGCCCGCACGGGATTGCCGGTGTGCACGCCCTTCACCCCCGATGGCAGCTCGGTGGGCCAGGTGCCGCAGGCCACCCGGTGCACCCGGCGGGCGAACGCCTCGTTGACCCGCCCCAGCACGCCGTTCTGTTCGTGGATCATCCGGGGCACCCGAAGCAGCCACGCCGCGGCCAGCGCCGGGATCGCGGGATAGCCGCCGAAACCCACCACCACGCGCGGGCGCTCGCGCACAGCGCGCAGGGTTGCCGTCGTCACGCCGGCCGCGATGCGGAGCGGCACCGCGAGGCGGGCCACCGGCCCGCCGCGAGCGGGCGTCCCGGACGCCACGCGCTCCACCTCCACCACATGCGGAAACCCGCCGGCGTAACGCGCGCCACGCTCATCCGTGGAAAGCCGCACCCGCCAGCCCCGGCGCAGCATCGCCTCCGCGAGCGCCTGGGCCGGAAACATGTGCCCGCCCGTGCCGCCGGCGGCGATCAGCAGAAGCGGCGCGCCCGCCACCTCACCGGCCCCGCCGGAGCAGGATGTCGCCCAGTTCGCCCTGGGGCCGGTGGCGCGTCAGCGCCAGCAGCATGCCGACGGCGATGCCCCCCGCGATCAGCGAGGAGCCGCCGTAGCTCACGAAGGGCAGCGTCATGCCCTTGGCCGGAAGGAGCCGCACCGCGACACCCATGTTGATCATGGCCTGCACGCCGAAAAGGCAGGCAAGGCCTGTGCCGGCCAGCCTGATGAAGGGGTCGCGCTCGCGCATGAGTCGCACCAGCGAGCGCACCACCACGGTTGCGTACAGCGCGATGATCACGAGCACGAGTACCAGCCCGTATTCCTCCGCCGCCACGGCGATGATGAAGTCGGTGTG
>Ga0076929_100968_pt1 | contig 12340 bp, 7 predicted proteins | sample HotLakConUCCSL28_FD_87104 | JGI IMG/M metagenome (GOLD analysis project Ga0076929, IMG submission 87104) | Hypersaline microbial mat communities from Hot Lake, Washington, USA - Hot Lake Consortium UCC-SL28 (version 3) (version 3) | ecosystem: Environmental > Aquatic > Thermal springs > Hot...
TTTCGGTGGCTGTAACCTAGCATTCACAGCGCTTTCAGACTATGGCCTAATTTTGCAATAGTCGGTGCCATACCCCAATTGATGTTGATCGGATTCTGTACAATTGCGAATTTGAGGTCAATGTCCATATGCAGCAACGACAGCACAATTCACGGTATTAATTTTCAACAGCATTCCCATGAAAATTCTAGAATTTTCATGGGAATGCTGCTTTGGGTAACCAAATTTATTTAACCGAAAAGCAGGTATGGACAGTCGTATGAAGCCTACAACACAGAGCTGATGGATAAGTCTAGCTTGCGATCGCCGACAGCCACGACACAGCTCTGTTCTGTTAATGTTGTAGCTATCAGTGGGCTGAGCACGACCATGAGGTAAAGTCAGTGCGAATATGATAACGACAGACCCACACTGAAGCTTGTTGCTCATCCGTCTACTTATCAGATGGACATCCTGATGAGTAGACGGATGAGTCGTCTTTCTGCTAGGAAAGATGTTAAAAAGCTAGATCAGTCATACCTATCAAATCAGCTGAGAAGTATTTATCCTAAATAAAAACGAGTGAAAATTCTAGAATTTTCACTCGTTTTTATTTAGTTGTGAAAATCCTGAGAATTTTCACACTCTATCAGCTATTATTCTTTTGCACGCTTTGTACAACACGCCACACCAAAGATGCCACAGCAAGTAATTTCCATTATGGCTAACAGCGGAGGTGTCGGGAAAACGACCCTAACTGTAAACCTTGCCTACCAGCTCGCTAAGAAAGGAAAATCAGTCGCGATGTTTGGCTGCGATCCTAACGGCTCTTTAACTCTGTTCTGTGGGCTAGACGATCCACCACCTGAAAAAACCCTTGACTACGTATTACGCTCAGAGTTCAAAGGCGACTATCCACTAAAACCTGTTTGGAGAGAGCATATAAAAGGGGTTGATGCTTGCTTAGGTGGCTTACCCCTTACGAACACAACACAGCGGTTGGTTCTCGACAAGCGGGGAGCCTATCTACTGGCTGATGTTCTAGAGGATCATCCTTTGCCACACGATGTAGTTTTAATTGACTGCCCTGGTACTATCGAGCAGCTTCACATTGCAGCACTATCAGCTAGTACAGGTGTTTTGATTACACTTAAGCCCGAAGACAAAGATCTAGATGCGATGGCCAAACTCCTGGAATGGATTAGTACAACGCGCAGCGAGCTTCGCTTGAAGCCTGCACCGGAAGTCATCGGCATTGTGCCAAATGGGGCAAAGAATAGAGCCATGCATCGGGATAATTTAGGGCTTTCCGGAATAGAAGGTGTGATAGGGTTACCCGAGATTATGAAGCAAATGGAAATTCCTATGTTTCCTACGATTAAAGATGGGGCATACATTGCAAACGCTGCTGCTGCCGGTTTGCCGTTGGGATTATACAGAGCTAGCGATCCTAGCAATCAGGTTTATGCAAAAATTGCAGCTGCCATTATTAAGGAGATGACCTAGAAATGCGCAACAGTAAGCGAAAAGTAAGTGATATGTTCGGTGGTGCGATCGCAGCCAAAGAAGGTGAAACTATTGTCCAGCTTAAAGAGGAAATAGAAAGCTTAAAATCTAGTTCGGCTCAATCGTTACTCATCCCTGTATCCGATATCCAGGCATTGGAGCTACCGGGCAATCTCAAACAGCCAAGGCTTTACTTCGATCCCATAAAGTTAGAGCGACTTAGAGAATCAATCCGTAAGCATGGCGTGCTAGAACCTATTCTAGTTAGACCCAAAATAGATGGTGGCTACGAAACAGTTAGCGGCGAGCGTAGATGGCGCAGTTGCTGCGAGTTAGGACTTAAAGCAATTCCAGCTATTGTCCGTGAAATGTCAGACGAGATGGCTCTAGAGGCAGCGCTGATTGCGCACCTTCTTAATGAGGAAATTACAGCCATAGAGCAAACCGAAAGTATTCTTAGCCTGCTCTCACTTCATCTAAATATCTCTATAGAAGATGTCAAGGCAGGTCTTTATAAGGCTAATAATTCTCAGATTCGTGGCACTGAAAATTCTAGAATTTTCAACGAAGAGGAAATTGAGACCATCAGTAATATCCTTGGCGAATTTGGCATGAAGCTATCCAGCTTTGTTTCAAATAGGCTACCTATGTTGAATTTAGCTCCTGAAATTTTAGAAGCGGTTCGCCAGGGAAAACTCTCGCCAACTAATGCCGTTCTTCTGAATCGACAGCGCCCGGAACTGCACGGTGAACTTGTAGAACAAGCAAAGGGTCTTACCAAAGAAGAGGTAATAGCCTTAGTGAAGGAAGTAGCTCTTGAGCAGTCTGATGGAAAACCTGCACCACAGCCATCTCTATCTGATAAGGTTTTCGCCAGAATAAAAGCTGTCCGTAGGAAAAAAGCGCTGCTAGCGTCTGCTCAGGTTCAGAAAAAACTTGGCCAAATAGATCAACTTCTTCAGGAAATAGAACAAATGAGCGTGTGAAAATTCTGGAATTTTCACACGCTCATTCAGCGACTACTGGCATTTATGGAACTCGGCGATTGCCAACTTATAGTACAGAAAAACTATATAGCTGGGCTGAGCTGAAGGGTGATTCAAATCTTTTGGAAAAGCCACATGGGATTTCCACTCACGAATGCTCTTTTATCGACCCTGACAGTTTGGATATAACCGTCCAACGATCGGTGTGGGCTATCGCTCTATGAGCCGCCATACAGATGTCCCTGTCAATACAATCATCCAAAGATTCGTTGATATCGTTCAAACAGAGGGTGATTCAACTCCAGGGAAATAATGGTAAAGAGATCGCATTAGACTGATAAAGATGGCCATACGATGGCCATGATGCAGACTGGATAGAACGGTCGTCGCTTTGCATTACACAGTGGCAACAAATTATTCTGCTGATGTCCGCTCTTGTTTTTTGTACGATGCTTTGTCGCGCCTGAATGATCAGTTATATCTGGGTCACCAGCAGCAAACTGTGGCCTCACTCGATCAACCCTCCAAGACATCAGCTTTCGAGGCTATAAAATATCAATAAAACAGTACTCTCAACTATCGGTCTAAAGTAATTCAAAATAAATACGGGTATCAACTTAAAGGGTGTGGCACAAAAAGTGCCATCTCGTTTTGTGCCACGCTAATCTCGTTCGATGCCAAGGCCATTTCAATGAACACCTATATAATATTAACTAAGATTTTTCTGGCATCTATGTTAAACGGAAAGGATTCACGCAAAGATTGTATTAGCACTCGATATCCTGTTTGGTTCCTGTAGCCCGACTGCGATGAGTAGTACATAACCGTTAGACGAAACCAGCCAAAACTAGTCTATGAATAAAGATTCTCCTTCCATGTCATCTGATAGCTATGAGCATTTCCTATCTGAGCTAAAAATGCGTATTCGCGTCGCTCAAATAGAAGCCTCATCAGCCGTCAATCTTACAATGACACTTTTATACTGGCAAATTGGTCGAGAGATTTTGCAGAGACAAGAAAAGCAGGGTTGGGGCTCTAGAGTGATCTCCCAACTTGCCAAAGACCTGAAGCGCGAGTTCCCTGACATGAGAGGTTTCTCTAGGTCTAATCTTACATACATGAGAGCTTTTGCAAATGCCTGGCCCGATGAAGAATTTGTCCACCAGCTAGGCGGACAAATTCCGTGGAAACATAACTGCGCTGTACTAGACAAGCTGAAGGAACCTGATAAGCGTCGCTGGTATATAGAGCAAACGATAAACAATGGTTGGAGTCGTAACGTTCTAATCATTCAAATTGAGACTGATCTTTATCAGCGACTAGGTGGCGCGATGACAAACTTTGAGCGTACTTTGCCAAAACCTCAGTCGGATTTAGCACAGCAAATCATTAAAGATCCGTACAATTTTGACTTTTTAACTATTGGCAGCGATGCTTTGGAGAGAGAGTTAGAGCGAGGACTTATAGAACATATTAGAGACTTTTTACTTGAGCTAGGTGTAGGGTTTGCATTTATTGGCAGTCAATATGCCATCACAGTAGACGAAAAAGAATACAGGCTTGATCTGCTCTTCTATCACGCTCGCTTGCATTGCTATGTTGTTATCGATTTAAAGATGGGCGAGTTTGAACCCGAACACTCCGGCAAAATGAATTTTTATGTTTCGGCGGTCAATCATCTCATTTGCACTGAAGAAGACAACCCTACAATTGGAATAATTTTGTGTCGTTCTAAGAAAAAAAATACTGTAGAATTTGCGCTAGATACCGTACATAATCCTATTGGGGTCTCTACATATACCCTACAAGACGACTTGCCCCCAGCACTCAAAGGCAATCTACCAACTGCGGATCAACTGGAAATGGAATTGGAAGCTGCCGCTCAAGAACTTGAGGCGCAAAGAAAGGCAACCTCTACAAATAAAAATTAGTACTTCGCATTGGTATCCAAAGTAAATTACCACCATCTGGTGGTAATTTACTCAAAGTCGTACAGATAGCTAGATAGAGGTGGTTCAACGGCGGGTCAATGCTCTCCTAGTTAATCCGATAAGTCTCGTGCGATCACGCTAACTTCCGACAACATCTATTGATCGCCGTAAACTCCAGGCTGTATCAAATTTTGATGTAATACTAGAACTTACTATTTTGCTCCGGAAAACCCCAATATTCACTTGAGTAGACACTTTAACCTAGCCTCTCAGCCTCATGGTAAACCACAATAGTCAACCATCCAATAACGTTTACAACCTTGAGCCTGTCCCTTTAGGTGAAAAGGGCTATCGCTGGGCACAGCTTATTCATGATGTCCTAACAGTTGAATACATTACAGGTCTAACTAACACCATCAAAGAGCAGTCCAGCCTTCCAGATCTGATCACCCTTCAGCTCTATGAACATCTAGTTAAAGTATACAAACATAAGGTAGAACTAACCGTTCAAAAAGAAGGCATAAAAGCACTGGACCTTAGCCAGTCGCATTTTCGTGTATTAAGCAATAAGGTTGGAAAACAAAACATCTCTCAAAGTGTAGAGGTATCCTTAGAGGAAGAACTTATACAGGAACATCTCAAAAGTGCCCTTTTACTATTCTTTGAACGCCCCGACTTTCAAGACGAATTTGTTAAATCCATTGGATCAAACTTGGTGGTATGGGCACTAGAAGTGATTGCGTCAAACCACGAAATTGACGATTTAGAAAAGGTTGATCCACAAGGACTTAAAGAGGAAATCAGTCACTATATAGATAATCCTGAATCTCCTGATTTCAAAGAAAAACTCAATATGTTTGGGCAGATCTACTGCCAAGACATCACCCAAATCATTGTCGAAGGACTTAATCTACCGGCATGCAACCTTCAGGACTTAGAGCAGCTTTTAGGGCTTAGACAAAGACCCCTTTCTGCTGCTTACACCGACCTAGCACTAGATAAAGTTTTTCCTATTCCAACCTCTATCCCCATTGCCAGCAGCATCAAAGCGCAGTTACGGCCAGAACTCTGGCAACGCAATGAAGACAACCTAGCCGTCTTCCAACACCAAAGTAAGAGCAATCCAGCCAACTTCATTGAGCACTACATCACGAATCCAGGCGACATTGCCCTACTGCCTTGGGAAGCAGCTGAGCAAATTATTGACAAATTTGGCTTTGATACTGTCAAACTTCAGCTTATTTTTGCCGCTAGAACGATGGCCGAGAATGAACCATGGCAAAACTCATTTACACTCAAAGCAACTGATGTCGTCACGCTACTAGGGTGGGATCGCAATCACAATAGTAGTCTTTCAGAGAAGCGTAATACCGTTGCTGCTGCGGCTTTTGCACTGTCTTGCCTGATGGTCAAGTCTGTTTGGATTGAAGGTAGAGGGAAGCGCAAGCTAGATGCCAGTATGCCTGTAGGACGTATGTGGGATGTATTGATTGACTCTCACGGCCAAATCGATTTGGCTACTCGGAAGATTGAAAGACCCGAGGAAATCTACATTACGGTTAGTCCAGGCGGTTGGACAAAACATTTCCTCAACCGAGCTGGAAACCGAGCTAAGGAAGCACTCCATCAGTTTGGGTTCCTGGCCAGAGACATTCTCAAAATCGACCCTTATCATAATGAATTAGCGCTACGATTAGCCATTCAATTGACACTAGATGCACGAGTACGGGCCAGAAATCAAAATCCTTACGGATATACTGTCGTTAATCTTTTAGAAGAAGTCACTGCTAAAACAGATATTAACCAAGCTCTAAATGACAAATACAAAGCTCGTGATCTTAGGAAACGATGGGATAAGGCTCTGACACTATTAACAGAACTGGGATGGGAAATTAAATACGATCCTGAAACCTATCCGGAATGGATACGCCCGAATAGCAATGCACCCAAACCGCAAGACTGGCGTAAGGTAAAACTCATTGAAAGACTGCTGCGGGCCAAACTCGATATCAAGCCTCCGCATCCAATTCCTGTCCTTCTATCCAAGCTAAAAAATCCAAAACCCCAAAAGGCGATTACTGCTGAGACAATGCCATTCGACACATTGACTGGGGAAATGATTAAGACTGGTCGAAAAAACCGGCGTTGGTCAAGAAAAGAACTGGCTGGATTCCTTGGCATCAGCCCCGACTATGTTGGGAAGTTAGAGCGTGGCGACAGGCAAGTTACTGAGTCGCTCGAAGACAGCATACGCAAGCTTTTGAAGTTGAATCCTTAATCACCTTGTCTTAAGTCAAGTAGAAATTTCATTCAAATTCCTTACAGAGAAGGCAGTTTAGACTAAGACAGGTAACTCCGTATCTAATCACTTTAACTTAGACCTACAGAAATCGAATAATAAATTTGTCTTAAAAAGACAACATTGTCCGTATCTCATCACTTAGTAACCAGGAAGGACTGCTGTCTTTTCGAGACAACATTGTCCGTATCTCATCACTTACGGCTAGGAGGAATGGTTATGCTTGTCTCAGCAAGCATAAGTCTCCGTATCTTATCACTTTATAAAAAGACTCGATTCAAAAATAAAGGTATGTGTATACCGACATCTTAATTTTGAGCAGGCACAGTCAAAATGAGACTTGTTTCCTCCCCATATAATCACCCAGCTGAGCAATTATTGCAACCAGCTCGATGAAATAGCCAAGATTTGAGCTCTCGTGTTTTTTTTGCACTATCTACAGCGAGCAAACTGGCACTGGTTCCGTCGAGTTGGAATGCATAACTAAATATTGGTAAGCCCCCGGCTTTGCCGGGGAGACTCGAAGAGGTTTGACCGTGAGCACAAAATCAAGATGTTTGATACTTGGCAATCTGCTAGAGATCGAATGTCCTAGCAATCTGAAATTTTCAATTGAACTATGGTCTCAACCGAGCAGTCGAGCTGAGAAATGCCCTTTGAGGGCTACTCTTACCGCCCCTTTGAGGGGCTAACAGATGTAAGCCTCCGGCTTTGCCGGAGGTCACTTAACTTACTTGTAGCAAGGGTTGTAGCGTTTTAGCTGAGAATTATATTACTCAACGTCTGAACGAAGAACCAATGCATTCAGCTACTTTAGCCTCAAAATTCCGATGGCTTTGTTGTCGCGCGAATCCTTGTATCCCTGATGCAGCGGTGATTTTTGAATCCAATCAGGCGGAACCAGTCCCAGCAAACTCAACCTGTCTTAAAAAGACTAGTTACTCCGTATCCTATCACCATACAGTCAGAGGACTAAATAACCTAATATCAGGTCAGATTTGAGAAGAAATAGTTGAGACAAAAGTATCCTAATCTAGTCACTTAATTCATCTAAGTAGCTTTATGCGCGTTTTTTAAAAAGAATTTCGCCATCGATCAGCGCAAATTAAAAAAAGACATCTATGACCGTATGTTACCACCAACTTTATTAATTAAAAAATTCAAGGAGTCTTCTAAAAAATCGTTTTAAAAAATACAAAATCCTCCATATCCTATCACTGCTCAGATCACATCGATGCTTTGTAGCTACTGATTTACTAAGCTTTTAATCTTTAAAATCCCACATATTAAAATTTTTCAGAACTGTTTTGGCGCCAATAAAAAAAGACATATTTAGTCCGTATGACATCACTTTGTCAGATAGAACTAAACAGCCCGCCGATAACGAGAGACAACACTCCATATCTCCCTCAGGCAGGGGATTAATGATTGCAAGTCAAAGAATATAACTGAAAAGAGTATTGTTTGGATATTAAGCCAGCACCTCACTGTCTTAATAAAAAAAGTTGACAAAAACAGGCCGAATCGACTTTATATCAAAGCTTTTAAGATAAGACAAACTTTTCCCGATAAACTCACTAACTATTCCCGATCGTATCTCTATCTCTCCGTATTAGATCACTTATGCTTTTTGAAAAGCATAGCCTGAGAGATTTACAAGGATCTAAGACAAGCAATAAGTTTAAATAAACGATCGTTTCAAAGACTCTTTCGCTTAAAGCTGCCATAATTTCGCCCTAAGTCTTATTAAAAGTATTTGAGGTAATTGGTTTAGTGCAACGTTGTCTTATAGATGTTGGCCTTAACTATCTATTGCCTACCCAAAAGGGAGGTGAGCGGATATAGTTGCGGCACTCCCCAATCAATTTCAATATGTAAAAGAAAGTGCCGAGGACTTCCTCGCTCTATTTCCGCATCGCTATGATTTCATCTACGCTGCACACCCCAACCCCAAAGCAAAACCTGAGTGGCAAACAGAAACACGCTATCCCCTCTCAGACCGGCAGTTGCTCAAAGGCGAATATCTCTACGGCGTCCGCTTTGAGCAAGAGACCCAGTACTTCCTACTCGATATTGACCGCGCCAGCCTCTACCATCCACAAAATACACCGCTTATTCTAGACCGGCTGTTCAATGCACTAGAACCGCTCGGCATCACCGACCACATCACCTGCACCTCCAGCGATAGCCAAGGACTCCACATCTACTTCCCGCTTGCTCAAGCTTTTAACTCATGGAAACTAGCCAAAGCCATTTCTATCGCCCTCGAAAATGCAGGCTTCAAACTAAAACTGGGCCAACTAGAGCTATTTCCAAACCCCAAAGCCTACAGCACAGACGAAACGCCTAGCCTATTCAATGCCCATCGGCTACCGCTACAAATGGGCTCGTACCTATTGAGTGATGACTTGCAGCCTATCAACAGCTCGCAAATCACCTTTGTGCGAATGTGGCAGCTGTGCCAGCAGCGCAATAGTCTCCATGTGCGGCGGCTAAAAGCGCTGCTTAAAAGAGCATCGCAAATTCACTATCAGCTCTCTAATAAAGCCAGCAAATTTTTAGACGATCTCAATACAGAAATTGAAGAAGGCTGGACAGACTATGGTCAAACCAATCGTCTTCTCGGGCGCATCACCATGCGAGCCTTTATTTTCAATCACATCACAGAGGGTGGTGAACCCCTCGAAGGCAAAGCACTCGTCGAGAAGATCGTCTTTGTCGCCAAAGCACTGCCGGGCTACAAGGATTGGTGTCGGCATCAGCATGAGATTGAAGAGCGAGCAACAGAATGGGCCAGGTGCATTGAAAACAGTCATTATTTTGCCTACGGAACAGCCAGAGGAAAGTACAAGGAACTCTCTTCTACTAACCAGATAGACAATGAGCTCGACTATAACCAGCGGCAGGCAAAGGCTACCCAGAACAAAATTGCGCAGGCAATGCAGGACTTACAGGCTAAAGGCAGCTTGCCTGAAAAAGTAACCGCTCGATTTAAGGCTTTGCTCGGATACAACATTGGCGGCGCTTCGCTTTACCGCTATCGCCAGCTGTGGCATCCCATTGAGCTAGAAAATTCTGAGCCCGGACTTCACAATCAGGACTTTGAGGAGGCCAGCACAGAGGGTGCAACCCTCCCCAAAAATCCTACAAGCTTATTATCGCCAATTGATGGTAATTCACCGACTGATAAGACTTTCACGAATCTGACGGGCGCACAGGAGGAGCCGGAGGGTAATAATTCTTCTGACCCGACTCAAGAGATTCGAGAACGCATTAAGAAACAGCTCGCTGACGCTCAGAACGCTCGCAAGATTGCTCTACAGATGCCCATTCCTTTAGTTGATCAGGCAGCTCTCTCTATCCACACACGCGCTCTACAGAGAATGCGCGAGTTCCTCATGTCCGCAGAGCCCATATTGCTCGCTGAGGTCGGTCACTGGCTCGAAAAACAGACACCTGCTGTACGGGATGAGTTGATTGACACCCAACAGCAGGCTGACAAGGGTTTACTCGCCGACCTCGCTCTGATTGCGCTTCACCTCGTCCGGCTGCGGCTATCTCCCGATGAAGTCCGGTTACAGCTTGAGGGACGCTTTGAGAAGTCTACGATTTTGGAATTGTCGATTGCAGAGCGGCAGCTCTGGGTCCGATCGCTAAATGCGGCCGACCGATGAGCCTGAGGGCAAAGTTTTCAATTTGTGTCTACGCTATTTGACCCCTGGCCGAGATACGTGTAATTTCCTATCACATCGGGCCACAACGCTTGTATATCAAGCCTTTTGCAGGTGTACTACTCTGCCGTTTGCAAAGATGAGAACGGGAAGGGTATGGCGAGGATCTCCTCTAATGGCAGGGGTTTGGTCAATAGATCCAGGATGTAATCGCCATAGCGCTTGATCTTGCTGGTGATATAAGGACTAAGGCCCGCCAGCAGCTCAGGTGTGACCGGGAAGCCTTGATCGCTGACAGTCTGAATCGCCTGGGAGAGATCGACAGTGTTTTGCAAAATGATGGCATTGGCCACCAAATCAAGGTAGTGTAGCCGCTTCTCCTGCTCCAGTGGGTCATTGTCGGTAATCAGTCCCGCTTTAGCAAAGAACACCCAGTCAACGAACTGATTGAACTGTTCCACTTTGTTGGTGCAAGCGGTCGTCTCTTGCCGCAGCTCTGGCTCAGAGACATAGCGCAAAAGGAATAGCGTCCGAGTGACATTACCCAGCGCTTGAAACGCTTTGTATAGACGACTTTTACCGCTGTAGCTGTTGAGCTTTTTAAGCAGCGTAGAAGGCATCAGCTTACCCGCTTTGATAGAGAGCATCACCCGCATCAAATCTTTCCAATGGGTCTTAATCAGCGCCCAGTCCGCCACCCCTTTGAACAACGGCTCAATGAACTCATAGGCACTGCTTGCTGCCGGTTTGAGCAGTTTGAGATCGCTCCAGTTGCGAATGCGCGGTCTTAAGTCAATGCCCATCAAATAGGAAAGGCCAAAGACCGGCGATGACTGACCTTGCGTATCAGCATGAAGAATGCCGGGCTGAATATCGGACTTATTTTTAATCAGGCCGTCGAGAATGTAGACCGCCTCCCACATCCCACAGCTAATGAAGTGCGTGAACAGAGCCACGTATTGGTCAGAGACATGGTGATAGGCAATACCGCCATAGCCCTGATAGCGAATGTGATATTCACAGAGCAGATTGTTCTCATAGGTTTCAAACTTACTGCCATCGGCAGCGGCTTTCTCTCCTGTCCCCCAGCACTTGGGTAAGTCCAATTTATGGTAGGCGTTGAGAATGTCGCAAATCGCCCGCTGCAAGGTGTCTGCACTGACATGCCGCCGATTTACGTATGAGAGCTGGTGATAGGTTGTATGGCCCCGCACATGCCGGGCCGTTTGCGTCGGCCCCAAATTGCAGCCATAGGCAAAGGCGGTCAAAATATAACGCTCTGGCGCATCCTCAATTTTTGGCTCGGAGCCTGAGAGGGGGCCAAGATGCCGCGTCCAATTTAGCCAGTGTTCGACGTTGCACAAGATATCGAGCACCGTGCGCTCAGGCATTTGTTCATCCAAAGCAGCCGCGAATTTATCGGCATTCTGTGGAATCGGCGCGGCGGGCACCTTCTTTAGAACCGGATCGCCTGCTTCATTAAAGGAGATCTGGTCGTCCCCTTGCAATTTGCTATCCACCTCAGCAGAGCGCTCTACCAGCATGGCTTTGAGATGTTCGACAAAGCCCTCATCGGTGGCCGGAATGCCTAGCTGCTCGCAGTACTCTGCAACTGACTGCTCGCATTCCTCCCAGGGCAATAGCTGCGCCCTGAAATCGGCATACTCTTCTGAACCCGTGACATAGGCATCTCCAGTTTTTAACGCCACTGCCAACGCCGCAAAGACGCAGACCTCTAGATGCTGACGCACCAGCATCTGCTGACCATCCACGGAGACGATCGCCAACTGACGCCACGCAGCGCTCATAAAGCTCACATCAATCTCTACTGGCAGGTGCTTATGCCGCTTGTGCTGATGGGCCGAGATAAACGCCATTGCTTTGGTGAGTGTGGGGTATGGCACCGACTATTGCAAAATTAGGCCATAGTCTGAAAGCGCTGTGAATGCTAGGTTACAGCCACCGAAA
>Ga0076929_100971_pt1 | contig 12302 bp, 11 predicted proteins | sample HotLakConUCCSL28_FD_87104 | JGI IMG/M metagenome (GOLD analysis project Ga0076929, IMG submission 87104) | Hypersaline microbial mat communities from Hot Lake, Washington, USA - Hot Lake Consortium UCC-SL28 (version 3) (version 3) | ecosystem: Environmental > Aquatic > Thermal springs > Hot...
CCCGATTGGAAGCCCGCCCCGGCGCTTCACGCGGCAGCGGCGAGAGCGACGCCCGCGAGCGCGGCAAGGCCGATCAGCGGCACGAGACCGACGCGCAGTCCGAAAAGGGCGACGCCCGCCAGAGCCGAGAGCGCCAGTGCCCGCCCGTCGAGGCTCGCCCAGACGGGTCGGATCACCTCTATCGGACCGAAATTGAAATTTCCCAGTTCGGTGAAGAACACATGCAGCGCGAACCAGAGCGACAGGTTGAGGATGACGCCGACCACCGCGGCGGTGATCGCTGAGAGCGCACCCTGGAGGCGCGGCCGGCCGGTGATCCACTCGATCCAGGGGGCGGCGCCGAAAATCCAGAGAAAGCAGGGCACAAAAGTCATCCAGAGCGCTACGCAGGCGGCGGCGAAGGCGAGCGGGAAGCCGCCTTCCGCGTAGCCGGCGAGAAACGCCACGAATTCGGTGACGAGAATGAGCGGACCCGGCGTCGTCTCGGCGAGACCGAGCGCCACCAGCATCTCCTCGGTGGTGATCCAGCCGTAGTCGACGACGATCTCCTGGGTCATGTAGGCGAGCACCGCGTAGGCTCCGCCGAAGGTGACAACCGCGAGTTTCGAAAAGAACAGGGCCACGTCGGCCAGAAGCCCGGGCGCGAAAAGCCTCAGCGCGCCGAGCGGCACGAGCCAGAGCGCTCCCCAGATCGCCACGGTGCCGAAATGGCTCGCCCTTGGCCGAAGCGCTGCGGGCTCGACGGAGCGCGTCGGCGGGGCCGCGAGCGCGCCCCAGAGGGCGGCGCCGGCGATGATGAGCGGGAACGGCAGGTCAGCGGCGAATATGCCTGCGAAGGCGAGGCCCGCGACCACCCAGTCCCCGGAGCCCCGCAGCGCCCTTTTCGACAACCGCCAGAGCGCCTGCAGCACGATCATCACCACAGCCGCCTTGATGCCGAGAAACGCCGCCTCGACGAAGGGCACCGTGCCCCAGACGACGAAGGCCGAGGCGAGGGCGGCGATCACCAGCGCGCCCGGGATCACGAAGAGCCCGCCTGCGATGAGCCCGCCGGGCACGCCCTTCAGCCGCCAGCCGGCGTAGGTGGCGAGCTGCATCGCTTCGGGACCGGGCAGGAGCATGCAGAAGGAAAGCGCGCGGAGGAACTGCGTCTCGGTGAGCCACGGCCGGGTCTCGACAAGCTCGCGGTGCATCAGCGCGATCTGCGCGGCCGGCCCGCCGAAGGACAAAACGCCAATCCGGCCGAAGATCCTCGCGAGGTCGCCGTGCGGCACCTCCGATACGGGGGCCGCACCCGGCCCGGCGGGGGCGAACCCACCCGCCGGCTCGTCTCGGTCACTGGCCATGGCACTCCATGCCGTCTTTGCATGATAGACGTGCTACGCTGCGCGGGAGCTCTCTCAGAACATCACCTGCGCGACTTCGCGGCGAATCTTTTCCTTCAGCGTCTCTGCATAGGTCGAATGGCCCCTCGAGGTCATCACGAAACCGTCGCGGGTGATGACCCTCTGGCGGTAGTAGTTGGTGATCGACAGCCCCAGCGATTCGATGGCGAGCGCGTTGATCGTGATCCCCTGCCGCTCGGCGAAGAGCCGCTCCGCCTCGGGCCGGGTGCCGGCGTTGTCGTCGCCGTCGCCGGAAATGTCGATCACCCTGCGCGCGCAATCGGGCACGTTGTCGAACTGCGCCCGGGCGAAGCGCACGAGATCGCCGACCGCGGTGTTCGACAGGGTGATCGCGCGGCGCATGGCGCGAGCCTCGGCGGCGACCGCGCCGACATCGGCGTCGCTCGTCATGCGCCGCCAGGGCACCGAGACGACCTGGTCTCCGACCCCCGACCACTGCACCACCATGAGCGCGACGCGGCCCCGAACCAGCGCCTCCATGACGAGGGGGTCGAGAAGCGCGTCCGCCATGCCCTCGGCCTGGATCCGGTATTCGCCCGAATCGCTGGAGTTCGAAACGTCGATGGCGAGGATGAGCGCGGTTTCGCAGGCCCGTGCCGGGGCGGGCAGGAGCCCCGTCGCAAGCGCGAGGGAGAGAAGGACGCGGGTCAGCATGGGTGGAAAAACTATTTCCGCCGCGCCCGCGTTTGTCCATCGCGGGTCGTGCGATACACGCGCCCGTGACCGGTGACCGCCCGGCAAGCCGCCTCAAGACCGTCAGAATGATGAAAGTGCAGGCTTCTGTTGCCAGGTGCCTGCGAACCCCGCCTTACGCTGCTAGGCGCAAGGGCTTGAGTTTCGATCTTGCACGCAGCTTACGCTGCGAGCGCGACCGGAGCACGGTTGTCGTTGGCAACTGTACTTTTCGGACCGATAACGGTGGTACCTCACCGGGACAAAGCCAACCCCTTTAGACGTTCGTCGATCCTGTTTCGGCCCCATGGTCCCCCAACGAGGGTGGTTTGGTGGAGCCGCCGGGTACCGCCCCCGGGTCCGATCCGCTTATTGCGGGCGCGTTTATGTCCATAGTCCCCTTGCGGGAACAGACCGAACATAAGGGCAGGGGACCGCCCGATCAAGCGTCAGAGGTTGATCGCGAGCAGCGCCGCCGCGATCACCACCTCGGTCGCGAAGAAACCCCAGGTGCGTCGGGTCGGTTGTTCGTCGGCGAAGATCGACGTGATCCGGCCGATGGCCGCGCCGCCCCAGGCAAAGCCGAGCATGGCGTAGGCGAGGGGATCGCCCAGGACAATCGCACCGAGCCCAAGGCCGACGAATAGCGCTCCCGACGCCGCGCGGATCTCGGAGACGCCCATGGTCGAGCCTTCGGGGCGCAGGTCGAGCACCGCCATGGTGTAGCGGGGCGCGAGCCAGCCCACGAGGCCGAGACCGATCGAGGCGAGGGCGAGCGCGATGTTGAGAAGATCGGGCATGTCAGGTCCGGTTTGCTTCCGTGTTTTGACAGGGATACGGAAGCGCCCATCGCCCGGTTCACTCTCTTGCGAGGTTCGGTCCGGGGCGTCGGGGCGGAAAAACGGTGCACGACCGCCACGCGGACTGCGAGGGTAGCGCAGCATGACGAAGGCCGGACCAGTGGCAGCTTCGAGGAGAAGAAGATGAAAGGCGGCGCCACCTCCCGGGAGCGCCGCCTCGATTTTCGTGGACAGGTATAGCTCTCAGAACCCGGCCTTGATCCTCTCGAACATCTCCGAATGCTTCTCGCGCACCTCCACCGGCAGCGGCAGCTGGGCGAGCACCGGGGCGTCGATAGCTTCCAGACCGGCCGCCGTCAGCTCTTCCTCGCTGAACGCGCCCATGCCCGCGCGATTGGCGTGACCGAAGCCGGACGACAGCAGCGGCTCGGTCGAAGCCGGGTCGAGAAGGGCGTTTAGGTAGTCATAGGCCTTCTCTTCCGACCCCGGCCCCTCGGCCATGTTCACGTAGCCGCAAAGCCAGAGCGATGAGCCTTCCTCGGGCTCGCGTTCGAAGCCCGCGGGCAGGCCCTCCTCGACGAGAGCCGGAAACACCTCGTTCCAGGCCCAGGCCACCAGCACTTCGCCGGTCGCCATGAGTTGGGTGAGTTCGGCCACGTCGACCCAGTAGGTGCGCAGGTTTCCGTGCACCCCGCGCAGCCAGTCCGACGCCGCCTCGAACTCGGCGTCGGTCGCGGTCGTCCAGTCGGTCACGCCGGTGGCGAGATACGCCAGCGCATAGGCGTCGTCGACATTGTCGGGAATCGACACGCGGCCCGCGTATTCGGGGTTGTTGAAGACCTCGAGCGTCTGAACGGCCTCTTCGGGAACCTCGCCGGGTGTGTAGGCGATGGCGGTCGAGCCGAAATCGGTCGGAATGAAGTAGGCGCCCTCACCGGGAGCGATCTCCGCGCCGACGAGGTCTGCGTCGAGGTCCTCGAACGCCGGAATGCGGGACGTGTCCCATTCCTCGACGATCCCGGCCTCGACCCATTTGTTGACCGAGCCGGCGCAGACATGGGTGACGTCGGCCCGAAAGCCGCCGACGATCTTCTGGAACGCCTCTTCCTCGTCGCCGAAGAAGGAGAATGCCGGGCTTTCGCCGTGGGTGGCGACGTAAGGCTGGTGGAAGGACGGGTCCTCGAACCCCGAGTAGTCGAAGACGAGCAGCTCGTCGTCCGCCGCGAAGGCGGCGCTTGCGGCGAGCGCAAGGGTCGAGGTCAGTGCGGAAAACCTGTACATTGTGCAATCCCCGTTGGGTTGGCAAGGGTGAGTCGGCAGCCGACGCTAGTGCGGCGATTGAGGGGGAACAAGGGCAATTGCGCGCCGCTTGACCTTGCGACCCCATCCCCCGACAAGGGGAGCATCGAGGGTCCCGTTCATGATCACCCCAGCCTATCTCGAGCGCATGGCGCGCTACAATCGCTGGCAGAACGCCTCGGTTTTCGGCGCTGCGGGAACGCTCGACGATGCCGCCCGCAGGGCCGACCGGGGCGCGTTCTTCGCGAGCATCCACCGCACCCTGTCGCATCTTCTCTGGGGCGACACGGCCTGGATGGGCCGGTTCCAGGCCCGTGAAGGCCCGGGAGTGCCGATTGCCGAAAGCGGCGACTGGGTGGCGGACTGGGGCGACCTCACGTCCCGCCGCAGGGCCATGGACGCGCGTATTCTCGACTGGGCGGGAACCGCGACCCCCGACGACGTCGAAGGCGATCTCACCTGGGCTTCCGGCATTACCGGGCGCGTGATGACGCTGCCGAAGGCCGTCTGCATCGTCCAGCTCTTCAATCACCAGACCCACCACCGCGGACAGGTTCACGCCATGCTGACCGCCGCGGGCGCCCGGCCCGACGTCACCGACCTTCCCTTCATGCCCGAAGACGCCTGACCCGAAAGGATATGCCCATGTTCCGCGCTCTCGTCGTCGAGAAGACCGCAGAAGACGCCGTCGATGTGTCGGTGAAGGAACTGTCCGAGGACCAGCTTCCCGAGGGCGAGGTCACGATCGCCGTCAAATACACGACGCTCAACTACAAGGACGGGCTCTGCATGTTGCCGAACGGCGGCGGTCTGGTGAAGTCCTGGCCGCATGTGCCCGGCGTCGACCTCGCGGGCACCGTGGAAAGCTCCGACGACCCGCGCTATGCGCCGGGCGACCGGGTGACGGTGAACGGCTGGCGGATGGGCGAGATCCACTGGGGCGGCATGGCCGAGAAGGCGCGGGTGAAGGCCGACTGGCTGGTGAAGCTTCCCGAGGCGATCAGCACCCGCGCGGCGATGGCCGTGGGGACCGCCGGCGTTACCTCGATGAAATCGGTCATGGTGCTCGAGGATCACGGACTGAAGCCCGGCAGTGGCCCGGTGCTCGTGACGGGTGCGTCCGGCGGCGTCGGCTCCGTCGCCGTCGCGATCCTCGCGGGCCTCGGCCACGAGGTCGCCGCCGTCACCGGGCGGCCCGAAACGGAGGATTATCTCCGCGAGCTTGGCGCGTCGCAGATCGTGCCCCGAGAGGAACTGGCCGAGGCGATCAAGCGCCCGCTGGAAAGCGAACGCTGGGCAGGCTGCATCGACGCGGTTGGCGGCGAGATGCTCGCGCGGGTGCTGGGGCAGATGAAATACGGCGGTTCGGTCGCCGCCGTGGGGCTGGCCGGCGGCCCGACCTTCCCCGGCACGGTCATTCCGTTCCTCTTGCGGGCGGTGAACCTTCTCGGCATCGACAGCGTGCTGCAACCCCATGAAACCCGTGTCAAGATCTGGGACCGGATCGCCACGGACCTGCCCATGGACAAGCTCGAGTCCATGATCCGGCCCGCTGGCCTCGCCGACCTGCCGGAACTCGGACGCGCGATCCTCAAGGGTCAGGTGAAAGGCCGCGTCGTGGTCGACGTCACCGCCTGAGTTCAACCGTCGAAACATCACTCGGAACGAAATTTCCTTTCGAGGGTTGGAAAACGCGTGTTCGGGCTGTTACGGTTTCGCCATCAAAAACCGGAGTCTGGCGGCGCAAACGTCGTGCATTTCCCGTGAAAGCAGAGCTTTCGCGGGACAAGGAGGCGTGCATTCGGCCGCTCCGGCAAGGGAGGGAGCCATGTTCAAGCACATCATGGCGCCGGTGGACCTCGCTCATGTCGAGCGGCTTGGCCGGGCGCTGAACGTAACGGTCGAGGAGGCTCGCGCACACGGCTGCCCGGTCACCTTCGTCAGTGTCGCCGCAGCGGCGCCGAGTGCCATTGCCCACACCCCGGCGGAATTCAAGTCGAAGCTCGAGGCCTTCGTGGCGGGCATCAGGACGGAGCATGGCATCGAGGCGCGGGCGCACCCGATCATCAGCCACGACCCGGTGACCGATATCGACGACGCGCTCCTGAAGGCCGTGGGCGACCTCGGTGCCGACCTCGTGGTCATGGGCACCCACAAGCCGGGCGCCGCCGAATACATCTGGCCATCGAACGGCGGCAAGGTCGCCTCGCACACCTCCGCCTCGGTCCTGCTGGTGCGCGACGCCTGAGACGGACGGCGGAGAAACGACAACAGGGAAACGAGGGGAGGCGGCAATGGCCGACGAAACAGCCAATCAAGGCATTCCGGCGCCCGAGGGTGCCACGGATATCATCGAGACCGACTACGACATCGGTCAGGACAACATCGAAGGCAGTCTGGGGCCATTCGGCTTCGACATCCACAACCCGGTCTTTCTGATCTCGGGATTGTCGGTCGTGGCCTTCGTGGCCTACGCGCTCGCAGCCCCGCAGCAGGCGGCCGACTTCTTCGGCTGGCTGCGGCCGGCGCTGACCTCGACCTTCGACTGGTTCTTCCTGTCGGCGGCCAACATCTTCGTGATCTTCTGCCTTTTCCTGATCGTGTCGCCCTGGGGTTCGGTCCGCCTCGGCGGCGCGGACGCGACGCCTGATTACGGATACCCCGGCTGGTTCGCGATGCTGTTCGCCGCCGGCATGGGTATCGGCCTGATGTTCTTCGGTGTGCTGGAACCCGCCTATTACTTCGGGACGCCGTGGGGCGACGAGCCCCTCGGAACGGTTCGGCCCTTCACCGAGGACGGCGCGCTGATCGCGGGCAACGTCGAGGAAGCACGGCGCATGGCGCTCGCCGCGACCTCCTATCACTGGGCGCTGCACCCCTGGGCGATCTATGCCGTCGTGGCGCTGGCACTGGCGCTCTTCACCTACAACAAGGGACTTCCGCTCTCGATCCGCTCGGCCTTCCACCCGATCCTCGGGGACCGGGTCTGGGGCTGGTGGGGCCACCTCATCGACACGATCGCGGTGTTCGCGACCCTGTTCGGCCTCGCGACCTCCCTTGGTCTCGGGGCGCAGCAGGCGAATGCCGGCATGAACTTCGTCTACGGGTTGCCGAACAACGTGACCATACAGGTCATCCTGATCGTGGGCATCACCGCGCTCGCGCTCGTCTCGGTGCTGCGCGGCCTCGACGGGGGCGTGAAGGTGCTTTCCGAAATCAACATGGTGCTGGCCCTGCTCCTGCTGCTCTTCGTGCTCTTCGCCGCCGGCGCGGTGTCGATCCTGACCGAGTTCGGTCAGGGCCTCGTCGCCTATGCGCGGGAGGTCGTGCCGCTGTCGATGCCCTTCGGACGCGAGGACGACGGCTATCGCCAGGGGTGGACGGCCTTCTACTGGGCGTGGTGGATCTCCTGGTCGCCCTTCGTGGGCATGTTCATCGCCCGTGTCTCGCGGGGCCGGACGGTGCGGGAGTTCCTTACCTGCGTGCTGATCATCCCGTCGCTCGTCTGTATCTTCTGGATGGCGGTCTTCGGGGGGGCTGCGATCAACGACATCATCGCCAACCCCGAGACCTCGGGCGTCAAAGCCAACGTGATCGACAGCTATAACCCCGAGCTTTCGCTCTTCGCGATGCTCGACAGCCTGCCGCTCGCGGACATCACGTCGACGCTCGGGATCATCCTCGTGATCGTGTTCTTCGTCACCTCATCTGACTCGGGGTCGCTCGTGATCGACACGATCACCGCCGGCGGCAAGATCGATGCGCCGGTGCCGCAGCGGGTGTTCTGGTGCACCTTCGAGGGGCTGGTGGCGATCGCGCTCCTGATCGGGGGCGGGCTCGGGTCGCTTCAGGCCATGGTCATCTCCACCGGTCTGCCGTTCACGATCGTGCTTCTGCTCATGTGCTGGGCGATCGTGAAAGGCCTCATGAGCGAGACACGCTGACGGAAAAGAGCTCGCTTCCCGGCGTTCCGGGGCGTGGGCCATACCGGATTTCGACCCTCGGAATCCTGTCGGCATCGCGCCGGCGTCTTGCTTCGCCGGTGACCGCTTGACCCGCCGGAGAGCGCCCTACGTTCGCGAAGGCGATGGGTGAGGCTCCGATCATCTGGTGGGTCCGCAAGGACCTCAGGCTCGCCGACAACCCGGTGCTGACCGAGGTCGCCGGAAGCGGCCGGCCGGTCATTCCTGTTTTCATTCTCGACGAGGTATTCGAAGGCTACGGCGCCGCGCCGCGCTGGCGCTTCGGGCTCGGCGTGGAGGCGTTCGCGGAGGCGCTCGAAGGCATCGGATCGAAGCTGATCTTACGGCGGGGTCGGGCGCTTGAGTCGCTGCGCGACCTCGTCGCGGAAACCGGTGCGGACACCGTGCGCTGGGGCCGGGCCTACGACCCCGACCAGGTGAAGCGCGACAAGGCGGTCAAGGCAGGGCTCGGGAATGACGGCATCGACGCCGCGAGCGTGCCGGGGCACGTGATGTTCGAGCCCTGGACGGTCGAAACCGGGACGGGCGGTTTCTACAAGGTCTATACCCCGTTCTGGAAGGCGGTCCGGGAGCGCCCGGTCGCCGAGCCGGACGCGGCACCCACCTCCCTCGCCGCACCGGAACGCTGGCCGGCGTCCGAGACACCGGCGGACTGGAACCTCGCGGCGGACATGGGCCGGGGCGCGGAGGTGGTCCGGCGCCATCTCACCCTCGGCGAGAAGGCGGCCCGGACGCGCCTCGGCGTCTTCATGCGCGACAAGGTCGCCGATTATGACGAAGCCCGCGACCGTGTGGACGAGGACGGCACCTCGGGGCTGTCGGAAAACCTCGCCTGGGGAGAGATCGGGATACGGAGTTGCTGGCATGCCGGGCTGCGCGCCAGGGAGGACGGCAAGGCGGGGGCGGAGACCTTCCTGAAAGAACTCGTCTGGCGCGAGTTCGCCTATCACCTCGCCTGGCACACGCCGCGCATCACCTCCGCCAACTGGCGCGAGGAATGGGACGCGTTCCCCTGGAACGAGGACGAGCGCCGCGCCGAGGTGAAGGCTTGGAAACGGGGCCGCACCGGCATGGCCTTCGTCGATGCCGGCCAGCGCGAGATGTATGTCACCGGGCGGATGCACAACCGCGCCCGGATGATCGTGGCGAGCTACCTCACCAAGCACCTGATGTGTCACTGGAAGATCGGCTGCGACTGGTTCGCCGAACACCTCGTCGACTGGGACCCGGCCTCGAACGCCATGGGCTGGCAATGGTCTGCCGGCTCGGGCCCCGACGCGACGCCCTATTTCCGCGTCTTCAACCCCGAGACGCAGGTGGAGAAATCCGACCCCGGCAGCCATTACGTGCGCGCATGGATCGCCGAAGGGCAGGGCGATCCGCCAGGTACGGCGCTGAGCTATTTCGAGGCGATCCCCGAAAGCTGGAACATGTCGGCGGAAGACGCCTACCCCGCGCCGGTGGTCGGTGCGAAGGAAGGCCGCGAGAGGGCGCTTTCTGCGTATCAGAACCGGGGCTTCTGACGCGCGGCGGCACGCGTTATCCCCATTGCAATCCCCCCTGCACGATGCTTGTCTTCGCTTCGGGATGCGGGACGGGGCTTTCATGTCAGAGACTTGCGCGGCCGGCCGTTGGCACGGGACCAACGGTGTGGGATCGGTCGTGGCAACCGGGAACGGAGTGCGGAGCGCTGTGGTCGGACCGATCCGTTCGGACGGCGGAGCGACTAGTGGCCCTTGCCGAAGCCGCGAAGACGCTATTCTTAATGCCCGGGAAAGCGAGCCGTCGGGCATCGTGAACGAGAAGAGAAGGGATACCGATTGGCAAGCCCCGTAGCGACAGCCCTTGCGCCGCAGGACGTTTCGAACCCGCCGCCCTATTTCATCGCCGCCGCCACGCAGGCGATGCCGCGCATTCCGGGGCGCATGGACATCGTGCTGCCGGACGGAGAGCGGGTGCGGCTGTCGAACGGGGAGCCGGGGCGGGTCAGCGAGATCACCGTGCACAATACGGAACTCTTCCGGCGGTTCGTGCGCGAGGGCTGGCTGGGGTTCTCGGAAGCCTATCTCGAAGGCTGGTGGTCGACGCCGGACCTGCAGGGGTTTCTGGACCACACCTACGACGTGGATTTCGACCTCTACGACAAGGACTTCAACGGCATGGCGCTTCTGCGGGCCTGGGAGAAGGTGCGGTTCTGGCTGCAGTCGAATTCGAAACGGCAGGCGAGAAAGAACATCTCGCATCACTACGACCTCGGCAACGACTTCTACGGGCTCTGGCTCGACGACACCATGACCTATTCCTCGGCCCTGTTCCGCAGCGGGCAGGAAAGCCTCGAAGCGGCGCAGACGGCCAAATACGCCTCGATGGTCGACGAGATGGGGGCGAAACCCGGCGACCACGTCCTCGAGATCGGCTGCGGCTGGGGCGGGTTCGCGGAATATGCCGCGAAGGAGCGGGGGCTTCGCGTGACCGGCCTCACCATCTCGAAGGAACAGCACGACTTCGCCACCGAGCGGATGGCGCGGGCGGGCCTTTCGGACATGGTCGAGATCAAGCTGCAAGATTACCGCGACGAGCGCGGCCGTTACGACGGGATCGCCTCGATCGAGATGTTCGAGGCGGTGGGCGAGAAATACTGGCCGGTCTACTTCGACACCGTGCGCGAACGGCTGAACCCCGGTGCGCGGGGCACGTTCCAGATCATCACCGTCGAGGACCGGCGCTGGGACGCCTACCGCAAGAGCGTCGATTTCATCCAGAAATACATCTTCCCGGGCGGGATGCTTCCCGCCCCTTCCGTGCTCAGGGCCGAGATCGAGCGGGCAGGGCTCACCGTGGCGCGGTCGGTGGAATTCGGCGAGAGCTATTCGCAGACGCTCCGGCGCTGGCACGAGACGTTCAATGCCCGCTGGGAAGAGGTATCGTTGCTCGGATTCGACGATTCCTTCCGCAGGATGTGGAATTTCTACCTCACGTCTTGCGCCTCGGCGTTTTCGAGCGGAACCTGCGACGTGATACAGATCACGGTGAGAAGGCCCGCCTGAACATGCCCACCGCCGGCAAGCTCTTCGGCGCGATCACGTTCGCGATCGTCGCCTGGTTCGTTTCGGGTCTGATCCCGCCGCTTCTGCCGGAGGGCACGCCGACGGGGTTGCTCCAGCCGGTCAACGCGGTGGTCGGGTTTATCATGGGCTGGACGATCCTCGGACGGAACGCAGGCGACGGGATCGTGGCGAGCCTCGGCCATGCCTCGACAACGGCGGTGGCGGTGGTGTTCTGGTGCCTTCTCATCTGGTCGGGCGACGAGATGATCGAGCGGGCGACGCGCCTGTTCTACGACGGACCCGTCGAGGCCTTGCAGGACATGGCGACGGTGGCGCTCGGATACGGCCGGATGATCGCGACGGTGGAGATCATCGGAGCGCTGGTGATCGGGGCGATCGCGAGCGCCCTGCTGACCGAGGGTGCGGCCGCACGCTGGGCCTGAGGTGGCGCGGGACATCTTCCTTTACGGCACGCTACGCGACCCGGGCCAGCTACGGGCCGTGCTCGGTCATGACGGCTGGCTTTTGCGCGACGACGGTCTGCCAGGCCACGCGGTGCGCAGCGACCCTGCGCACCAGGGGTTTCCGGTTCTCGTCGCCGATGCCGACGCGTCGGTGCCGGGAACCGTGATCCGCGCGGACCCCGAGGACATCGCCCGCCTCGACTGGTACGAGGCGGCTTTCGGATACGACCGTCGGGCGGCGACGCTGGCCTCGGGCGCGCGCGCGGACGTTTACTGGCCGCCGGCGATGGAGACCGCGGCGGAGCCCTGGGACTTATCGGCTTGGGTCGCCAGCTGGGGAGCCGCTGTCGAGGCCGCGGCGCGGGACGCGATGACGATGTACCCCGAAACCGCGCCGGGCGACATGGGCCGGCGCTTCGGGATGCTCCTGTCGCGGGCAAGCTCGCGGCTGCGCGCCGCCGCCGAGGCCACGCCGGGCGCGGTGCGCCGGGGGGCGGGGCGCAAGGGGGTGACACTCACGCGGACCGTGCCGCGCCACCGGGGGTTCTTCGCCCTCGACGAGTTGCACCTAGACCACCGCCGGTTCGACGGCGGGCGCGAGGAGGTGGTGCGCGAGGTCTTCGTCGGCACC
>Ga0076929_100973_pt1 | contig 12212 bp, 11 predicted proteins | sample HotLakConUCCSL28_FD_87104 | JGI IMG/M metagenome (GOLD analysis project Ga0076929, IMG submission 87104) | Hypersaline microbial mat communities from Hot Lake, Washington, USA - Hot Lake Consortium UCC-SL28 (version 3) (version 3) | ecosystem: Environmental > Aquatic > Thermal springs > Hot...
ATGGGGCGGTCCCCCCGGTGCATCGGGACGCTGATGCGGATATCGGGTGGATGGAACCGCGGGTGATCGGCATCGTCGCGCCGATCGTCGCGGGACCCGAGGCGTTTCCGATGACGGCACCAGCAGACCGGGCCCGGGTTCAACCCTTTGCCGGTTTCGACCGTTTCATCCCCTTGGCGCTGTTCGCGATCCAGTCCATCGCCGCGAGCAACACACCCGAGATGATGAAGACCAGATGAATGATCACCATCCAGCGGATCTGTTCGGTGTCGTATCTTGTGACGTCCATGAAGACCTTGAGCAGATGGATGCCCGAGATCGCGACGATCGAGGCCACGAGCTTCAGCTTCAATGCGGAAAAATCGACCTCGCCCTGCCAGTCCGGACGGTCGACATGGGTCTCCAGGTCCATCCGGCTGACGAAATTCTCGTAGCCGGAGAAGATGACGATCAACAGAAGGTTCGCCGCCAGGCTCAGATCGATCAGCGCGAGAACGCCCAGGATCGCGTCATCGACCGTCATCGCGGGAATTGCGGCGGCAAACGCGATCAGTTCGAGGGCGAAGATCCAGACCAGGATGGCAACTGCCCCCACAAGACCCAGATACATCGGGGCGAGCAGCCATCGACTTGCGAAAAGTGTCTGTTCGATCAGACGTTCCATAGGTTCCCCCGTCAATCGCCATCCCATGGCGCCGCCGCGATACATGATGTAAACGGTCTCTGGCATCAATCACGCGCCGACAATTTTTTCAGCGGTGGTTGCAGGCCGTGGGCCGGCAACATACTTGCGACCCTGTCGCAACATGAAGGATGCCATGACTACCGTGAAACCCGAGCAGTGCCCCATCGAACCGCGCCTGTTCCACTTGGCGCTGATGTCGTGATGATCGAACCGCTGCTCGGACTGCTGCTGGGTATCCTTGTCGTTCTGGCGATCATCGCCGCGAACGGATATTTCGTGGCGCAGGAATTCGCCTATATGTCGGTCGATCGCACGCGGCTTGCCGCGCGGGCGGCCCAAGGCGACGTCGCCGCAAAGCGTGCGCTGGCCGTGACGAAGCGGACCAGTTTCATGCTGTCCGGTGCCCAGCTCGGGATCACGATAACCGGCCTGCTGGTCGGCTTCGTCGCCGAACCGCTTGTCGGCCAGTCTCTGGGTGTGCTGCTCGGTGGCGCCGGAGTGGCGCCCGAAGTCGGCATCGCCGTCGGAACCTTGCTGGCTCTGGGCGTGGCGACCATCGTCCAGATGATCTTCGGCGAGCTTTATCCAAAGAACCTCGCCATCGCCAATCCGGAGCCGCTGGCCCGGCGGCTTGCCGGCTCGACGCTGGTCTACATGACGGTCTTCGGCTGGCTCATCAGTTTCTTCGATAAGTCCGCCAACCTGTTGCTGCGCGCGCTGCGCATCGAGCCGGTCCACGACCTGGACGTCAGCGCCTCGGCCGACGACCTTCCCCGGATCATCGCCGAGTCCCGCGACAGCGGCGACCTGCCGCTCGAGCTGTCGCTGATGATGGACCGTATGGTTGACTTTCCGCACCGCGACGTCGAGCATGCCATGGTGCCGCGGTCGCAGGTGGACTGGGTGACGCCCGAGACGACCCTTGAAGAGCTGCGCGGGCTGATGGCCCGCGCCCACACGCGCTATCCGGTGATCGATGACGCGGATACACCGGTCGGCGTCGTGCATCTTGCGGATGTCCTTGCGCGCCTCGCCTCGGGGGCCACGGACGAAACCGTTGCCGCGGTGATGCGGCCCGCCGCGGTGATCCCGACGCTGATGCTGTTGCCGGACGCCCTGGACGAGCTGGCGCGCACGACCAATCAGCTCGCCTGCGTCATCGACGAATACGGCGGCTTTGCCGGCGTGCTGACCATCGAGGACCTTGCCATGGAGATCGTGGGCGAGATCACCGACGAGCATGACGTCCCGGTCGGCGACGCGGTCGTGCCCGATGGCGACAACATCTGGATCATGGATGGCGACGTCCACCTCGACGAGGTGGAGCGCGCCATCGGCCACGATCTGCCGCGCGGCGATATCGAAACGATTGCCGGTCTGCTGATCGCCGCGTTCGGCACCTTGCCGACCGAAGGGGACACCGTCCTGGTGGACCTGCCCGTCGATCCGGCCGATCTGGTCGACGACCGGCCGATGCGACGTCGGCTCGAGGTCGACGTGATGCGGGTCGAGCGCCACGTTCCCACCGAGGTCCGGGTGCGGCTGGTCGCCTTTGCGGAAACGGAGGGTGGGCAATGACCGACCCGCTGATCGTCACGCTCGCGACCATCGCGCTGATCGCCCTGAGCGCCTTCTTCGTGATCATCGAATTCGCCCTTCTCGGGGCGCGCCGGCACCGCCTCGAGGAGCGTGCCGCAGGCAGTGCGTCGGCCCGCGCCGCGCTGCGCGGCATGAACGACCTGACCCTGATGCTGGCCGGCGCGCAGTTCGGCATCACCGCCTGCACCTTCGCGCTCGGGGCGGTGACGAAGCCCGCCGTCGACGCCTGGCTTGGCCCGGTGTTGATCCTCTGGGGCCTGCCGGAATGGGCTGCCGGGGGCACGTCCTTCGCGCTTTCGCTTTTCTTCGTCACCTTCCTGCACCTCGTGGTGGGCGAGATGGCGCCGAAATCCTGGGCGATCGCGCATCCGGAAACCTCGGCCCTGGCCATCGGCGTGGTATCGCGCGCCTATGTCTGGCCGCTGCGCCCGCTGCTGCTTTGGGTGAACAGCATCGCCAACCATCTTGTCCGGGCCAGCGGTGTCGAACCGGTCGAAAGCGCCGCCGTGGGTGGACGGGACATCGAGACGATCCGGCAGCTTGTGGAACATTCCGCCAGGGTCGGGACGCTGGAGCCGGAATTGCAGCAGCAGATCTCGGCCCTCATCGATCTCGGGAACCTCCGCGTCGATACCCTGGTCACGCGGTCTCCGGTGCAGGTCACGCCAGAGGCGACGGTCGCCGATGTCCGCGCCGCCGCGCTGGACTCGGGTCACATGCGCATCCTCATGCTTGGCGAAGACGATGCGCAACCTTCTGTCGTGCATGTGCGCGACACTCTGATGCTGCCGCCCGAGCGACCGGCGCGGGAGAGCACCCGACCGGCCTTCGTATTGGCGGCGGAGATGCCGGTCTACGAGGCGCTGGCGCGCATGCGCGGCGCGAGCGTGCAGCTTGCGGTGGTGAAGGACGGCGAGACGATCTGCGGGATCGTCACGCTTGCCGACATGCTCAAGCATGTGCTTCCCGCAGGCATGGCGGCCGTGCAGGCGCCCGTCGTCACACGGGCGGCATGACGGGGCTGCCCTGGGCGCTGCCTTGGCCCGATCTGGCGTTCGGCTGCGCCGTGCAGGCTGTCCCGCGCAGCCACAAATCCTTGCGCAGGGTGGATCAGCCGCCCGCCCGTGCGTCTGGCGTGCATGGCCTCCTCCCGGGGTCCGGTCCGGGTGACGTCATCCGCGATGGCGATGTCGGATCCGTTCGGGGCGCGCCGGTATGGCTCGAACGACCGACCAGCGATCGCACCGACGGCGCCCGCCTTGTCCGGCGCAACCTGCTCGGGGACAGGCTGCCCGGCATGGGGATCGGCATGCAGAAGTGACCCCTTTCATGGGGTGATCGGCGTCCAGAAATGCCCCCCAGATCATTCTGTCGGAAGCGTCCTCTGGAACGAGAGGGCGCAGTCAGGGGTTGTTGGTTGTGGAGACGATCGCGAAGATCAGGCGGGCAGATTTCATCGGTCGATCATGTGCAGGGGCGGGTGTCGTGCGCCAAGTCCATCAGCCCCGCCGAGACCCTGTGCGCTGTCCCGGCAGCTCTGCTCACGGCCAGCATGGTCCGGATGGCGCGCGCCGAGATGACCTGCCCCCCGAGGCTCCCTCGTTCATAACGAGAGTCTGCGGGTCTGGTTTTCATATTCGTGGTCGTTTGTTTGGGCAAGCGCGTCGGGCGCGGAGCCCTCAGATTGCTCAAGCGCCCGGCGCGCTTCGGCGGGGGTCATTCCGCCAAGCGAGGAATGCGGCCTGACGTGGTTGTAGTCGTAGCGCCAAAGGGCCAGCGTTCGACGGGCATCTGCCAGGCTGTCGAAGATCTCCTCGTTCAGGCATTCGTCGCGCAGGCTGCCGTTGAAGCTCTCAATGAAGGCGTTCTGTTGCGGCTTGCCGGGGGCGATGTAATGCCACTCGACGCCATTATCCTTCGCCCATTTCAGGACAGCTTTGCTGGTTAGTTCGGTGCCGTAGCACGTCGGGAAGAAGGGCTGCCAATAGGTTATGGCCGCGCGCGCAGCCCTCAGATAGCGCAGCGTGTGGCCATAACCGGGTCTCAGGTCTCAACAGTGGTTTTGCTGAACCACACTGCTGAGGAGACCGGCTATGACCGCCACCCATTCTATCGCACCGACCTTGTTGGTCGCCATCGACATTTCCAAGCATCGCCATGAGGTGCTGATCGGCATCCCGGGCAAAACACGCCGCCGCCGACTGACGGTCATGAACACGCTGGAGGACTTCCAGCGCCTGTCTGCGGCCCTCGCCAGCTACGACCTGCCGGTGCGGATCGGGTTCGAGGCGGCCGGCAATTATCACCGCACATTGGCGCACCATCTCGGCCGGGCCGGGTTCGACCTGAAGCTTGTTTCCTCAGTCGCCCTGGCCCGCACGCGGGAGGCCCTGCACAACAGCTGGGACAAGAACGACCCGAAGGACGCCCAGGTCATCCTGCACATGCTGGAGATCGGCGCCGTGCAGTTCTTCCACGATCCTCTGGCGGCAGGCACCAGCGACATCCAGGAACTGTCAAAGACCCACGAGATTGTTTCACGCTCGAAGACCGAGCTCTGGCACCGCATCCTGACTCACTATCTGCCACTGTACTTCCCCGAGGCCGAACGATTTCATCGGAGCGCGCGGACGGATTGGTTCCTGGCCTTCTTGGAGAAGTACCCATCGCCGCACATGATCTCGGCCATGGGTCGGGACGCCTTCATCGCGGATGCCTGGGACGTCGTTGGCCGGAAGGTGTCCAAAGAGCAATTGCTTTCAGATGTTTATGCGACGGCCGCTGGTTCGGTTGGACTTCCCGTCCACCCGGATTCCGATGCCGTCCGCATGTTCCGTCTCGTTCTCGCTGAGGGGCGAAGCCTGGTCCGGCGACGCGATGAGATTGAAGCTCGAGCCGTCGAGCTTCTCTCCGACTTGCCCGACTATCAGCTGCTGACGACCATTCCCGGTATCGGCCCGATCAACGCCATGACCATCCTGGCCGAGGCCGGTGACCTGCGTCGGTTCCGGCATCATCGGCAGTTCCTGAAGTTCTGTGGCATGGACCTCGCCACCGTCCAGTCCGGCATGTTCCGCGGTCAGAGCCGCATCTCGAAGTACGGCAATGCCCGGCTGCGGCGCACACTCTGGATGGCCGGCCAGACCGCCGTTCTCAAGCGGACCAACAGCTTCCGCGACAAGTTCGAGCGCTACATCTCCAAGGATCGACACAACGCCCATCTGCGCCGCAAGGCCTACACCGCGATCGCGGCCAAGATGGCGCGCACCGTACACGCCGTGGTCAATCACGGCGAACCCTATCGCCCCTTCTTCGAGGGGGTGAGCCCAGGCGGAAGGACCTCTCTCTGACGAGCCGTGGAGGCAGCTTGCTGACCTCGTAGATAATGTTCGGGCCTTCTGCTTGGGATTTGGGATCTCGTATTGAGGACGGTGAGGGCCGCCAGAGCGCGTACCCTGTGTTTGCTATGGAAGAGATCATTTCTTGACGGCAGAGCCCGTCTGGGCAACCGTATCAGGGCATCCGGGACACCGGATGTCCCATGACCTGCTGACCTAAGCAGCCAGAATCTCCCGACATAGGACGTTGTCGCTGACGATGCTCTCGGGCTTGCCGTAGAGCCGCGCCAGCGCGTCCAGTTCCCGCGTGACGCGGTCGCCCGAGATGCTCGTATCGGCGATCAGGCCGAGGTTCTCGCGGCAGCAATCGTCATTCACGGCCAGGATCCGGAACCGGCGCGAGGCTCCGATGGTATCGGAAACGAAGTCCATCGACCAGCGCTGGTTGGGGCGCAGGGCTTGCGGCATCGGCGAGCGGCTGCCACGGGCGCGCTTGCGGCCGCGTCTGCGCCGAACCGAGAGACCTTCCTCCCGATACAGGCGGTAGAGCTTCTTGTGGTTCATCGTGATTCCCTTGCGCTCGAGCAGGATGCCGATCCGGCGATAGCCGAACCGCCGCCGCGTCTCGGCGATCTCGCCCATTTCCTTGCGGATCTCCGGGTTGTCGGGCGGGCGCTCGCGCCGCACCGTCTTCGGATCGACACCGACCAGGGCGCAGGCCCGGCGCTGCGAGATGTCATGATCCCGCAGCGCCCGGAGCGCTGCATCCCGCCGCGCCATCCTTCGCCATTGTGCTCGAACCAATGGCGCACAATGGCTCAGCGTCAGGGTTTTCCCAAGAGATCCTTCAGCACGACGTTGTCGAGCATCGTATCCGCCAGCAGGCGCTTCAGCTTCGCGTTCTCGTCTTCGAGCTGCTTCAGCCGCTTGGCGTCGGACAGATCCATCCCGCCATACTTGGCCTTCAGCTTGTAAAACGTGGCAGGGCTCAACCCGTGCTTCCGGCAAAGCTCGGAGGTCGGCAACCCAGCCTCCTGCTCCGTGTTCATCCCGATAATCTGCGCCTCGGTGAAACGGCTTTTCCTCATGTCGTCTGCTCCTTCTCAGGTTGGGCAGACTCTACATCACGGCGAGGGAACTTCCGGGGGGCAGGTCACTTTCAGTTTCACCTAGCCCCGGCCCGGCCCGGTCAGCCGCATTTGGAATGGCCGCAGCTGGCGCAGGTCATGCAGCCCTCGATCATCCGCATGTCGAATGATCCGCAGGAGGTGCAGCTGACCTTGGGCTTCATGCTGACCACATCGGCCTGCGGATCGGCCTTCAGCCCCAACCCCTCGCCGGCCAGAAAGCCGATGGCGATCAGGTGTTTCTCGATCACCCCGCCGATCGCGGCCAGGATCGAGGGGACGTATTTGCCCTTCATCCAGGCACCGCCGCGCGGGTCGAAGACCGCTTTCAGCTCCTCGACCACAAAGGTCACGTCGCCGCCGCGCCGGAACACGGCGCTGATCATCCGGGTCAGGGCGACGGTCCAGGCGAAATGCTCCATGTTCTTGGAATTGATGAAGATTTCGAAAGGCCGCCGCTGGCCGGCGGTGACGATGTCGTTGATCGTGATGTAGATCGCATGTTCGCTGTCGGGCCATTTGAGCTTGTAGGTCGCGCCTTCCAGCTCGGCCGGGCGGTCAAGCGGTTCGGACATGTAGATGACCTCTCCCGAGACCGCGTCGGCGACGATTTCGCGGCTGTCGGTGACGTCGTCCGCGCGGGCCTCCTCGGCTGGCGCCTCGTCGCTTTGCGACACTTCCAGCACGCTGCCCGTCACCTCGTTCGGCCGGTAGGTGGTGCAGCCCTTGCAGCCGGTTTCATAGGCTTGCAGGTAGACGTCCTTGAACGCCTCGAAATCGATATCGACGGGGACGTTGATGGTTTTCGAGATCGACGAATCCACCCATTTCTGCGCCGCCGCCTGCATCCGCACGTGATCCAGCGGGGCAAGCGTCTGGGCGTTGACGAAATGGTCGGGCAAGGGGGCGTCACCCATCCTTTCGCGCCACATCTGCACGGCGTAATCGACCACCTCTTCCTCGGTCCGGCTGCCGTCCTTCTGCAGCACCTTGCGCTTGTAGGCATAGGCAAAGACCGGTTCGATCCCGGAACTGACATTGCCGGCATAGAGCGAGATCGTCCCGGTCGGCGCGACCGAGGTCAGAAGGGCGTTGCGGATGCCATGTTCGGCGATGGCCTGGCGCACATCGTCATCCATATGGGCCAGCGACCCCGAGGCCAGGTAGGCGTCGCGGTCGAACAGCGGGAAGGCGCCCTTTTCGCGGGCGATCCCGACGCTGGCCAGATAGGCGGCGCGGGCGATGCGCTTCATCCAGGCCTCGGTCTGCGCGGCGGCCGCATCCGAGCCATAGCGCAGGCCGACCATCAGAAGCGCGTCGGCCAGGCCGGTGACGCCGAGGCCGATGCGGCGCTTGTCCTGAGCCTCGGCCTCCTGCTCGGCCAGGGGAAAACGCGACACGTCGATCGTGTTGTCCATCATCCGGATCGCGGTGGCGACCAGATCGTCCAGCGCGTCTTCGTCCAGCGCGGCGTCGTCACCGAAGGGATCGGAGACCAGCCGCGCCAGGTTGACCGAGCCCAGAAGGCAGGCGCCATAGGGCGGCAGGGGCTGTTCGCCGCAGGGATTGGTGGCGGCGATGGTTTCGCAATAGGCCAGGTTGTTCATGGCGTTGATGCGGTCGATGAAGATCACGCCGGGTTCGGCGTAATCGTAGGTCGCGCGCATGATCCTGTCCCACAGGGCGCGGGCCATGACGGTTTTCACCACGGCCCCGTCCCAGACCAGATCCCAGGCGTGATCGGCCTTGACCGCCGCCATGAAATCATCGGTGATCAGCACCGACATGTTGAACATGCGCAGGCGGGCGGCATCGGATTTGGCGGTGATGAACTCTTCGATATCCGGGTGATCGCAGCGCATCGTCGCCATCATCGCCCCGCGGCGCGACCCGGCCGAGACGATCGTGCGGCACATCGCGTCCCAGACATCCATGAACGACAGCGGCCCCGAGGCATCGGCGGCCACGCCCTTGACCCGTGCGCCCTTGGGGCGGATCGTGCTGAAATCATAGCCGATCCCGCCGCCCTGCTGCATGGTCAGCGCCGCCTCTTTCAGGGCCTCGAAGATGCCGGCCATGGTGTCGGGGATCGTGCCCATGACGAAACAGTTGAACAGCGTGACGGACCGGTCGGTCCCGGCGCCGGCGGTGATCCGGCCGGCGGGCAGGAACCTGAAATCCTCGAGCGCGGCGTAGAAGCGATCCTCCCAGGATGCCGGGTCGGATTCGGCGGCCGCCAGCGCCCGGGCGACGCGGCGCCAGGTCTCCTCGACGGTCGCGTCGATCGGCGCGCCGTCGCCCTCCTTGAGGCGGTATTTCATGTCCCAGATCTGCTCGGCGATGGGCGCGGCGAAACGGGTCATGGCGGCTCCTTTGGCGGTGGCTTGCGGCGGCGGCTTGCGGCGGTGGCTGGCAGAATCGGCGAAAGGCCCCTACCCTACCAGATATAGCGCGCTATGTGAACGCAAAGCGAACATCTGGATCGGGAAATGGCGGCGGCGAGACTTCACCTTCAGAAATTGTCAGTGGGCACGGAAACTGTCGCAGACCTGGCCGAATGGCAAGCCGGCGCGCGCGCCCAGGGCCCCGACGGCTTGCCGCGGCACATCACCCGGATGTGGCCCAAGCGCGCGGCGGAGCTTATGTCGGGCGGGTCGATCTATTGGGTGATCAAGGGTCAGATCCTGTGCCGGCAGCCGATCGCCCGGCTGGACGAGGTGCAGGGCGGCGACGGGATCCGGCGCTGCGCCATCGTGCTGGAACCGGGGCTGGTGCGGGTCGTGCCGACGCTCAGGCGGCCGTTCCAGGGCTGGCGCTACCTCGCCCCCGGGGACGCGCCGCGCGACCTGCCCGAGGGCCGCCGCGGCGAAGCGGCGCTGCCGCCCGAGATGTCGGCCGCCCTGGCGGAAATCGGCGTATTGTAAAGCGGTGCGCGGGCACCGTGCGGCGGGGGCCGCGCCTTGCGGCACGCCTCAGGGATCGAGCCGGGCCATCAGCGCGTCAAAGGCGGTGCGCTGCGCCTCGGACCAGCCGCGGCGACGGCCGCGAAACAGGGTCGCCTGTGACGCATGGATCAGCCCGTCGGACAGGATGCGCAACCCGTTGGCGCGCAGGGTTTCCCCGGTCGAGGTGATGTCGGCGATCGCCTCGGCGGTTTCGTTGCGGATCGTGCCCTCGGTCGCGCCCTGGCTGTCGACCAGCTGGTAATCGGCGACCCCGGCCTCGCGCAGGAAGTCACGCACCAGGCGGTGATATTTGGTCGCGATCCGCAGCCGGTGGCCGTGAACGGCGCGGAACGCGGCGGCGGCGGCATCGAGATCGTCGAGCGTGTCGACATCGACCCAGCAATCGGGCACCGCGATCACCAGGTCGGCGCCGCCGAAGCCCATCGGCACCAGTTCGACCACGCGGGTTTCCCAGCCCGGGATGCGTTCGCGGATCAGGTCCGACCCGGTCACGCCCAGCTGGATCCGGCCCGCGGTCAATTCGCGCGGGATTTCCCCGGCTGACAGCAGGACCAGTTCGACGCCCTGAACGCCGTCGACGGCGCCGGCATATTCGCGGTCCGACGACTTGGTCAGGGTCACGCCGCGGGCGGCGAACCAGTCGAAGGTCTTGTCCATCAGCCGGCCCTTGGAGGGCACCCCGAGTTTCAGACTCATGTCGCCGCCTCCAGCGCCAGCACCTGTTCGGGCCGGATCACGCCACCCACCGCCGGCACGCCGGTGCCGCCGCCCAGCACCGCCGTCAGCGCGTCATAGCGCCCGCCGGTGGCCAGGGGGGGCAGGTCCGGCCGGGCGTCATCGTAGAAGCCAAAGACGAAACCGTCGTAATATTCCATGCTGGTGCGGCCGTAAGAGCCTTCGAAGGGCAGGTTTTCCACATCCACCCCCCGTGCCGCCAGCGCCTCGAGCCGGGCCGACAACCGGTCCACCGCAGGACCGATCTGGGGCAGGTCGACCGAGATGTCGCGCAGCGCCACCAGCACGTTCGGCGCGGTTTCGCGCAACGACAGGATGGCGTCGATCAGCTCCTGCTCGGTGCCCGAGATCGGGTCGGCGGCGGCATCCTCGCGCAGGGCGTCGATCCGCGCGGCGATCTCGGCGGCGTTGCGCAGGCCGATCACCGGGGGCAGGTTCGCCAGCGGATCGGCCTGCGCCAGCAGCGCGGCGCGGCGGGCGGGTGTTGTGCTGCGCCCGCCGAACCGGTCCAGCAAAGCGCGGAACCGCCGCGGTCGCCACAGGTGCCGCAGCAGCGCGGCCTTGCGCCGCTCGGTCGTGTTCAGCCCCAGCACGGCGGCGCGCAGGATGCCGATATCGCCGGTCGCCGGCCGCACCGAAACGGCGGACAGAAGGGTCGCGATGGTGGCAAAGACCTCGGCATCGGCCATCGCCGGGTCGGCGCCGCCGAAGCATTCATAGCCCAGCTGCAGGGTTTCGGAGGGGCGGGTTTCATCCAGCTCCTGTGCCCGGAACACCTCGCCCAGATAGGTATAGGTCGCCGCAGCCGCCCCGCCCTGCATATGCGCCCGGACCAGCGGCACGGTGAAATCGGGCCGCAGCATCAGCTCGCCCCGCAGCGGGTCGTGGGTGACATAGGCGCGGGCGCGGATATCCTCGCCATAAAGGTCAAGCAGGACCGAGGCGGGCTGCAGGATATCGGCATCGACCACCTGCGCGCCGGCCGCGATCAGCTGCGCCTGCATCTGCCGCGCCCGGTCGCGCGCGGCCTGGGCCAGGGGGGACCGGATCATTCCGCCAGCCCGTTCCTGTCCAACCCGTGCCGGGCCAGGATCTCTCGCACCTTGGAAAGCATGTCACCGCGCGGCACCTCGTATTGGCTGGGCCGGTCCTTCCATTCCTCGAGCGTGGCGTTTTCGGCGATCTGCGCGCCCAGGATCAGGTCCTTGATCTGGACCACGCCCTTGGCGTGTTCGTCCCCGCCTGCGATGATCGCCACCGGGGAATTGCGCTTGTCGGCGTATTTCAGCTGGTTGCCGAAATTCTTCGGGTTGCCCAGATAGACCTCGGCCCGGATGCCGTTCCGGCGCAGTTCGGCCGCCATCGCCTGGTAATCGGCCATCCGGTCGCGATCCATCACCGTGACGATGACCGGCCCGGCGGCCCTGGCACTGCCGATCCGGCCCTTTTCGCGCAGGGCGGCCATCAGACGGTCGACACCGATGGAGACGCCCGTGGCCGGGACGGCCTGCCCGGTGAAGCGTTTCACCAGGTCGTCATAGCGCCCGCCCCCGGCGACGCTGCCGAACTGGCGCGGGCGGCCCTTTTCGTCGAGGATTTCGAAGGTCAGCTCGGCCTCGAAGACCGGGCCGGTGTAATAGCCGAGGCCCCGCACGACGGAGGGGTCGATGATGATGCGGTCGGGGCCGTAGCCTTGGGCGTTCAGAAGCTCAGACATATGTTCGAGTTCATCGACACCCTCGCGGCCCACGTCGGAACCTTC
>Ga0076929_100976_pt1 | contig 12183 bp, 11 predicted proteins | sample HotLakConUCCSL28_FD_87104 | JGI IMG/M metagenome (GOLD analysis project Ga0076929, IMG submission 87104) | Hypersaline microbial mat communities from Hot Lake, Washington, USA - Hot Lake Consortium UCC-SL28 (version 3) (version 3) | ecosystem: Environmental > Aquatic > Thermal springs > Hot...
GCGTCGCGCGCAAGCGCGATCACGGCCTGATGACCGGAATGCACGCCGTCGAAATTGCCGATGGCAACAGTCGCGCCCTTGTCGGCGTCAGCGACGAATTGATAGTCCCGCACGATCTTCATGGGCAGAGGGTTAGCGGGGGCGTGGGGGGGTTGCAATCCCCGGTCCGGCTTGCTGCGGGTGATTTTCCATCGATGGAAAATCGCGGCTGCGGTGACGCATCCGCGCCCGTGACGGGATCAGTCGAACTTGCGTGAGGGCGCAAGCACCTTGGCCTCGCCGATCAGAACCTTCTTGCCATCGACCGAGCAATGGCAATCCAGCGTCACGCGCCGTTTGGCGATGTCGATATCGACCACCTTGACCTCGGCATAGACCATGTCGCCGGGGCGCACGGGAGCCATGAACTTCAGCGTCTGGCCCAGGTAGACGGTGCCATGCCCCGGCAGCTGTTCCCCGATCACCGCGGAAATCAGGCCCGCGGTCAGCATGCCATGGGCGATCCGCCCCTCGAAGATGGTGTCGAGGGCGTAGGCATCGTCGAGATGCACGGGGTTGCGATCGGTGGAGACCTCCGCGAAGAGCTCGATATCCCGGTCTGTCACGGTCTTGCGCAGATCGCGCACCATGCCGATCTCGATATCCTCGATGCAGATCGTTCCGCGCGGCATGTTGTCGAGCATCGGGGCCTCGCCTGATGGGAGGGTAATATACTGCTTGCGCAGATCTGTTTCACGCAATTTAATTGCGCACAGGATCTGCCGCGTCAAGCGAAATCGCCTTCAGCGCAAGTGTCCGATCGCGAAGGTCGGGGTCCAGCCCTCGGCCTGCAGGAACCGTGCGAGCGCGTCCGGATCGGGTTGATGTGCCGTGCGCGTCTCTTGCGCGGCCAGCCCACCCGTCACGAAGAGCACATCGATATCCTCGCCCAGCGCGCCGGCGACGTCGGTGGCGATGCCGTCCCCTATGGCAAGGATGCGCGAGGATGGAATGTCCGCCCCCAGATCGGAAAGACGCCGGCGTGCGAGATCGTAGATCGGCGGATGCGGCTTGCCGAAATAGAGGCTCCGGCCACCCATCTCCGTGTAGAGCCGCGCGACGGCGCCGGCGCACCATTCGCGCCGGGTGCCGCGGTCCACGACGATGTCGGGATTCGCGCAGAGCAGCGGCAGTCCCTCGATTTTCGCGCGCAGAAGATCGGGCCTCAGCGTGTCGAGGTCGGCCAGCGCGTCGAACGGGCCGGTGCAGACGATGCCTTCCGCCTCTGCCAGCGGCACGCGCTCGACGGGCGTGGGATCTTCCAGTACCCGCGGCGGTTCGAAGAAGCCGAGATCGCTCGCGACGCCGATGTGATAGACCCGGCGGCCCACCGCACCCTGGAACAGCGCCATGCGGGCGCTGTCCCCCGAGGTGGCGATGGTGTCCCAGGCGTCGCGCGGCACCCCGAGACCGGAGATCTGTACGGCGATCTCGGCACGGGGACGCGGCGCGTTGGTCAGCAGGATCACCCGCCCGCCAGCCTCCCTGAATCGCTTCAGCGCGTCCACGGCCTCGGGAAAGGAGCGGATCCCATCGTGCACGCAGCCCCAGATATCGCAGTAGAGCGCATCGTAGTCCGCCGTGATTTCCGCGAGGCTCTCGATCAGGCGGGCCATGGTCAGAGCACCAGGTTGGGGATGATCTGCTTCTTTCGGCTCACCACCCCCGGAAGCAGGACGGTGTCTCCTTCCACGGTCACCCCGAAGCTCCTCTCGGCCAGATCCTTCACGAGCGAGTTGGGAACCAGCAGGGTCGCGCATTCATCGAGGATATCCACCACGAAGAGGAGCACCTCGTCCACACCGTCCTCGCGGGCCACGTTCTCCATGGCGGCCATGATCGAATCCTTGCGGGCGAGCACGACGTCGGGTGCTGTCGTCTCGAGCACGGATACGCGGAATCGCTTTCCGCCCACGGTGTATTCCTTGCTGTCCATCCGCAGCAGTTCGGCGTCGCCGAAGGCCGAGATATCCGATTTCGCCGCGAACTGCGCGGCCGCAAGCTTAGGGATCTCGATGCCGAGCTCGCGGGCGAGCTCCTCTGCGACGGCGCGGTCGTGCGCCGTGGTGGTGGGGGAGCGGAATTCGAGCGTGTCCGAGAGGATGCAGGACAGCATGGCGCCGCGGATCGGCTCTGGCATGCGGCGCGCGTGGTCGCCCATCAGGTCGTGCAGGATCGTGGCCGTGCAGGCGAGCGGCCGCAGGGTCATCTCGATGGGGATCTTCGTCTGCAGGCCGCCGGTGAGCTTGTGATGGTCGATCACGGCAAGGATATCGGCGTCGTTGATGCCGTCGGGCAGCTCGGCGGGGTTGTTTGTATCCACGATCACCACGGGCGTGCCGGGAAGGATGCCATCTACGATGCGCGGTTTCTCGAGGCCCCAGCGCTCCAGCATGAAGGCGGCCTCGGTGTTGGGTTCGCCCAGCAGCACGGCTTCGGCCGGTGTTCCGACGATTTCCGAGAGGTACCATGCCCAGATGATGGGCGAACCGGTTGAATCGGTATCGGGCGCCTTGTGCCCGAGCACTTTGATGGTCATTGCGTCGCTTCCGTGGGTGGGAGAATCCGCGGTGTTATAGGTAGTGCACCGCCGGCTGTCACGGGGGCCGTTGGCGCCGGTTTCGGCCCCACGAAACCGGGATGGCACGGGCCGGTTGCATGGGTGCTGCGGATGCCTTCTTGTGGCGCTGTGCGCACCGGGGGGACTTGGCCGCAGATGGCGAAACGACAGCGAACGGGATCCGGCACCAGCGTGATCGGCTGGCGGGAGGTCGTGGACCTGCCCGATCTCGGCATCCTTGCGATCCGCGCGAAGATCGACACCGGTGCCCGGACCTCGGCGCTGCACGCCACGCGGCAGGAGGAGGTGGAGCGCGACGGCCGGGTGTTCATGCGCTTCCATGTCCCGCGCCCGGGCGTGCCGAGGGGCGCGCGGATCGAGGCGCCGCTGGTGGATCGGCGCGCCATCAGGAACACGAGCGGCGTGGCCGAGGAACGCGCCGTGATCCGCACCCATCTTCGGCTCGGCGGGCGCTGCTGGCTGATCGAGGTGTCGCTGGCCGACCGCGCGCGCATGGAATTCGATCTCATACTCGGGCGGACCGCCCTTCGCCGCCGCGGCCTCCTGGTGGACGCCGGCCGCTCGATGCTTGCCGGCCCCCCCGGGGGACGCGGCGCGCACACTCTGGAGGCCTGACCCATGCGAATCGCCATGCTCGCGCGCAACCCGACGCTTTATTCCCATCGCCGGCTGAAGGAAGCGGCGGAGGCCCGCGGGCACCGGCTCGACATCGTCAACACGCTGCGCTGCAACATAAACATCGCCTCGCGGCGCCCCGAGATCTTCTACGACGGCCAGAAACTGCCGAGCTACGACGTGGTGATCCCGCGTATTGGCGCTTCGGTCACCTTCTACGGCATGGCGGTGCTTCGGCAGTTCGAGATGATGGGGGTCTGGCCGCTCAACGAGAGCGTGGCCATCGGCCGCTCGCGGGACAAGCTCCGCTCGATGCAGCTTCTTGCAAGGGACGGCATCGGCCTGCCGGTCACGACCTTCGCCTACGACCCCAAGCAGGCCGAAGAGGTCGTGCGCCTGGCGGGCGGTGCGCCGCTGGTGGTGAAGCTCCTCGAAGGCACGCAGGGGATAGGCGTCGTGCTGGCGGACACCGACCGTTCGGCGAAATCGGTGATCGAGGCATTCCGCGGCGCGGGCGTGAACATCCTCGTGCAGGAGTTCATCAAGGAGGCTGGCGGCACAGATATCCGCGCCCTCGTGATCGGCGGAAAGGTGATGGCGGCGATGCAGCGGACCGGCGCCGAGGGCGAGTTCCGCTCCAACCTGCACCGAGGCGGTTCGGCGCGGGCCGTGCGCATCACGCCCGAGGAGCGGGCAACGGCGGTGCGCGCGGCCAAGTCCATGGGCCTGAACGTGTGCGGCGTGGACATGCTGCGCTCCAACCACGGGCCGGTCGTGATGGAGGTCAACTCCTCGCCGGGGCTTGAAGGGGTCGAGCGCGCGACCGGAAAGGATCTTGCCGCCGCGGTGATCGACTACATCGAGCGCCACGCGCAGCCCAACAAGACGAAGACACGCGGCAAGGGGTAGCATGCGCACCCGGCGGGCCGGGGGGGGGTGAGCGCTCACGGCCGGCGGGAAGGCCGGGGCTCCGCCCCGGACCCCGAGGTATTTCGGGGCCAAAGTCCGGATGTGCAGCCCCGGTGCCTGCGGGCACACCGGGTGGCCGAACCGGACGCCGGCAACGGCGGGCGGCCGCCTGCCGCTCCGAGCGGATCGCGGGACACGAGGATCTTCGCCTGCCTTGGCGCGATCGGCCGCCCGGGCTGTTGACAGCATCGAGCGATCCCCCTATGTGCCGCTCGTTAGCACTCGCCGAGGGTGAGTGCTAACGCTCGCGAGACACAATGCTTAGGGAGCTTGAGCAATGGCATTCACTCCGCTTCACGACCGTGTGCTGGTCAAGCGCGTCGAGTCCGAGGAGAAGACCAAGGGCGGTCTGATCATCCCCGACAGCGCCAAGGAAAAGCCTGCCGAAGGCCTCGTCGTTGCTGTTGGCGCCGGCGCCAAGGACGAGGACGGCGACCGTATCGCCATGGACGTCAAGGAAGGCGACAAGATTCTGTTCGGCAAATGGTCGGGCACCGAGGTCACGATCGACGGCGAAGAGCTGCTGATCATGAAGGAAAGCGACATCCTCGGCATCATCGAGGACGCCAAGGCCGCCAAGGCCGCCTGACCCTGCGCCGAATCCCCATCTGAAACTCATCCGGAGCTAGAGACACGATGTCTGCAAAAGACGTGAAATTCGACAGCGACGCCCGCAACCGCATGCTCAGGGGTGTCAACATCCTCGCCGACGCGGTGAAGGTGACGCTCGGCCCCAAGGGCCGCAACGTGGTGATCGACAAGTCGTTCGGCGCCCCGCGCATCACCAAGGACGGCGTGACCGTGGCCAAGGAGATCGAGCTTGAAGACAAGTTCGAGAACATGGGCGCGAAGATGGTCAAGGAAGTGGCCAGCCGTACCAACGACGAGGCCGGCGACGGCACCACCACCGCCACCGTGCTGGCCCAGGCCATCGTCAAGGAAGGCATGAAGTCGGTCGCCGCCGGCATGAACCCGATGGACCTCAAGCGGGGCATCGACCTTGCGACCGCCAAGGTCGTTGACGCCATCAAGGCCGCCGCCCGTGACGTTTCGGGCACCGACGAGGTGGCCCAGGTCGGTACCATCTCGGCAAACGGCGAGTCCGAGATCGGCCGCCAGATCGCCGATGCGATGCAGAAGGTCGGCAACGAGGGTGTGATCACCGTCGAGGAGAACAAGGGCCTCGAGACGGAGACCGAGGTTGTCGAGGGCATGCAGTTCGACCGCGGCTATCTCAGCCCCTACTTCGTGACCAACCCCGAGAAGATGACCACCGAGCTCGAAGACGCGGTCATCCTGCTGCACGAGAAGAAGCTCTCCTCGCTTCAGCCGATGGTCCCGCTGCTCGAGTCGGTGATCCAGTCGGGCAAGCCGCTCCTCATCATCGCCGAGGACGTGGAAGGCGAGGCCCTGGCCACGCTCGTGGTCAACAAGCTGCGTGGCGGCCTCAAGATCGCTGCCGTGAAGGCGCCGGGCTTCGGTGACCGCCGCAAGGCCATGCTGCAGGACATCGCCATCCTGACCGGTGGCCAGGTGATCTCCGAAGATCTCGGCATGAAGCTCGAGAACGTCACCATCGACATGCTGGGCACCGCCAAGCGCGTATCGATCACCAAGGACGAGACGACCATCGTGGACGGTCACGGCGAGAAGGCCGAGATCGAGGCGCGGGTCAACCAGATCCGTCAGCAGATCGAGGAAACCACCTCCGACTATGATCGCGAGAAGCTGCAGGAACGCCTTGCCAAGCTGGCCGGCGGTGTGGCCGTGATCCGCGTGGGGGGCATGACCGAGGTCGAGGTCAAGGAGCGCAAGGACCGTGTCGACGATGCGCTCAACGCCACCCGCGCCGCGGTGCAGGAAGGTATCGTCGTCGGTGGCGGCGTGGCCCTGATCCAGGGCGCCAAGGCGCTCGACGGGCTGGAGGGCGTGAACGCCGACCAGAACGCCGGCATCGCCATCGTGCGCAAGGCGCTCGAGGCGCCGCTGCGCCAGATCGCCGAGAACGCCGGTGTGGACGGTTCGGTCGTGGCCGGCAAGATCCGCGAGTCCGCCGATCTCGCCTTCGGCTTCAACGCGCAGACCGAGGAATACGGCGACATGTTCAAGTTCGGCGTGATCGACCCGGCGAAGGTCGTGCGCACCGCGCTCGAGGACGCTTCTTCGGTGGCTGGCCTGCTCATCACCACCGAGGCCATGGTGGCCGACCGTCCGCAGAAGGAAGCGGCCGGCGGCGCCGGCGGCGGCATGCCCGACATGGGCGGCATGGGCGGCATGATGTAAGCCTTCCCGCCAACCGCGGAACGAACGCTGAAGGGGGCCTCGCGGCCCCCTTCTTCATGCGCCTGCGTCTATCTCGGGCGGCGGGTGCGCCCGCGGTTCCGTTCAGCCGTCCGCGATCACCATGTGGCGGGCCCGGGCGCCGCGCTCGATTGCGGCGGCATGCAGCCGGTCGATGTCGAGCTCGTAGCGGATCTCCTCCAGCAGGCGCAGCTCGGTTTCCGCGAGTTTCCCGTCCGCGGCGGCGACGTCGCAGGCCAGCGCATAAGCCGTTTCGTTGAGATAGTCCGGCAGGCTCTCACGGATCAGTCCGAACAGGGCGTCGAGCCCATCTTCCTGCTCGAAGAGATCGAACACCGTCTGGGCGATGGTGTTCAGCCGATCGGCGTCGTAGCCGGCGAACACGGGCAGGTTGTTGACGATGTTGGTGATCTTTACGAGTTCCGCCGTGCGGATGTTCTCGTCGGAAGCCGAGACGGCGATCATCAGGGCGGCAAGGCTGTCCTGCGCGGTCAGGATCGGTTCGGCTTCGCTCACGGCATTCTCGCTTTCTGTGCTCGGAGAGTCCGGTCTCATTTATTGACGCCCTCCCTCCCCGGCAATAGGACAGCTCGGCGCCGGGTGCTCCCGCACTGTCGCACCCCGATCCCTTCCTGTCCGGAGAGTATCACCCATGAGCGATCTGCGCGACGCCGCCCTGATCTCCAAGGCCTGGCCCTTCGAGGAGGCGCGCCGGCTGCTCGCTCGCTACGAGAAGGCGCCGCCCGAGAAGGGGTTCGTTCTGTTCGAGACGGGCTACGGGCCCTCGGGCCTGCCGCATATAGGCACCTTCGGAGAAGTCCTGCGGACGACGATGGTGCGCCGCGCCTTCGAGGTGATCTCCGACATCCCGACCCGGCTGATATGCTTTTCCGACGACATGGACGGGCTGCGCAAGGTGCCCGACAACGTGCCCAACCCCGAGAGCCTGGCCCTGCATCTGCAGAAACCGCTCACGCGGGTGCCAGACCCCTTCGGAACCCACCCCAGCTTCGGGCACCACAACAACGCCATGCTACGGCGGTTTCTCGATACCTTCGGCTTCGAGTACGAGTTCTACTCGGCAACGGAATTCTATGCTTCTGGCAGTTTCGACGACACCCTTCTGCGTGCGGCCGAGCGCTACGACGAGCTGATGGCCGTGATGCTCAAGTCGCTGCGCGAAGAACGGCAGCAGACCTACTCCATCTTCCTGCCGATCTCGCCCACCACGGGCCGCGTGCTCTACGTGCCGATCAAGCGGGTGGACGCGCAGGGCGGCACCGTCACTTTCGACGACGAGGACGGGACGGAAACGACCTTGCCGGTGACGGGCGGCAACGTGAAGCTGCAGTGGAAGCCCGATTTCGGCGCCCGCTGGGCGGCGCTCGGCGTCGATTTCGAGCCCTACGGCAAGGAACACGCGCCCAACACGCCGATTTACTCCAAGATCTGCCGAATCCTCGGCGGCACGCCTCCCGAGGTCTTCACTTACGAGCTCTTCCTCGACGACCAGGGGCAGAAGATATCGAAGTCGAAGGGCAACGGGCTTTCGATAGACGAGTGGCTCGCCTACGCGTCCACCGAGAGCCTTTCCTACTTCATGTTCCAGAAACCGAAGACGGCGAAGCGGCTTCACTTCGACGTGATCCCCCGCGCCGTGGACGAGTATCACCAGCAGCTGCGGGCCTACCCGGACCAGGACACCGCCGCGCAACTGGCCAATCCGGTATTCCACATTCATGGCCCCGATGTGCCCGCCTCCGACATGGAGGTATCCTTCGCGATGCTGCTGAACCTGGCGAGCGTCGCCGGCGCGGAAAGCAAGGATGTCCTGTGGGGGTTCATCCGCCGTTACGCGCCGGGCACGAGCCCCGAGGCAAACCCAGGGCTCGACGCGGCCGCGGGTTTCGCCGTGCGCTATTTCCAGGACTTCGTGAAGCCGGGCCGCAGCTTCCGGGCGCCGACGCCGCTGGAGCGCGAGGCGCTGGAGGATCTTCGTGCAAGACTGGTTGCCTGGGACGGCCCGGTGGAGGCCGAGGCGCTGCAGAGCCTCGTGTTTGCCGTGGGGCGTGAGCGGTTCGAGCCGATGCGCGAGTGGTTCCGCGCGCTCTACGAGGTTCTCCTCGGCGCGAGCCAAGGGCCGCGCTTCGGAGGGTTCATCGCGCTTTACGGTGTCGAGGAGACCGTCGCGCTGATCGACGCGGCCCTTGCCGGTGATCTGGCGTGAGAGTTTGACCCGGGCCCATCGGCCGCTACCCTCCCCAACGTTTTGAAGGAGGATGCCCGATGCTCGGACTGCTGCGTAAAGTTGCCCTTGTTCTCGCCATTGCCCTCGGCGCGGGCTCCGCGGCGCAGGAAAGCCGCTCGGCAGCCATCGAAGAAACGATCCAGAGCCAGCTCGAGGCATTTCTTGCCGACGATGTCGCCTCGGCCTTCGAGTTTGCCAGCCCGACCATTCGCCAGCTTTTCCGGACCCCGGAGAACTTCGGCATGATGGTGCAGCGCGGCTACCCCATGGTTTGGCGCCCGGCCGACGTGGAGTTCCTCGGTCTGCAGGAGCGCTCGGGGCGCCTGGTTCAGCAGGTTCGCATCCGTGACGGCGCAGGGCGCGAGCATTTCCTCGAATACTACATGCAGGAAGGCGCGGGACGCTGGCTGATCAACGGAGTAACGATTCTGGAAGCGCCTGACGTAGGCGTCTGAGCCTCTCCAGCTCCGCCCGGGCAACGGGCAGCGCGCGGGGCCGGCAGCTTCGGTTAACGAGCCGCTGATACCCCTTCGCGCCATTCGGGCAAATTGGCCCGGTGCATTGTCCGAAACGGCGAGGCTCCCGGCGCACGAAGCGGCCCCGAGGGCCATGGTCCGTCGTGGAAACGGAGCCCGCCCTGCGAACCGGGGGTTCCATGAACAAGGCGATAACCGACGGGTTGGTGCTCACGCCGCCGCCATTCCAGAACGGGCTCGAAGTCTGGTCGTCGGGCGACGGCACGCCCGGATCAGACACGTACGCCGGTGACGCCAACGCCGCCTTCGTGCCTGCCGATCCCGATTTCGGCGGCTGTCTCGAGCTGGTGAAGACGCAATCCACGCAGCGACTTCGCTTCATGGGCGAGACACCGCTCCTTCCCGGCTGCTACCTGCGCATTTCCGTGCGCATCAAGGCGCTTTCGGGCAACCTGCCCTCGGTGCGTATCGCGGGCTGGCCCGGGGGTGCGGGCGGGGCGAAGGTGCCCGGCCTCGTGGAGGCGGCACCGGCGGTCGCGCTCACTTCCTACGGTGACGTGGTGGAGGTTTCGGCCATTGTCGGTACCGGGCTGCGCCCGGGGGTGGACATGGTCTGGGGCGCAGCGGCGCTCTACGGGCATTTCGGGCTGGATCTCACGGGCCAGAACGGTGGCGTCGTGCGGATCGACGACATCCAGGTCGAAGACATCACCTCCGCCTTCCTGCGTGTCATGCTTTCGACCGTGGACGTGCGCGATTTCGGTGCGGTGGGCGATGGGGTGGCTGACGATGCGCCCGCCTTCCTGGCGGCCGACGCCGCGGCCGACGGGCGCGAGGTCCTGGTCCCGGCGGGTGTCTTCCGGCTTGGCAGCGACGTGACGATGACCGCGCGCACCCGCTTCGAGGGCACCGTCACCGCCGATGCCGCAACGATGCTCATCCTGCAGAAGAACTTCGATCTGCCGACCTATATCGATGCTTTCGGGAACGAGGAACTGGCCTTCCGGAAGGCGTTCCAGGCGCTTCTCAATTTCTCCGACCACGAGAGCCTCGACATGGGCGGGCGCCGCATCTCCGTGACCGCGCCGATCGACATGGCGGCCGCGGTTCCAAACCGCGACTCCTTCGCCACCCGGCGCGTCATCCGCAACGGTCAGTTCGAGGCCATCGCGGGGCCGGCCTGGGCGACCCAGGAGATCACCTCGCAGGCCACCTATGCTCCGGCCGATCCGCGCCGCCTCAGCGCCGTTGCCAATGTCGCCAACGTTCCGGTGGGCGCGCTGGTGGAAGGTGCGGGGGTTGGCCGGGAGGTATACGTCACCGCGAAGAACGTGGGGGCGGGCACGCTGACACTCTCGCAGCCGCTCTTCGATGCGGAGGGAACGCAGGTTTTCACCTTTCGGCGATTCCGCTATGTCCTCGACTTCTCCGGCTTCTCCGAGCTTTCGAAATTCACCATCGCCGACGTGGAAATCCAGTGCAACGGCGAGGCGAGCGGCATCATGCTGGCACCGGACGGCATCAATTTCACCCTCCGCGACAGCTTCCTCACGCGGCCGCGGGACAGGGGGATCACCTCCGTCGGCGAGGGCTGCCAGGGGATGAACATCGACCGCTGCCAGTTCCTTTCCGACGAACAGTCCGAGATCGTCGCCAACCGGCGCTCCATCGCCTTCAATGCCAACTCCAACGACGTGAAGATCCGCGACAACCGCGTGGTTCTGTTCCGCCACTTCTGCATTCTCGCCGGGACGGGAAACCTGATCACCGGGAACCACTGGTTCCAGGGCGACAGCGGCCAGACCGGGCTTCGCATGGGCGGGATCGTGTTCACCCAACCCAACGTGGCCAGCTTCATCACCGGCAACTACGTGGACAACAACTTCATCGAGTGGACAAACGAGCACGACGCCACGCCCGACTACTTCAACCAGTTCTCCTTCGGCGGGCTCACGCTTACGGGCAACGTGTTCTTCGCGACCTTCGTTGCCGACTGGTTCAGCTTTCTCGTGATCAAACCCCACGGCGTGGGCCATTTCATCAACGGGCTCACGATGACGGGGAATGTCTTTCGCACCGTCAGCGGCAACATCGACAGGGTCGAACGCATCGATACCGCCTATGCCGATCTCGATCGCACGCGCTTCCGCAACATCGTGATCGAAGGCAATACCTACAACGGCGTGAACGAACCTGCGTACAATCCCGTCACCATCGTTCACGACCAGAACACCAACGCCGCGACCTGGACGCTGGATTTCGCACCCTATCTGCCGTTCCGCGGTCGGGCCCGCTCCGTGCAGGGCATGGTGCCCGAGGGGCAGGTCACCTCCGGGTCGGATGCGCCCGTCTTCGACATGCCGTGGTCGAAGCTCCAGCAGGGGCCCAATGGCGACAGGGTGGAGCTGAACTGGTCGACCGCCTGCCGCGGCAAGATCATCGTGACAGCGCGGGTGGACAACCCGGTCTGACGGCTCGGCCGGCCAGGATGCGCGGCGGCGCCCGCGCAATGTGACCGAAGACGAGCCGCACCGTCCGGCTCGTCTTCAGCTCCCCGTGGCTCACCGGCCGTACGGGGTGCGATATCGGCGGCAGCGCGGGCAGCACCTCCACGGGCCCGGGCTCGCGGCGCCCGAGGCCAGCCGGGAGGATTCCGATGCCAAGGCCTGCCTTCGCCGTTTCCCGGAGCACGAGACGGTTCTTGCACAGCAAGGGGACGTTTCCCGGCGCGAGGTTGAGCGCGAGCGCGTGCAGCCCGTCGACAAGCATCCGGGTGGAATCGAAGCCGAGGACATCGGCGCCCGACAAGTGTGCCGCGTCGACCGTATCGCCCAGCCTGTCGACATATTGCGGTGCCGCAAAGAGCGTCGCGCGGTCATCTGCGACGTGTCGGCCGAAAAGGTCGGGATCGTCGGGGCGCGCATTGCATACGGCGATGTCGGCCTCGCGCCGGT
>Ga0076929_100977_pt1 | contig 12162 bp, 14 predicted proteins | sample HotLakConUCCSL28_FD_87104 | JGI IMG/M metagenome (GOLD analysis project Ga0076929, IMG submission 87104) | Hypersaline microbial mat communities from Hot Lake, Washington, USA - Hot Lake Consortium UCC-SL28 (version 3) (version 3) | ecosystem: Environmental > Aquatic > Thermal springs > Hot...
CGCACCGATCCGCGGTTCGCCGTCGCCGAGCACCCGGGCGAACCGCGGATCGGTGCGCACGGAAAGCCAGTGCTCTTTCTTCATCCGAAGGATTTCAACGGCTGCCTTCTGGAACTCGAGGAGGTCTGAGGCGGCCATGTCCATCACATCGGCGCTCGTGCTCTATGCCGTCATCTGGTTCATGGTGCTGTTCATCATGCTGCCGCTGCGGCTGAAGACGCAGGGAGAAACCGGCAAGATCGTTCCCGGCACCCATGCCTCCGCGCCCGAGAATCCCGATCTCAAGCGCAAGGTCGTCACCACCACCTGGGTGTCGGCGATTCTCTGGGTGATCATCGGCGGAACGATCCTTTCCGGCGTGATCACCGTGCAGGACATCGACTGGTTCGAGCGGATGGAGCCGCGTTCGACGCGCCCGGACGGCTGAGAATCAGCGCGCTTCGCCCGCCGCGAGCCGGTGGAAGAGATGGGTGAAGGTCGCCGCTCCCAATATCGGGACAACGAGATTGAGGATCGGCACGACGAGCGGAAACGCCATGAGCGTGCCGGCGATCCAGACTGTCAGGGCGTGGCGGCGCCGCATCTTCTTCGCGCCTTCGCGGCCCAGTCGCCGCATGGCCACCAGCTGGAAGTATTCACGCCCGAGCAGGAAGCCGTTGAGCGCAAGGAAGATCAGCGGCGCGAAGGGCGGCACCAGCGCATAGACGACGAGCGCAACGAGATTGGCGGCAACGAGCACGCCCAGGAAATTGACCGTGTCGCGGAACGCGTCCCAGAACGGCACCTGCTCGGCGGCCGGAAGGCCGGGATAGTGCCTGTCTTCGACGGCGCGTGCGACATCCTCGAGAAACATGGATGTGATGGCCGAGGCGACCGGGATCATCAGGAAGGCCGAGAGCACGATCATCACGCCGAGCGAGCTCCAGGTCAGCAGATCGCCCACCCAGGTGACCTCGCCCACGAGCGGCAGCACGGCGGTATCGCCGAAGACTGCGCCCAGCAGGTAGAGAAATCCGGCATAGACCGCGACGAGGAGCGCGATCGTCAGCCCGAGGCCGAGCAAGAGCACCCGCCTGAAGCGAGGATCGCCCACCTGGCCCAGGGCGCGGAAGAAATCGAGCAGGATCATTCGTTCAGCCAGGAGGTAAGTGCTGCGATATCCGGGCGGGGCCGGTCCGGCGGGGCCGAGCTTTCGGTACCGATGTGGATGAAACCTGCGATCTCTTCATGCGCCGCGAGCCCGAGGTGGCGCTGTGCGAAGCCCGGGGCATGGGCCGACCAGCCGGTCAGCCAGTTTGCGCCCCAGCCGGCGGCCAGCGCCGCGTTTACGAGGCCGAGACACACCGCCCCTGCCGAAAGCTGCTGCTCGACGCGCGGAATTCTTTCGGTGGGTCCGGGCGAGAAGACGACCGCCACCACGAGCGGGGCGTTGCGAAAGCCCGCCGCGTGCTTTTCCACCTTTTCCGCTTCGAGGCCGTCGGCGGGGGCCTCGGCCTCCACGGCGTCCGCGACACGCCCGAGCGCCGCCGCGGCCATGACGATGAAGCGCCAGGGCTCCATCTTGCCGTGGTCGGGCACGCGAGCCGCGGCGGTGAGCAGTGTCTGCAGCGCTTCGGGATCGGGCGCCGGCGCCTGCAGGGTGCGCGCGGGGCGCGACCGGCGGGTGAGAAGGAACTCGAGAGCGGCGGGGTTTGGCGTGGGCATGGGGGCCTCGGTCTTCGGGATGTCAGACGCGGTTTAGCCTCTCCGGGCGGGCTTGCCCACAACCGGCGCGCTTGCGGGCGGGCTGGTGCGTCGATAGACCGAGGGTCGAGCAAGCGAGGGAGCATCGCGCCATGCCCGAAGACCTCATCAACAGCTTCATGACCGGCCCCGACGAAAACGGGCGTTTCGGTGACTACGGCGGACGCTTCGTATCCGAGACGCTCATGCCGCTGATACTGGAACTCGAGCGCCAGTACGAGCATGCCAAGACCGACGACAGCTTCTGGGCCGAGATGCACCATCTGTGGACCCACTACGTGGGCCGCCCCAGCCCGCTCTACCACGCGGAGCGGCTGACCGAGCGTCTCGGGGGCGCCAGGATCTACATGAAGCGCGACGAGCTGAACCATACCGGCGCGCACAAGATCAACAACGTACTCGGCCAGATCCTTCTGGCGCGCCGCATGGGCAAGCGCCGCATCATCGCCGAGACGGGCGCGGGCCAGCATGGGGTGGCCACGGCCACCGTCTGCGCCAAGTTCGGCCTGCAGTGCGTGGTCTACATGGGAGCCCATGACGTGGAGAGGCAGGCCCCCAACGTGTTCCGCATGAAGCTTCTCGGCGCCGAGGTGGTGCCGGTGACCTCCGGGCGCGGAACGCTCAAGGATGCGATGAACGACGCGCTGCGCGACTGGGTCACCAACGTGCGCGATACCTTCTACTGCATCGGGACGGTGGCCGGCCCGCATCCCTACCCGGCGATGGTGCGCGACTTCCAGTCGATCATCGGCAAGGAGGTGCGCGAGCAGATGCAGGCCGCCGAAGGCCGGTTGCCCGACATGCTGGTGGCCGCGATCGGCGGCGGCTCGAACGCCATGGGCCTGTTCTATCCGTTCCTCGACGACAAGAGCGTGCGGATCGTGGGCGTCGAGGCGGGTGGCAAGGGCGTGAACGAAAAGATGCAGCACTGCGCCTCCCTCACAGGAGGCCGTCCCGGGGTGCTGCACGGCAACCGCACCTACCTGTTGCAGGACGAGGACGGCCAGATTCTCGAAGGGTTCTCGATTTCCGCGGGGCTCGATTACCCCGGCATCGGGCCCGAGCATGCCTGGCTGCACGACACGGGGCGCGCCGAATACGTCAGCGTGACCGATGCCGAAGCACTCGACGCGTTCCGACTGTGCTGCGAGACAGAGGGCATCATCCCGGCACTGGAGCCCTCTCACGCACTCGCGCATGTCATGAGGATCGCGCCGGAGCTGCCCGCCGATTTCATCCTCTGCATGAACATGTGCGGGCGGGGCGACAAGGATATCTTCACCGTGGCCCGGGCGCTTGGCGTCGAGATGGGCGGCGCCTGAGATACACCCATGGCGCGAATCGGGTTGGCTCGGTTCGCGCGAAATTCTGTTGCATGCGGGTGTCACCGCACCGCAAAACCCCCCTTCAACCTGCCATTGGGCGTCTGCGGGCCCCGTCATTGCCATCGGGGGCTTGCAAGCGCGTCGCGTGCCAGCTAGCGATGTCACCGGCGGGTGTCGACGCACGTGGCACAGCCCGCCGCACAATGGCAGCGACGCGTCGGTCTGCTGTCGAAACCCGGGAGAGCGGAGCTGGACCGTTCTCAAGGATAAAAAACAATATGTTCAGACGTTGGGGCCTTATCGCCGCAGTGGTGGCCGCAGGTGCGTTTTCCGCGCCCGCCGCTGCCGACGCGTTCAAGGACCAGATCGTGCAGCAACTCGCCGCGCAGGGGTTCACCGAGTTCCGGGTTTCGCGGACGTTCCTCGGGCGCACCCGGGTGCTTGCCTACAGTTCCGATTTGCAGCGCGAGATCATCTACAACCCCGCAACGGGGGTGATCCTGCGCGACTTCTGGCGCGACCGGGAGGATGACCGCACGCGCGTCGCCGGGAGCGACGGTCGCAGCAACTCCGGCGGCAACGGCAGCGCCGCACCTTCTTCAAGCTCGGGCGGTTCGGGCGAAAACGCCAGCCCCGCGACAGCCATCGCCAGCGACACCGAACGTCCCAGGGGCGGCGACCCGAAATCAGCCGGCAGCCTGTTCGCCGCCGACGAAACGCCGCCGCAGGGGACCAGCGGAGACCTGAGCGACTCTCTCAGCGACGACACGCCGACCACCGCGGCCATCATCGACCCGTCCGCGCCCGCCAGCGACGCCGACACCTCGGTTCCCGGCGATGGCGGCTCGGAGCCGCCGGGCGGCGCTTCGGGATCGGGCGGTTCGGACTCCAGCCCGCCGAACTCCGGTTCCGACGATAACGGCGGATCGAGCGGTGGCGGCGCGGATGACGATGGCGGCTCGGGAGGAGACTCCGGGGGCGACAGCTCCGACGGCGGTGGCGACAGTGGCAACGATGCCGAGTAGGCTGGCCCGAGGCTGAACCGCGCCGTACCGCCTCGGGAATGAGAGGACTTGGGCAACCGTTTCGTCATCCTTGCGATCTTCGTGGTGCAGATCCTCTGCGCCGCCTTTTTCGTATCGAACATCCTGTTCTCGATCCTTGGTATCCCCTTCATCATCTCGTGGCGTCTCATCGAGGTGATCGAGCTTGGCGCGGCGCTCGGGCTTCTGACCGGGGTCGTTTTCGGCGCGATGGTCCTGCGGCGCGCGCTGCGCCGCTCGGCCGCCGCCGAGGCGCAGCTGCGTATTGCCTCGGGCGCCTTCATGGAGCTGATCGAGGAACGTTTCCAGGAGTGGGCGCTCACCCCGGCCGAGCGCGACGTGGCGCTCTTTGCCATCAAGGGCCTCACCATCCAGGAGATCGCAAGCGCGCGGAACACGTCCGAAGGCACGGTCAAGGCGCAGACCAACGCGATCTACAGAAAGGCGGGCGTGTCCAGCCGCGCCCAGCTCGTGAGCCTCTTCATCGACGATCTCATCGACGAAAGCCTGATGGCGGCCCAGTAGCCTCCACCGGAACGGTGCGTCACCCTTCGGGGAGTCCCTCGGAGGGCTCGCCCCGGCTCGGGGCCGGCTGAGGTGCCGACATGCGCCGTGCGGTGCGGCTGGCATCTTGCCCGGAGGCATGCGGCAACTTGGGTTGGCGGCGCTGCCCGCGCCCCAGGTTACTCGGCGCTGCCGACGCCCGCATACTGGCGCAACACCTCGAGCGGCACGATATCGAGCGCGCGCAGGTGGGTGGCCTCCAGATGCACGCGCGGCGCCACGCCCTCGTCGTGGGCCTGAAGGAAACGCCCCGCGCACAGGCACCACCGGTCTCCCGGTGCGAGGCCGGGAAAGCCGAACTCGGGCCGCGGTGTCGACAGGTCGTTGCCGAAGTATTTCGAGAAGGCGAGAAATTCCGCGGTCATGACGGCACACACCGTGTGGCTGCCGGCATCCGCCGCGCAGGTGTTGCATGCCCCGTCGCGGAAGAATCCGGTGAGCGGATCGCTGGAGCAGGCCATCAGCGGCCCGCCCAGCACGTTGACCGACGCGTCCTTGTCCATGGGCTCTCCTTCCAGCGTGGCGGCCCGCCCGACCGCCCTTCGCAGAGCTAGGCCGCGGGAGGCGTCCAGTCCACCCAGCGGCCGTGAATGCCGGCCCGTCCGGAGGGCAGGGTGGCGCCGACGCGCCGTTCGGGCCGATGTCGCCGGGCCGGCAAAGCAGACGGTCCGCGAGGGGCGCGCTCCGGGCGGTCCGCGAGAAGGTTCGGGAGCGTGGAGCCGAAGGGTGAACCGAGTTGCTGACACGCCGGTGCCTTGGTGCGCGAGGCGGTGGCCAGCATCACCGGAACCTGTCGACGAGGCGTTGCAGCGCGCTGCGGCCGGACTCTTCCGCGCGGTCGGGCTCCGGGCCGGGCCGGGGCACGGGGGCTTCTGCCGGCGGTTCCGCACATGCTGCGGGTATGGCCGGGCTCTTCGCGGCCGGTTTGCCTTGTGGCGCGCGTTCGCCGGTGCCCGAGCGCGGCGGCGAGGTGCGCAGGGCGACCGCCGTCAGAAAGCGGCCCGCATCGCCACGTGCGAGCTCCGGGGCTCCGGCCGCGATCCCTTCCAGCAGCGGCTCGAGCCACCCCCTGTCGGCGCGGCTGAAATCGTGCAGCACATATCCCGAGACCCTGTCCTTGTGGCCCGGATGCCCGATGCCCATGCGCACGCGGCGGAACTCGGGCCCGAGATGGGCCTGGAGCGAGCGAAGCCCGTTGTGGCCCGCGTGGCCGCCCCCGGACTTCACCTTCACCTTTCCGGGTGCGAGATCGAGCTCGTCGTGGAACACGGTGAGGGCGGCGGGTTCGAGCCTGTAAAAGCGCATCGCCTCGGCAACCGATTGCCCCGAGAGGTTCATGAAGGTTTCGGGCTTCAGCAACAGCACCTTTTGGCCGCCGAGCCGGCCCTCGCTGCACTGGCCCTGGAATTTGGCCTTCCACGGCCCGAAGCCGTGGGCCTCGGCGATGGCGTCGAGCGCCATGAAACCGATGTTGTGCCGGTGCCCCGCGTATTTCGCGCCGGGGTTGCCGAGGCCCGCGAAGACGTTCATCGGGGCGAATCCTCCTGTCCATGTCCGAGGCGCGGGCCGGTGCCTGCAGGGCGCGGAACCGTTCGATGCGTTGCGGCGTGCAGCGGCGAAACCCGCACCCTGCCTAGGGCGCGACCGGCGCGCATCGCCCCGTCAGCGGCGCCGAAGGCGGATGACGACGTCGACGCTGGCGAGTTCCGCCCCCTCGGGCACCTTGGGAAGGCGCGCGATCTCGAGCTCGCCGGCCGGGGCATCGGTGAGCGTTGCGTCGTCTTCCCAGTAGAAGTGGGGATGGTCGGATATGTTGGTGTCGAAGTAGCTCTTGGTCCCGTCCACCGTGATCTCGCGCACCAGCCCCGCGTCGCAGAACGCGCGCAACGTGTTGTAGACTGTGGCAAGCGACACCCTGTCGCCGTTGGCGCAGCTCGCCTCGAAGAGGCTCTCGGCGGTGACATGACGGTCGCGCCCGTCGCCCATGAGCAGGGCCGCAAGCGAGATGCGCTGACGCGTGAGCCGAACGCCGGCCCGCGAAAGCCATTCCGCACCTCGATTGAGCGCGTGCGGAGAATCCGGGCATTGAGCGAGGTTGTCCATGGCCCTGTTATATGGAAGTGAGCGGCCCGCAATCAATTGCAAATCCTGGCAGCCTGAACCCCGGCACCCGATCCGCCGGGTTTTGCGGCGGCCTTGCACGCCGTTCGGGCCCGGTGGTAAGGGGCGCAGACGAGATGCGCCGCGCTTCGCCGCGCGCGTCGTCGGTCGCAGGATGGAGGCCCCCCGCGCATGGCGGACTACCCCGGCAGTTTCGACAAGGAAGCCCTGCTTCGGTGCGCCCGTGGCGAGCTCTTCGGGCCCGGCAACGCCCAGTTGCCCGAGCCGCCCATGCTCATGGTGGATCGCGTGACTGAGATCAGCGCCGACGGCGGCCTGCACGGCAAGGGCCACGTCGTCGCCGAGTTCGACATCACTCCGGATCTGTGGTTCTTCGCCTGCCATTTTCCGGGTGATCCGGTCATGCCGGGCTGCCTCGGGCTCGATGCGCTTTGGCAGCTCACCGGGTTCAACCTCGGCTGGCGCGGGATGCCGGGCCGCGGCCGGGCGCTCGGCGTTGGAGAGGTGAAGTTCACCGACATGGTCACGCCCGAAACCCGGCTCGTTACCTATCTCGTGGATTTCACCCGGGTGATCGACCGCAAGCTGAAGCTCGGCATGGCCGACGGGCGCATGTTGGCCGACGGCAAGGAAATCTATACAACCTCCGGCATGAAGGTCGGCCTGTTCACAGACTGATCGAAGGGGAGTGGCCATGCGTCGCGTCGTCGTCACTGGGCTGGGTATCGTCTCTGCCATCGGAAACTCGGCTGCAGAGGTGACTGCCGCGCTGCGCGAGGGCCGTTCGGGCATCCGCTTCGCGCCGGAATACGCGGAGAACGGTTTTCGCAGCCGTATCCACGGCAAGCCCGACATCGTGCTCGAAGACCACATCGACAAGCGCCAGCTGCGCTTCATGGGTCCGACTGCGGCCTACGCCTATCTTTCGATGCAGCAGGCCATCGAGGATGCCGGGCTGACCGAGGGGGACGTCTCGAACGAGCGCACGGGCCTTGTGGCCGGCTCGGGCGGCCCGTCCACCTCCAACTTCTTTACCGCCTTCGCCACGGTGAAGGAAAAGGGAAGCCCCAAGCGCATGGGGCCGTTCATGGTGACGCGTTGCATGTCGTCCACCGTTTCGGCCTGCCTGGCAACGCCCTTCAGGATCAAGGGCATCAATTACTCCATCACCTCGGCCTGCTCCACCTCGCTTCACTGCATCGGCAACGCCGTCGAGCAGATCCAGATGGGCAAGCAGGATATCGTGTTCGCCGGTGGCGGCGAGGAGGTGGACTGGACGCTGTCCTGCCTTTTCGATGCGATGGGGGCCATGAGCTCGAAGTACAACGACACCCCCGAGGCCGCCTCCCGCGCCTATGACGCCAACCGCGACGGCTTCGTGATCGCCGGCGGCGGCGGCATGGTGGTCCTCGAGGCTCTCGAACACGCTCTGGCGCGCGGCGCGAAGATCTATGGAGAGGTTACCGGCTACGGCGCCACCTCCGACGGGCACGACATGGTCGCTCCCTCCGGCGAGGGGGGCGAGCGCGCGATGCGCCTCGCGCTTTCCACGCTCGGCGACCGGACGGTGGATTACATCAACGCCCACGGCACCTCGACGCCGGTGGGCGACATCACCGAGATCGAGGCCATCCGCAACATCTGGGGTCGGGGAGCGACCCCGCCGGTCAGCTCCACCAAGTCCCTTACCGGCCATTCGCTGGGCGCGACGGGTGTTCAGGAGGCGATCTACTGCCTGCTGATGATGCAGGAGGGCTTCATCGCGGCGTCGGCCAACGTCTTCGATCTCGATCCGGCGCTCGACCCTTCCGAGATCGTCACCGAGCGGCGCGACGCCGAGATCGACACGGCACTCACAAATTCCTTCGGCTTCGGCGGCACCAACGCCTCCATCGCCCTCTCGAAATACCACGGGTAGCGCCATGGCGGAGCTGATGAAAGGCAAGCGCGGGCTTGTCATGGGAGTGGCGAACGACCGCTCGATTGCCTGGGGCATCGCCAAGGCGCTGGCAGACGAGGGCGCCGAGCTTGCCTTCTCCTACCAGGGCGAGGCTTTCGGCAAGCGGGTGGAGCCGCTGGCGGCCTCCGTGGGCTCGGACCTGCTCGTCGATGTCGACGTGATGGACGACGCGCGCATGGAAGCCGCCTTCGCGCTGCTTGCCGATCGCTGGGGCAGCATCGACTTCCTGGTGCATGCGATCGCCTATTCCGACAAGAGCGAACTGACGGGCCGGTTCATCAACACCACCCGCGAGAACTTCAAGACGTCGCTGAGCATCTCGACCTTCTCGCTGATCGACTGCGCGCGGCGCGCCCAGCCGCTGATGCCGGGCGGCGGCACGATCCTGACCCTCACCTACCAGGGTTCCAACCGGGTGACCCCGTTCTACAACGTGATGGGGGTGGCGAAGGCCGCGCTGGAAGCCACGGTGCGCTACCTCGCCAACGACCTCGGTCCCGAAGGCATCCGGGTGAACGCCATAAGCCCCGGCCCGATGAAGACGCTGGCCGGCGCCGCCATCGGCGGGGCGCGGCGCACCTACAAGCACACCGGCCTCAATGCGCCCCTTCGGGCGAACGCGACGCTGGAAGCGGTGGGTGGCACTGCCGTCTACCTCGCCTCGGACCACGGCGCCTGCACGACCGGAGAGATCATCCACGTGGACGGTGGCTATCACGTGCTCGGCATGCCCCAGCCGGAGAATATCTGAGCCTGCCGGCGCTCCTGCGGGCACGCATGAGGGCCCTGGCGCGCCATGGAGGCCCGAACGTCGGGGCGTGCTCCGAAATCAAGAAAGATGCGATGCCGCACGGCCAGGCCGGGCTGGCCGGTTTCGCACGCGGGGCGCGGCGGCGACGCGGCCGCGCAGGGTCGGGCGCGGGCGGCATGGGGGGACTGTCCGCGTCGGGAAACCGGCGCACGCCTCCGCCCGCGGCCAGGCCCCTCGCAGAACGGCGGGGCGGAGAGCTCAGCCGCCGACGACGTGCTCATGCACCACCGGGAAGGCCGGCGCTCCGGTGCGCTCGAAGGTTGTGACGTTCTCGATGGTGGTGCTGGCGATCGCGCCGAGCGCCTCGCGGGTGAAGAACCCCTGGTGGCCCGTGACCAGCACGTTGGGGAAGGTCAGCAGCCGCGAGAACACGTCGTCGGGGATGATGCGGTTGGAGAGATCCTCGAAGAAGAGATCGCCCTCTTCCTCGTAGACGTCGAGCCCCAGGCTTCCAAGCGCGCCGCTCTTCAGCCCTCGGATCGCCGCGCGCGTATCGATCACCGCGCCCCGGCTGGTGTTGATGAGCATGGCGCCCGGTTTCATGCGGGCGATCGCCGCATCGTCGATCAGGTGGTGGGTCGCCGGAGTGAGCGGGCATTGCAGGGAAACGATATCGGAGGCCGCGAGGAGTTCTTCGAAGGGAACGTACCGCACGCCCAGGGCCGCGCACTCCGGGTTCTCCTGCGGGTCGGTGGCGATCAGGTCGCACCCGAATCCCGCGAGGATGCGCGCAAGTAGGCAGCCGATGTTGCCGGTGCCCACGATCCCGACCGTTTTCCCGGACAGATCGAAGCCCACGAGGCCCTCCAGCTCGAAATTTCCCTCGCGCACGCGGTTCCAGGCGCGGTGGATCTTGCGGTTGAGCGAAAGGATCAGCGCGACAGTGTGTTCGGCGACCGCATGGGGCGAGTAGGCGGGGACGCGCCCCACCGCCAGTCCCAGCTCATCGGCCGCGCGCAGGTCCACGTGATTGAAGCCGGCCGAGCGCAGGGCGACGAGCCGGGTTCCCCCCGCGGCGAGGATTTGCAGCACGGGACGCGAGAGATCGTCGTTCACGAAGGCGCAAACGGCCTCGCTGCCCTCGGCGAGCCGTGCCGTCTCTTCGGTAAGGCGCGGTTCGAGAAAGGTCAGACCGTGCCGCGCGGTGCCATTGGCAGCTTCGAGGCAGTGTCGGTCGTAGGGCTTGGTGGAGAAGACGGTCATGTCCATGGCGCAGGCCTCCGGCGCCTGAGTTGGGGGGCGAGGATCGGAAAGCGCCTCCGGGGCCGGCCCGGCGCGCTCCTCCAGAACGCCGGACCCGGCCCCGCCTGTCAATGCCCCGGCGTCAGGCCGGCTCGCAGCTCACCAGCTCGATATCGAAGGTGAGGTCTTCTCCCGCAAGCGGATGATTGGCATCGAGAACGATGTGGCTGTCGGTCGTCTCGGCGACGGTCACCGGCATCTGCCGCCCGTCGGGCGTCTGCACCTGAAGGCGCGTTCCGGGCGTTGTGGGCACATCGTCGGGTACCGCTTCCAGCGGCACCTGTTGCACGGCCTCGGGGCGCGCTTCGCCGTAGGCGTCGGAGCAGGGCACCTCGACGATCTTGCGATCGCCAACCGCCATGCCGGGAAGTGCGGCTTCGAGGCCCGGGATGATCTGTCCGGCGCCGACCGTCACCTCGAGCGGGTCGCGCCCCGCGGAACTGTCGAAGGTTTCGCCATTCTGGAGTGTTCCGGTATAGTGAAAACGTACGGTATCGCCGGTCTTGACCGTGCTCATGGGCAGGTCCTTTCATGTTCGTCGATTGGATTGGATGAATGTCCGAGGCCGCGCGATGCGGGTGCTCTGGGGCTCATGGCACAAGGCTAGAGAGAGCGCGGGGGGTATGTAAACCCTCCGGCCCGGCTGGGGTGCCGCCGAAGGCAGGGCAGGGCCCGCTCGAGGGGGCGACGCTTCGCCGCGCGCCCGGCAACCGAGCCGGAACAGGCGGCGCCGACGCGGGTTCCGGGTGCCTGCCCGGCACCGCAGCGGACCGATTCGCGGCGCGACCAGAGCCCTTTTCTTGGCATGGTTCGCGTGAGAAGGTCTCCGGGCCAGCCGCGGAACGTTCCGTGCACCGCCCTCACAGCCCGAGATGGACATGACCGCCCCAAAGCGCTTCGTCGCCGAAGATGGCACCGAGCTTGCGTATCGAACCGCCGGAGAAGGGCCTGCAGTGCTTTGCCTGCCGGGGCTCACGCGCAACATGGCCGATTTCGAAGCGCTGGCGCAGCGCCTTGAACAGCGGGTTCTCGTGGTTCGGATGGATTACCGTGGCAGGGGCGCGTCGGGCCGCGCAGATCCGAAGAGCTACACCGTCGCCCAGGAGGCGCGCGATGCCTGCGCCCTCGCCGATCATCTCGGGCTGCAGCGGTTCGCGGTGATCGGTACCTCGCGCGGCGGGCTCATCGCGATGCTGCTGGCTGCCACCGTGCCCGGGCGCCTTTCCGGCGCTGTGCTCAACGACATCGGGCCGGAGATCGCGCCGGAGGGTCTCGAGACGATCAAGGAGTATATCGGCACCCGGCCCGGCTATCGCACGCATGCCGAGGCGGGGGAGGCGATGGCACGCATGA
>Ga0076929_100980_pt1 | contig 12138 bp, 9 predicted proteins | sample HotLakConUCCSL28_FD_87104 | JGI IMG/M metagenome (GOLD analysis project Ga0076929, IMG submission 87104) | Hypersaline microbial mat communities from Hot Lake, Washington, USA - Hot Lake Consortium UCC-SL28 (version 3) (version 3) | ecosystem: Environmental > Aquatic > Thermal springs > Hot...
AGTCGCGGGGCGGCGCGTGGGCCGCCCCGCGCTGCGGCACGGCCGGCGCGCCCCCGCGGCGCGGCCATCGCCGGCAGGATTGCCGCTGGGAGAGGCCCATGTGCGGACGTTTCGCGCTCACCCTGCCGCCCGATGCCATCGCGCAGCTCTTCGCCGCGGTGCCGGACAACGATCTGCCCGAGGGGCCGGACTACAACGTGTGCCCAACCGCCCGCGTGGCGGTGGTGCGCGGTGCGGAGGGCGGGGGCCGGCGCCTCGTGGGCATGCGCTGGGGCTTCCTGCCGCACTGGTACAAGAGCCCGACCGACGGTCCGCTCCTTATCAACGCGCGTGCCGAGAGCATCGCCGAGAAGCCGGCCTTCCGGGCCGCGGTGCGGGAGCGACGCTGCATCGTGCCGGCAACGGGCTTCTACGAATGGACGAAGGCGCCGGATGGCGGCCGTCTTCCCTGGTACTTTTTTCGCAATGACCGCGCGCCGTTGGCCTTCGCGGCGATCTGGCAGCCGTGGCGGCCGCCGGGGACCGATGGCGAGGCCGTCGCCACCTGTGCGCTCGTGACCTGCGCTGCCGTGGCGCCCTATACCGAGGTGCACCACCGGATGCCGGTTGTCCTCGAACCCGCGGACTGGCCACTCTGGCTGGGCGAAGCCGGCAAGGGCGCGGCACGGCTGATGCATGCGCCCGAGCCCGGCGCGGTCCGCTTCCGCCGCGTCGATCCGGCGGTGAACTCCAACCGTGCCAGCGGGCCCGGGCTCATCGAACCGGTTGACGGGTGAGGCCGTTCCAGCCCCGCCGAGCGCTCGGGAATTGTGCCCGGCCTTCCGGCTAGGGCTGCCGGTAGCACGGAAGCAGGTCTCCCTCGGCCGGGCTCGCTTCGAAAACCGCGCGGGCGATGGCCCGGGCGAGGCAGACCGCGGCCCAATGCCCGAGCGCTGCCGGAATGTCGTCGCGGGCCGCCCGTGCCCCGGTGGAAAGCGCAAAGACGAGATCGCCGTCATAGGGGGTGTGGGCCGGCACGATCGCGCGGGCGATGCCGTCGTGCGCGGCGACGGCCAGTCGGTGACATTGCGCCTTGTCGAGGGCGGCATCGGTGGCCACGACCGCGATGGTGGTGTTGGTGCCGACGAGCGCACCCATGGCGGCAGCCTTGCGGCTGGCGCCGAGTGCCTGCAGGCCGGGTCCGGGCCGCGGATCCGACCCCGCGCCGCCGAACTCGCCGCAGATCTCGAAGGGCGCTGCCCAGAAATGCCGCTCGCCCGGCGTGGTGACCGAGCCGAGCGGGTTGACGGCGACGAGCGCGCCCACGGTGATGCCGCCCTCCAGCAAGAGGGAGGCCGAGCCGAGCCCGCCCTTGAGCATCGCCGTGAGCGCCCCGGTGCCGGCGCCGGCGCTGCCGAGGGCGAACTCCGGCGCCGCCGCATCCAGCGCAGCGCGGCCAAGGGCGGGGTAGGGGCTCTCCTGCCAGTCCTTCGCGCCTCCGTTGAGAAGGTCGAAGAGGATCGCGCCCGGCACGATGAGCACCCGCACCGGCCCCACCGCGAACCCCCGGCCGGCGGCGCGCAGCCCGGCCATCACGCCGTCGCAGGCCCCGAGGCCGAAGGCCGATCCGCCCGAGAGCACCAGTGCATCGACGGCCGCAACCGTCTTGTCGGGGGCCAGAAGGTCAGTCTCGCGGGTGCCCGGCGCGCCGCCCATCACGTGCACCGAGGCCGTGAACGGCGCCTCGCCCGTGACCACGCTCACCCCGGACCTGAGGCGGGCGTCCGCCGCGTTGCCCACCCTGAGGCCGGGCACGTCGGTGATCAGGTTCCGCGGCCCGGGCCGGGGCGTGGTGCGGGAGGCTTCATTCGGAGGCGTTGCGGACATGGGAACTCCTTTCCGTGCTCGGGCGCAGGGGCGGCGCGCCGCCGCTGCCGAGCTCGGGCAGCCTTGGAACGGCGGCCACGAGCGCGCGCGTGTACTCGTGCTGTGGCCGGGCGAGGACTTCAGCCGAAGGCCCTTCCTCCACGATCCGCCCTGCCTGCATCACCAGAACCCGGTCGGTGACGGACCGCACAACGCCGAGATCGTGGGAGATGAAAAGCCAGGCAAGCCCGTAGCGGGCGCTGAGATCGGCGAGCAGATCGAGAACCTGCGCGCGCACGCTCACGTCGAGGGCAGAGACCGCCTCGTCGAAGATCACCAGATCGGGGCGTATCACCAGCGCCCGGGCGATGGCGAGGCGTTGCCGCTGGCCGCCGGAGAATTCGTGCGGATACTTCCCGGCATCCTCCGGCGAGAGGCCGACCGCCGCCAGCGCCTCGGCCACGGCCGCGTGCTGTTCGGCACGGCCAGGCCGCGGATGGAGCAGGTGGAAGGGCTCGGCGATGGCCCGGGCCATCCTGTGGCGCGGGTTGAACGAACCGTAGGGGTCCTGGAACACGGCCTGGATGCGCCGCCGCACGGCCAGGTTGGGCCGATGGCCGGAGAACACCGGCGCGCCGCCGAGGCGGATGCTGCCGGCCTGGACGGGCTCGAGCCCGAGAATGGCCCTTGCCAGGGTGGATTTTCCGCAGCCCGACTCCCCGACGAGGCCCAGCCGCTCGCCGGATGCGAGGCTGAAGCTCACATCGTTGACGGCATGGAGCGGTCCGTCCGGCCCGGGGCCGGCAGGGCCGATGGCGTCGCGTCGCCACGCCGCTCCCCGCCCGCGGAACACCCGGCTGACCCCCGACACCTCCAAGAGCGGGCCTGAGCCCGCGCCATCCCGGCGCTCGGGAAGCCGCACGCGGTGGGCCGAGGCGGAGAAGAGCAGGCGGGTGCAGGGATGCCGCGGCGCTTTCAGCAGCTCCGGCGCCGGTGCGGTCTCGACGATCTCGCCGGCCCGGACGACGGCGATGTCATCGGCCAGTCCGGCGACCACCGCGAGATCGTGGGTGATGAGCAGCACGGCCATCCCCAGCTCGCCCGCCAGGCCGCGCAGAAGATCGAGGATCTTCGCCTGGGTCGTCACGTCGAGCGCGGTGGTGGGCTCGTCCGCGATCAGCAGCTTCGGGCGCAGGGCGGTCGCCATGGCGATCACCGCCCGTTGCCGCTGGCCACCGGACAACTCGTGGGGGTACCTGTTGGGGGGCACCGTTTCGGGCGGAAGCCCGGCCCGTCCGAGGGCGGAGCGAGCGCGCTCCATCGCTTCGGCCCGTCCGGCACCCTCGTGCTGGCGGATCGCTTCGGCGACCTGGGCGCCAATGGTCTGCACCGGGTTGAGCGCCGTCATGGGCTCCTGGAAGACCATCGAGATGTCGCGGCCGCGCAGCGCGCACATCTCGGCCTCCGGCAGGCCGAGCAACTCGGTGCCGTCGAAGCGGATGCTGCCCGTGGCCTCGGCGCCCTCGGGCAGAAGGCCCATCACCGCCAGGGCGGTGAGCGACTTTCCGGAGCCGCTTTCTCCCGTCAGCGCGAGAATCCTGCCGGCCTCCAGCGAAAAGCCGATGTTGCGCAACGGCCGGTTTGCCCCGATGCGCACGGCGAGGTTCTCGACCTCGAGAAGAGTCACGGGCGCCTCGCGCGCAGGCGCGGGTCGAGTGCGTCGCGCAGCCCGTCGCCCAGGAGGTTGAGCCCGAGCACCGTGAACACGATGGCAAGGCCCGGCCCGAGGGCGAGATGCGGTGCGAAGCCCACCATCGTCTGGGCGTCGGCCAGCATCCGCCCCCAGGAGGGCAGGGGCGGCTGTGCGCCGAGACCCACGTAGGAAAGCGCTGCCTCGGCCAGGATGCCGAGGGAGAACTGGATGGTGCCCTGCACGATGAGCAGGCTCGCCAGGTTGGGCAGGATGTGCTCGGCCGAGATGCGCCATGGCGTTTTGCCAGCCACCCGCGCGGCCAGCGCGAAGTCGCGCTGCCACAGCGCCAGCGCCCCGCCGCGCGTCAGCCGGGCGAAGACGGGAATGTTGAAGATGCCGATGGCGATGATGGCGTTCACCGCCGAGGCGCCGAACACCGCGGTGATGAGAATCGCAATGACGAGGGCAGGGAAGGCGAAAACGAGGTCGTTGGCGCGCATCACGATCTCGTCGGTCCACCCGCCCCGGCGCGCGGCGGCGGCGAGGCCGAGCGGCACGCCCAGCGCCATGCCGATGCTCACCGCGACCAGCGCGACGCCGATCGAAGTGCGGGCGCCGGCCATGATCATCGAGAGGATGTCGCGGCCGAGGTGGTCCGTCCCGAGCACATGCCCGGGGCTCAGAGGCGGGCGCAGCCGTTCGGCCACCACGATCGCCGCCGGGTCGTGCGGGGTCCAGACCAGCGAAAGGAGAGCCGCCCCCAAGGCGAGAGCGCTGAGCGCGATACCCAGGGCCAGGCCGACGGGCGATGCGCGCTTTCCGCCGCGCGGCTCCGGTGCGAGGGCGACCATCAGCGCCGCGCCCTGAGGCGCGGGTCCGCCGCGGCATAGGCCAGATCCGTGAGATAGGTCACGAGGATCACCGCGAAAACGAGCAGCATCACCACGCTCTCGACGACGATGAGATCGCGCGCCGAGATGGCCTGAAACACCAGCCTGCCGAGGCCGGGCAACACGAACACCTGTTCGATCACGATGGCACCGGCAAGCAGGAAGGAGAATTGCAGCCCGAGGATCGTCAGCACCGGGATCAGCGCGTTGCGCAATGCGTGGCGCCAAAGCACCTCCCGCCGGCTCAGCCCCTTGGCGCGGGCGGTGCGGATGAAGTCCTCGCCCAGCGTTTCCACCAGCGCCGAGCGCATCACACGCGCGAGGATCGCGGCCTGGGGCAGCGCGAGTGCCACGGCGGGCAGCGTCAGCGCGGCGAGGCCGCCCAGAAGCCCCCCTTCCCATCCCGGGAAGCCGCCGGCCGAAACCCAGCGCAGGTTGACCGAGAACAGCAGGATCAGAAGCATGGCGAACCAGAAATTGGGCACGGCCACGCCCAGCTGCGCCGCGCCGATCACGCCGAAATCCGCCGCGCGTCCGCGGTGGGCGGCGGCCAGGAGCGCCGCGGGGAAGGCCACGAGGCACGAGAGCGCGAGCGCGTAGAGCGCCAGCGGCACCGAAACCGTCAGCCGCTCTCCGACCATATCCGCCACCGGTCGCCGATAGGTGTAGGAGGTGCCGAAATCCCCGGTGAGCATACCGCCGACCCACTCGAGGTAGCGTTGCCATTTCGGCGCATCCAGGCCGAGCTCGGCGCGCAGGGCCGCCACCGCTTCGGGCGGGGCATTGAGCCCCAGCATGAAGCGCGCCGGATCGCCCGGCACCACCTCGATCACGAAGAAGATCACGAGGCTGGCGACGGCGAGGCTCGCGGCCATGGAGACGAGGCGCAGGGCGACATAGCGCAGCATGGTGCGCAACCTACGCCGCGTGCCGGGCCTTGCCCACGGGTTTTCGCCTCCCTGCGGGCAGATGGAAGCGCGGTCTCAGTCCCGGCGAACAGCCGTGAGATCGACCGCCTGGGTGGGTGCGTCGCGCCAGAGCCCGCTCACACCGGCGCGGGCCACGCCGAGCTGCGGAAGCTGGAAGAGAAACCCGTTCACGTGGTCGCGGGCGACGATCTCCTGCGCCTGCCCGAAGAGCTCGGCGCGCGCCTGCGCATCGGAGGTTGTCTCGAGCCGCTCCATGACCGCGCGGAACTCCGGATTGTCGTATCCGAAGTAGTAGTCCGGGTTGGCATAGATGCCGATGTCGAGCGGCTCGGTATGGCTGACGATGGTCAGGCCGAAATCGTGGTTGGTGAAGACCTCTTCAAGCCACTGCGCCCACTCGAGATTGACGATGCGCGCCTCGATCCCGACGGCACGCAGCTGCGCGGCCACGATTTCGCCGCCGCGCCGGGCATAGGAGGGAGGTGGCAATTTCAGGGTGGTCTCGAAACCATCCGGGTAGCCGGATTCGGCCAGCAACGCACGGGCCAGTTCCGGATCGTGGGCGCTGAGGGCCGTCAGATCGCGATAGGCGGGGTGGTGGGGCGCGAAATGCGTGCCGATGGGCGTGCCGTAGCCGAACATCGCGCCGTCGATCAGGCTCTGGCGGTCGATGGCATGGGCGATGGCCTTGCGCACCCGGCTGTCGGCCAGCGGTCCGGTCCGGTTGTTGATCGCCAGGATCGTCTCGCCCTCGGTCGATCCGACGAGGACCTGGAAGCGGGGGTCGGCCTCGAACTGGGGCAGGTTTTCCGGCGCCGGGAAGCCCATGAATGCGTCCACGTCCTCTGCCATCACCGAAGCAAAGGCAGCCACGGGGTCGGAAATGAAACGGAAGGTCGCCTCCTCCAGCGCCGCCGGGGTGCCCCAGTAGTCGCCCGCCCTGCGCAGGACGATCCGGTCGCCGTTCACCCAGCGCTCGAAACGGAAGGGCCCCGTGCCAACGGGGGAAAACTTGATGTCCTCGATGCTTTCGGGGGCCACGATCACCGCGTCGCCCCAGGCCATCTTGAACGGAAAGGCGCCGTCGGGCCGCGTGAGGGTCACCTCGACGGTGTGCGCGTCGATCACCCGCACGTCGCCGATACCGGCAAAGAGCCCCTTCTGGGCGTTGGTGCTGTCTTCCGCGCGGGCCCTGTCGAGCGAGAATTTCACATCCTCCGCCGTCATCTCGGTCCCGTCGTGGAAGCGCACGTCGCGGCGCAGGAAAAAGGTGTAGACCGTGCCGTCCCCGCTCGTCTCCCAGCGTTCTGCCAGGGCCGGGCGGATGGAGCCGTCGGCGGCGAAGCGCGTCAGACCCTCGAAGACGTTTGCATAGAGCACCTGGTCGATGGCTCCGGCCGCGGCCGAGGTGGGATCGAGATGGGGCGGCTCGAGTTGCAGTCCGACCGTCAGGGTTCCGTCGCCGGCATCGCTCGAGGCTGTTGCGGGCACGACGAGAAGCGAGGCAACGGCGGCGGCGGCAAGCAGGCGCAGGGTGAGGCTCATGGAAGACGTCTCCCTTGGAGTGTGGCGCGCATCGCTCGGGGCATAGTCTCGGTGCGCAGACGGCGGAAGGCCGGAACGGAGTGCTACTTGTCGTCACGGGCGCGGGCCGCTTGGCACGCTTCCGCAGGCGGCGCCACAGTTTTTCAGCTTTTGACCGGGGTCAATGCGCTTTTTCGCCCGGTAGAGGCCGGACGGGACTACGGACCGCCGCTGCCGCGCAGGCAGCGCGCGCCGAGGCCGGGCGGTGCCAGTTGCCCAGGTCCGATCCCAGCCCGGCGGCCGTCGTGCTGCGAACTGGAATGCCTGCAGGTGTCGGCCGAGAGGCGCTGTCCGGACGCAATGAAGCGCGGCCCGCGAACCGGTTTGCCGGAACGCAAGGCGGCGCCCCGGATGGTCCGGGGCGCCGGCGTTCTGCCCGGGTGTACGGGCTGGCCGAAAGATCAGCGCAGGTCGAAGCGGTCGTTCTCCATGACCTTGACCCAGGCCTTGACGAAGTCGGCCACGAACTTGGGCTCGTTGCCGTCGCTGGCATAGACCTCGGCGAGCGCGCGGAGCTGCGAGTTGGAGCCGAACACGAGATCCACGCGCGTGCCCGTCCATTTCGCCTCGCCGGTCGCGCGGTCGCGCGCCTCGAAGACGTTTTCGCCCGAGATCGGCTTCCACTCCACGCCCATGTCGAGCAGGTTGACGAAGAAGTCGTTCGTCAGCTGCCCGGGCCGATCGGTGAGCACGCCGTGCGGGCTGCCGCCGGTGTTGGCGCCCATTGCGCGCATGCCGCCCACGAGCGCCGTCATCTCCGGCGCGGAGAGGCGGAGGAGCTGGGCCTTGTCCACCAGCAGTTCTTCGGCGGAAACGCTGTATTGCGTCTTCTCGTAGTTGCGGAAGCCGTCGGCCATCGGCTCGAGCACGTCGAAGCTTTCCGCATCGGTCTGCTCCTCGGTGGCGTCGGTGCGCCCGGGCGTGAAGGGCACGGCGATATCATGGCCGGCGTCCCTGGCGGCCTTTTCCACCGCTGCGGAGCCGCCGAGCACGATCAGGTCGGCCAGCGAGATCTTCTTTCCGCCCGCGGCGCTCGCGTTGAATTCCGCCTGGATGTCCTCGAGTGCCGAGAGAACCTTGCGCAGGTCGGCGGGATCGTTGGCTTCCCAGCCGTTCTGGGGCGCAAGCCGGACGCGCGCTCCGTTGGCCCCGCCGCGGTGGTCGGAGCCGCGGTAGGTGGAGGCCGATGCCCAGGCTGTGCGCACAAGCTCCTGAACGCTCAGGCCGGAGTCGAGGATCTTCGCCTTGAGCGCGTCGATGTCGGCAGCGTCGACGATCGGGTGATCCACCGCCGGCACCGGATCCTGCCAGATGAGGTCTTCCGCCGGCACTTCCTCGCCGAGATAGCGCGATTTCGGTCCCATGTCGCGATGCAGCAGCTTGAACCAGGCCCTCGCGAAGGCATCGGCGAATTCTTCCGGATTTTCATGGAAGTGACGCGAAATCTTCTCGTAGGCCGGATCCATGCGCATGGCCATGTCGGCGGTGGACATGAAGATCGGGACCTTCTTGGAGGGATCTTCCGGATCGGGTGCCATGTCTTCCTCGGCGAGATCCTTCGGGGTCCAGACCCAGGCGCCGGCGGGGCTCTTCACAAGTTCCCACTCGTATTTGAAGAGCACGTCGAAATAGCCCATGTCCCACTTGATCGGGTTGGGCGTCCAGGCGCCTTCCAGGCCCGAGGTTATGGTATCGCGGCCCTTGCCCGACCCGTGGGTGGACAGCCATCCGAGCCCCTGCGTCTCGATCGGCGCGCCTTCCGGCTCGGGGCCGACATGGGCAACATCGCCCGCGCCGTGCATCTTGCCGAAGGTGTGCCCGCCGGCGGTCAGGGCCACCGTCTCGTAGTCGTTCATCGCCATGCGCGCGAAGGTTTCACGGATGTCGTGCGCCGAGCCCAGCGGGTCGGGGTTTCCGTCGGGGCCCTCGGGGTTGACGTAGATGAGGCCCATCTGGACGGCGGCGAGGGGGTTTTCGAGATCGCGGTCGCCGGAGTAGCGGCTCTGCTCGTGGTCGGTCGTTGCCAGCCACTCGTCTTCGCCGCCCCAGTAGACATCTTCCTCGGGCTCGTAGACATCGGCACGCCCACCGGCGAAGCCGAAGGTCTTGCCGCCCATGGATTCGATGGCGACGTTGCCGGCCAGCACCAGCAGGTCTGCCCATGAGATCGCATCGCCGTACTTCTTCTTGATCGGCCAGAGAAGACGGCGGGCCTTGTCGAGGTTGCCGTTGTCGGGCCACGAATTGAGCGGCGCGAAGCGCTGCATCCCGGTGCCGGCGCCGCCGCGGCCGTCGCCGGTGCGGTACGTGCCCGCGGCGTGCCAGGTCATCCGGATGAAGAGGCCGCCGTAATGGCCGTAGTCGGCCGGCCACCAGTCCTGGCTATCGGTCATCAGGGCGGTGAGATCCTTCTTCACCGCCTTGAGATCGAGCTTCTTGAAGGCTTCCGCATAGTCGAATCCGGGATCCATCGGGCTCGTTGCCGGCGCGTTCTGGTGCAGGATCTTGAGGTTGAGCTGGTTCGGCCACCAGTCGCGGTTCGACCGAGCGCCGGAAGTGGTGTGCATAACCGGGCATTTGCCGGCGCTGGGGGCATCGTTTCCGTCCATCGTGATCTCCGATATTGCTGCCTGTAGGTCAGGGTGGCACCTGAAGGCGGGGTGCGCACGGGCTGCCGGCCGGGCCGTGAACCCGGACAGCGACTCGGCGCGAGCACCCCCTTCGGCGATGGTATATCAAACTCGCGATATCAGGATAAGTTGAAATTGCTAATCGTGATGATAAGATGAGGTTATGAAGAACCTGACCCTGCGGCAACTGCGGTACTTCGAGGCGCTCGCGCGCCACGGGCATTTCGGCCGTGCTGCCGAAACCTGCGCGATTTCCCAGCCCGCGCTGTCCATGCAGATCCGCGAGCTCGAGGAGTCGCTCGGCGCGCCGCTCTTCGAGCGTGGCGCGCGCCAGGTGCGCCTGACGGGCTTCGGCGAGACCTTCGCCACCCATGCACGCACGATCCTCGCCGCGGTGGAAGAGCTCGGTGAGGCGGCTCGCGCGGCCCAGGTGCCTCGCCTCGCGCGCCTGCGGCTCGGGGTGATCCCCACCGTCGCGCCTTATCTGCTTCCGCGCATCATCGGCCGATTGTCGGCCGACAATCCCGATCTCGACATTCACGTCCGCGAAACGCTCACGGGCCGGCTGCTGGAGGAGTTGGGCGAGGGTCGGCTGGATTGCGCGCTGGTGGCGTTGCCCGTCTCGGCGCCGGCTTTCGAGGAGGTGGCGCTTTTCACCGAGCAGTTCGTGCTCGTCCGCCCGGCGGCCGCTCAGGGCGAGCCGGTGCCGAGCGCGGACCGGCTGCGCCAGATGCGGCTGCTGCTGCTGGAGGAAGGGCACTGCTTCCGCGACCAGGCGCTCTCGTTCTGCGCGATGCAGTCCTCGGCCCCGCGGGAGCTGCTCGACGGCAGCTCGCTGGCCACGCTCGTGCAGATGGTGGGCGCCGGGATCGGTGTGACCCTGATACCCGAGATGGCGGTTCTTGTGGAAACCCGCGCCGCGAAGGTTTCGCTGGCCCGTTTCGACGCGCCCGCCCCCGAGCGCACCATCGGCATGATCTGGCGCCGGACGAGCCCGCTTGCGGCGCATTTCGGCGAGGTCTGTGCCGCCGCGCGCGACGCCGCCGAAGACCTGCGCGCCGAGATGGCCGCCGGAGGGGCCGGCGTCCGCGCGGATGCGCCCGCATCCACGCACGGCTGAGCCGCCGCTCCCGGCGCCCGGCGCGACTCTTCGTCCCGAAAGCCCGATCCGCTGCACCGAGGTTTGCCCGGCGGCCGCCCCTCGTATACCATTGCGTACCCGTTGCGGGGAGGAGCGTTGCGTCGTTGGGCTGAACATGTGGGTCGGGTGATGGAGGTCGCCCAGTGCTCCACGGCGGCGACACGCTCGCGCCTGGCGGCAAGCTGGCGGCGGTCGGTCGAGAAGCACGGGCTCGATCCCGCCGAGAGCCGCGCGCCCGAACCCGTCGAGAGCGCGGCGCTCCGCGAGCGGCTCGAACAGGCCGAGACCCTGCTGGATCTCGCCGGCCCGCGCCTCGACAGCCTTTTCGGCCTTGTCGGGCAATCGGGCTGCGCGGTGCTGCTGACCGATGCCGCCGGGGTGGTGCTCGATCAGCGCGTATCCGACGCCGACGCCGCCGTGTTCCGGTCGTGGGGGCTTGCGACGGGCTGCGACTGGAGCGAGGCGCGCGAGGGCACCAACGGCATCGGCACCTGTCTTGCCGAGCAGCGCCGAGTGACCATTCACCGCGACCAGCATTTCTATGCCCGCAACACCGCCATGAGCTGCATCGACGCTCCGATCTTCGGGGTGGACGGGGCGCTCGTGGCCGCGCTCGACGTCTCCTCGGCACGCTCGGATCAGACCGAGGCGTTCAACCGGCTTATCGCAGCGCAGGTGGCACAAACCGCGCGGCTGATCGAGGAGGCCAATTTCCGTTCCGCCTTCGCCGGCGCGCGCATCGTGGTGGCCGATACCGGCGAGGGCGAGGGCTCTGCGCTGCTGGCGATCGACGGGGACGACCTCGTCGTGGGCGCGACCCGCGAGGCGCGGCGCGCCTTCTCGCTGGGCATGACCGGCGCGCTGGCGCCCCGCCCGGCCAGCGATCTTCTGGGCCGCGAGGACGTGCTGACCGGCTTCGAACGTGCCGAGCGGGCGGCGATGGTGCGCGCGCTTGCCCGTTCCGGCGGCAACGCCAGCGAGGCCGCCCGGCAACTCGGGATCGGCCGCGCGACGCTCTACCGGCGCATGAAGCGGCTCGGAATGGACGACAGCCGGTCGCACCTGTCTCGCCCGCGAGACACTTCCGGGCACCGAGCTTCCGGGGCCGGCTGACCGCGCGCTTCTCCTGTGTTCAGGGTGCCTCCATTCCGGGCGGAGGAGCCCGGCGGTTCAGGAGGAAACAACATGAACGTCATCACCGAAACCAGCAGCACCTATGCCTCGCCGTTCCGGGCGCGGTACGACAACTTCATCGGCGGCGCCTTCGTCGCCCCCGTGGCCGGGCGCTACTTCGACAACGTGACGCCGATCACCGGCGCAAAGGTCTGCGAGGTCGCGCGCTCCGATGCCGCCGACGTGGAGCTCGCGCTGGATGCCGCCCATGCCGCCAAGGAAGCGTGGGGGCGCACCTCGCCCGCCGAACGCT
>Ga0076929_100982_pt1 | contig 12060 bp, 5 predicted proteins | sample HotLakConUCCSL28_FD_87104 | JGI IMG/M metagenome (GOLD analysis project Ga0076929, IMG submission 87104) | Hypersaline microbial mat communities from Hot Lake, Washington, USA - Hot Lake Consortium UCC-SL28 (version 3) (version 3) | ecosystem: Environmental > Aquatic > Thermal springs > Hot...
GACTGCGAAGAGCGTCTTGTTGAAGCTGTTCATCGCCTCGAACTGCGCTGCGATCAGCTGTTCCTCGCGTAGCGTACGGGCAATCTCCGCGTCCGACAGCACCGCGGGGACATGAAGGTTCACGCATGTTGCCCCGAGCTTGCGCGCGACGTTGGAGGAGCAGACGTCGGCCGAGAACCCGTAAGGTGTCGCCATCGAGCCGACAAGTTGAAGAACGGTCAGATTCGCGATCGGACGGGGCTCGAGGCACTCGGCGACATCGTAGATCGTCTTTCCCCATGCGACGCCGAGGCGGTCGCCCGGCGCGAGGAGGCTCGGCAACCAGTCCGCAGCCCCCTTCACGACCCGCGCGGCGATGTCCACGGTGTCTTCCCGCTGCGGCAGCACGAAGGCCGCCGAGAGCCCGAAGGTCTCGCGCAGCGCCATCGCGAGACGGTGGCCGGTGAACGCCTCGTGCGCGAGCCGCACCTGCACGAAGCCACGTTCGCGTGCGAGCTGGAGGTAGTTCACGACCGTCGCCCGCGACACGTCGAGGACGGCCGCGATCTCGTTCTGGTTCAGCCCGTCTTCGTAATAGAGCCACGCCGTCTCGACCACGATATCATCGCCCGAAACCTGCTTCGACGACCGTTGGGACCCAGTTGCTGGCATCGACCCCCCTTGAGGCACTTGTGCACATCTGACAATCTGTCGTGACATTTGTCAAACCGAGAGGGGAGGCCCGGGCCTTGCGATCGAACAGGTGGAATGATGACGACGCGCGCGCCTTCGAGAACGCTGCCGGGCCCGACGAAGCCGACCGGCGTCTCGCGCTGCGGGTCTATACCTCCCGGTTGATCGGGTCGGACCCAGACCTCGTGATGCACGGCGGAGGCAATACCTCGGTCAAGGTGAAGCGACCCGATCTTTTCGGGACGATGCAGGACATTCTTCACGTGAAGGGCTCGGGCTGGGATCTCGACACCCTTGAGGCACCGGGCCTGCCGGGCGTGCGGATCGACGCGCTGATGCACCTGCGCGACCTCGACCACCTGTCCGATGAGGACATGGTCAACGCCCAGCGCGCCAACCTCATCGACACGAGTGCGCCCAACCCCTCGGTCGAAACCCTGCTGCACGCCTACTTGCCGCATGTCTATGTCGACCACACACATGCAACCGCCTTTCTCGTCCTCGCCAACCTGCCGGATGCCGAGCGGATCATCGCAGAGCTCTTCAACGGGCGCGTCGCGGTCGTCCCCTACATCATGCCGGGGTTCGCGCTCGCGAAGACCGCCGCCGAATGCTTTGAAAGCCAACCCGACTGCGAGGGAATGGTGCTCCTGAACCATGGCCATTTCACCTTCGGCGCGACGGCGAAGGAAAGCTATGACCGGGTGATCGAGCAGACGAACCGCGTCGAGGCATTTCTTGCCGAGCGCACCGGACGTTCGGCCCGGGCGACGACGGTTCTGCGAGATCGCACAGCGCCAGATCCGGACCTTGCAGAGGCGGTGCTTCCGGCGCTGCGCGGCGCCATCGCCCGGGTGCGTGGCGCACATCGCGGCGGGCCGCCGCGCCCGCTGATCGCCGATCTGCGGGCCGGCGCTCCGGTCGAGGCGTTCCTTGCCGGGGCGGACCTCGACGCGCTTTGCGACCGGGGGCCGGGGTCGCCGGACCACGTCATCCGCACGAAGGGCAAGGCACTGGTGCTGCGCCGGTCCGACATCGACGGAGGCGCGCCGGAGATCAAGGCAAAAGTAAACGCGTTTGCAGATAGTTACAGGGCCTACTTTACTTCACAGAACAAGCGCGTCGGCGGCACCAAGACGGCGCTCGAACCCCATCCCTCGCTGGCGTGGATCGAGGGCGTCGGCCTCGTCGGCTTCGGAAAATCCGCAAGTGCCGCAGCCGCGGCGGCCGATATCGGCGAGCAGACCGCCGAGGTGATGATTATTGCCGAAGCCGCAGGCGGCTTCCGCCCTATCGGCACCGACGATATCTTCGACATGGAATACTGGTCGCTCGAACAGGCCAAGCTCGCCCGTGGAAGCGACAAGCCGTTCACCGGTCAGATCGTCGCCATCACGGGTGGTGCGGGCGCCATCGGGCGTGCCATTGCAGGCGCCTTCGCCGCGGAAGGTGCATCGGTCGCGCTAATCGACCGCGACGAGCAAGCATGCAACGGCGCCGCCGCGTTCCTGTCGGGAAGCCACCCCGTGACCGCCGACCTCGCGGCGCCCGGCGCTGCGGAGAAAGCGGTGGGCGAGGTTGTCCGCCGCTTCGGTGGGCTCGACATTCTCGTCTCCAATGCCGGCTACGCGCCGCAAGGCAACATCCTGACCATGGACGAGGCCGAGATCAGGGCGTCATTCGAAGTGAACTTCTTCGCTCATCTGGCCATGGCCCGGGCGGCTGCACGGGTAATGAAAGCCCAGGGGACGGGCGGGCAGATGCTGTTCAACATCTCCAAGCAAGCGGTGAACCCCGGACGTGGCTTCGGCGCCTACGGGCTTCCGAAGGCGGCAACCATGTTCCTTGTCCGGCAACTGGCGCTCGAACTCGGCGAGGCGGGCATCCGCGTCAATGGGGTGAATGCAGACCGCATCCGCTCCGGTCTCCTGACCGACGACTTCATCGAGGCGCGCGCGACAGCCAGAGGGGTAAGCCGCGACGACTACCTTGCGGGCAATCTGCTCAAAGCCGAGGTGGAGGCGCGTCACGTGGCCGAGGCCTTCGTCGCGCTCGCACGTTCCGAGCGCACCAGCGCCCACGTGATGACTGTCGATGGCGGAAACATCGAGGCCGCGCTCAGGTGACGGGTTAGCCGCGAGACGCTGGAACGCCGTGTCTCGAGAAGAAGCTCCTGCGCGCGTCAGCCTTGCAAGGGTCTCGTGCCCACGAAGGTCCAGGCTGCCTCTCGCTCGCCTGCAGAGAAGGTCCGTGCGTCCACCGGGATCAGGAAGTCGAAAAGCTCGATCATGCGGGCGGCAACGTCCGGCGCTCCGATCACGGCGTACTTCCCGACGTTGCCCAACGACCGCCAACGGGATTTGACCACCTCGCTCCGAAACAGGGCCGAATTGTCACTGCCGGTGTATTCGGATAGATCGAAGAGCATGTGCACCTCGTCCTCGCGGTTCGACCGGTCGAAGACGGTGTTCATGTATTCGGCCAGCGCTTCCATGGCTTCGGCATCCAGGTGGCCGGCTACACGGAACGCGTAGACGTTTTCCGCATCGGTGGGAATTTCTTTGACGGCGCCCCGCGCGAAGGTCATTCCGGCTCCTCCCGACTTTCTCGTCTATGGCGCAGAAGCGGCCTCAGTCGGACTTCTGCACTTCGGCAGCCGCCGCCTTGGGGTTCTTGCTGTGCTTGAGGGCGCGCATGCGCTCGTGGGAGGCCTCGAACCGCTGCATGTACTCGCGCAGTGCCGTCTCGTCGCGGTAATTGTCCTTGTGGTGTATCGCTTGCCGGAAGGCCTCGAGGGTCCGGTCCTCATGCTGCTCGAGCGAATCGACCAGGGTCCTCGACGGCTCGTTGAACGCGGTCCCGACCTGTGCGGCTGCCGCGCGCACCTGTTCGATGGGGGCGGCTTCCGCAGGTTCGCCACCTGCATCGTCGATCGTTCGGGAGATGTCGCGCGCGACTTCCTCGCGCAGCTCTGCGTGCTCGAGGAATATCTGTTCGAGCTCGGGCGTGGACACCTGACGCGCGGCGTTACGATAGAATTTCGCGCCGGCATTGAGGATGCCGACGATGTTGTTGAGGTTTTCGAGACGCTTTGACATTGGGGGCAGACCTCCAGTGAAAGGAATGCCTGAAAACGCCGGGTGACCGGGTTGGTTCCGCTCCGGACCGTCCGCGCCGCCCGTTTCGAGGGTCAACGCAGCCGGGAGATCGCGCGACGAGCGCGGCTTGCAAGAAGCGCATGCCCCTCGCCTTCCGCCTCGACGAGCCCGCGCGAGAGATGTTCACGCGCCCGTTCGGTTTCGCCCCGCGACGCCGCGATCAGGCCTAGCCCGATTTCGCAGCGCGCGAAGTTCGGTCCGTGCTTCAGCGGGTCGAGGTCGAGACATGTCCGATACACATGCTCGGCTGACCGTCTCGCGGTCAATCGCAGGCGGAAGAAGGTCACGATATCGGCAAGCCCGGGTCGCTTGCGTTCAAACTTCGGTCTCTCGGGTGGAGCCTCGCTGGCGGGGTCGAGAAGACCGGCGATGCCGACAAGGATCTCTCCTTTTGAAATAGAAGCTTGACGGAGAATGTTCAGGTTGCCGCGCGCCTCAAGGCTGGGGATGAGTTCCACTAGTCGCCGCCATCCCCGGGCGAGGTCGCCATGGCGCAGGTCGAGCAGGCAGAGGGTCCATTCCATCGCGTCCGAAATGTTGAAGTCCTCCAGCGCGGCGGCCTCGGCGACCAGCGCCTCGATCTGCGGGCGCATCTCCTCGGCCGGGCGCAGGAAGCTCAATGCGAACAATTCGATGCCACGGCCGACGCGCTCGTCTGCCGAGCCGGGAATGGCGGCGCCGCGCGCCTCCCGGCCGAGCGTGTGGGCCATTTCGGGATTGCCGTCGATCGAATAGACCAGGGCACGCGCCCAGAGAGAAAAGGCCTTTGCGCGCCGGTCGTCATGGCTGACGGACAAGGCTTCGAGGCGCTTTGCGACTTCGAGCGACTTCAGACGATAGCCAGAGGAACGATAGGATGAGGACAGAAGGTAGAGCGCGTTCATCGCAAGATGACTGTCACCGGTTTCCTCGGCCACGGGCCCGATCTCGGTGGCCATTTCCTCGATGAGCCCCCTGTCCTTCCAGCCGGTTTCATCATGGATCCGCATCAGGGCGACCTTGGACCATGCGGCCGCCCAGGCATCGCCTTCGGCCTCTGCCTCGCGCCGTGTGCGTTCGGCGAGCGCCTCGGCACCGGCATAGTCTCGGGCATGGGCCATGGCGATGGAGGTGAGCGTGCGCGCGATACCGAGCGAGGGTGAATACCCCATCGCCTCGAGGCGGGGCAGGATCTGGGCCGCGACCGACTTCAGCCGGCCGAAATCTCCGATCTGGTCGAGCGCCCGGAGCCAGACGAGCACGAAGAGACGGTACTCCTCGTCATCGAGCAGTGACGGGTCTTCCGCCACGGCCGCGTGAACGCGCGCCAGGTCACGATCCACGTCGCGCAGGGCATAGGCGCTCAAGTGCTGTTCGGCGGAACGCACGAGGTAGCGTACTGCTTTCCCGCGCATCCCCGCGGAGTCGAAATGCTCCGCAAGCACACCGAAGCTTTCCGGCCCCGGGCCCTCTATGGCCTCCATCGCCTCGGCAACCACGCGGTGAGCGGCTTGACGCTGCGCGGAAAGGAGACTGGCGTAGACCGCGTCGCGGATCAGCGCGTGGGCAAATCTCCACCGACCGGCCTGCCCCGCCTCGATAAGCCCCGGTGTCGCCGCAATCTCCTCGAGGCCGGCGGGTCGGCCGAGCGCACGGGCGAGAAGATCGCCGGAGAAGTCCCGGCCGATCACCGACGCGGCCTGAAGCGTCGCCTTCTGTTCGGGGGTGAGCCGGTCGACCCGGCTGAGGACAAGCTGCTCGAGATTGCCGCTGAGGAAAGGTCCTGTTTGACCGGGGGCTATCCCGACTTCCCCGGCCGTCTCCGTCAGCCGATCGCTCTGGCGCAGGGTCCGCGCAATTTCCTCTGCCATGAGCGGGTTGCCCTCGGATTTCTCTGCGATCAGATCTCCGAGTTCATTCGAGAGCGGCCTGCCGAAACTCGCCTCTGCCAGACGGCAGATCGCCTCGTCCGAGAGCGGGCCAAGGTCGATGTTGGTGATGCCGGGCCGCAAGGCCCATGAGGCGGCATGCTCAGGACGGGCGGTGATGACGAGCGCGAGATCGGTTCGGCTCAAGGCCGCCACTAGTCCATCGGTGGCCGTATCGACCCAATGGGCGTCCTCGAGAAGATAGACCGCCCCCGTTTTGCGCTGAAGGCTGACGAGCAACTCACCCAGAAAATCGCGGTCGCGCATCGCGCGTTCCGAAGGGTCGCGCTGGCCGCCCAGAGGCTCGAGAAAGGCACGGGCGGCGGCGGAATTCTCGAGATCTGGGTGGCGCGCGAAGAGGGCCGCCAGGCATTCCGCCCTGTCGAAGCCGAACGGCGCGCCGGCTGCCTGCCGGAGAACATCGATGATCGGCGCGTAGTCGGTCGCATTCGACGCGCACTGACCGACATGGACCGGCCGGTCGGGGGCGAGCGCGAGGGTGATCTCGTGGGCGAGGCGCGACTTCCCGATCCCGGGGGCACCGGAGATCACCACCGTACGGTTCGTGCGTCCGGTTCGGAGCGCGCCCAGGGCCGCATCGAGATCGCGTTCGCGGCTGATCATGTCCACAAGGCCGCGCCGGCGACTGCCTTCAAAGGTGGCGACGACCCGGGTCAGACCGACAAGAGCATGGACCTCGATCGGCTCGGCGAATCCACGGATCTCGACCTCGCCGCGTCCCTCAGTGGTGACATAGCCTTCCGTTTCATTGCTGATCGTGCCCGAGACGAGTATCTCGCCCGGGACGGCAAGTGCCTGCAATCGCGCCGCTTCGTTCACAGGGGCGCCGATAAGGCGAACGTGTTCGGCGCTGGTGCGCGCCACCATGACATTTCCCCCCGCGAGTCCTGCCCGGAATTGCGGGAGCACACCGAAACTGGCCTCCAGATCCGACGCCGAAGAACCGAGGGCTTCGCGGAAGGCGAGCGCTGCGCGGCAGGCTTCGAGCGATGCCTTCTCAACCGCAACCGGTGCGCCGAAGGCTGCGAGCATCCCGTCGCCCGCAGTGTCCACGACGTACCCGCCGTGTTCTTCGACACAGGTTCTCGCGTGACCGAGAACATGCTCGATCAGCGCGAAGACCCGTTCGGGCCCGATCCGGTTCGAAACTTCGGTGAAACCGACCATGTCCAGAGAGAGGACCGCCGTCCACCGGCGATCACCGTCAGGCCCCGCTGCCATAGGCCTGCGGACGCAAGTCCCCTTTCCCTGTCATCCATGGCGTTTTAACGCCTTCAACAGATCGGGAAAGATGTCTTTATGGGCAGCTTGACCGATGAAGCAATCCATGTGCCCGTACTCGGGAAAGACCGTGCGCGTGTAAACCTCACCAAGCCCACCATGGGCGTCGACGAGCCAATCGAGGGTACGCAGGCTCGCCTCGGGCAGCATTTCCTGATTGCGGCCTCCGGCGATAAAGTGGACCGGAATGGCCAGATTGGCGACATTCTCCATGTAGTCGAATTGGCCATCCGCGCTGACGAGGCGACCTTCCCCGAAGATCTTCGCGATATGGATGAAGGGTGTCGTGGAGACCGGCCCGAAGAAGTGCCGGATCGCGTCGTGGGTCGCCTGGTTCAGCATCTCGTGGCGGTAGCTCGGACCGAAGATGAAGTTGATCCGGTGACAGGTCGGGCTGAGGCAGGGCACCGGCGCGAAGTCGGGCACCTTCCAGAGCATCGCGTCGATGGCCGCATCGAGGTCCGCCGCACCGGCTTCGCCGCCCATGGCGGACCCGCTCGGAGAGCGGGGATCGACGACCGCGAGACCTTCTTTCGCCAGCCGGATCGCCTCCGGTGGCAGGTTCAGCGCGTCGAGCACGCCCCAGAGCGGCTCGGGAACCCCGTGGGCGAGATATCCGGCCGTCCGCGCATCGCTCTTGGCGAAGTTGAACCAGTTGGTGATCGGATGGGCCGCGAGCTGAGAGGCAACGACCGAGCGTACCCGTTTCTCGCCTGCGAGGATCGCCATGAAAAGCGTCATCGACCCGATGCAATGGACCAGTGCCTGAACCGACTGCGCTCCGGTGCGCCGCAGGATCAGGTCGATCGCGGCGGGCCAGTCCCTTCTGGCCACGTCGTCCAGGGTGAAGGGCGAGAGGCTCGCCTCGATCTCGCCGCTGCCGCGGTAGTCGAAGAGCCAGACATCGTAGCCCTCGTCGACCAGCGCGAAGGCCAGGCTGTCGGCGGTGGAAAGCGCGAAGGACGAGGCCCTTGTGCCGAAACCACCCGCGATGACCACGGGGCCCTTCGTGCAATTCTCCCCGTCGCGGTAGCGGGTGAGCTTGAGATAGACGCCGAGCTCCACCTCCGGAAAGAAGACTTCGGGTTTCGGCAGGCGCGGGTCGGGCGGAGGCGGGCTGTCGGCCGTCTTGCCCGGGAGATTCGTCATGTAGGAAAAGAGCCCACCGTAGGCTCTCAGCACCAGTCCGCCCATCCGTGCAAAGACCGTCGCCTTGTAGGCCAGCGCGATCTTCTCGGAGGCCTCGTGCGACTTCAAGTCGGCGGCCAGAAGGGCCGTCTTGACGGCATTGGCGCGAAAGCGCTTGTCCTCGAACGCCTTCGGCAGGGTCTTCTTGCCGTCACTCCATGCATCGGCGACGTGGTCGTAGGCGGCTTCCGCAGCGTGGAACAGGTCGGTGTATTCGATCTTGAGGCCCTTCGCCTGGCGGATCGTTTCCTGCAAAGTCACCCGTAAGAGCCCTCGCGCGACGGGCTTGCCGCCCAGAGGGTTGGTGATATCGACGGAAAGCTCGGTTAGGTCGGTCCACCAATGCGAGCCCGCGCGATATTGCAGGCGCTTGCGGCCCTCGAACCGGAGCACACGGCCCTCCTCGCGCTCTTCTTCAAGCATTCCCTCGTAGACCATCTCCCAGCATTCGATGCGGTCCGGGTCGGGCATGAGAAAGCGAAACGTGCCCTCCTCCATGCGGAAGGTGCCGAAACTCTCCGAGGTCAGCATGCCGCTCGAGATTTTCCCCGTCCCGTTCGGCGGTGTAATAGCGGTACGCAGCGCATCGGCGTGGATATCTGCCGAGAAGGTGCAGTCGGCGAGCCCCGCGCCGGCGGCCTCGTGGGGGTCGAAGGGCTCGCACGTGTCGTCGAGGCCGATTGTCGAGATACGACCCACCATGGTTTCGTGGAACGATACCGACGGCGAGAAGTCCCCCAGCATTTCCTCCGCGACCGCCCAGGCCCTCCGCGCGTCGCCCTTGGCAAGTTCAACTTCAAGCGAACGCAGGACGTCGAGAAACTGCCCAACGATCGGGGCGATCACCTTCCGCAAATCCTCCGGCTCCCTAAAGGCTTCGATGAAGACCTCCGTTTCGGGGATCTTTCCGCGCACGGTGTTCGGAACCGCCTCACGGAACGTGCGCCAGACGCCCCGGAGCAGCATCAGGGCCAGTTCCCAGGCCTTGCCGTTTATCGCAGCCTCGATCTGTTCGAGCGCGGCGATGGCCTGCTTCAGGACCTCGACGGCTTCAGGCAAGAGTTCTTCTATCGGCGGAACCCTGTCCGTCTCCGGGGCAGGGCTCCAGTCGATGGACCAGCCGCGTTTCTCGGCCAGAAGCTCGACCGCTCGCTCTGCGACAGCCGTGATCGTGAGGTGCGGGTTGACGCCCACGGCTCGGGGCAGAACCGCGCCGTCGCAGACATAGAGGCCGGGGTGCACGCCGCCTTCGGTATCGAACACCTCGCACCGGTCGTTGACCACGCCCTCTTCGGGGCCGTCGGCCATCGCACAGCCTCCCAGGGGGTGCACCGTCACGATCCGCCGGCCGAGAGCGTCCTGCCAGAGCGGGTTCGGCAGATACTCGGCCTGGATCGCGTCGCAGGCCCGGCGGATCACCGCCTCGTCGTTGAGGAGCGCGGGGTCGCCGCCCGCCTGAGGCCAGTCCACCGCGACCCGGCCATTTTCGAGCACGAGACGGCCGTCGGAAGCGTCGTGGCTCATGACGAGAAACGGCATCGTGCGGCTCACGGGGCCTTTGTAGGCGGTTTCGGCCAAGCCAAAGGGGTTCTCGGCGATCTCGTCGCCAAGCTTCCTGGCATCCTCCAGACGAAGCCCCGTGTCACCGAAGCGGAAGGGATCTCCCATGAGCGCATCCATCGCCGGGAAGGCGGCGGCATAGATCGGCGCGAGCGCGCCCGGCATCACGCCTTCCTCGACGAGCACCGATTTCGTGACATCCACGGTGTCCGTCAGCGTGGCCATTCCCGTGATGCAGGGTCCGGGCTTGTAGGGCGTATCCTCGGGCGCGGTTGGCCCATGGCTGACCTTGTGCGTCCCGGCGCCCACGCCGTAGACGCGCGCGCGTTTCTCGCCCTCTTCCTCGGAAGGGATATTGGCGTTGTAGCCGAAGGACCAGACGTCGCCGTTGCCTGAAAAACGCGCGCCGAGCTTATCGCTGAGGCGGTCTCGAAGCGTCTCGCTCCTGAGCAGGATCTCCGTCGAACCGAGGGTGCCGGCCGCGAGGATGACGATATTCGCGGTGATTTCCTTCGTCCTAGCCTCTTCCGACGTACCGTCCTTGCGGGGGCTGATGTCGCGCACCGTGAGCCGCCAGCGGCCGTCACGCGGGTTCAAGCGGTCGCGGAGGCGCGACAGAGAGATGACCTCCGCCCCCGTGTAGATCTTGGCTCCGAATTTCGCCGCGTCGGGGAGGTAGTTCATCAGCACGGTGTTCTTGGCGCCGTAATTGCAGCCGGAAACGCAGTCGCCGCAATCGGTGCAGGCCGCCTGCCAGACCCCGGCGGCATTGTAGTCATCGACGAAGCTCACGTTGATGTCCGGCCGGCCGAATTGCATGCCGGTGCCTTCGGCCACCTTTTGCAGCGCGGCGAGCTTCGGCGGCGTCTTGCCCTCGGGGTAGGGTTTCGAGCCGAGCATTGCACGGGCGCGGTCGAAATAGGGGCCAAGAAGTTCGCGATCCTCGCGGAACACTGCGGGCCATGTGTCGTAGATGCGCGGGTCAGGTTCGAGCGCCACATTGGCGTTGATGAGCGAGGTGCCCCCGAGCCCGCAGCCGAGCAGCACGTTCACATCCGAGCCCATGCGCATGTCGTAGAGGCCCTGAGCATTCCCCGTCGTCGTGCCATCACTCGAGAGGGTGACCTGGGTATCCTTCGCCGCGTCGACGGGATTGTCGGGGTAGGCTCCGGGCGCGATCTCGCGACCGCGTTCGAGAACGGTGACCCGGGGAGCGTTCCGGCCGCCGGCCCGGGCGAGCCGGCTCGCCGCGACGCCGCCGCCATACCCGGAGCCCACGACGACGATGTCGTGGTCGTCGTCAGCCTCGGCGAAGGGGCGCGAGATCGGGGTCCAGTCAAAGCCCATCAGACGGCTTTCAGGGTGCGGCGCGGGGCGTCGGATGTCAGCTTCAGAAGCAACGCCTGACGCCGCTCGTAAGCACTGCAGACGATTTCCGCCAGATTGCTCCATTCCCTTTCCGAACCGTCCAGCCAGTCGTGGATGTCCTCGAGAAAATGCTGCTCGCCGGCCGAGCCGTTCGACAGCATCTCTACATGCGCCGGCACGACCTTGCCGTTTCGGGGCGTGTTGAAGAGCCTGACGCTCGCGGTGTTGAGGTCGTCGTCGATGAGTACCATCGCGGCTCCTTCGGCATTGTCCAGGCGGGGGCCGTTCAGGGTCCAGCCGCCGGTGTTGTAGACCCGGACCGGGGCGGGCAGACCCGGTGCGGCGAGACGCGCCTCGAACGGCTTGTGGGTGTGCCCGAAAACGAAGGCGAGGTCTTGCGGCAGTTCCTTCAGTTCGGCGTCGATCTGCCCCCGGCCCGGCCCGCCGAGATACCACGCGAGGCCCTCGCGCCCGCCCGGCGTCAGCGCATCGACCTCGGCGTAGCGCTCGGTGTCGCGGAAACGCCCGAGGGTCGTGTCGATGCCGACCTCGCTCAGAAGCCCCAGCACGTCGCGCACCTTGCGGTTCCCGCTCATCGGCAGCGCCTCTCCGAGGGCATCGGCGAGTTTCTCTGCCCAGCGCCGCGAAAGCCGGCGGAAGCCGGTGGAAGTCAGCATGTTCTGGTAGAGCCGCTCGGCGTCGCCCCCGAGACCGGCGGCATCGCCGAAACTCGACCACGCGAAGTCGATCCAGCCCGCGTTCTCGGCTGCCAGGTCCTCGGCCGTGATCGAAGTGCGGGGCATGCCCGAAAGCGCATCCTTCAACGCCGAAATCAGCCGGTATTCCGTTTCGATGAAATGACCGTGATGGAGGAACACCGCTCGCTCGGCATTGTGGAAGCCGAG
>Ga0076929_100983_pt1 | contig 12058 bp, 14 predicted proteins | sample HotLakConUCCSL28_FD_87104 | JGI IMG/M metagenome (GOLD analysis project Ga0076929, IMG submission 87104) | Hypersaline microbial mat communities from Hot Lake, Washington, USA - Hot Lake Consortium UCC-SL28 (version 3) (version 3) | ecosystem: Environmental > Aquatic > Thermal springs > Hot...
CGGGGTCGGTGGGGGTGCCGGCGAAGACGAGGTCGTGGCGGTTCACGATGGCGGGGCCGCGTACGAGCGCGACTCCGACCGCGTCGCCGGCGCTGGCGTCAACATGGCCCCATAGGACGGCCACTGCGGTCTGGGTGCCGTCCGACGCGTCGGGATCGTGGGCGGCGTACTTGCCGGAGGCGGTGATCTTGCCGAGGACGGTGCCGGGCTCGAGCGTGCCGGCGGCGACGGTGATCACCTCGCGGCAGTAGTCCCGGAACGCCTCCCAGACGAGAAAGCCGCCGGTGTGGCGTCCTTCGGTGAGAACGGTCATGGTCTATCCTCTGGGTCTGAAGGTCTGGTCGATCACCTCGCCCCACGGCTTCGCGCCGGAGACGCGGCCGGGCTGGGCGTGGCGCGGGTCGATCTCGGGGCCGGCCTCGGCGCGGGCGGCGAGGAGCGCGGCCCGCACCTCCTCGACCGTCGCGTTCTCGGCGAGGAAGCGGCCGGCCATCTGCGGCAGGCCCGCGAGGGCGCAAAGGTCGACGACCGCGCGGGCGTGCGCCATAGCGTCGGCGCGGATGCGGTCTACGGAGGGGTGCGCGGGCGGGTCCGGCGGATCGGGGGTGACGCGCGCGCCCGGGGGTTCGCCGCCATCGTCGGCCGCGGTCTCGAGGTCGTCCTCGGCGGCGCTGTCATCGTCGGCTCCTGCGTCAGCGTGATCGGCCTCCTCGACGGCTCCCTGCTCGTCGCATACGGCATCGGCGGCCGGCGCCTCCGGCTCCGGCTCCACCGCCTCCACGAGTTCGGGCGGCGCGTTCCGGAACTGGCCGACGTCGAAGCGGGCCGCGATCCGGACCGGCTCGGCGATGCGGTCCGCAAGGCCGAGCTCGACCGCCTCCTCGGCGTCGAGCCACGTCTCCTTGCGCATGTCCTCGAGCCGCGCGTGATTGCTGCGGTCCGTCATCACGCGGCCTCCGGCATGAGAAGCTCGAGGATGCTGCGGGTCGCGTCCTCCGGCTTCGGCCGGGCCACCGCGAGGTAGCGGTAGTCATTCGGACCGACGCGCCGCTGGAGGATGTGGACGAACCCCATCTCCCAGGCGACGAACGCACGCTCGCCGAGGTGGTCGATCCTCTCGCTCTCCTCGGCGCCGAGGGTCGAGATTTCCGCGTTCCGGTCGATCGCGAGGGTGCCGCGGTGGTACTCGAGGACGTCGCCCGGAAGCGCCTGCGCGATCCAGGCGCACAGGTCGATGTCGGTGAGCGGTTCGTCATCCTGCCGTCGCTGCACGGTGAGGCGATGCATGGGGATCACCGCGTTCATCACCGGGCTCCGCCGACAGCGAGAGCGGGCCGGCCGAGCGCCGCCTTCTGGCGCAGCTGCGCGCACTCGTAGGCCTCGACGTCCTCGAGGCGATAGACGACGCGGCCGCCCACCTTGATGAAGCGCGGCCCGCAGCCAGTCCAGCGCCAGCGCTCGAGCGTGCGCACGCTGACGTGCCAGCGCGCCGCCAGGTCCTTCTGTCTGAGATGCTTCGTCATGAAAGTCTCCTGCACGGGGTGTGCGTGCAGGAGACTGCAAAGTCACAGAGTGGGATTTCTACCCACTCTAGAGGGGGGCGCCGTCCCCCTGTGAATACCGGCGCAAGCCCTGATTATTTGGAAACGGGTGTGGGATGGCATCCCACGCCCATCCCCCACCCATCCCACACCGCACACGAATCGGGACGTTCAATCCACGACGATTCGGTACTTCCCGCGGCCATCGGACAGGATCAGGTGCCGCCATCCGCTCTTCGACTTGAAGACGTCGCACATTCGCAGGCTCCGGGACCCCGCCGCCTGGAGAAGCTCTCTTCCGTCCCGCCACGGATCACCCGATCTCGCGGCCTCCCGGAGGTCGCGGACGACGCGGGCCTGAATGCGTCCGAGCCTCAGCTCGATGTCACCGATCCGGATCTCGCTGCAGCTGTCGGAGATGAGGATTGGCGGCCTCGTCGGTGGGACGACTGACGAAGCCACGACCGCGGCACGCGGGGGATCACACCTCGCCTCCACTCGGTCGCTGTAGAGGATCCGCTCCACCTCAACCCGATCACGCTCCTCGCGCCGGACCACGATATCTGAAACGCGGACGTCAAGGCTTGGCGTGTGCTCGATCAGCCTGATGATCTCCCCGGGGTGGTGGAAGCACGTCACCGTCGTGCTTCCATCGCGGAACAGCTCGAAGACGTCCCTCTCGGTGAGATCGAGGAGGCCCCAGTGGTTCGTGTGTTCGTAGGGGATATCGAACCACTCTCCTTCGGCAGTCTGCTCCAGGTACGCGCGTTCGATGCGCACCCCGAACACGCGCACGCTGAGGCGCAGGATTCCATTCTCGGCGAGGTAGGCGATATCCCGCCGCGGGAGCGACCAGCGCTCCTCGAGCTCCTCAAGGGTGAAATAGGCCTTGTCGATGAGGGGCATGGCAGTTCCCTGATGCATAACGGGGCGCGCAAAAAATGCCGATCTGTCGATCCATTCAAGATAGTAAAGATATATTCTGCATCCTTAGGCAGCAGGACATAGTTAGTTTCAACGGTACCCACAGCGGGTCGCAGCACCGAACCCCGCCGCCCGGACATAGGCCGCGGGTGGCGCTATCGGCATGGGCGCAGCGGTCGCTCTCGCTCAGGCGGGCGCGGCCGTGACGTGCGCGGCGCGCGGCGCCGAGGCGCTGGGCAAGCTTGTGGATGAACTGCGCGCCCAGGGCCACACCGCCGAGGCGAGGGCGCTCGACATTGCCGATGTCGCCGCGACGCGCCGCGCGCTCGCCGATGCCGGCGCATTCGACGTGGTGGTGAACAGCGCTGGACTCGCTCGCCACTCGCCGGCGCTGCATACCACTCCCGAGGACTACGATGCCGTGTTCGGGGTGAACACGCGCGGCGCCTACTTTTTTGCGCAGGCAGCGGCCGAGGCGATGGTGGCCGTCGGTCGCGCCGGGTCCATCATCACGATTTCCTCCCAGATGGGGCAGGTGGGCGGGGTGGATCGTGCCGTCTACGCCGCTTCAAAGCATGCCGTGGAGGGATTTACCAAGGCCATGGCCATCGAGTTCGGCCGCCATGGCATCCGCATCAACACCATCGGCCCCACTTTCGTCCGCACCCCGCTCACCGAAGCGACCTTTCAGGATCCGGAGCGGGTGGCGTGGATCGCGCAAAAGATCAAGCTCGGCCGGCCGGGACGGGTGGAGGACATCATGGGCGCTGTCGTGTTCCTCGCCTCTGATGCGGCCGCGCTCGTCACTGGCACATGTCTGCTCGTCGATGGAGGCTGGACCGCCGGCTGATACCAGCATAACCGGGGCAAATTTTGTGGCGGCTCTGGTTCGACAGCGACTCGGCGTGATGATTCACGCTGTCCATGTCGCCCCTCACGCCTGATTCGGTAGCTTCTCTTTCGGTCAACGAGCTTCGCGCACTCGTCGTTGACCTGATCGGCGAGGTCCGGGACCTGCGTTCCGAGAACGCCGCTCTGCGCGTGGAGAACGAAGAGCTCAAGGCAGCCAACCTTTTGCTGAATGAACCGCCCCGGATTTGCCGGAGGCTCCGACTCTTGAGAGGATGGAGCCATGGAGACGAAGAAGCGGTCGAAGACATTTTCTCCCGAGGTGCGGGAGCGCGCGGTGCGGCTCGTGCTCGAGCATGAGGACGAGTACGGGTCGCAATGGGCGCCCGCCGCATCGTGGGCTGGCGCGTCTCGAGCCGCTCCGATGCCGGCTTCGTTCTCGATGCGCTGGAGCAGGCGCTCCACGATCGCAAGCCGTTCGGCAGCGACCGCCTCGTTCATCACAGTGATCGCGGCGCCCAGTACCTCTCGATCAAGTACACGGAACGTCTTGCCGAGGCTGGCATCGAGCCATCGGTCGGAAGCGTCGGAGACAGCTATGACAACGCCCTCGCGGAAACCGCGATCGGGCTGTTCAAGACCGAGGTGATCCGCCGTGGCGGCCCCTGGAGGAGCATCGAGAAGGTGGAGCTCGCGACGCTCGAGTGGGTCGACTGGTTCAACAGCCGCCGCCTGCTGGAGCCAATCGGCAACATCCCGCCCGCCGAGGCGGAACACCTTCACCACGCCGCTCTCACCTCCGAACCAGTGGCGGCGTAGGACTCAACCCCGACAGCCTCCGACTTTCCCGGGGCGTTTCAGTCTGGGGACAAACCTTCTTCGCTAATCGGGTCCTTCGGAGCAAGTCCCTCCAGGCAACTTTTCCGTTCGGCAACACGCGTCCGCAGGCAGGCTCATTCTTCGCTCCGTGGTCGGCGCTGGGGCCGCCACAAGTTGGGGCCAGAGCGTGGGCTGACGCATCAATCTCTGCGGATTGGCCTGGCGCGCCCGACTGGATGCGGTGCCTCCTGACCCGCATATCTTAAGCTTCACGCAAATGAACGATTCCGCGCGAGCTGTGAACAGCGGTGGCAAAGGCGTCGGCGGACATGCGAAGGCTGAGTTCCGACCCGACGAGGGACGGGAGGCGGGGGAAGAGGCCGATACCGTCGCGGCATAAGCCGACGACGAGAATCGGACCGGCGACGGAGCGGCTCAGGCTTTTCGTACGACGAGCCGGCTGATCGGCATGGCGAAGGTCGGCAGTTCGTCGCCAGCCAGCGCGGCGATCAGCGCTTCAAGTTCCTTGAGCATCTCCATCCTGTCTTCTGCCGACAGGACATAGGAGGCATAGAAGAAGCCGGCCGCCTCTCGGGCGAGCATTTCCGGGGCGCCGTGGAGGCGCATGACGTTCGTCTCGATCCGGGCGAGGCTGTCCCCGCCGAAGACGTCGCGGACGAGATCGAGGAGCGCGCCGCCCTCGCGCACGCGTGGATCCCCGAGGTCGATCTCTCCGTAGCGCGTGACCTCGCGCTGGACGCGGGCGTAGATCAGGCGGTGGATCTCCTCGTAGCCCGTGGCCGCCTCCATGTCGCCGTCCACGATGGCCGCGAACAGGCCGCCGGGCCGCAGCACACGCCGGACCTCCTTGAGAGCCGGGCGGACCGGGTCCATCAGCGTCAGCGCCCAGTGGCACAGCACCGCATCGAACGAGCCGTCGGCGAGAAACGCAAGGTCCTGCGCCAGCCCCTCGCGGAGCTCGACGGCGCTCTCCCCCAGTCGGAGGCGGGCGAGCCCGAGCTCGTCGGGGCTCATGTCGACACCCGTGAGCGCAATCGCGGGCGCGAACCGCTCCGCGCACAGCGCGAGCAGGCGCCCGCTGCCGCAGGCAAGGTCAAGCAACCGCTGGTCCCGCGCCGGATCGATGAGTTCGACGAGCCACTCGTAGCTCGTCCGGCCCTGTGCGTCCCGGCAGCCTCCGGCGCAGGTCTCCGTAAAGCCCGCGTTCTCGTGATGCACCGCGAGCAGGTGCGCGCGCAGGTCCGCCTGGCTCGGCCGCTCGCCGAGGCGCAGCCGCCGGACCCACGTGGTCCGGGTGGGAGAGCAGTCGTTCATAGGCGGCTGGATCCGGTTAGTTGAGCACGCAAGCGCCTAAGGGCCGCGTGGGGAAGGGACGTCTCACGCCCTCACCATGGCGAGCGCGACCTGCTGTGGAAATCGCCAGCCGTCCGCGGACCTGCAGGCGGCGAGATACTCGCCGGTCGGCGCGCGATCGCGCATCTCACTCATGGAAACATCATCGTCGAAGACACAGCGCTGGAGGAAGCCCTCCACCTGCGCCTCCGCGGCGGCGGGGGCGCAGGTTTCATAGACGACGGTGTGCACGTCCACCTCTGCGCCGAGATCGGCAAGAGTTTCGAGGATCGCCTCGGCGGCGACGAAGCGCGTGCCGGATCCGCCTTGAAAGGCCTCAAGGTAAAGCTCCTGCCAGCGCACGTAGTGGGACTCCGAGGCGGCATGAGCGATCACACCCACGCCGCCTCGCATCGCGGCCAGGAAACGCGACAGGGCTTCCGTGAGTGCCTCCTCCGGGAGGGCATAGAGCGCGTGCGTCGCCCAGACGATGTCGAAAGTGCCGGAGGGGACGTCGAGGTCCTGCAGGGGTATCTCGTAGTCCACTCCGCCCGCGAACGGGGGAGCCAGCGCACTGCGCGCCTCCGCCAGCGAGAAGGGCGACGGGTCGAGGAGAGCGTAGTCGATGGGGAGGACGCGCGCCGCGCCGACGCCCGCGTGCCGCACGAGGGCGGCCGGGAACTTTCCCGACCCGCACGCGACATCGAGGAGCCGTAGCGGGCGCTCTCCCGCCTCCCGCTGGCGTTCCTCGAGGAAGGCCCGCCAGTCGATCGCTTCGGCGAGATGGCGGTAATCGGCGGTGGCGAGGGCGTAGAAATCCTCCATGCCGTGCCGCTTTGCCGCGCTCCAGTGTTCGCAGCTCCGCTCGAAGAGCTCGCTCATGCGCCGGCTCCGAGCGGCCAGCAGACCGGGTTGAGGGGACTGGCGGCAACCTCGCCCGGCCGGGCGCCCGGAATGAACTTCTGCCAGTCGCCGGACACCATGGTCGGACTGTCGAGGAGGCGCGCCCCGTCGACGTAGTAGGTGTTGGCGAGGACGACGCGGCTGCGTCGGGTGCGGTTCGCCCCCGCGGTGTGGAAGCTGAGGTTGTGGTGGTAGCTGATCTCGCCCATCTCGAACGGGCCGTTCTCCACCTCGACGCCGGCTTCCCGGAACGTCTCGGCGACCTGGCGATCGTAGCTCGTGTCGACCTTGTTGAAGACGAGAGCCTCGACGAGGCGGTACGCCGAGATGGGCTTGGCGAACGCGAGCGGGCCCATCGCCTCGGGGATCGGCTGGGCCGGGATCCAGTTGGTCACGACGTCGCGGGTCGCGAGCGGGAAGTGGTGGTCGTCGTAGTGCCATGGCGTGCGACCACAGCCCGGCTCCTTCGACAGGACGTTGTCATGGTAGAGCCGCACGGCCGGGACGTCGAGGAGTTCTGCAGCGATCCGGGCGAACCGCGGGCTCAGCACATACGCGCGAACGAGAGCGTTCTCGGGCCACAGCATCTCAAGGCTCAGGAAGCGGTTTTCGGCACCACCGTCGAGCGCTGTCTCGAAGGCCTCCGAGAGAAGACGCACAAGCTCGGCGCGCAGCTTGAGAACCGCTCCCGCGGAGAGAGCACCTTTCAGCTTGACGAAGCCGTTCTGCGCGAAAAACTCCCGGTCGGCGGCTGAAACGGGATACGGCGTCCGCAGCTCCTCTATCACCTCGGCATCACTCGGAAGCTCGACGTCCGGCAACGGCGCGAGCTCGACCAGCGCATCGTGCCGCGCGGTGTTGTCGGCGAGCGACACGTACCAGTCCCACCATGCCTGGTTGTCGTCCCGCCAGGGCTGACTGACGTCCGTTGCGCCCGCGGTAAACGTCTTGCTCCCCGGTCTTGCCAAAACACTCGTCTCCCGTGATGACGTCATCAGCCCGCGATCCATCGACTACCACGCGCTCAAGGCGCAGGTCACCGCGTTAAAGGACCGCGGCCAAATTGAACGGCCACGCGTCTGGCTCATCCAGGCACACCAGGATGGAGGGCTTCGGGCCGCTTTCGGTCAAGCGGGACGAGGGACCCGGGGCAAGTTGCAGGCTTGCGCCCGACGGGCGGGTAAAGAACTTTCGTCACCAAGTCAAAGGAAAGGCGCGCGCTGACACGGTTTCCCGTCGTCACGCGCTGATGGGGAGAGGACCTCGATGCCTCTGCGCTCGCATCACCGCATAGTCCTCCAGCATTCGCGCAACTCCCGATTCCTCCGGCCACCGCTCCACCTCACCCGCCGCCCGCCAAGGAAATCTCGGCCGGTACTCCAACACCGGCGCGCACGCGACGCCTCGCTCAGAACTCGCCGTCGCGCATGCGCCGAGCTTGCGTCAGGTAAGCCCCGGAACGGGGATTGAAGTGAGCTATGGTCGAATCTGGGTGACGGGCCGTTCAGGCGGCGCGTTGATCGGCGTTCGCGGTGTCGGCGACGCCGTCTGTGAATTTGACGCCGGCGATGACCAGGGGCAAGCGGTTTTCGCCCTTCAAGCGACGCCAGGACTTCGACGCCGCCATCATGAGCTTGAAGACCATGAGGCGCGCCGTCCGGTGCGAGAGCGCGCCCTTCGTGCGCACGGTGCGGTGCCGCACGGTCGCGAAGACGCTCTCGATCGGGTTGAGGTCCACGAGGAGCTCGCGCCAGCTCTGCGCGCTCTCGCGCACGCCGACATGGAAGCCGACCAGCTCCTTCTTGCCCTCGGGCGTGGCCCCGAGAAGGACGAGCATGCACGCCGCGTCGTCCTCCATCCGCGCCTGCAGATACACGCCGTCGGCCCAGAGATAGACGTACCGCCGGGCCGAGAGGTCGCGGCGCTGCCAGCGGTCGTACTCGGCCTGCCATTCCTCCTTCAGCCGCCCGATCACCGAGGGGGACAGGTTCGGCGCGTCCTTGCCAAGAAGGGCCGCCAGTGCCTCCTGGAAATCGCCGGTGGAGATCCCGCGCAGGTACAGAACCGGCAGCAACGCATCGAGGCTCTTCGTGCGCCGCGCCCACTTCGGCAGGATGGCCGACGTGAAGGTGATCTTCTCGCCGCCAGCCGCCGTCTCATCGGCGCCGCGATCGCGCAGCTTCACACGCTTCACGGGGACCGGTCCGATGCCTGTCTGGATGGTCCGCTCCGGCCCGTGGCCGTGCCGGACGACCCGGGCCCGGCCGTCAGCGAGACGTACCTCCCGCATCGCTTCCAGGAAGGCCTCGGCCTCCGCCTCGACCGCCTGGGCCAACAGCCGACGCGCGCCCTCTCGCAGCACCGACGTCAGAGGATCGTCAAGTTCCTCGGGATGCTGGAACGGCAGGACCGTGGTATCTCTCTTCATGGCGTATTGCTCCTTCTGGAGGTTATGGCAGGCTTGTCACCCGCCTCGATACGCCGCCTTCCTCAGCCCCGCATCACCCACTTTCCGCCATAGCTCGGATGAAGTTGGAAAGGAGGTGAGGCACGGACTGAAACCGTTCGCAGCGACCCAGCGGGTTCGACGCCCGCCCGGCAAAGGCGCAGCCCGCCCGCCGGAAGCGAGTCTTGCATGGACGCCGGTGACGGCGGTCGTGAAGCGGTGACAGCGGGCGATGAAGCGGCGCGGTAGCCCCGATATCATGATCGTGATGGCGCCTTCGGTGTGTTCGGCCCGGGGGCAGCATTCGACCGTCCGCCATGGCGAGGCCGGTCGGAGCCGTCCGGGGTCCTGGACCGTCGCAAAGTCGCAGGAGGGGTTGCCGGGGAACCTGAGAGATCCCGCTCGCGCCCACAGGGACAGCGCCGGAAACTTCGGAGCGCCGGCTGAACAAGACGCTCCCGGCCTCGCGACAGCCCTGCCTGTCACGGGGAGCGCCTCGGCGAACACGAAGATGCAGGGGCCTGTGGAGCCGGAAGGCGAAACAATGAGCCGACGGCCATGCGGAGCGGGAAGTCGTAGCATCCTCATAGTACCGACGAGAGCGGGGAACCGAAGTCCGACGGGACCCGAAGGAGGGAAGGGGGATGTCGCGGAACCAGAACCACTGATGGGAAACACAGGAGGGGACGCTGAGCCCCATAAACGTGTCCACGAAACGGCAGTGGATAGCCGAACAGGCGAGGGAGCACCCGGATCGGGTGTTCACATCCCTGCACCACCTGATCGACCTCGACTGGATGCTCGAGGCGTGGGCCCTGACGCGGAAGGATGGCGCGGTGGGCATCGACGGACAGACGGCTGACGACTACGAGAAGGCTCTTGAGGCAAACCTTGAATGTCTCCTGACCCGGATCAGGTCCGGCAGCTATCGCGCTCCGCCGGTGCGGCGCCACTACATCCCGAAGGCGGATGGGTCGCGACGCCCTCTCGGCATCCCGACCATCGAGGACAAGGTGGCGTGGGCGCGCGATCGTGATGCTGCTGGAGCCGATCTACGAGGAGGACTTTCTGGACTGCTCGTTCGGCTTCCGGCCGCGGCGGTCGGCTCATGATGCTCTGCGCACTCTGCGTGATGGCATCATGGAGACCGGCCAGCGCTGGGTGATCGACGCAGACATATCGAAGTACTTCGACAGCATCGACCACCGGCATCTGCGCGGCTTTCTCGACCTGCGGATCAAGGATGGCGTCATAGGGCGCATGATCGACAAGTGGCTGAAGGCAGGGGTGCTGGAGCAGGGCATCCTGATGAGACCGGTTGCTGGCACTCCGCAAGGCGGTGTGATCAGCCCGCTTCTGGCGAACATCGTCCTGCATCACGTGCTGGACCGGTGGTTTTCCGAGGTGGCAAAGCCCCGCATGAAGCGGAGGTGCCAGTTGGTCCGGTATGCCGACGACTTCGTCATGAGCTTCGAGGATCACCTGGACGGTCGGCGCATGCTGGCCGTCCTGAGCAAGCGCTTCGAGCGGTACGGGCTTCGGCTCCACCCCGACAAGACGCGCTATGTGGACTTCCGTTTCCGGCGCCCGCAAGGGCGGCACCCGGCGACGAGCGCCACCAACTTCAACTTCCTGGGCTTTACCCACGTCTGGGGAACGTCACGGAAGGGGAAGAAGGTGGTGCGGCAGGTCACGGCAAAGGACCGGTTTGCGCGGGCCGTCCGGGCGGTCAGGGAGTGGTGCGGTAAGCACCTTCACTTGCCGCTCGACGTCCAGCACCGGCGCCTGACCCGGATGATGCAGGGCCACTGCGCATACTACGGGATCACGGGCAACGGACGGCGTCTGGGGTGGTACCGCCACCAGGTCGAGCGCATCTGGAAAGGCCGGCTCTCGCGCCGTAGCCGATCCGGGAAGCCGACCTGGGACCGGATGCATGAGGTGCTGAACAGATATCCCCTGCCGCCAACCCGGATCGTGCATCAATGGCGCCGGACGTGAGCGAAGCTGGACCGTGAGGAACCGGATGCGGGAAATCTGCACGTCCGGATCTGTGAGGGGCGGGGCTCGGCAACGACCCCGCCTACTCGGCGAGATCGTCACGCCCGCGAGGACGATCGCGCGACGCATCGAGCATCCGCTGCCGCGCATCGGACACCTCCTGTTCCTGTTCGAGCTGTTCCTGAAGCCGGCCGCTGCGCACACCGGACCGGCGGAGCGCGGGGAGGGCCGCGAGGAAGGCGCCGACGGCCGTGAGCCAGAACCCAATCCGCCGGACCCCCGGCAGCGCGAGAAGCCAGCCGATCACGCGCCGCCCTCCGCGAGGTCCCGCGCGGCGCTGACCCGCCGCCAGAGCGCGTAGGCGGCGCCAGCCACAATCAGCGTGCCGATCACGGCGCCGAACACCGTCCCGGCCTGGACATGCCGATCCGCGCGCTCGAGCTCGGTGACGAGCTGCGGCAGGTTCTCCGCGAGGACGAGCCCGCCGCTCGCGACGGCAACGCCGGTCCCGCGGACCACGCCCGACTTGCTGAGCGGCTCCACGTCGGGCGGCAGCGGCACTTTCTCGGGCCAGCGATAGCCGAGAAGGCGGTCCGCCGAGTAGGGCCGGATGCTGACGCCGTCGCCCTGGTTGCCGCCGAGAACGAGGATGTCTCCGTTTCTGGCGCGGCCGGCGTAGAAGCCGACGTGGCCCTGCCAGCCGTCGCGCTTGCCCCGCCAGAAGATGACGAGGCAGCCGATGGTCGGCTTGTCGAGCGTCCGCCCCCAGGCGAGCCACGACCGTGCGGCGGCGGCGCGGGCGACGTTGTACGGGATGCCCGCCTCGCGGAGACACCACGCGACGAACGAGCCGCACCAGGTTGTCTCGTCGTCGTTGGCGCGCAGGTCCGTTGCCTGCTGGTACGCGACGATCCGCGGGTTGTGGGTTGGGCCGCGGATTTCCTGCTGGCCGAGCTCTTCGGTGCCGGACCTCCTCCTCCCGCGCCTTCACCGCCATCGTTCCGACGGCGACGATGAGGATCGGGACGGCGGCGGCCGCGACGTCGACGAGGAGGAGGGCGAGGAAGCACGCAAGGACGATCATCACGCCCTGGGCCACGATCGCCGCGGCTGCGATTCCGGCGCCGACGGAGTTTGTGTCGGCTGTGAAGGCGGTGCGGATGCGCGGCTCGCCGACGGAGCGCACGGTGGCGAGGCGGCTTTGCGCGATCCGTGCGGTGAG
>Ga0076929_100986_pt1 | contig 12031 bp, 9 predicted proteins | sample HotLakConUCCSL28_FD_87104 | JGI IMG/M metagenome (GOLD analysis project Ga0076929, IMG submission 87104) | Hypersaline microbial mat communities from Hot Lake, Washington, USA - Hot Lake Consortium UCC-SL28 (version 3) (version 3) | ecosystem: Environmental > Aquatic > Thermal springs > Hot...
TCACCACGAGAAGCGAATCATGATGATCCACGAAGGGGAATCCCCAGAGAGTCAGGAATTTGTGCGGCTGGTATCAGCCATAGCGCTCGGCGCCCGCAGTGCCAGGAAGTCCGCTGCAGCCTCGAACACCTGCGGATGTTTCAGGTAGGCGTGTAGCGCGACGTGCTTCGCCTCGAACTTCGTCGGCGCCCCGTCTGCGCTGCGTTCCCGCTCCGAATAAAGCGTAACGCCCTGCCGGCGGGCCTCGTTGAGGATGAGCTGCAGCCCATCGTTCGTGCCGAGTTCAGCGATCCGGTGGAGATCGGCGATCATTCCTTCCGACCAGGTCGTGATCGGCTCATCGAAGTATGCCCGCAGCGCCTCCCGCACGGCGGGCGTCTCGCGGTCGAAGGCGACCGGGCACTGCCCGTCCGCGAAACTGCGGGCAAACAGCGCCTGCATCAGCTCGAGATCGACTTGGGCGAGGAAACGTTCCCTCATGAACTTCTTGACATCCGAGGCCATACCACACCCTCTCGAACCCGCATCTATCCAATTGCATCCTAGCGAGGACGACAACCGCGAGTCGAGTCCGAAGGCGCAACTCCTCCACATTACCGCCGCAGTGGGACGTTCCGAATCGGGCGTGAGTAGAGGCAGAGGGTAACCCGATCGCGAGGTCGCCCTTGTTCCGCGCCCCCAACCCGCTCCACCCCGACCGCATGACCGCCGCCGAGCGGCGCGCGGAACTCTGCGCAATCCTCGCCCGCGGTCTTCTCCGCCTGCGGCATCGGGATGCGACGCACGTGACCGGAAATAGAGAGAAATTCGGACTACACTTCCCGCCCGACCGGAGCGGTCATGCGAACCCGTCGAACCGGAGAACCGCATGACCGACCCAATCCCCGCCCGCCTCGCGGCCCTCAAGACCACGCCCACGCCGGAACTGAAGCGCCAGTGGCGCGAGCTGTTCGACAGCGAGCCGCCCCCGTTCAACCGCCGGTACCTCGAGAGCCGGCTCGCCTACCGCATCCAGGAGCTCGCCTACGGCGGGCTGAAGCCGGAAACCGTTCGCCGGCTGGAGCGGCTCGGCGAGGAGCTCGACGGCGGTGACCGAAAGAAGAGCAGGATCCGCGCTGACCGCGGCAGACCCATCGTCGGCACGCGGCTCATCCGCGAATGGCAGGGCGTCGAGCACGTCGTCACGGTGACCGCCGATGGCTTCGAGTGGCAGGGCCGGCCGTACAAATCGCTCTCGGCCATCGCGCGCGCAATCACCGGGACGCGCTGGAACGGCCTCGTGTTCTTTGGCCTCAAGAACCACCGGAGGGCCGCGTGACGAAATCTATCGTGCGCAAGCTCCGCTGCGCCGTCTACACCCGGAAGTCCTCGGAAGAAGGACTGGACCAGGAGTTCAACTCCCTGCACGCGCAGCGGGAGGCCTGCGAGGCCTACATCGCCAGCCAGCGCTCCGAGGGGTGGGTGCTCGTGCGCGACCGCTACGACGACGGCGGCGTCTCCGGTGGCACGCTGGAGCGGCCCGGCCTGCAGCGGCTCCTCTCCGACATCGAGGAAGGTCTCGTCGACGTGGTCGTGGTCTACAAGATCGACCGCCTCAGCCGCTCCCTCGCCGACTTCGCAAAGCTTGTCGAGGCGTTCGAGCGGAACGGCGTCACCTTCGTCTCGGTCACGCAGTCTTTCAACACCACGACGTCCATGGGCCGGCTCACGCTGAACATCCTCCTCAGCTTCGCCCAGTTCGAGCGCGAGGTCACCGCCGAGCGCATCCGCGACAAGTTCGCCGCGAGCCGGAAGAAGGGCATGTGGATGGGCGGCGTCCCGCCTTACGGGTACCGCGTGGAAGACCGGAAGCTGCTTGTGGACGATGAGCGTGCCGCCCACGTCCGTTGGATCTTCGCGCGCTTTCTCGAGATCGGCTCCGGTACGGTGCTGGCGCGGGAGGTCGGCGAGCGCGGCCTCTACACGCCGGCCGGCAACCGCATGGACAAGAAGTACCTCTACCGGATGCTGAACAATCGCGCCTACCTCGGCGAGGCGGTTCACAAGGGCGAGGGCTACCCCGGCGAGCACGAGGCCATCATCGACCGCGAGACGTGGGACCGCGTCCACGCCATCCTGCAGGAGAGCCCGCGCAAGCGCGCCGCCCGGACGCGCGCCGAGACGCCGGCGCTGCTGAAAGGGTTGCTGTTCGGCCCTGATGGTGCAGCTTTCTCGCCGACGCACACGCGCAAAGGCGACAAGCTCTACCGCTACTATGTCAGCCAGACCGTGCTGAAGCACGGCGCCGGATCATGCCCGATAGGACGCGTGCCTGCGGGCGAGATCGAGGCGGCCGTCATCGATCAGCTGCGCGCCGTCTTCCGGCAGCCCGAGATGGTCGCCGGCACGTGGAAGGCGGTTCGTGCGCAGGACGGCGAGATCACCGAAGCCGACGTCCGTGCAGCGCTGCAGCAGCTCGATCCGCTGTGGGACGAGCTCTTCCCCGCCGAGCAGGCGCGCATCGTGGCGCTGCTGGTCGAGCGCGTCGACATCGGCACCGCGGGGCTGAACGTCCGGCTCCGCGTGGACGGCCTCACCGGCCTGGCACGCGAGATGCTGGCTGGCGAGACGAGGGCGGCAGCATGACCCGCGGGACGCCTGCACCCGAGACGGTGACGCTCCACGTCCCATTCCGGGTCGTGAAGCGCGGCGGGCGGAAGGAGATGCGGCTGCCGGAGGGCACCACGCAGCCGCGTCGGACCGACGGCACGCTGGTCAAGGCACTGGCCCGCGCCTTCCGCTGGAAGCGGATGCTCGAATCGGGCGAGTTCGCCACCATCGCCGAGCTGGCCGAGCGCGAGGGGATCGCGCCGTCGTACATGACGCGGGTTCTGCGGCTCACGCTCCTGGCGCCGGAGATCGTAGAGGCGATCCTGGACGGGCGGCAGGGGCCCGAGGTGACGCTGGCGCGGGTGCTGGAGCCGTTTCCGAGTAGGTGGCAGGACCAAATCTGGAGCTTCCAGCTGGCAGCTTGAAGTAAGGCGATGATGGGGTCTTGCACCGTGACGGCAGCCGACGAGCTCTCGCCGCTTTCGACCGGCACGCGAGGCCATCGCCTTCCGCCGCTCGCGCACCACACAGTCAAGGGGAACGGACTACAGCATGATCCCGCCATGGACGGCCTTGCCTACGAGGCTGTCCACCGCCGCCACGACCCATCTGTTGTTCCGCCACCGCGCCGCCGTGATTGCCCGGGCGAAGTCGCCGCGTTCAGGCCGTCGAAGGTCTGGGCGCTATCCCAGCGACGGCCGCCGCCCGCAGCGTCGAACGCGCGCGTCCCGCCTATCCCGAGAAGCCGTTGGACGAAGTTCCGCATGCCATCGAGGCTCGCGCGGCGGCAAGCCTCAAGCTATTGGGAACGCTTGGGAATGTTCGGCGACAATGGGTCGAGCCTGAGAGCATCGTGCTTTCGCCAATCCGGCACATGGATGCTCATCAGAGCCCTAAAGACCTTCCCGTGGTTGGGGACGCGCAGATGCAGCAACTCGTGCGCGATCACGAAGTCCTGGAAGCTCGCTTTCTGATCGGCCAGATCCTCGGCGAGCGTGACGATGCCGTTCGTCGAGCATGAGCCCCATTTGCGGGTCATTCGCTGGATCCGGATGATGCGGGGAGCCACCTTCAGACGCTCGGACCAGTACTCGACGCGATGACGGAGGTGGAGGCGGCGATCTTCACGAGTCCGCATCGTGATCGCCGTCGAGCAGGATCGATAGCACCACATCTACAACACGGCCGCGATCCTCCTTACCAACCCCGAGCAGTGGGCGGTAGAGGGTGGCACGCAGCTTCCGGCGCTCATCGTCATTGACCCGGGCGTTCGGAAACCGATGCATTTCGGTCTCGGCGTCGCGCGCGAGTTCCATTGCCGAAATGCCGGCATTGCGTAGCGCCGCGTCATCCTTGAGGTTCCAGTAGACGCCGAACGCCCGCGTTGACAGCCCGCTATCCTTCGCCGCCTTGATCGCCTCTTCCTTTTCCTTGGCGAGCGCGGCCAGCGTGTCCATGGCGGCGAGGCCGGTGGTGTTCCGGTTCTCTAGATCCTTCAAGATCCGCTCGGCACGGTCCTTCAACGATTGCAGGACGGGTGCGGCATCGGCTTCGTCTTCGATCTCCTTCTGGAGCCCGCGCACCAGATTGAACACTTTGCCCTCGTCCGAGCCCGGCTCGCCGCGCAGGCCTTCCAGCGTCTTGACGTCGAAGGTTACGGTCTTGGTCAGATTGCCGAGACCCTCCTGCGCCGCGCTCTCCTCGACCAGGCGGCGGGTCTTGTAGGCGAGGTCGGCGACGTAGCCGACGCGGTCGGCATAGGCGTTGCGGACGGCGGCATAGAGCTGCGCCAGCCGCTTGAACGTTGTGATGTGGTCACGCAGCTCAGGCGAGGGCGAGAGGATCTCCCACAAGGCTTCAATCTCCTTGTAGGCTTCGAAGAATGCCTTGCGCGGTTCCGGGTCGAGAAAGCGGCCATAGACCAGCTTCTCCAGCTTCTCATCCGCGCTGCCCTCGTCACCGGCGTCGAGGTAATCGTCCTTGGCTTTCTCGATCTTGTCGAGGAAATCCTTGAGAAGGAGATCCAGATCCTCGATCACGCCGCTGACGTCGGAGCTGTCGAACTGCAACGCCTTCTTCATCTCGCGCAGCACACCGACGAAATCGACAACGAGGCCGACTCGTTTCTGCACGCCGTTGGCATCAACATGGGGCCGGTTCACCCGGGCGATGGCCTGGAGCAACACGTGATCCCGCATCGGCTTGTCGAGATACATGCAATAGAGTAGCGGAGCGTCGTAGCCGGTGAGCAGCTTGTCGGTGACGATGAGGATCTTGGGGTCCTCGTTCGGCTTCTTGAACAAGAGCCGCACATCCGCCTCGCGCTCGGGCGAGAGTTGAACCTCCGCCACCAGCGGGCGGTCCACTACGTCCGCCGCGTTCTCGGTATAGACGGCCTCCGACCATTCGGGCGGCAGCAGCTTGTCGAGCGCCCGCTTGTATTTGGCGCAGGCCTCGCGGTTCACGCCGACCAGGAACGCCTTGTAGCCGAGCGGCAGCACCTTCTCGCGGAAGTGTTCGGCGACGAAGGCGGCGACCTTCTCGATACGGTCGTCGGCGGTGAGGAAGGTGCGTAGGCCGACCGCGCGATCAAGCACCTTGTTCAGTTCCTCGATGTCCGTCACGCCCTCGGCGGCGGCGAGCTCGAAGAATTCCTTGTCCAACCGCTCGGCCGGCACGGTCATCTCGCTCGGCGCCATGGTGTGCCGGATGGGCAGCGTGGTCTCATCCTCGATGGATTCGCGGATCGAGTACTTGTCGAGATAGCCCTGCTCGTCCTCGGTGCCGAAGATCTTGAAGGTGCCTTCGCCCTGTGCGGTCTTAGCGATCGGTGTGCCGGTGAAGCCGATGATCGTGGCGTTCGGCACGGCCGCCATCATATAGGTGCCGAGGTCCTTGGCGACCGAGCGGTGCGCCTCGTCGATGAAGACGTAGATGTTCTCGCGGGTATTGGCGTCTTTGTCGATGCCCTCGAACTTGTGGATCATCGAGATGATCAGGCCGCGCTTGTCTGTCTTGAGCAACTCCTGCACCTCGGCCTTGGAGTTGGCCCGCCAGACTGGAATATCCTGCTGCTGCATCTCGCCGAGCAGCTTTTCGACCCAGCCCTTGAGCTGCCCCTCGAGCTCGGTGCGATCCACCACCAGGATGACGGTGGCATTCTGGAACCGCGCCTTGTCTTCCAGGATCAGCTTCGCGGCGGTAAGGAGGGTGAACGTCTTGCCTGAACCCTGCGTGTGCCAGACGAGGCCGCGCTTCTTGGCCTTGTCCTCGCAGCGCGCGACAATCTTGTCGATGGCGATTCGCTGGTGCTGCCGCAGGATCGATTTCCGCGTCTCACCGTCCTCGACATAGAACAGGATCCAGTCGCGCAGCGTGCGCAGGAAGTCGGTGGGCTCGAAAAAGGCCTGTACCGCGAACTTGTAGGTCTCCTCGGGCTGCTGCTTCCACCGCGCCATGAAGCGGCGGTTGGCGTTCCACGTCACGCCGTACCAGTAATCGAGCAAGTGCGTCACGTTGAAGAGCTGTGGCGCGCCGATCAGCTCTGGCGTCTCCTTCTCGTAACGCTTCAGCTGCGTCACGCCACGGTCGATGGCGCCGCCGTCCTTGGGGTTCTTGTGCTCGACGATGCAGACTGGCACGCCGTTGATCACGAACATCACATCGGCGCGGTTGCCCTTGCGCGCCGGCGGCTTCAGCTTCCATTCCCACGTGACGTGAAAGACGTTCTCGGAGGGCCGCTCGAATTCGACGAGCTGAACATGGCGGTGGCGCTTTTCGCACTCGTCGTACCATTGCCGCTCGCCGCGCAGCCAGGCGAGCATGTCGCGATTGCCCTCGATGGTGGGCGGGATCGCCTCCAGTTTCTCGATGACCTGGCGTATGGCATCGGCTTTCATCCACGGATTGAATTTTGCGAGCGCCGCCTCCAGCTCATCGCGGAGCATCATGCCAGCCTCGCCGCCGCGCTTCTGTTTGGCGACCTCTGGCGTAGTCGGCGTCCAGCCGATGCCAACTGCGTGGGTCACCATCGGGAACTGGACGGTGCCGGCCTCGCTGATCCGGATCTCAGACATCACACCATGCCGCCGACTCGCCGTTGTGGGTCACACATGAACCACAAGCTCCTTTGCATGTAGCAGCGGCGCATCCTGTTACACGCAAGGGCCTTTGTTTGTAGCGAGTGACGCTCAAAGCACGGGCCTCCCCTCGGCTATGTTCAGAAGCTCGGGGAAGGCCAGGATGGCCGGTCTCCGGCCGGAACCCGCACGGATCGTCCTGAGGATGGGATCGTCCCCTTCACGTAGCAAGCGGAGAAGGCGCTGGGCTGACTCGCGCGGAATGCCAGCGTTCTCGACAAAAACCGGAGTGGGAAACACTGGCCTTGAAAAAATAAAGTCGACGGCAAGCCCGGCAAACTGCGAGTGCGTGCGCTCCGCAACCTCACGCTGCATTCGGCTGTTCAGCGCGATGATCTGCTGAGCGCGTTCCTGGTTCTGATGGGCCTGCTGAATGAGGCCTTGGAGGAAGAACGCACACCAGTCCGTCCACTCGCCGGTGCGCGACACCGCGCGCATGCGCTCGACATACTCCTCTCGCCGGCTCTCGAGATAGCCGCTCATGTAGAAGCTGGGACTCGAAAGAACCCCGCGCTGCATAAGAAACAGGGGGATGATCATTCGCCCCAATCGACCGTTGCCGTCCTTGAACGGGTGGAGAGCTTCGAACTCGAGGTGGATCAGCGCCATTTGTACCAGCGGATCAGGCTGGCTCCGATCGGCCATGTAGGTTGCCCACGTGTCCAGCCCACCGTGCAGATGCTCCTGCGGGATGGGCACGAAACTCGCCTCCTCGATGGTGCAGCCCTGCGGCCCGATCCAGTTCTGCTCGTCGCGGAACGCGCCAGGGTTCTTGTCACGCCCGCGTACGCCCCGCAGCAACAAGGCATGAGCCTCACGCAGGAGGTGCGGCGAGAGCGGCCGTTCCTGCAGCGACTTCGCGGCAAAGGTGAGGGCCACTCGATAGTTCAGCACCTCTTCGGCATCGTCGCGTTTGGGCTGATCAACGTCGCCGTCCGCTCCCGCCTCGATCTCCAGCACCTCGCCCATTGTGACGTTCGTGCCCTCGATCTTCGAGGAGAGCACGGCTTCCTGGGTCGTCAGCGGCGACAGCAGGACGCTGGCGTTCGGGATGGCCGCCACGAGGCCATCGTAGCGGGCGAGCGCAGCATTTGCCGGACCGATCAGCGGAACCAGGCGCGCCCAGTCCAGCTGTTCCGATGCAGGCGGAAAGCGCCCGAGGTGGTAGTGAACGGGGCCGCTCACGCAGCCACCTCTGTCACAGGTTCCGGGACGGAGGCCGGACCGGAGGACAGTGCCGAAAGGTCGAGGTCTGCCACCCGGATCTCGCCGGTCATCAGCTTGTGCAGCAGCGCCTTGAAGAGTTCGTCGAGCACGGCGCGCTTGCGGCGGTGCAGGTCGATCTTCCGGTCGATGGCGTCGAGGATGGCGACGATCTCTCGCTGTTCATCCAGTGTCGGAGGCACGGGAACAGGGAAGGCCTTCAGCTTGGTGCTGTTGATGCACGCCAGGTTGGTTGTCTTGTGCGCCACCTTCAAGAAATAGGCTTTGCCGTAGGGGCTCTGAGCGAGATAGGCGAAGAACTCGGGGACAAGCTTGTCGCAGTCCGGCCGCACTGCGAAGACGTGGTTCTGGTGAACGCATAGGTCGAGTTCACCGCGCCAGATGAAGCCACGGCCCAGCTTGTCGAAATCGCCACCTTCGGTCAGCACCACATCTCCGACCTGAAGGCGGTACCGATCAATTTCCGACTTGCGAATGCGGATTTCCTTCATCTCGGTGAGGTCGAGGTGGCCGTCCTGAACGTTGGCCACGCGAAGGTAGGGAACCTCCACCATTTCGGCGTCGGAGAACTTCCTGCCTTTGGCCGCGCCCGTCTGAACGAAAGCACAGTCATCCAGCGGCGCTTCGATCCAAGCCTCAGGGACTGGTCCGAATTCAGTTTCCCGAGTGTCGCCCTCCCGAAGACCCTTTGCGAACAGCGTCAACATCGCCGCGCGCTTTAGCTCACGAGCCTTTCCCTCACAGCTCGCTTCTACGGAAATAGCCCGCTGGAGCGTCTCCAGGGCGTCTGCGACTGTTTTCTGCGCATCGGCATCGAGGTCCGGGATCGGAAGGTCCAACAGGACATACTCGGGGACGCGTTGCCGACCTGTCGATCCCTCCATCCGTTCGGCGACATAATGCCTGACGTCGGGGTGGAGGAGATAGAAGAACAGGAACCGAGGGTCGTGGCGGTCTGAGATCGGATGAAGCGGGATGACCTCGGTCGTCGCATAGCCGAAGTTCGTGGGCAGTTCCTGGACAAGAGCCTGCTTTCCGTTCTCGAAGGACGGAGTGATCTTGCCCACCAGCACGTCGCCGCGCTCGAAGTAGGTGCCGCTGGCGATGGCATCGCCCGGCTTCATGACGAAATCGGGTGAGTAGGCCCCGCCCTGCGGGATCGCCTCCATTGCGGCAAAGGGGATCGTCGGGAACGTGCTGCGGTCCAGACTGCGCGGTTTCTTCGTCACCGCATAGCCATCGCCGACCTTTGCCCAGCCGCGACCTTCTCCAAGATCGGCATCAAGCAGGCTCATCGACGACCCCTGCCAGCATCTTGGTGATCGTTGCCGAAAGCTGATGCGCCTCATTGTCGAGGGTGCCAAGTTCGCGGACCAGCGCGTTTACGGAGCCGACCTCCGCAGAACTGGACTGCCCAACCCACCGGCTCGGGCTGAGATTGTAGTCTGCTTCAGCGATCTTCGCGCGATCCACGACGATCAGCTCGCCATCCACCGGCTCGCCCTTCACGTAGGCGGCGGCAAGCGGGCGAATGTCGTCCTCTGGGATGAAGTTCTTCGGCCGTCCCTTCTGCACGCGACGAGACGCGTTCAGCAGGACGATCTTGTCCTTGCGCGCGGCGGGCTTGCGCTTCGACAGCACGACGATCACGCCCGCGGCGTTGGTGTTGTAGAACAGGTTGTCCGGCAGCAGGATTACACCGTCGATCAGGTCATGTTCGACGAACCACTTGCGGATGTTCCGCTCCTTGTCCTCGTTCTTGCTCCCTGACCCGCGGGTCACCGCGCCGGTGTCGAGGACGACAGCCGCCCGCCCACGGTCGCCAAGGCAGGCCATCGTGTGCTGGAGCCAGGCCCAATCGCCTTTGCCTGTGGTGGCGCCGCCCTGCGTCCGGAACCGGTCGAACGGGTCATCGGCGAAGATGTCGGGGTTGAACGGCTGGTTCCACATCGGGTTGGCGACGACGATGTCGTAGGTGCGGATCTTGCTGTCCGGCGTCTTGAACTTCGGATTGATCATCGTGTCGCCGCGCGCCATCTCGACGCTCATGTCGTGGATAATCGCGTTCATCTGGGCGACGGCGTAGCTTTCGGCCGTCAGTTCCTGGCCGTAGAGCTTGAGGGGAACCTTGCTGGTGGGGTCGAGCTCGCGCGCGACCAACTGCAGCTTGACCAGCAGGCCGGCCGAGCCGCAGGCGTAGTCGTGGCACTCCTCCCCGGGGCGGGGACGCATGATCTGCGCCATCAGGAAGCCGACCTCGGTCGGCGTGAAAAACTCGCCAGCGCTCTGGCCCGACCCCTCCGCGAACTTCCGCAGCAGATACTCGTAGGCGCGGCCGAGGAAGTCGGGCTGCACGTCAGCAAGGCCCAGCCGGTAGCGCGGGTCGGAGAAGGTCTCGACCACCTCGCGCAGCTTGGCCGGATTGATGTCGCGCTCGCCGTTCCGCTCGGCGGCGAAGTCCACGACGTCGATGACGCCGGACAGGGACGGGTTCTGCCGCACAACCGCTCGCACCGCCTTGGTCAAGTGCTCTCCGATATCCTTCGGGCGGGTGGGGCGCCCCTGGTCATTGTTGGGCCATTCATGGGACTGCCGACCGCTGATGACGCCCCACCGCGCCTCCGGTGGCAGATAGAACCGGAGAAGTTCGTGATCGTCCTCGGCAATCTCGAGCGCGGTGTCCCGGTCGCCGTACTCCTCCGCAAGGCGCGCGATCTCGTCGTCGAACACGTCGGAAAGGCGCTTCAGAAAGAGCAGCGGCAGAAGGTAATCTTTGAACTTGGCAGCGTCCTTCTCGCCCCGGATGGAGCAAGCAGCATCCCAAAGCATCTGCTCCATGGACTTCGTGGACGGAGTGGTGGAACGTGATCCTGCCCGCCGGCGAATAACTTTTTCCGCTGCGTCAATGTCGTCAGGCGCCGCATCGTCCATGTCCACTCCAGCCTGTTCGGCGAGCGCGGCAATGCTAGCACGGGCGGCCTTCTGGGGCAGGTTGGCGCCGCCTTCCCAGCGGTTCACCGTGGCGAACGATACGCCGAGCCGCTCAGCAAGCTGCTCCTGCGTGAGATTGAGCTTGGCGCGAATGGCGCGCAGCGTGGCGGCAATGTTCTGTGCGTGTCGCATGTTTGCGACATTTGCTATATCGTATACATCTGTCAATGGCGAACTTCTCCGCACCCAAGCCAACCGGATGAGCGGCGCGCCGGAGGGCTTCACCACCGGCGTTACGCACGCGTTTCCCGCCGCCACGGCGGCGTCGACTTCCTCGTTCAGCCGCAGCCCCATGCTGATCAGCCCATGGGAACGGTGTGGGCGTTCCCGAAGGTATCGAGGGCTGCGTTGCGCTCGCCGTCCCGCCTGGGTTGCCGGCAGCGGATGGGGCGGCGCGCTCGAAACGGGTGACGATGGGCTCGGCGGTGAGCTGGCGGACATGGTCTGCGTCGAGGCGGCGGGCGAAGTTGGCCGAATTGGCGTCTTCGGGCGGCTGCGGCACTCATACTCGGATGCGGAAGCTATTCGACCGCCAATAAGGATGTTCGAATTCTGTTCCAACCGCAGGCACGTCCCTGAGATCGAAGTGTTCACCTTCCCTGGCGAAAACCCAAATTACTCCATAGACTTAGCGGCTATTCACCAAATTGGCGCAGTCATGAGGTCCGGAGAATTTGGGCCTTGAGAGACCGTGTTTGGGCCTCCAGGCGCCGGGGAAGGTGAATAGCCTCACCCGCGAAACTCGCGGAACCCCTGGAAAATCTGGTGGCCGGGAGAGACGGAGAACGCTTTCGCAAGGGCAGCTGGCGGAGCCGGAGGGATTCGAACCCTCGAGACGGGTTTACCCCGCCTAACGGTTTAGCAAACCGCCGCCTTCAGCCACTCGGCCACGGCTCCGGATCTTGTGTCGGCCACCGCGGCACCCGAGCGCCAGCAGGCGGCGAAGTCGCGGGAGGCAGCGAACCGATCGGCATTGCGGTAACACGCCGGCCGCACGCTTCGCAAGGCGGTTGAACCGCGCCGGGTTTGCCGGAGACCCCAACGTTTGGAAGGATGGGGTCCATGGAAGGCAAGAAGATCACGAAGCC
>Ga0076929_100989_pt1 | contig 12004 bp, 6 predicted proteins | sample HotLakConUCCSL28_FD_87104 | JGI IMG/M metagenome (GOLD analysis project Ga0076929, IMG submission 87104) | Hypersaline microbial mat communities from Hot Lake, Washington, USA - Hot Lake Consortium UCC-SL28 (version 3) (version 3) | ecosystem: Environmental > Aquatic > Thermal springs > Hot...
GCCGCAGAGCTTTTTATTTGATGTGCTTATTGATACCTCTTTGCCAGCACTTTCTGTCCCGCATTAAGTTGGTACCCTGAAAATGCAAGACTAGGATGCATAAATAAGGTTGCCAATCAACAAAATCAACCTAGAGAAAAAATAAATTCAACTACAGCGAAACAATTAAAGAAAAACATAGTTCTGAATCGTGAAGAACGGAACACTGAAAAAAAAAGAGTGTTGGCCGTCAGAGAGAAGTTTTTATCTAGGGAACCTTACACAAAGAAAAAAAGAGTTTTGATAGGCTTTATAGGGTTAATACTTCCCATAGCTGTAGCTATGATTGCCTTCAATAGCTTCGTGAGAAGAGCAGAAGATAACAATAGAACTAGCTATCTCATCACGCAAGGAGAAACCATATATAAAGACGAAGAACTTCAGAAAATTATCGTTTCATCACTCAAGAATCCAGCAATAGTTTCTGTAGTTGAAGAGAATGAAAATTGGATAAAGATTCAGAAAGAGCTATATGCTTTCAGTTCTATAGCCTTAGTTTCTCAGGATTGCAGTTTTCTCCCTATTTGTGAAATATCCATCTATCCAGGAAAAAATATCAGAATGTTTCCTAACAGTGCTGATGAATCTATTTTTGGAGAAACCGAAAGCATTCAGACTTTCGATAGACTTGATTTCTCTTACGACGAGAATTGGTACCAGTTTAGGTTAGTAGGGTATATAAAAAAATGAAATATCCACAAAGAACTAGCTATAACGTAGCTGTTAGAAATATCGATAAGTTTGTTTTTGATAGTATCTTGAAGCAAGGAATTCCAGCTACACAAAAAGATCCTAACTTCTTACGAGTTTACAATGGAGGAAAAGCCATTGTGTATGAAATTGAGGTAGGCTCAAAAAGATATGCCTTAAAATGCTGGGTAGAAGATTTAGGAAGCTTAAAGTTTCGATATAAGGAAATTGATGCTTATCTCCGAAGCTGCAAACTACCATATTTTGTTGATTTTGCATATATTGAGCAGGGAATTTTAGTGAGTGGAGAAAAGTTTCCTATCGTTAGAATGGAATGGATTAGCGGTATCAACTTAAAAGATTTTATCTCTAGAAGCTTAAATAATCCTGCTCGTATCCACGAGCTTTCTAAACAGTTTTTGGTTATGACACAACATCTCCATGAAAAAGATATCTCTCATGGTGATTTACAGCATAACAATATAATGATCGACAAAAAGGGAGAAATTTGCTTAATTGATTATGATAGTTTGTTTGTCCCCAAGCTATCTAAAGAAAAAGACAACATCAAAGGATTACCTGGGTATCAACATCCTAAGAGAAATACTCTAAGGAAACTTAGCTCAAAGGCAGATTACTTTTCTGAGTTAGTTATTTATTTGTCTTTGCTTGTTCTTTCAGAGGATCCAAGCTACTGGGACGATATTAAAGATGAAGATGACAGGTTGCTGTTTTCCAAAGATGATTTTCTCTGCCCAAAGAAATCGAAGGTCTTTAAAGAGATTAGGGTTCTTTCACCGGAAATTGAGTATCTAGTCATGGAGCTAGAGAAATCTTGCAAGGAAACAAACATTAATAATTTGCAGCCTATTGAGAAAATTACAAAAGCTTATAAGGGTGAGACAAAAGAATGGACTCTTCCATCCAAGAAAAGCGATGGCATAAATCACCAATCATCATATAATCACTCTTCGAAAAGGATTGACTGGGACGTATTTAAAACTGCCGATAAGGTTCATTCAGAAGAAAATACAAACTCAGATCTTTGGGAGGCTGCTTTTAGTGAAGATATATGGAAAAAACTAGACAATGTTACCCATTCTTCCAAAGATATAAAGGAACAGATATCTCAGTCACCCGGCACACAAGCCTCGGAACAAAATAGTTTCTGGGATAAGTTTGAAACCCTTTGGGATAAGGTAACGAGTTCTATCACTTCCTTGTTGAATATTTTTTCAAATATCTTCAAGAAATAAATTTCACAGGCATCTCTAGAAAGTCCGGCGCGGACTGACGAGCTACATTAAGCAAGTAAACAATACGCTGAGACAGCGTGTATCACACTATGCGCAACACATGATATGACCCTTGAAAAAGCTGGAGAACCACATCAGTGCAATATGGTTATTCATTCGTGAGTATAAATACACTGTTCAAGAAAAGCTCGACAAGCGTATCTCACTCATCTTTTTCTCTGCCCTCTAATAAAATGCCACTTTATCGGGAAGCAGTCAGACACCCCCGGCAAAGCCCTGACTATTACCCACAAATTGAGGGAATAGGCGATCACTTAGAACCTATCCGGAAAATAGTAGGAGCTTTCGCCCGATAATCAGACAAGCCACAATCTGAACAAATCCCAAGTAAGACAAAGATGACTTGGCCCAACGAATCAACACCCCTCGAAACCGATTGAACCAGGCATGTCCCACTTCGACGACCCAACGACGGGGCGGATGTCGATTCGGGGCATTCGGGGCAGGGACTGGTTTCTCGGTGTCGGGAATATGCGGTATGTACAGGGTAAACGCACACGTTTCTTCATACTTCACAGAAAGCAGCAGGCGATTTGATGCACAGCAAGAAACTATACAGCGACTGTTACTGGCCGTCGTCGATTTGAGTCGTGATAACAATCGACTACGTGATCGGCTTGATGGATTGGAGCAAGCAAGTTGAATTGACTACTCCCCGGCCTAAAGGCACGGGGATTCCCTGGTCACCCAGGGAGTTTCCTGTTTCATAGCAACTGCCTTCAAAGCTAATGCTTATCAGGTCTTACGTTCGCTCCGCAGGCTACCACCGCTAGACCAGCGGCTAATACATTTTTCGCAGCGTTGATATCTCTGTCGTGATGTTCACCACAACTAGGACAAACCCAATCTCTGATATTCAACGGCAGTTTATCGACAACATGCCCGCAATCGTGACAGCGCTTAGAGCTGGGAAACCATCGGTCAATCTTGACCAATGTTCGCCCGTACCAATCACACTTATACTCAAGCTGCCTAACCAGCTCACCCCAGCTAGCATCGCTGATGGCCTGAGAGAGCTTGCGGTTCTTTACCATATTCTTCACGGCCAAGTCTTCAACGGCAATCGTTTGGTTTTCTCGCACCAATCGAGTCGTCAGCTTGTGAAGATTATCCTTTCTAGCATCGGCAATTTCAGCGTGGACGCGGGCTACCCGCAATCTTGCCTTATCCCGATTCCTAGAACCTTTCTGCTTACGGCTAAGCGCCTTCTGAGCCTTTCTAAGCTTGCGATACTTGGCCTTAAATCCTTTCGGATTCAAAACCTTTTCGCCAGTGCTAAGTACGGCAAGACTGGTAACTCCCAAATCTATACCAACTCGACTAGGAGAAATTGGCAATGGGTCAATTTCCACGTCCACCAACAAAGAGACTGTCCACCTGCCAGCAGGCGACAGCTTAACGGTCACAGTAGACGGCTCAACACCGTCCGGCAGCAACCGACTCCAACGAATCGGCAAGGCTTCAGCACATTTAGCCAAGAACACTTGGCCATCCCTGAACTTAAATGCAGACTTGGTAAACTCAGCACTGCCGCCGTTTCGCTTTTTCTTGAAGTTGGGGTACTTAGCTCGACCGGCCCAAAAGTTGCTAAACGCTTTTTGAAGGTGGCGCAACCCTTGCTGAAGGGGAACGCAACTTACTTCATTCAAGAACGAAAGACTCTCGTCTTTCTTCCAGTCAGTCAGCATCGAAGACGTTTCGCTGTAGCCTACTCGCTCTTGCCTTTCATACCAAGCCTCAGTCCTTGCGGCCAAAGCTCGGTTGTAGACCAAGCGGGTAGAGCCCATCGTTCTGCGAAGCAAGTTTTCTTGCTCAGCAGTCGGATAGAAACGGTACTTAAATGCTTTTTGACTCATGTCTCACATTATATCGCAGAATATGTAAGGATTTCGATATGTAATGTGAACCCTGTATGTTCGCTATGCTCACCTGAGAGATCGTCTATCCCTCCCCGCCCTAGAAGTGCAGGGTTTCTCGACTTTCTCTCAGACTCTCTTAAAATCCGATGAAACAATATCCAGCCCTGAGGAGTGCGATCGCAAATGCTCAAGAACAGCAGATTTTATTGCTGAACTATTTAAAACGTAGGGAATACGTAATATCTCTTAATAGAGCACTTCTTGTGTTGTGAAGTCCTACAACCAGAGGACTGTAGAGACGGATTGGACACAGTGATGAGACAAAATCGATGAAAAATATACAGATATACAAGCCTGAGTACAAATTTCGATTGACACAGAGGACTGGCATCAATAAGATTTGATTGTGCTACGGGTGTATGGCATTTTGTATAGCGCTCCCCAAGGATGAGGAAAATGGTTTCAGCATTATCCAACCAAAAATCTACTGTCCAAAGTAGACAACAGCTAGAGATAGGTTATACCGAGCCTATTCAAAGAAATAGTCCGTTCAATCCCGTAGATTTCGAGGCAATTGCTGCGGACGCTCCGAAGGGAAAGGAACCCAAAAGCCTTCGCGTTGAGAGACGGCTTTTGATGAAGACAGAGGCACTGAGAGAACGCACTAATCTCAGTTTCAATGAATACGTTGAAACAGCGCTGACTTACTTCAACGCCTGTCTGGATCAACACCTTGTAGCACAGTCAACAGAACAAACAGGAGACACCGCGTAGATACCAAAAGCAAAACGACCCATGCAGCAGTGCAGTAGGTCGCTTCACCTATCCAGCCTGCTTGCCAAATCAGAAATTAGCTCACGGTCGCCAAACTAGCAGCTATTTTCTTATCCAAGGCATCAGGGAACAGGTCACCTATGAAGGTGGCTTACATTATCATGTTAGTCGATTATATCTCGACTCTACCAGATTTGTGCTGCAAATTTGGTAGAGAGTCGCGACCGAACTGCTTTCTTAATAAAGAATTCAGTTATTCTCATAGCCTTTTCTCTCATCAGCCAAGACCGCAGCTTTCTCTTTATAAGAGGGCTGCAATATGAACCTCTTAAAAGCTGGGCTATCCGCAATCAATGAAGCCCTCTCGATAGTAAAGGGAGATAAGACCGGGCTATCTGCAATCAGTAAAGCTCTTTCGGTAGTGAAGGGCGATCGCCTGTGGTTCAAATTCGGACACGGGCGATTTGTGCTGCTACGACGCAACGGAGCCGACTGGATAGCCCATCATACTAAGCTCGAAATCAGTAAAGAGGAATGCAAGGCTAAAGACTACAGCGAGAAAATCCGCAGTCAGTCCCGCTCTATAGCATTCGATGGGCAGACCGACGGCGTAGCGGAACTGCTAAGGATCAGCCGCGAAAAAGACGGTGGCATTTTCTGGGTGCCAGCAGGCACAAATGCAAACTTACCTCTCAAAGATGAGATCGCCCAGTCGGATCACATCGGCTGTGAAATTGATAATGCTGACCACCAGGAGCAGTTAGCTCGATATGGCTGGTTTGAGCGCGTCAGCGGCCTGGAATATGGCTTACAACTCAGCAGTGGCTCGAAATCAGTTCATTCACACATCTTTCTAGATCGAGCTGCACCCATTGATGAAGTCGTTCGTCTGAGACGACTGCTTGTACTCTGTCTGCTAGGCGATCCCGCCGTTACCAGACCGCACCAGCCCATGCGCTTTCCTGGTTTCTACCGGAGGGAAAAAGGTAACTATCAAGAGCTAATTAAAACCAGTCATTCGCGCTACGGGGTAGCAGAGGTTGAGAAAGGGCTACAGGCTGCTTTTGCAGACTTAGGCTGGCAATACCCTCAATCTATTAGCGACGAATTCTGGGCCGATCTTCAGCGCGCACTCAAAACCTCACTGCCAGCTGACCAGCAGCGAGTCGAAATTGGCGAGCTGCTCCGGCGCGGCGAACAGTTCTACGTTCAACGCAGAGCTACCCAGGCGCAGCAACGATTGCAGTATGCACAAAAGCAACTGTCAGGAGAATTCAGTCTTTTTGATGCAGTTCAGCAGCTTGAAGACCGCTTAGATGCAGCTGAAGCTTTTAACGATCCGGCTCACGATTGGGTCTTTAGCGGCAACAATCACGCTCGCGGCCACTGCCAGTGGCACGAAAGTACTTCGAACAGTGCCTGGTTAAGTCACAAGAACGGCCAGTGGAGATATCACTGTCCTACCTGTACCAACGATAAACCGACTGGGCCTTTCCAGTACTGGTTAGCGGATCGGTACGGTTTGCTGACCCCTCCGACTGGCGCAAGATGGGCAGAACTGGCGCAAGAATGGCTTTCTTTGCACGGCGTTGAGAGACCATCCGTCAAGTTATCCTCTACAAGACAGACACCAGCAGGCGAGGGTAATCGCGCAGCGCCTCAGACAAAGCGTCAGTGGCTAGCTGATCAGAAAAAGATAAGAGATCGCAATGCCTATCAGAAGATTGCATCGCTTATCGGCATTACGTCTGACATTGATGTAGAAGCCGAAGATTATAAAGCTGGTGCGCGTGAAGCCTTCTATGAACCGCTCAAAAAGCATCTCAAGTACGAGACGCACGGCACTCTTGTCAGCGGGTATGCAAGCGAGCAGCTGACGCAGCAAGGAGCGCGATCGCTTATTGCCTATGACTGTAGTCAGGGCACCGGAAAGTCAAATAATGCAATCATTCCACTCGCTCTAAGGACGGCTCGCAGTGGTGGCCGAGTACTCATCTTTGTGCCAACTCGGGGCTTAGCCAAAGAGTTCAAAGGGCGAATTAACGCTCGCGCAAAGAATGCGATCGCCGCAACACATTTAGATCAGAAGTACTACAGCGCGGCCATCGTTGTGAGCTGCCCCGAATCGGCCTACAAATTTAAAGGCCAGGACTTCGACGCGATCTTAATCGACGAAGCGAACGAAGTTTTTCATCGTATCGAGAGTGCGGAGCTGGGCAATGCTGGGCCGCAGAGTCTGGCTGCATTCAGACAACTGCTGGCTGTAACTGCAGTGTTAGTCATTGCTACCGCAGTCATGAGCGGATGGACACTTGCCGCTGCGCAGGCCATCGGAGGATTCACGCCGCAGGAGACTCAGTTGCAGCGGCGGGTTCGCCCGCAGACAAAGATGATGATCGTGGAGTACGACAACTACTACCACTGGCTGCACCAGATCGTCACTGCGATCAGCCTTGGTAAACGGGTTGCTATTCCGACTGGCAGCAGGGGGCGAGGACGAACGATTGACCGCGTGTTGAGAAGGCTATTTCCAGACAAAAATGGAACGGTTATTGATGGTGCGCTCACGCTGAAAACGCAGCGTTCTCAATTTCTCAGCGATCCAGATGCCTTCCTGGAAACGAACAAGCCCAACTGGTTCATCTTCACGCCGGTCATCAATAGCGGTGTTTCTATTGAAGGGCAACACTTTGATATTCAGTTCGAGTACGCAACGCCGCATGAGAGCGCACAAAGTATTAGTCAGCGCGGCGAACGGGTGCGCTCAGCAATTGGTCGAGATGGTGTGATCGCTGAGCGTCATATCTACTTCTCGCAGAAGGGCGCACCAACATTAGAGGCTTATCCTGAAGCATTGGACTGGCAGTACTGGCAAGGCGAGCTGAACGATGAGGCAACTGCACCCATAGGGGCAGCGGCGGGTCTGGCTAAAGCACTCGGCGCGGAGAAAGCACTCAATCCGATGCTGCAAGATGTAGAGAAGTTTGCAGCGATGCGACCGAACCTGCCTCATCTTCTGTCACTAAAAGCATTCGATATCATCTTTAAGCGGGAGCTGCTGCGCGAGGACTGGAAAAGATTTGGATGGCAGGTGCGAAAGATAGCACTGCCTGATAAGCTCGCGCAGCAGCAGATTAAGAAGATACGGCAGGTAGAAGAAGAAATTAAAGTCGGTCTGGTTCAGCAGCAGGGGCGCACGTTCAAGAAGGCACGAACGAGAGAGTCTGAAGACAGCTCGGACGAGATTAACAATCCTTTTCAGGCAGTGCGAGCAGCAAAACAGCAGCTAGAGAAAACACTTGGGAAGGCATACATGGCTGAGCAATCAGAAGACTTCTATACAGCCTGGGTAGCAGATAAGAGTGCTCATAATCCTGGTATCCGCAGTGTCGTGCGATCCCAGTTGCTGCATATTGCGCTGACCAATCCGGAGTGCTGGCAGCAGATAGAGCGGATGAAGGCGCTGAAGTTCCTTATCGGGAAGCCAGACGCGAACAGCAACGTCTTCTGTAGCCTGCCCGAGCTACCCGCAGCTGCCAGAGATATTGAATTGGCGAGTATTATCTCTCAATGCCCTGGGGTAATGGAGATCGTGACGGGTCGTTTGGAGCAGTGGACGAGTAGAGAGCCTCAAGTTATTGCCGCAGGTCTCTACCTGACCGCACATGCAAAGCAGATAGCGGCGAACACGAAGCGTGTCGGGCTTATTAAGGGTGCTAAGTTCTCTGAGGAAATGACCTCAACAGCACTATTAAATAAGGCGCTGGAGTTAATGGGCTATAAGCCCTTTAAAGATGGGCGTGAAGGGAGTGGTGAGCGCCTCAACATATATCGGCTAGAGACGAAGGCAGATGTAGTCGCAGCTACGCAAACGCAGCAAGAGAAAAATAAGAGCGCGACAATGCTGTTTAAGGAGGCAATGGCTGTCGTTCGCGCTCAAACAAGGGAATCAATCAATGCAGCAGCGCGAAAAGTCGTTTTGCGCAAAGCGCTGGCGTGGATTACGGAAGAGTCAGGAAAGCAGGTGGCGATCGCGATAGAAAAAGTGAAAAAACGTCATGCAGATCAGTTAAAAGACAGGCTATCTGATCTGGGTGACGGCTGGGTAAAGGACGATAGAACTCCTGTCGAGAAGCCTGACCAACTGCATATTGGAAACTCCGCTAGCACTCTGTCTGCATCTGTATTGACGTACTCCCCGTGCTGAAGCAACGGGGATTCTTCTTCCTAAAGACTCAGGCATAGCTGATTCTCCATAGATGGGCTGAACAGATCAACGGGCATAGCTGGCAAGCCAGACTTACGCGCCCTCACTGTCCGTTTAGAGTCGTGGGTGCGTCCCACCCCGACTTTCTCTATATTCTTCGCTGCATTACCGTCCCTATCGTGTTCAGTGCCACAACTTACGCAAAGCACAGAGCGCACCGACAGATCCAGCTTGCCCCACTTAAACCCGCAATCAGAGCAGGTCTGAGAGGTAGGTTCCCATGGGCTGATGACAGAAACTGTCCGGCCAATATATTTTTTGGCTTTCGACTCAATCAACGTTCTGAACTGCCCTCAGCCTTGCTGAGAGATTGCCCTGCTAAGTTTTCGATTTTTGACCATGCCTTTCACGTTAAGATCTTCTAGGCAGACAGCTTGATTCTCGCTGACTAGCCGAGTCGATAGCTTGTGCAAAAAGTCCTGGCGGATGTCTTTAATAGTGGCTTTCAATTTGGCAATCTTTAACCGGGTTCTTGCACGACGATTTGAGCTTTTAACCTGTCTTGCCATTTGACGCTGAAAGCGTCGTATCTTGCGGTCTATCTTTGCGTACTCAGGGCTTTTAACAGCTTCACCCGTACTTAGTCGTCCCTGAAAAACCCAACTCAGTGCTGGGCGATCGCTTACAGCGGTCATTGGCATCGCCCAGCGCTGAGCTACGCCATCGTGAAAGTGCCTGCGGCATCCAGGCAGCAACGGTAGAGCTTACGGAGGTTAAAACCGCAGGCCGTTAGTAGCGCGTTGATGCGGTCGCCCTGCTTGCCTTTGAGAAAGTTGCGCCCTAACGCATGGTCATGCTTTAGATGACCAATAACCGGCTCAATGGCGCTGCGCCGCTTAACCAAGCGTTTGAGCACCCCCTTGAACTTGCGAGTGCCTGCGACTAGCACCTGTAGACCATCCGGGTGATGCTTTGTGCCTCGAAAGCCTTTGTCCACCGCTGCTTGCTTGGGTGCGACGTCGGTCAGTCGGCTCGTCTGTTCAATCACATCGCTGAGCGTTGCCCCGTCATAGGGATTGCCGTGAACGGCCTCAGCACCCACAATCCAGTTGCTAGCGCTGGTGGTCACCAGCACCACTTTGCACCCGAACTCGTAGCGCTGGTGAACTTTGCCTTTGGCGATGCATTCGACCTCGGGAGCGTGCATGCTGTAGACCTTATTAGAATCACTTTTCTTCTGTTGTTCAATCTGTTTTGCTCGGCTTAACAACACTGCCATTTCTGCATCTGATTGCGGTAGCTTTCGTTCAATATCTCGAATCACACGACCCAAGTAAGTACGCAGTTTTCGAGTATATTTTCTGGCCCGCTTGAGCTGTTTAGCAACACGATAGCGACTTTGTTTGAAGAAGGCGTACTTCCCAACCCTGGCATAGCTTTGACGTAATTTAATACCTCTCTTTCTGGCAGCTCTAACCAAGGTTGTTCTCGCTTGATTGTAAAGTCTCGCATCGGTAGGAAAAGTCACTGCTTTCTCTTGCACAGTAGTATCCACATTCACCCGTTCAATCTCTCTCGGTTTGATCACATCTGTGCGCATCGCCGTTTGAATGATTTGTCCGAGCAATTGTTCAAAACCATCCATCCCGATCTGTTTTCGCCACTTCACTAGACTCGTTGGATGGCATGGAAACTCATGCTGGAACCAGCAATTCCAAATTCCAGACTACGGACATTTTGTCATAGCAGGAATGCCTTCAGGCGCAGCGATTCCAAATTGATAGTCAAAATCTAGGGCAACAGCCAGTATAGTCAGCATAGTCAGCAACAGTTCAAGGCATCCTGCAGATGACAGCACTATCGCTCAGTTTCGACGGTCTACTGAGCACCCTTCAATCCAGTATAGGAACTCTATCAGACCCGAGAAAGCCGAGCAATGGCAGGATTTATAGTCTGAGTGATGCCATGTTGGGAGCCTTTGGTGCTTTCTACATGCAAAGTAGCTCATTCTTAGACTATCAACGTCATCTCGACAGCAGAGAAGGTCGTAATAATGCAGAAAGTCTGTTTGGTCTCACCCAAATACCGAGCCTCGAACAGATTCGCAACATCCTCGACCAAGTCGCCGCAACGGGCCTGTTCGAGATATTTGAACGGATTTATCAGGCTTTGGAGCACCAGGGATACCTAAAAAGCTTCGAGGTGTTAGGGTCAACTCTCTTGGTCGCCCTAGACGGCACGGAATACTACAGTTCGCAAAGCATCAGCTGCCCCTGCTGCTCTACCCGCACGTCTCGCAAAGGGGAGGTCACGTATAGTCACAAAGCCATTCTGCCGGTGATTGTAACCCCTGCTCAATCCGCCGTGATTTCGTTGTCCCCGGTGTTTATCACCCCTCAAGATGGGCATGCGAAGCAGGACTGTGAGCAAGCGGCGGCCAAACGCTGGATAGGGGCTCATCAACCCATGGCTAGGGCGCGCAGCGTGACGCTGCTCGGCGATGACCTTTTCAGTCGTCAACCGATGTGCGAAGACGCTATCGACAATGGGTTCAACTACATTTTCGTGTGCTTGCCCGAATCGCATCCGACGCTCTATGACTGGATTGCCTTCAATGATGCCAATGGCAAACTAAAGACAGTGGAGCGGACGGTGTCAAACGGCAAGACCAATGAAATTTGGCGCTATCGCTATCTCAATGACGTGCCCTTACGAGCAGAAGCCCCCAGCTTGTCGGTCAACTGGTGTGAACTCACCATCATCCGTAAAAGCGACGGGCAGCGCCTCTATCTTAACAGCTGGATTACCCATCATCCCTTGAATGGGCAGCGGGTGATTGAAGTGGCCACCGCAGGCCGGTGCCGATGGAAAACAGAAAATGAAAATCACAATGTGTTGAAAACCAAGGGGTACCACCTAGAACATAACTTTGGCCATGGCAAGCAACATTTAGCGACCCTGCTGCTGACGCTCAATCTGTTGGCGTTCCTATTCCACACAGTGCTCGGCTTAGCGGATGAACGCTATCAAGCGATTCGACAAATTCGAGGGACTCGGCAAGGCTTTTTCCAAGATATCTTGGCGCTCACCAAGTATCTGTACTTTGATAGCTGGAATGC
>Ga0076929_100990_pt1 | contig 11996 bp, 12 predicted proteins | sample HotLakConUCCSL28_FD_87104 | JGI IMG/M metagenome (GOLD analysis project Ga0076929, IMG submission 87104) | Hypersaline microbial mat communities from Hot Lake, Washington, USA - Hot Lake Consortium UCC-SL28 (version 3) (version 3) | ecosystem: Environmental > Aquatic > Thermal springs > Hot...
ACCCCGCCGACATGCCCGACCTGACCCATGTCGCCCATATCGAGGAGCCGCGGATCAAGGCGACGATCCTGGTGCCGGACGAATTCCTCGGCGACGTGCTGAAGCTCTGCCAGGACCGTCGCGGCATCCAGCTCGAACTGACCTATGCCGGCTCGCGGCCGCTGGTGGTCTATGACCTGCCGCTGAACGAGGTGGTGTTCGATTTCTACGACCGCCTGAAATCGGTGACCAAGGGCTATGCCAGTTTCGATTACGCGCTGACCGGTTATCGCCAGGACAACCTGGTCAAGATGCAGGTCCTGGTGAACGACGAACCGGTCGACGCCCTGTCGATGATGGTCCACCGCGACCGGGCCGAGCTGCGCGGCCGGGCGATGTGCGAGAAGTTGAAGGACCTGATCCCCCGCCACATGTTCAAGATCCCGATCCAGGCGGCCATCGGCGGCAAGGTGATCGCGCGCGAGACTCTTTCGGCCCTGCGCAAGGACGTGACCGCCAAGTGCTATGGGGGGGATGCGACGCGAAAGCGGAAATTGCTCGACAAGCAGAAGGCGGGCAAGAAGAAGATGCGCCAGTTCGGGAAGGTGGATATCCCGCAAGAGGCGTTTATCAGTGCGTTGAAGATGGATAGCTAAGCCTACCGTAGGCCGGGCTTCAGCCCGGCATCCCGGCTAGAACGTTGACACGCTGCGCCTTGCCCGGTTTCATTTCCAAATGAACTGTCGCGCAACCACTGTTCGGTTCGATGAAGACAACATGTGGGTCGGGCTTGCCGATGTCCGCACCATCGGTGTGCCCTTGGCCTGGTTCCCGCGAATTCTAAACACCTCAGAGGCGGCCCGCACGGCAGTGCAGATTTCCCCCTTCGGCCTGCATTGGGAGACGCTGGACGAGGACATCTCGGTCTCAGCGCTATTGGCCGACGCGCCGGGGCGGCGGCGGAGTAGGGTTTCTTTAGCGAAAGCAATGCAAGCTTGAAGGCCGTTTGTATCTAAAGAGAAAGAGGAAGCGGTGGTTGAGATATTGGCAATAATAGGAGCCTCAGTGGTTCTTTATCTAGGGTTTCTTTTCGTTAAGTTCACCCAATTCAGAACAAAGCTCTATAACGAATTCGGTCGGCGTGGCGTGTCGTATGAAGTGGCAGACAATGCCTACACAATTGCTGGGGATTTCATAAATTCCCTTCACGCAAATGGAAAAAACATAGACGAAATAGTTGATGAGGTCATGTTTAGGTATCCGGACCTATTTTAACTACTGATTTAGATAAGTGTAGATAATCAAAACTGAACAAGCGAGCGACACTAGAGCCAGAGCGAAGCTCATTGTATAAACGGTAACAAAGCTGTCCCGTGTGACTACAATCGGAGCTATTATCCAATAGCCCAATGCGAGAGCCGCCAGTGGTATCCACCAAGAAAAAAGAAAAAAGGATAGGATAAACGATGCGATTCCAGAAAGTGATCCGGCAAGCTCAAAAAGAACCTGGGCTCCTGGCTTTCTCATATTGTCCTGATGAAGCCAACCACCGCGCGCCATGAGTAGGTGGAGGCGCGCCAATATCCCGCTGCAACCTAAGCCGACGAACAAGTAAACCATCGAATCTTCCTCTCACATCGCTTGAGCAAAGCGTAGCAAGTGATATTTGGCGTAACAATCTATGAAAAACGCAAGGTAGAAGTCGATCAAGCTAGTTAAGTTCCCCCTTTTTGAACCAGATCAACGCTGCTCACCCAAACATTTACAGTATTTCAGATATGCCTAATCTAGGGGGAGGCATCCAGTCTGCCCCCCAGGGGCGGGCGCTTTCAGCACCCACCCCTCGGGCCGGGCGCTGCCCTACCCACCTCACCCCACCCTCACACCTCCTTGAGTGCCCCTGTCCGCGTGTCCCCTCGGCGCTAGGGTCAGGACCCATTGATTTCTGTGCAGAGGCGTGATTCACGGTTCGAAAAACGAGCGGTGAACATGTCTGATCTATTTTGGCTCACGGACGCGCAGATGGCGCGCCTTGAGCCCTTCTTCCCGAAGTCCCACGGTAAGCCGCGAGTCGATGATAGGCGCGTGTTGAGTGGTATTATATTCATCAATCGCAATGGCTTAAGGTGGCGGGATGCCCCTGCTGCGTATGGTCCGCACAAGACGCTGTACAATCGCTGGAAGCGCTGGAGCGACAAAGGCATCTTTGCAAAGATGATGATGGGACTGGCAGCCGATCATGGCGAGGAGAAGACCGTGATGATCGACGCGACGTATCTCAAGGCTCACCGGACAGCGACCAGCATGGGCGTCAAAAAGGGGGGCGTGGTCGCCTGATTGGTCGGACCAAAGGCGGCATGAACACGAAACTGCACGCCATTTGCGACAGCCAGGGGCGTCCGCTCAACCTGTTCGTCACCGCCGGGCAGGTCAGCGACTACATCGGGGCACGGGCGTTGCTTGGCAGCCTACCCGATGTTGATTGGCTCCTCGGGGATCGCGGCTATGATGCCGACTGGTTCAGAGAAGCGTTGAATGACAAAGGGATACGTCCCTGCATCCCGGGTCGAAAGCAACGCAAGAAGGCCGTGAAATACGACAAGCGGCGCTACAAAAGACGCAACCGGATCGAGATCATGTTCGGCAGGTTGAAGGATTGGAGGCGTGTTGCGACGCGATACGACAGATGCCCAAAGGTCTTTCTGTCCGCAATCGCTCTCGCAGCTCTCGTCATCTATTGGCTATGAGTCCTGACCCTAGTCACATGCATATTTATTTTGCGCGGCATGACTAGGTCCGCCCCAAGGGTTCATAGAGACATAGGATCAATCTCAGAGGATACACCAGCGCCCCAGTTTTCGAAGTGAGATTCGCGAGATCGTCATCGGATATCCGGTCCATGTCCTTGACGAGCTCTTCAATCTCTCGGACGCGGCCAACCTGGATATGGCGCAAACCGAGCTTGGGCACGACCCCAGCCCGAAGGGCTTGTACGATTGCATCGCGTTCACGTGGTTTCAACTTAGGCATTCCTGCCCTCCGCACCCATCTTTTCTTTTAACGCCTCCGCAATCTCCGGAGACACGTCATATCCATCATACTCATCGAGAAGCGCTTCATCGTAGGTCTCGAAAGCCCATTCATTCACGACTTCCAGTGCCCCGGACGCCATCAAGCCATTCGAGGCGCAGATCGTCTCGAACTCCGTGTCGGACCAATGCTCCCGAGTAACCAGTTCGAGGACAAGGGCGCCGTGTTTCTGGTCAAGCCCCGCCAGCTGGCTTTGGCTGGCAGGCCCGGAGACACCGTTTTCTTCCTCTTCGATGTCGAAAATCTGACCGAGGACGGACGACACGCGTTCGGTGTCCGAACGGATTGCCGCGATCCGCGAAGCGTCGAGTTTCGGTCCGCTGGCCTTTTCAAGCTCGGGTATCGCTTCGCCCGGGCGACCCGGTTGCGAGGCACGAACTGTGCGTGGACCATCCGCAACTTCGCCAGCATGCAGGTCAGAGTAGGCAAGCGCGGGATCAAGTCCCAAAGCCTTGTAGATTTTCTCGATGCTTGCGACTTCGTCGGAGTGAATAATGCCATCGGCATGTGCTGCACCGACCAGCGCTGCCCGCATAGCGGCCTGGTTGTCTTGGCCCACCTCCTTCAATTTGCGCCGCAGAAGCGTCATGTCCGGCGGCACGGCCAGGAACCATTCAAGGTTTGCACGCAGCCTGCGGCGTTCCTGATCGCTAAGTGCCGCTGTGGCAACTTGCTCTTCCAACGCCCTGCGTTCAGGCTCCGCGATGCGACCATCTGCATGGGCGACGAACGACGCAAGTGCCAATTCGATTAAGGCGCTTCGATAGCTGTCGGAAACTTCCTCCAGTCTTTCGATGGGTTCGCCCAGAAGAAACAGCACAACAGGCTCCTCCGCCTTGGGCGACCGGAGCGCAAACCGTGGGTCGGGTGCCAGACCGAAACCGAGCCGCGCGAGCGCGTCGGCCGCTCCTGTCATTTGCCGTTTCCCGATCTTCTCGTTCGTTTCTCCCTCCAGACGTCCGATCACCTCTTCAAGCGGCACCAATCCCCCCCGATCGACGATATCGCTTGCCCAAGATTTCAAGCGGTCCATTTCCTCTGATGGGAAGGCATCCCACAGTTCAGAGGGTAGTAAGGCATGCGCTTCCACGCTTCCGCGGCCATCAGGATTCCGGCCCAAGAAGCGACTGAGCTTGTCGAGATCATTCATCACCTCGTCAGCCAACTCTTGGGCAATCTCAACCGGTTTGCGCAACCCGGAGATATCCGGGACAGGCTTGCCATCCACGGTTGGGTTGGCGGACCCCTGAAACTCGCTGGAAGCGGCGCGATAGGATGCCGTGAGTGATTTCCGGGGTTTGGTCACTTTGAGCCCATCAGGGAAACGCCGATCAAACCGCATACGGAAAAGAGCGACGAACTCGTCACGACACCGCGTCGCGGGCGTTCTCATATTTGTTTCCGGATGGCAGATGAACCAACTCAGCAACCAGTCAGCTGTCAGGTTCTCTCCTTTGTCGATCCGAGATCCGATTGCATACTTGAGTGAGAACGGCAGTTCCCAGCCCTGTTTCTCGAAAATAGGCTCGATCGCGTCGAGGTCGGTTTCGGCAAGCATCGCAATGTCGAGGAACTCACCCAAATAGCGCCTGACGGAGTGGTTGTCAGGATAAAGTGACTGCAGCCGCCGAACTTCCTGGACGATATCCTTTGCATCTTCGTTCGACTGGTCGACGAAGAACCGACGCTCCAGCCCGTAGAAGTACAGGAACATGTAGCCAGGGTTGTAGGAGGCATCGTTTCGCCCGCTGGCCAACCAGTCGAGGTAGGTCGCCCGACACTGAGGTGAGATATCCGAGTACCCCGGCCAGTAGGGCATACCCTCTCCGGCTTTGTCGGCTCCAGAGCGCGCGACCGACAGGGACGGATCGATATAGGCCCGACACTTGTCACGATACCCGTAGGTGTTCACCAAGGGGGGCGTGCCAACATAGACCATTCCGCCGATGTTGCGGCCGGCCACGCTAGCTGTTTCGCTAGACGGGACCCACCCGCTTTTCGTTGGTCGGGACGATACGCTCGATGCCATTCGCGACGGCTGGTTTCGCTCAGCGGACGCAGCAAATGTCGGCGCCGCAGACTTTCCAGCCCGAACGATTTCAGCGTAGTCCTCCTCTGGTGGGGAATAGACCTGAACGGTCGCCGGGGCTTTGTGCGCATTGGCTTGGCGAGTTCGTTCGCGTTCGCGCTCACGCTCGATGCGTGTGTCGTAGGCACTTGGTCGGGCTACCGGCTCAGGTCGGGGGAGGTCGGTTTCGGAACTTCCCTCAGCTTGCGCCTTTGCAGCGACTGTCTGCGACCTCCGTTTTTCTTGCCACCAGACCAAAATGACGGGAACACCGAATGCAAACAGCATCTGGCCGCCAAGCGGCCAACCTTGAAGCATTGTGGTCACCACGACCATGCATAGGAAAAAATACAGGACGAGAAAGAATGTAATTCGGAAAAACTTGAGTATTGACGACATTAACGGAACCCTCCCCGAACTACACTATTTTGGGTGCATATCATTGCAACGACTATCGCAATGATTGAATGCGAATTGAAAGTGCCGACGTTCTTCGGTCTGATTTTCTATGATGCGCACATCTCTAACGCTGGTGTTTAAACAGCAATCAATAGCATTGCGACGCCTTTGAGGTGACGCAATTTCAGGCCGCAGTTTGGATGCCCAAGCCTCGCAGCCAAGTGCGCGGTATTCGAAAAAGCCGTAATGGAAGGCAGAATTTCGCGATCGACGAGCGACGGCTATGTGAGCAAAGGCCTTCTTAAAGCGATGTATGCTGGCCACCGATTTCTCCCTAAAATCAAAGCAGATCGGCGAACTGCTCAAGATCCGCTACAGTGGCGACCAAACCCTGTTGGGTCAGGATTGACAGATACTCGTCAACGCTCTTGGGCGGGTTCTTGAGGCGCGCCCGAACTTTGCGCAGCGCTGAGCAGACCAAACCGGGCGCGAGAGAAAGCTGGTTCCGGAAAAAGTCATCGGGGTGCTGGGTCTCGATGCCAAAGGGCGCAAGTGCCTCCGGCGGGAAGTCTTTCAAATTCTGGGTCACGATGGCGTCGCACCGTCCAACGATTGCGGCCGCCAGAATGTGCCGATCATCTGCGTCCGGCAACGTGAGGGCCGGCACCAATGCTTCATAGCCGGTGACCAGGCAGTCGCGTGTCGCCCTGTCCATCAAGTTGCGGGTTCGTTCCAGCGCCGCGCGGTCCCGATGAGGTTCATTGCGCAGAAGCGCGTCGATCCATTCCCGGTGGATGTCAGCCGTCCACTTCGCCTTGAAAAGATCCGTGACCGCCAATTGCATCAGCGCGTCCCGCATGGGCGCAGGGTAGAGGACATTCGCGTCGAAAAGGACCGTGTACTGGCTCATTTCGAGCCGTAGCCCATGTCCTCGTCCTGTGCGTCGGCGGCCAGTTGATCAAGGACGGCTTCGCGCTCGTTGTCGATGGCTGCCTTGTACGACATGACGTCCTCCATTCGGACGCGGCGATGCTTGCCGACCTTCCGATGCGGGATACTGCCATCCTCGAGCAGTTTGATCAGGAACGGCCGCGAGACATTCAACACCTCTGCCGCCTGGACTGTCGAGAGTTCGGCGTTCTCAGGAATGATGGTGACGCCGCGCCCGGCTGCCATCGCCTCGAGGACTTCCATGAGTAGCGCAACAGCGCCCGCAGGAAGTTCGATCGGTTCCATCTGCTCCGCGTCTGTAACGCGAAGCTTCAAGGGTCCTCGGGTCGCCGCAAAGCGCGACAGGGCCTGGCCAGAGACGCGCGCGATCGCTGCGTCCTGCGGGGTAGGCGGAAGGTGCCGGTGTGCCAACATGTTCATGGTGGTCTCCTCTCCGTTTTCTGTTCACTACCACCACATATGAAATAAGTGCAACAAATGCATTAAGTGTCGGTGATTTTCTGCGCGCCCTTCCGCGCGCTCGCGGTCATCGCTACTGCCAACTGGGCCGTCAACACCCGCGCTAACCTTCAGTTCGCAGCACGCCACATCCTGAAGCGCCCCTGTCCTGTCACCTCGCGGATCAGGCCGCGCGCTTCCAGCCATGCAAGGTTGCGCTGGACAGCGGCGCGGCTGGCACCAGTCAAGGCCTCAGCCATCGGTGCAGAGACGAACGGCCATTCGGTCAGCACCACGCACAAGGCCGGAGGCGTCCTGCCCGAGAGCGATGCCATCTCGGCCACTGTCCGCGCCGACCATGCCTCGATATCGTCAAGCTGCCGCATCGCGGTCAGGCATGCCGTCTCCATTCCGTCAAGCCAGCGCGCCAACCGGACGGTCGGTGGACCACCGGCGCGCAGCCCTCCTGCCCCGCCCATGGCCAGAGGTGCGAAGACTGCTCCTTTCCCCTCGCTGGCAGCGATCCGCGCAGCTGTGACAGCCGCTTCCATCCGGTCGCCGTGCTGCCCGAGCCCCGCTAGGCCCCATAGGTGAAAGCCCATAGCGGCGCGGGTGATCGGGTGCAGGTCATTGGCTTGCCCCATCAGATCCAGCCAACCGCTCGCACGATCCACGAACGGCTCGGTCTCATCACCTAAGTTTTCGGGGTCACGACGGTCGAGGAAGGTGGACAGGTCCTGCTCCGGCCCCGGTCCAACCGTCAGCCTCCGCACGGCCCAACCGACACGCGCGAGCGCCGCGGTGTCGTCCTGCACGCCGGACAAGCGCATGGATATCCAAAGCGCCAGCCGATCAGGGCCGATGCGGTCACCCGCGAACCAGCTAAGGTTGGCAGCCTCGATCAGGGCATTTCGCATTTTCTTCATTATTTCAGCACATGATGATCATGTGTTTTCTGGAAGCTATCGCGATATCGGACATCATTTTTCAGCTTAAGGTTTCAGTTTTGGTTCTGTTTTTCAGCAAGTGGCCACCCTGTTGGCGCGCGGCCCAGCCGGTCTTGAAGGTTCCATATCGGTGACGCCTGGCGAAGGGCATGCCTCGGATGTGGCTTGGGCCAAGGCAACGCGGATCGCGCGTGAGCTGGAACGGATTCTTGACGGGGCGGCGCCGGTGCGCGAGGCCGTGATACGCGCGGCATCCGAGCTGCGGCTCTCGACACGCCAAGTCTACAACTATCTGGCGCGGTATCGAGAAGAGCGCAGGGTATCGGCCCTTCTGCCGCGAAGGAGTGGAACAAGAAAACCAAGGATCAACCCCGCGGTCGAGAGCATCATCGCGATGACCCTGCGGGAGATGTGGTTGCGCCCTGAGCAGCCGGACCTTGCACCGATCGTCGAAGAGATCCGCGCATGTTGCGCAGAGGAAGGGCATACTCCGCCCGCCTATGTCACTGTCGCTCGCCGGATCCCCATTCTGTTCACCCCGGAAGAAATTGCCCGCCGCCGCCTGTCGGATAGTAAACACCTGCACCGGCTGAAGCCGCGACCGGGCTACATCCGGGCTAACCACGCGCTCGACGTTGTCCAGATCGATCACACGCCGGCAGACATCCAGTTTGTCGAGGTTATTGATGACCACGGTGTCTTCGTCGGGCGGCCATACCTGACCATCGCTGCCGATGTGGCGACGAGCGCGATCATCGGCTTCTGCCTGACACTCGAGCGGCCGTCGCGACTGTCTGTGGCACTTTGTCTGGCGCACGCGATGTGCTGCAAGATTGACTGGCTGGCAGAACGCAGTATCGATCATTCTTGGCCGATGCATGGTCGCCCAAAGCAGATCGTCGTCGATTCCGCCAAGGAGTTCCAAAGCAGCACCTTCAGCAGAGGATGCGCGGACTATGGCATTTCCATTCGCATGCGGAACAAGGGCACCGTGCATCGGGGCGGAGTCGTCGAGCGCCTGCTGGGGAAAGTGAACACGGCGCTGCGGGCTTTGCCGGGCAAGACGGGGCGTTCCATCGCGGATCGGGGCGACTATGCCTCGGAAGCGCGGGCACGGCTCAGCTTCGCGGATCTTGAACGCTGCATCGCGCTCGCGGTCATCGACCACAACCTGAGCCAGAATGCGCGCAAGCTGACCGTTCCGGCGAAAGAGTGGGAAGATCGGTTCCAGCCGAAAGACCAGCCGATCGATGCACCTGTCGATGTGCTGCTGAATTTCCTGCCGCGCAAGACGCGAAAAATTTCACCTCAAGGCATCAGTCTCTTCGCCATCGACTATTTCGAGCCCTGGCTGGGCCCGCTGGTCGCGCGTCGTGACCGGCTGGACCCGCTCGATCTGTGCTATGATCCTCGCGACATCAGCCATGTCTACGTCAAGGATCCGGATACCTATGCCTGGCGGCCGGTCAGGCGACGGGACGGACTGGCCGAACCGATCACGCTCTGGCAGCACCAGGCGGATCGACAGAGGCGGCGCGAAATCCAGCGGCGCCCTGTGCAGGAGGCATCAGCGATCCGACGCGAAATCGCCGCAACTGTTGCCGCCGCCAAAACCCCCAAAAGCCGTTTGAAGGAGATGACCCGCGCCCGGCATGCCACCGAGGCAAAGAAGCCTTATGCCGACTTCACTGCGTCGTCCGCCTCGGCCCAGGCAAAGCTCGACCCGGATCGTCCGCGGCGGGTCTTCCCGGTCGAGGATTGGTAAGGTGCCGGATCACCTCATGCCCGCCATAGTTCCGCTCTTGCAGGCCGATGACGCAGTGCGGATCGCCCATGTGCGCGCGCCGCGCTGGATCAGCCATCCGGCCGCCGGCGCGGCGCATGACGCGATGCGACTGCTGCTTGAGCGACCGCCATCGCTGCGCCCACGCGGCTTGTTGCTTGCCGGTCCTTACCACAACGGCAAAACCATGATCGCCGAGCGCTTCGCCGTCCAACATTTGCGTACCGCCGACCAGCAAAAGGTGTGGGTGATCCAGACCCGGGAAGGTGCGGGCCTGTCGCATTTCTACGCCAGCATCCTGTCCGGATTGCGCGCGCCACAAGCCGCTGGCTGGCGCAGCCTGTCCCGCGCCGGCGATCAGGTCGATCATCTTCTGGATCGCCTGAAGCCACGCCTTTTGATCTTCGACGAGTTCCACAGCGCGTTGCGCGGGCGGCGCCAGGATGTGAAGGCAATCTTCTCCTTCTTGCGGCGGATCGCACGGGTGCATGACATCTCACCCGTCCTTGTCGGCGAAATCGCGATCTACGATGCGGTGCATGACACGGACGAAATGGGCTCACGTTTCGATACGATCCCCATTCCACGATGGGCGTATGACGACGAGTTCGCGACGCTTCTCGACAGCCTGGAAGCCAGTCTGCCGCTCGCCGAAGCCTCCGATCTGTCGCGCGAACCCTTGGCGAAGATCATCCATGATCTGTCAGAGGGGCTGATCGGCGAGGTTGTCGAGATCGTCATCCGGGCCGCAGTTGCGGCAATCTCGCGCGGTGAGGACCGGATCACGGGCGCAACCCTGTCGGACCTCGGCTATGTGCCTCTCTCGCGGCGCCGCAATTCCACTTTGCGTCACGAGATGACATGAGGTTTGGGCCGACCGAGATCTCCATCATGCCTGCAGAGCGGTATGCAAGTGCGGCGGGAAGCCGTTGGCCGATGGGCATTATGCCCGCACCTGGTGAACTTCTGTCGAGTTGGTTGCACCGCCTCGCTTACGCAAACGGCGTACCTCCCCGCTATTTCGGTGCGCTTCTCGGAGCGCCAGGTGAGAACTGGTCGGCACGTCTTGATCGAGCGATGCCTGATCGCATCCTGCAGTTTTTGGGAGAGCATACCTGCATACCGCTGGAAGACATCGCGGCTTTGACTATTGCTCCTGACCCCTTGGCCCGGTTGCGTTTGCCCCTGCGGGCATCGCCTCAGCAGAGTTGCGCACCAAAGACGCAGGCGGCCTGGCTGCAATTCTGCCCGGCCTGTCTGGCGGAAGACGAAACGCCCTATTTTCGCCGAGGCTGGAGCCTGGCAACACGAGTCTCTTGCTTTCGCCACGGCTGTCGGCTTCGAGACAGGTGCCCGTCCTGCGAACACGGATTGGCTCCGTTCAGCCAGAAGCGTCTTGTGCCGCATCAGATCTGCGCCTTGTGCGGCGCGGCGCTCTGCAAACGAACCGGTCCCGCCACCACCGGCGTTCGACACCTTGAGCGCCTGATCGACGATCTCCTTCGCATGCATACAGCGGGGCATCGGATGGCAGCGGGGCGATCACTGTCGGACCTGCTTGGATCCGCCTGCTTTCAATTTAGTAAACAGCGCATGTCCATCGCGCGCCTCCCTCATCGAGATCGCTATCATCTGTTTCGGCAATTGACGGAAGGGCGGTCGACGCCTTTCGGAACGCGAAGAAGTCCCGCGATCTCTTATTGGAAACGCGTCGCTCAGGTTGCGCCAACCTGGCGCGGACTGGTCACATCCTTCAGCGATGCCGTCCTGCCTCGGCCCAAAGCTGGGCCTTGCTCTACCACCGCTGGCCCGAATTTGGCGGATCTCGTTCAGGCAGCCGCGCGGCTCGATCAGCAGCGGCAAGCGCTGTGAAAATTCCCGGTGAGTTTCAGGCGCGCGCGGCCAGCCCGGCATCATTCAGCTGTTCAGGATCCGGCAGGTCGCGCAAGCTCTCCAGCCCGAAAGCTGCAAGGAATGCGTCTGTGGTCACGAAGGTATAGGGAGCACCACGACGCGGCGCGCGCGGCCCGGTTCCAATCAGACCCTGCGCATGCAACCGCCCGATCAGGTCCCGGCTGATCTCTTTGCCGAAGATATCCTTCAGCCCGTCACGGGTGATCGGCTGGTGGTAGGCGATCGCCACCAAAATCGCGACGTCGAACTCGTTCAGGTCCAGCAGTTGGTCGCTCACATCGGCAGCGGCGCGGATCGCAGGCGCGTAAACAGGCCGCGTCCGGAACATCCAGCCGCCAGCAACCTGGGCGGTAAGCATCCGGCGTAGGCCGTGGTCAGGCTGCGTTGGCGGCGTCCTGTTGTGTTTTCCAATGCCAGGGCAGCAACT